>Ga0193717_1002574_pt1 | contig 10416 bp, 11 predicted proteins | sample U2c2metaG_FD_145900 | JGI IMG/M metagenome (GOLD analysis project Ga0193717, IMG submission 145900) | Soil microbial communities from a riparian zone of the East river system, Colorado, United States - U2c2 | ecosystem: Environmental > Terrestrial > Soil > Riparian zone | place: USA: East River...
ATCGGCGGTCACAGCAAAGCCACTGATTTAATTGCTATGCTATTACCGCAATAATTATTGTAAAACTCATCAGTACTAACTCTTAAAAATAAAAATATCTTAACAAATAACCGCCCTGATTAAAACTTATTACTTTTTAGCATAGATTTTGCAGTAGGCTGTCATGCATCATAAAAATATGATCGCTCTTTGATGAAAGATATGATATGCTTCAAAAAATTTTAATCTTTTCCGTACTCCTCTTTATATATCTCATTTGGTATATTTATTTATTAATTCATAAGAAAGACTATACCCACCTCTTTTTCAGCTTTGTAGTTACCTGTATCCCATTCCAAATGTCAGTTCCGATATTTGTTCCGCATTACCATACTGTGGTGGGAACGGGATCCTTTACCTCGAAGATATTTCTGATGATACCCCTAATCGCATCATTGATCCTGTTGATAAAACAAAAAAATAAAAATTTATTTTATCTCTATAAAAATGAGAACTGGATATTATGGATCCTGGCGCTAACGGTGATATCTCTTTTAAACCCGCTTAACTTTGCTAAATGGGGCACAATTGCTTTTGGGATAGCCGTTCTCTCTTATATTTTTTATTTCAGATTAATATATAACAGTCTAAATCCTGTTCAAGTGCTGAAAGGCATTTTTGCTAGCTTTTTATTTCTGTGTTTGCTACAGTTTATGCTGGCACTGATGTACCCCCTAATGGGAATGTCTTTTGTCACATCTATTTTCCAGGCCGGCGGTGAAGGATGGGCAACACGAAATGGAACGCGCCCGGGTGCCATCGGCATTTTTGTAACGCCCGCTAACTTAGGATTATTTACAGTTATCGCATCGGGGTTCTTTTACGCTTGTTATTTAAGCGATTATCGTAAAAAGATGAGTTTAGGATTGCTCATGATTAATAGTATAACGATTATCTTAACTTATTCAAGAACATCCTACATCACATTAGTAGTGATTCTTTTTACACTGTTTTATATATTTAAAAATGCGAAAAAACCGCTTATATCCTTCAAAAGTCTTTTCTTAGGCGTAATTCCTGCTTTGATCTTGATCTATTGGCTTGTTTTTTTATCTCCCTTCAGCGGAACATTTCTTAAAACCAATGCAGATGAGATGGCCCAGGCACGCCTGGATCACTGGATAATGGGTTTAGATATCTTTAGATCGTCGCCAATAATTGGCGTGGGGATCAATAGCCACCTGGAGTATGTGGCCCAAACGATCAGCTTAAACAAATTGATCCATAATGACTTTCTCACTACTAATCCAATTCATAATACACATTTAATAATTCTCGCAGAAACTGGTATTATCGGTCTTTTGTTGTGGGTCATCCTTTTAGTTTCTTTATTTAATAAAGCTAAAATAAACATTGGCCAAAACGTCAACACCGTCTTAGCGTTAAGCCAAATAGCATTGATCATGACGTTCGTAATTTATGGATTTACCGATTGGGCACCGCTTTCCCACTCTACCTTTCCATTATTCCTGCTATTTACATTTTTCAACAACAAGTATAGTATAAACTGATTATCGCAATAACCCAATGAGCCAGTTCATATTTATGCAGACATCATTCCTCCTTTCAATAATTTAATATGAAACAAATTGTTTTTCTAACGAGTGAAGACCTATTGGATGTTGATCTGCCGATAGTTAAAGAAATAAACTCCAGTTATAAAAATACCCATCACGTAATTTGGGTAATCGTTTTAAAAGGTTATGGGTGGTATAAAAAAGATGACCTGATCGCACATTGCAAGCAAAATAATATTGATCATTTGATCTTTGAACAAACAAGAAAACTTAAAAATCCACTCACGATCTTATTTCATTTAGCTATTCTAAAAACGCTGAGAAAATTAGACCCTCAAATAATCTATGACAGTTATTTAGGGGTGCCCTACATGCACTTCTTTTCAAGGCTCTTTATAAAAAAGGAAAAGCTGGTTGTCGCCATTCATGATGTTGAACAACATTACAAGATGAAAAATAAGTTTATTCGTACGTTTTATTATTCATTCTTAATGCGCAATTATCTTAACTTTCATATTTTCTCCAGGCATCAATTGAGAATTTTCACTGAACAGTATCCCGGAAAAAACTCATTTTATAGCCCGCTATTCCTGAAGGATTTCGGTTCAGTCGGTTTAAATAAGCGAATAGCAAACAAAAAGATCACCTATTTTTTATTCTTTGGAATTATACGGCCCAATAAGGGGCTGGATCTGTTGATCAAAGCGGCAAATCTTTTGGGAGAAAAGTATAATAATTTCCACATCATTATTGCTGGTAAATGTGAAAATTGGGCAGAATATAACGATTTGATCGAAAAGAAGGAAAATTTCACTTGCATTATCAGAAATATAGTACAGTCTGAGATTCCGGATTTGTTTGCTAATGCTCATTTTATGCTGTTACCCTACAGGGATGTAACCCAGAGTGGCGTGCTTCTTACTGCCTACAACTATAATATTCCTGCGATTGCAACCAAACTGGAAGGATTTATGGAATACGTAAATGATACACAAACCGGTTTTCTTTTTGAAAATGGTAATGTCACTGATTTAGCAAGGCAGATGGAAAAAGCGTTGGTCCTGAACCCTGATGAATATGAAATATTAGTTGAAAACCTCAAATCATATATCTCCAAAGAAATATCCATAGAGGGAATCAGTAAAAAATATATAGATTTTTTTAACCAGTTAAAATAAAGATCATGAATCCCTTCGCTACGCTTTATTACGGAATAAAGAATGATTACCTGGCTTATGCCGGATATGCTAAAAGTATGTATAAGCCATTTTTTAAAATTCATTATTACTGCAATATCAATTTCAGGTTGAGCCACTTCTTTTTTCATCTAAAGCTGCTCCCGATATCCCGGTTATTCTGGTTGTTTAACAGAATAATTTTTTCCATAGATATCGATCCCGGTGCGACTTTGAAAGGTGGATTTGTGATCATCCATGGAATTGGCATCGTCATCGGCAGGTATGTCGTCTCAGAAGGACAGTTCAAGATTTTTCATGGTGCCACTTTAGGCGGAAATAACGGTAAGGAGGCTGTTTACAACAATAAAGTACTTAAGCAACCCTATTTAAAAGATAACATAACTATTGGAATAAATTCATCTGTATTAGGGCCCATAACCATTGGTTCAGGAGTGATCATTGGCAGTCATGCGATAGTAACCAAAGATGTTAGCGATGACTGCACTATAGTGGGCAATAACAAGGTTTTAAAATAACGAGTAATTGGCATGGAAGTATTATCTATAACAACTAATTTAGGCCGCTTCGGCGGCGCACAAAATGTGCTGATGGATGTCCACCGGGGTATAAAAGACACGCATAAAGCCAAGATCCTCGGCTTTCAGCGCTTTGGTGACCTCCTTCCTAAATATGGTATTAAGGAATCGGAATATGTGAGTGCACGCCAGGAATGTCATGGCCCTGATAATGGTGTTGAAAAAGGTTTTCTTCCTGAATACCAAAATTTTGTATGTGGCGCATAACGTGTTCGACACACATCGGAAATTCTCCTTCTTTCCCGACAATATCATATCTATTTCCAAAAAGGTCACCGAAAATCTGCTGGGTTTTTTTAATTTAAAAGATAGAAATATACAATTGGTCTATAACGGCATTAAAGATGAAAGAATTGCCCACCCCAGCAGGCGTTACCGTGATGGCAATAAGATAATCATACTGTATTCGGCCAGGGTCAATGAGGTCAAAAGGCAGCTGCAGATCGTTGATCAGTTATTGGGAAAGCTTCATTCATCCATAGAAATACATTTTGCAGGTTCCGGTGCAGATTATCCCCGGCTGAGTAAAAAATGTGAAGGATCACTAAACTTTAAAGCGCTGGGGTTTGTGGAAAACATGCCTGAATTGGTTGCCAATGCGGACTACCTGATGCTTTACTCCACTCAGGAAGGCCTGCCGATCTCCTTAATTGAGGGCGCAATGAATGGAAAGCCGCTACTGGTCAATGACGTTGGTGGTAACCTGGAAATTGGCGTTCCGGGATTAAATGGATTTGAATTAAGCGAAGAATGGGAAACCCTTGCTGATACATTGAATAAGCTGGTATACTTATCTCCCGATGAATACTTCCAAATGGGCCAGCATAGCAGAACACGCTATGAGCAAATGTTCACCTATAAAAAAATGATCGATAGCTATTTAAAGGTCATCCAGGCAATAAATAATTGATAAGATACATCTGGTCGATCTGATATCATGAATGTCTATGAAAAGTTATTCACTTAATTTCTTAGAGAATCAAGATACAATGAGCATCAAGATATCATAAAAGAACTTAAGAAACAACATCCGCATATCCCTGATAATTGACGCTATGATCTAGTTACAGCCTTTAATAATTCACCGAAGATCAAAAAACAAAATTTGGGATAGGTCTTTAATGATCTGATCAAAAACCCGTTCTCTTTATACGCTCTGTAAAAAAATCTCAGATTAAGTTTATCTATGATCTTGGGATAGAAATGTATATCGGTATTAGTTTGATGTAAAAAACCGCCGCAGGTATAAACAGCTCCCATGTAGCCAGCATTCCTTAAATCGATAGCCATGGTCTCCTGCACTATTGCTCCCATGCCTATGAGGACTATTGGCGGATTTAAGGCGACTATGGAGTTGATCACCTCCTGCCGTTCCCAGTCGCTTCCAAAATATCCATTTTTATATCCCGAGATCTTTAATTTCGGATAATTTTCCCGGAAAACAGACATGGCTTGTTTAATGCTTACCGGATGGGTGCCCAAAAAGAATATTTTTAGATCATTCTCGACAGCAATTCTGAAAATATAAGGCACAATGGAGGTCATATCACAGGAAAATCGCTTGACCCGAAATGGCGTTACCTTTAATAAATTTAAAAGCAACACCACCAGAATGCCATGACATCAAACTTCTCAAACAAGCCTGCATTTTTGACGGCCAGCGTATAGGAATGTGGATTCAGAAAGGTTATAAGTGCTTTGTTTCTGGGATCAAACCTATCTTCGGATTCAGGAATTCTGGAGCAAAAGACACTAAAAATGTTCACTTTATTATATGTTAACTGAATCACGATTTCTTTAATATTATATTATAAATGTTTACCTAAGGTTCGTACAATGAATGTTTTTATAAATTCAGCGGCTTAAAGTTTTAAGATCTCGAAATACATAGCTACAGGGAATAGGTTAAAGGTTTCATAATATGAATGCGCAATTAAAAATCATACATGACCATGAGCGCATTATTATTATTATTATTTGGTATTATATTGTAAAGTCATCAATCTTAATCAAAGCAAGAGCCAATCTTTTTATGGTTATGTTAATAGGCAACGGCCGGTTGTTGCCACATTTCAGATATTTAAATGTGCAAATTAATCCCCTGTCGAGTAATAAATTACACAGGCCCCGAAATTCAAAAACACAGATCATTGAAAGAAATGAAAGTGCCGGGAAATTACGTTGGAGATAATCGGGATCCTATTAATGCCATTCATACATCTTAAGTTTAAGCAGGCACATAATTTCCTTTTGCGCTACCGGCCGAGCACAACTTTGGCCTATTTCGAATAAGGATCATCGTTCGATCGATAAATTGAACCAATCATTGCATGGTTATTGCATAGCTAGTTTGAATAAGATGAACAATGGTAAAACGCAGATATTGTCGACTAACCAAATTTCACCTCACTCGACTAGTAAGTAGGAGTACAATAAAAAAAGGGAAATAGCTTTGGTCTTTATTCGTTCGATCTAGATGATGATCAAGCTTTACAAACAATTTCAATGGTCCATTTCAAACCTGGCAGCTAGTAGACAATGATAGAATATACACATAAAGAAACACCCCAAATAATTAAACACCAGTTAATTCAATTACAATTTGAAATATGAGAATTCTAGCAATTGCTTCAATAGGTGGCCATTGGATTCAGCTTCTACGCTTAATGCCCTTATTTAAGGAGAATGAAGTAACATTTATATCTACTAAACCCAATCTTAGTGATATGGTAAAAGGTCATAAGTTCATCACCATACCAGATGCTAATCGGAATAAAAGGATGAATCTTTGTAAATGTATACTGTCTGTTACCTGGCATGTGATCACCATCAGACCTCAGGTGATTATCAGCACAGGTGCAGCTCCCGGGTTAATTGGGATCTCGATAGGTAAGCTTCTGGGCGCCAAAACAATATGGATTGATAGTATTGCCAATGCAGAAAAATTATCGATGAGCGGAAATATAGCAACCAAAATAGCAGACAGAGTATACACACAATGGGAACACTTAGCCAGTTCCAAAGTAATATTTAATGGAAATATATTATAACATATGATTTTTATAACTACCGGAACGCAAGAGCCTTTTGATAGGCTTATTGAAACAATGGATGATATTGCCGGGCAATATCCTGATGTGCATTTTGTTGTACAAGCATTTCATTCGCATTATAAAGCCAAGAATTTTGAAGTCTTGGAATTTCTATCCGCCGCAGATTTTAGCGATTACATGGACAAGGCAGAATTGATCATAAGTCATGCAGGCATGGGAACGATTATTTCTGCCCTGGTAGACAGCAAACCCATAATCGTGATGCCAAGATTATTGAAACATAATGAACATCGCAACGAACATCAGTTAGCCACCGCGAGAAAATTTGAGGCAATGGGTTATTTGAATGTTGCCTATGATGAGGATGAATTGAAAAATAAATTTAAAAATTTATGGCCACACAATGTAAAGCCACTTCATAAAATCGGCGGCACCGCGTCAGATCAATTAATCGAGTCCTTAAGAACATTTATTAAATAGACCACCAAGTGACTGATACTCATATAATTGCAGACGAATTATGAGAATCAGCTACGAACCATCGTTACTGAGCAAGCGACCTAACCTCATTTGTATGATCAAAAGTATACGTACCCAGTACGCGTTCCATTCCAAAACCATTATTTTCTTTTTCGCAGTAACGATACAGGGCCCTAAATACATAGTCTGCCAAAACGGTTTCTATAGCAGAAAATAATTTGTTTCTTTTCTCATCATTTTGTGTAATGGATTGACCAAGTGAGATTTCAATATTTTCCTCCGTTACCGCAATGGTCGTAACTCCTTTATTCTCACTGAATGATCCTGATGCTTTTTTTACGGAAAAAAAATCATTGAAGGCCACCTGGACTACTTGATCTTCTTTTATCGCGGTGAAAGAAAAATCATTCTCCTGATCAAATTCCAATGCATTACATAATTCATCAAATGAGAATTTACCTACATTCTTTATCGTTGTCATAACATTAATTTTAGCATGTGACGGATCGTGAGGAGAAAAACTCAACGAATAAAATGAGCTTCCCGTTTTCATCGCTTGATCCCTCCTTTTCTCCCCGCTTGTCCGTATTAAACAGATTGTTTTACGCAAATTACAGGATTAATTGTTTCACATTTTATATAAAAATACGTTAATTTTTATACGGGATCCAAAATTTAACTTTTCTTAATGATTTTGAATTTGATAGAAAATAATTTTCGATTATACTTACTTTTTAACTAATTAATTAAAATAACGAATACCCCGCAGCTCCCGGCATGCGAACATATTGCATCATCCATACCCCTGTAATCAAAAGATCGGGAAAAGAGTTAGCGAATCATTTAAATGAGACTACCAGACCGGTTGGATGTATCTGGTCATCTATGCAGCCCTGTTAGGTCAGTCTCGGCACGGGCCCGCCGAATGACCCAAGGTCAACTAAAAAGGCAAATAAGTGCATCCTTAACGTAGCTCATACGGTAGGCCAAGGTGAAGAAGAATATAGCGTATCGACCAGATGTAAACCATGCATCCAGGCCTGGGAATAAACATTTTTTAGTGGCGGGAGCTACCTGCGATAAATGGCAGGTAGCTCCCGCATTGGAAAGATCAGCTTGATGAATGGAAGACCGGAGCGTATGAATATTCACCTGCTAGGTTTCAGGAAACTGATTCCAGGATTGTTTTTTCCTTGTAGCTAGCTACCTGGGGCTTTTCAGGTTTTCTCAGGGTGAATAACCACCAAATATTGAGCCTCATGCACAGATCATAAAACAACATGGGAACAAACGTACCGGAAACCCAAATCGTCAAGATCAAAACGGGTATATAAGTGATCTTAAAAATATTAACCAGTACAACGCGGGTAATTGTCATTACGATGATCTGCATGCAATAAATAAACAAAGAATGAAATCCAATAACTCTTAAAAAATTTAATGCATTATATTTCTGCAGCAAAAAGGAGAAATTAATGGATATAGTACAACCTACAAGAGCTTCCAGCAAAAAGAAAAATGGCATCTTCCGTTCTACATAGTTAATACCATCTAAGCCTCCATGAAGATTTATCCTGGCAAAATGATATTGTATAAATAAAAACAGTATAAGTAAAGGAATAAACACTTTAAACGAGGAGAATCGCCGGGCGTTTTTTTCTTCCAGCAGTACATTTGAAATCAAATCGCCCAATGAAAAAAAGAGATAAAATTCGCAAATGTCTGTTAGAAAGCCGGCATTTAATTCATTAATATGAATATAAGCTGATATAAAATATAAGACGATACCAATTATAACCTGTACGGGAGGTTTTATATTTAGTTTGGCGCGTAGAATGGCGTAAATAACCCCGATACAGAAAAGCGTGTTCAGGTACCAAAAGTGCCCCGTTTTACGCGGATCAATTAATAGATCCAGGTAATACATGGGGGTAATACCATTGTTGGTATACCTTGATGTTAGTATTTGCAGGGTAATTTCAATTGCCCCCCATAATACCAAAGGATATAAAATGGTATCGGCCCGGTTAGCAATATAGCCATTCAATCCTTTTCTTTTTAGACCTGAGGCGATGAATATTCCGGATATAATAAAAAACAATGGCATCCTGAAGCCATATAAAAACAAACTAATATAATTAATAGTAGGATATGAATCCAGATTGAGATCATGATTTCTCAAAACTAACAGACAGTGACCAAAGCCAACTAATAAGATACTGATCCCTTTGTCTGAGTCAATCCAAACCCAGCGTTTTTTACTAAGAATCGATTCGGAATTTAAAATATTCATGGAGTGTTTGACTATGTGATTTTAATTGCTGATTATGTTAACTGACATTCGCTGCTTAAAGGCTCTTTTTTGTGCTGCATCCGCATTCGTCCAGGTTTTTCTGCAGTATGGTGGCAAAATCAGAGACATATGGAGGTAAAAGCATGGAAAAATGATCGCCAGGAACATTAAACAATTCCACTCCTCTTCTGGCATACCTTTCCCAACCCAAAAATTTTCCATAGTCTACATAATGCACGCTGATCATCGCCTTGTATAAATATATTTTACCTTCAAATGGTTCCAGTTTATAATTCCTGAACGCAACCAAATGCTTACGCTTTATCTTTTTGATCAGCGAATAGAAATCTTTCGAGTCCGTTTCCCCTCCCCGCTTTGTTAGCAGTTGCGGGGATTTACCTTTTAACATGTTTTGAATTGACTGGGTAACATAGGATTGTATAAATTTCGGAAAGTGCCTTCTGGCTTTTTTAGGAAGAAGTGAAAACCAATCCTTGTATTCGGTCTTTTCTGCATCCGTGTCCAATATGATCAGCATTTGTACATCTCTGCCAAGGTCGACCATCTGTTTTCGTATTTCCATTGCTACATATCCGCCAGAAGAATAACCAGCTAAAATATAGGGGCCTTCCGGGTTGTGCTGGATGATCTCTCTCATATAACAACGTGCAATTTCAACTAGATTATCAGAAGGTTCCTCTTTACCATCAAGGCCTATGGCCTGCAGCCCGAAAACCGGTTGTTCCTTATCTATAGCCGAAGCAAGTAAGTTAAAATTAAGTACATTCAATCCGTCGCCATGAACGATATACAATGGATTTTTGGAACCAGCAGGTTTAATTGGAACCAAGTATTTGTAATTGTATTCCTGCTGAACGGTATCTGCAAATTTAGCTAAGGCCTTGATCGTTGGATATTTGAAAAGAATTGACAACTGAAATTCCTGTCCGGCGACCTTTCTAAACCTTGATAAGATTTGGACAGCGACAAGCGAATGTCCACCGAGTTCGAAGAAATTGCCATTGATGTCCAGCTCAGTTAATCCCATGCATTCTTTCCATATCTGCAATAGTTTATTTTCCGTCTCTGTAAGGGTTTCCCTCACCTGTGGTTTACTTGGCTGTATGGCTGTTTTGTTTGAAGACAGGAAATTTTCAGGGTAAGGCAACGAATTTCTGTCAACTTTTCCGTTTGAAGTTAAAGGTAAACTCTCCAGCTCCATCCAGATCGCCGGGACCATATAATCCGGAAGTTTGCTTT
>Ga0193717_1002575_pt1 | contig 10410 bp, 9 predicted proteins | sample U2c2metaG_FD_145900 | JGI IMG/M metagenome (GOLD analysis project Ga0193717, IMG submission 145900) | Soil microbial communities from a riparian zone of the East river system, Colorado, United States - U2c2 | ecosystem: Environmental > Terrestrial > Soil > Riparian zone | place: USA: East River...
ATGCCCCGGACTGCCTCAGGCATGTCCCGGGCTGCCTCGGGCATGTCCTTTGCCGCATCCTTGCCGGCTACCGCGGCATGGGAGCGGATTTCTTCTCGTGCGTTCATCGTCGTTTCTCCCGGCGGCTCCCGGATCCGCCTTCAGACGGATTGCTGGCGAGTGGCGCCTTTACCAGATTTTCGTTCGCTTGATGTGACGTGCCAATTTTGAGACTGGCCAAGGAGCATGCGCTTGCGCGGCGGATCGACCGCCGGGCGCTCCTTCAGCGAACCCGGCGATCGCCGATAAGGCCGAGAAGAAGCAGGGTCGAAGCGAGCGCGCGCACGGTCTCGCCGGAAAAACCGGTCGGACGGGAAGCGTTGCTGGTGCGCGTGTTCATGGCGGTTCTCATACAGGAGCGGCTTGCGAGAGGCAAGTGCGGCATGGCCGGTCAGGCTTTGTTGAACAATATCCCTAACATGGGTGCTCTTCCCCATGCGCCGCAAATGCGCCAGACTTGGGCGTCGACAGGGCCGCGGTGCCCTGCCGCCGAGAGGGGTAGTCCATGAATTTCGTGTTCTTCTCGCCGCATTTTCCCGCCAATGGCGCCGATTTCTGCGACCGTTTGAAGAAGGCCGGCGCCAGGGTGCTCGGCATCGGCGACGCACCCTATGACGCGCTCGACGGCAAGCTGAAGGCGGCGCTCAGCGAGTATTACCGTGTCGCCGACATGGAGGACTACGATCCGGTGTTCCGGGCAATGGGCCACTTCATCCACAAATGGGGCCGCGTCGACCGCTTTGAATCGCTCAACGAGCACTGGCTGGAGCTGGAAGCCAACATCCGCACCGACTTCAACATCTACGGCACCAAGCTCGATTTCGTGAAGAATCTGAAGCGCAAGAGCCGCATGCGCGCCTTCTTCCGCAAGAGCGGCGTCGACACCATCGCGCAGCGCAAATGCTCCGACCGTGCCGGCGCCATGACCTTCATCCGCCGCGTCGGCTATCCCGTGGTGGTCAAGCCCGACAGCGGTTCCGGCGCCTCGAACACCTTCAAGATCTCCAGCGCGAGCGAACTCGACCAGTTCTTCAGGGACAAGCCCGAGGATGTCACCTTCGTCATGGAGCAGTTCATCGAGGGGCTGGTGGTGACCTATGACGGGCTGGTCAACCGCGACGGCGAGGTGGTGCTGGCGGCCAGCCACCGCTACGACCAGAGCATCATGGAGGTGGTCAACAAGGACCGCCACATGAGCTACACCTGCTTTCCCAAGGTCGGACCGGCGATCGAGGAGGCCGGCCGCAAGATCCTGAAGGCGTTCGACGTGCGCGAGCGCTTCTTTCACATCGAGCTGTTCGAGACCAGGGACGACCGCGTCATCGCGCTGGAGGTCAATATGCGCCCGCCCGGCGCCTGGATGACCGATGCGATCAATTACACCTTCGACATCGACGTCTATGCTGCCTGGGCCGACATGGTGGTCAGGGATGCCGCCGGCGGACCTTACGAGGGCAAGTATTTCACCGCTTATGCCAGCCGCAAGCGACGGCTCAGCTATGTGCACAGCCATGAGGACGTGCTGGCCGTCCATCGCGACAAGATCGTCCACCATCAGGCCATAGAAGAGGTTTTCAGCCGCGCCATGGGAAACTACGCCTACCAGATGCGCTCGAAGGACGAAGCGGCACTGCGCGAGGCGGTCGCCTATATCCACGCGGAAAGGGCGTGAGGCGATGGACATTTCCTATCACAAGAACTTCGCCGGCAATCTCGGCCGCGACATGGAATACAAACGCTACGGCCATGCCGGTCGGCCGGTGGTGGTGTTCCCGACCTCGCAAGGACGGTTCTATCAGTTCGAGGATTCCGGCGGGGTGGCAGCACTTGCCGAGTTCATCGACACCGGCCGCATCCAGCTGTTCACGGTCGACGGCATCGATTCGGAATCCTTCTTCGACAAGCATGCCGATGCCGCGCATCGCATCGCCCGCCACGAGGCCTATTTCCGCTATGTCCGCGAGGAGGCGTTGCCGGAGTTCCTGTCCACGGCCGCGCAAGCCAATGGCGGGCGCAAGCTGAAGCCGCTGTTCTCAGGCTGTTCGATGGGCGCCTACCATTCATCGAATTTCGTCTTCCGCTTCCCGGAACTGGCCAGTGGCGTCATCGCGTTGTCGGGCGTCTATTCGGCCCGCGACTTCTTCGGCAAGGCGCTTGAAGGCGACATCTTCTACAATTCGCCGCTCGACTATCTGCCTGGTATCGTCGACCAGAAGCTGCTTGGCCGGCTGAAGGCGCTGCGGCTGATCTTCTGCTGCGGACAGGGTGCCTGGGAAGAGCGGATGCTGGTCGAGACGCGCCGGCTGGAACAGATCCTGCGCGACAAGTCCATTCCCGCCTGGGTCGACTATTGGGGCGGCGATGTCAGCCATGACTGGCCATGGTGGCACAAGCAGTTGCTCTATTTCTTCGGCCGTTGGCTGGATGACGACCTGATGCACAGGCTGGATTAAGGTGCATTGATATTCAGGTGATGCCGGCCTGACCTGAATCTCAACACACCTTAGGGCACAGACGAATGACCACACCCGAACCCATCCGCCGGTTTGTCGAGGCCACCAACAAAGGCGACACGGAAGCTTTTCTCGACACGTTCACCGCCGACGCATTCTTGAGCGACTGGGGACGGTCTTTCCAGGGCCGCGAACAGATCGCGCGCTGGAACCAGTCGGACAATATCGGCGTAAAATCCCATCTCGGCATCGTCAGTATCGAGCCGGCTGAAGGCACCTGTCGCGTCCGCATCGCCGTCACAGGCAACGGCTTCAACGGCGAGGGCGACATGACCTTCACGCTGGACGGTGATCGCATAGCGGGTCTTGTCATCACCTGATCTCGCTGCCTTCCTGGCATGCCGGCGCCGAAGGTTCGCGTCTTCGTCGATTTCCTTCCCTGGCGGCTCACAACCTTGTGATTTCGAGGTATGACGGTAATCTTTGAAGTTTGCCTTCATGCCTGTCCGGGCCTATTGCCTGACGCTTCTCGCCACCAGCCGCGCCACGCTCGGGCCGACCAGCAGCACGATCAGGAAGCGCGCCGATTGCAGCGCCATGACGAAGGAGATGTCGACGTTCTGTGCGGCGGCGGCGATGATGGCGATGCTGTCCATGCCGCCGGGGCTGGTTGCCAGATAGGCGGTCAGCGGGTCGATGCCCAAGAGATGGCTGATCATGAAGGCAAGGCCGCCGCAAAAGGCGATCAACGCCACGATCGAAGCGATGATCTGCGGCAGCGCGCGCGCCGCATGGCGCAGGATCGGCCTCGTGAAGTTCAGGCCGATCGACCAGCCGACCATGGCGTAGCTGACCGCCAGCAGCCATTGCGGCAATTGCATCTCGACGCCAAGGCCGAGATGGATGACGGTGCCGAAGATGAAAGTGCCGAGGAAGAAGGGCGAGGGCAGCCGGCAAAGCTTTCCCAGGAGGCCGCCGACAAGCGCGATGGCGATGGTGGCGGCGAAGGCCTGATGGTCGATCGGCGGGAACCAGATGATGGGCGGGATTTCGACGCCCGACGTGTCGACCCACATCTTGGCGACGATGGCCGCCGTCATCGAAACGAAGATGACGCGCAGATATTGCATGAAGGCGACGAGACGCTGGTCGGCGCCGAAGGCACCGGCCATCAGCACCATGGCGGTGGCGGCACCTGGCGACGAGCCCCAGACGGCGGTGGTGCCGGGCAGGATACGCCAGCGGCTGATCAGCCAGCCGAGCAGGCTGGAGGCTGTTACGGTCGCCACCACGACGCCGAGAAACAGCGGCCATTCCTGGTAGAAGACCGGAAAGATATCGGCCGAGATCGAGCTGGCGACGAGGCAGCCGACGACCGCCTGAGCGGCGCCGAACAGGGTACGCGGCACCCGCACCGTGGCGCCATTGGTGCCGGCAACTATGGCCGCCAGCATCGGTCCGATCAGCAGCGCCGCCGGCAGGGCGGCGAGTTCCAGCGCGCCGGCAAACAGCGCAGAGATGACCAGCAAGACCAGCCATTGCCAGGGCTTGCGCATCCGCGCCAGGCGCTCGATGACGGGCAGGTCCGGAGGTGGCGGCTCGGCCGAGGAATCCATGTTTTCGTCTTAGACGCGAAGCGGGGCAATGCGAACCCCTGCTACGCGGAAAAGGTACTCGCGTGAGCCTCAGCCGGCCTTGGCGTCGGCCAGGCCGAAGCCGCCGACGGGGTCGGTTTCCACCCGGAATTCAAAGCCGGCGATGAACGGCCGCACCTTGGCGATCGCCGCCTGGACCTCCGGAAGCTGCAGCGACGTCTTGTGGCTTTCGGCGTCGGTCCACACTTCGGTGACCCAGATCGCATCGGCATCCGCGGGGTCGCGGGCGATGATGTAGTTCAGGCAGCCCGGCAGGGCGCCGGTGCTGGTCAGCAGCAGGTCCATGACCGCGTCGCGTTGTCCGCGCGCCGCCCGCATCTTGCCGATCAGTCCGTACATTCCTTTGTCTCCCCTTTGAAGTCTTCGACAAGAATATGCCAGATCGCCAGTATCTAGATCGCCAGTATGCAGATAGCTGCTCAAGGCATCAACTGCCCGCCATTCACCTCGATCACCTGGCCGGTTATGTAGCCGCTCAACAGATCCGACGAGAGGAACAAATAGGCGCCGACGCAGTCTTCCGCGGTGCCGGCACGCCCCTGCGGAATGGTGGCGACCATGCCTTTCATCTGCTCGTCGGTCGAATAGCGTTCGTGGAACGGCGTCAGAATGGTGCCGGGTGCCACCGCGTTGACGCGGATGCCGAAGCCGATCAGCTCCTTGGCCATGCCGCGCGTCACGTTGGAAACAAAGGCCTTGGCCGAGCCGTAAAGCCCGGCACCGCCGCCGGCACCGTTGCGCGCGGCGATCGACGAGGTATTGACGATGAAGCCGCCCTGTTGCTTCAGCCAGGGAATCGCCTTGCGCGAGGCGGTCAGCACCGAACGCGCGTTGAGGTCCATCACCGCGTCGTAGTGTGCTTCGGTCTGTTCGGCATAGGGCACACGGCCAAGCATGCCGCCGGCATTGTTGACCAGCCCGTCGAGGCGGCCGAAATGCTGCGCGCTGTCCTCGACGACGCGTTCGACATCGGCGGGAACGGAGAAATCGCCCTGGACCAGGAACACCTCGCCGCCGTTGTCGGCAATGGTCTTGCCAAGTTGTTCAGCGGCGTCGCGGCTCGAATTGTAGTGCAGCGCGACGCGGCATTTCTGCGCGGCGTAGGCCGACGCCAGGGCCGCGCCGATGCCGGTCGATGCACCGGTGACCAGCACCGCTTTGCCGGCGAGATCGGGAATGTTGAGTGTGGTGGTGGCTGGCACGCGAGTCCTCCGGGATTTCTGCCGGTCCTTCGTAGGCCCTTGGTGCCCAGATGTTCAAGCCTCAGGGACGCAGATAGGCGTAGCCCTGGCCTTGCAGTTCCGCGAGTTTGACGACGCCGCCCTTGTCGGCGGCATGGAAACCGGCGAGCAGGTCGGTCAGGGAAATGTCCATGCCTTGCATGGTGTTGGCGCAGGCATTGGGATCGAGCCCCTGCTGCACCAGGCTGGCGAAGCGCCCGGAAATCGCGGCCGATATGCCTTTCGATTTGAAGGCGGCAAGGGCTGGGCCATGCACGACCAGCACGATGTCGACCTTGCCGCCGGTGCCTTCATAGTGGTTCTTGATGTTGCCGAGCACGAAATTGACCTTGTCGAGATCGCTGAGATGATAGGCGACCTTCTGCCTGGCGGGCTCCGTTGCCGCCGCCTGCACCACCCGAAGGCCAAAAAGCGTTCCGGTTCCGGCAAGAACCGCACGGAACATATCGCGCCGGCGCATCGCATCCTCCTCCGCAGGACAACTCACCGCAATTTGCGTGGCTGCGGCCGCAATACTAGCATAAATTGACGTTACGTCCTGTCGATGCGGAGGAGGGGTCACATGGCGTTAAGCAAGATGTTGGCGCGAGGCGCCTGGGGTGTCGCGCTGCTCGGTCTGCTGGCCGGTACGGCCGGAGCCGATGATGCGCTCAAGCTCACGGAACTCAGCCCAAATGGTGCGGACGCCTGTTTCGGCCGCGTCTATGACGCCGCGCATCTCAAGGCGCATCCGAAGCAGAAGGTGGCGCGAATTTTCTTCTACTACGGTCACGACCCGGTCAGCCGGCCAAACGAGGAGCCGGCCGCGAGTGCCGATTCGTCCTACAATGGCTTCGTTACCACCACCGCGCGCGGTGCCAAGGCGCCGGAATGGGCCGGCGGCTGGTGCAATCACCAGTCCGAGGACGGCACATCAGGCCCGATCCGTTGCGGCATGGAGTGCGACCGCACGCTCGCGTCGCTCAAGCTCGACGACAAGGGCCGGCTGATCCTCTCGGACCTGCAGCCCGATGTCTATCTCGATGCTGGTTCGGAAGAGGAACTGGGTGCGGCGGAGTATGACAGGCAGGCGCTGGGCAAGGACGACGACAATTTCCGCCTCGACCCGATGCCGGCCGCGACCTGCAAGGCGGAGTTCGCGCGCATCGATCCGATCGACCCGGCACTGGGAGCGCCGCTGCGCGAGCGGCTGAAGCCGGACCAGGCGTTCTGCTACGGCCGCGACTACGACGCATCGCACCTGGCCTCGCACCCCGACCAACTGACGCAGTCGATCCGGGTCTTCCGCGGCCCGGTCGAACTGGCGTCCTTTGCTTCAGGGGGCGACGCCGCCAACTGGCCCAATGGCGCCGACATTGCCGTTACCGTCACCACGCGGCAGAAATCGTCTGAGGTCACGCAGACCTATTCGTGCCAGGGCGAGGCCGACCAGTGGCGTTGCGCGGCGAGTTCGAAGATGAGCGATTTTTCCTGCGACATCGCGCAGAAGGAAATCTACCTCAAGCGCGGCGTCAACGGCACGATGATGCTGGCCAATCCCAACAGCAGCCTGGCGATCGTCGATCTGTGCTCGAAGGCGGCCGACGGCAAGACGAAATCCGACGACAAGGTCTACCGGCTGCAGCCGATGCCGCAATCCGCCTGCGCGCCGTGAGCACCAGCGCTTCGTCATCCTATGGCGGAGCAAGGAGCGAAGCGACGCGGCGCAGACCATAGGATCCATGCCGTGACATCCAAGCGCTGCTGCGGTGCAGAATTCTGTTCCGCTGCATGCTTTGTCCCAGATCGCGGCATGGATCCTCGGGTCTCCGCGACGGAGCTTCGCTCCTGCTCCGCCCGTGGATGACGAAGTCGAGAGTCTTCGGCTAATTTTCCAAGGTCGTGACGGCGGATCGCCTCACGCGAACGGCACGGCCGTCGTGCCCTTGGGGAGCTTGGCCTCGTCGTCGGGCTCGACATGGATGGTGACGCGCACCGAGGGGATTTCGGCCCTCAGTGCGTCCTCGATGCGGTCGCAGATGACGTGACTGGCTCCTACCGACATGTCGGCGTCGACGACCAGGTGGAACTCGATGAAGGTGGCGCGGCCGGCAATGCGCGTCTTCAGGTCGTGCACCTCGAGCGCGCCCTTGCAATTGGCCGAGATGACATCGCGGATATGTATATGCTCCTGCGTGTCGACGGCGCGGTCCATCAGGCCGTTCATCGACGAGCCGATGACATGCCAGCCCTGCCACAGGATGTTGAGCGCCACAAGGACGGCAAGTGCCGGGTCGAGGATCTGCCAGCCGGTCAGGATCGCTCCGACCAGACCGCCGAAGACGCCAATCGAGGTCACGACATCGGTCATAATGTGGTTGCCGTCGGCAACCAGCGCCGGTGATTTCTCGGCCCTGCCGGCGCGGATCAGCGTCCAGGCCCAGAAGGCGTTGATGACAGTGGCGACGCCGTTGACCGCGAGGCCGTTCCAGGGCTTTTCCATCGGCGCCGGCGTCTGCCAGGAGCGCCAGACCTCGTTGAGAATCAAAAGGGCGGCGAGCACGATCAGCACGCCTTCAAGCACGGCCGAGAAATACTCGGCCTTGTGGTGGCCGAAGGGATGGTCCTGGTCGGCCGGCTTGTGGCTGACCTGGATCGCCCAGAAGGCGGCGACCGAGGCAATGACGTTGACGATCGATTCCAGCGCGTCCGAATAGAGCGCCACCGAGCCGGTGATGTACCAGGCGACGAGCTTCAGGCCGAGCACGATTGCGGCAATGACGATCGACCAGAAGGCAAGGTTGGCGACCTTGCGCTTCGCGGCGGCTTTGGCCGCGATCGCCATCGTGTTCTCGGCTTCGGCCATATCAGTCAGGCGGCCTTTTCCTTGGCCTTGCGCGGCAGGTGGGCGACGATGTTCTCGATGATGCGCATGCCGGCATTGTGGCCGAGCGTCATGATCGATTCCGGGTGGAACTGCACCGCGGCGATCGGCTCCTTGCGGTGCTCGAAGGCCATGATGACGCCGTCCTCGGTCTCGGCCGTGACGATGAAATCATCGGGCAGCCGCACCGGATCGGCGAAGATCGAGTGGTAGCGGCCGACGGTGACTTCCTTGGGCAGGCCGGAGAAGATGATGCCCGGCTTCGAGACGCGGATGCGCGACGGCTTGCCGTGCATCGGCACGTGCAGTTGCCGCAGTTCGCCGCCATAGGCCTCGGCCAGCGCCTGCAGGCCAAGGCAGACGCCGAAGATCGGCAGCTCGCGGGCACGCGCCTTTTTGATGGTCGCGGCGCAATCAAAGTCCTTCGGCGTGCCAGGACCGGGCGACAGCACGACGAGATCCGGCTTCAGCCGGTCGAAAACTTCATCCGGCACCGGCGTGCGCACGGTCGAGACATTGGCGCCAGTCTGGCGGAAGTAATTGGCCAGTGTGTGAACGAAACTATCCTCGTGGTCGACGAGCAGGATGTTGACGCCGTCGCCGACGCGCGCGGTGGTGCGCTCGGTGCTGGCGGAATTGCCTGATTTGGCGTCGCGGATGGCGGAGAGCATGGCGGATGCCTTCAGTTCGGTTTCGGCTTCTTCTTCCTCGGGAATGCTGTCAAAGAGCAATGTGGCGCCGGCACGCACCTCGGCAATGCCGTCCTTGATGCGGATGGTGCGCAAGGTGAGGCCGGTGTTCATGTCGCCGTTGAAATTGACCATGCCGATCGCGCCGCCATACCAGGCGCGCGGGCTCTTCTCGTTCTGCTCGATGAAGCGCATCGCCCACAGTTTCGGCGCGCCGGTGACGGTGACCGCCCAGGCATGCGACAGGAAGGCGTCGAAGGCATCCATGCCTTCGCGCAGCCGGCCCTCGATGTGGTCGACGGTGTGGATCAGGCGCGAATACATCTCGATCTGGCGGCGGCCGATGACGCGCACCGAGCCCGGTTCGCAGACCCGCGACTTGTCGTTGCGGTCGACGTCCGAGCACATGGTGAGCTCGGATTCGTCCTTCTTCGAATTGAGCAGTTTCAGGATCTGCTCGCTATCGGAAATGGCATCGTCGCCGCGCTTGATGGTGCCGGAGATCGGACAGGTCTCGACGCGGCGGCCGTTGACGCGGACGAACATTTCCGGCGAAGCGCCGATCAGGTACTCGCCTTCGCCGAGATTGATGAAGAAGGAATAGGGCGAGGGGTTGATGGCCTTCAGCTTGCGCGAAATCTCGGACGGCTGCGTCTCGCAGCGCTCGTAGAACATCTGGCCGGGCACGACCTCGAACAGGTCGCCGCGCTTGAACGAATCCATGGCCTTGCGAACCAGATTGGCGTATTCGCCGGGCTCGTGGTCGCCGCGCGGCGGGATGCGGTCGGGGCTCTTGAAGGGCTCGGCGATTTCGTCGCGCGGCAGGCCTTCGGTCGAAAAGCCCTCGCCGGCATAGTCGTAGCGGTCGGTCCAGGCCTTGGCCGAATAATGGTCGACGACCAGGATCTCGTCGGGCAGGAACAGCACGAGGTCGCGCTGGCTCGGCTTGCGCTCGAGCTTGTGGTCGACCGGGTCGAACTGGAAGGCGAGGTCGTAGCCGAAGGCGCCGTAGAGGCCGAGATTGGCGTCTTCCTCGGTCTTGAACAAAGCGGTGATGGCACGCAGCACGGTGAACACAGAAGGAACGCGGCTGCGCTCCTCCTCGGTGAAGACGCGGCCGGGCTTGGCGACGTCGAGGCGGATCAGTGTCTTCGACGTTTCGGCGATGGTGACATCGGTCAGGCTGCCAAGCGCCTTGCCGATGACCGGCAACAGCGCCTCGCCACGGCGGTTCAGCGCCTCGATGCGCATGGCGCGGCCGCGTGCGGAGATGACCAGCGGCGGATCGATGATGGCAGTGTCCCAGCGCGTGTAGCGGCCGGGATATTCGTAATTCGAGGAAAACACGGCACCACGGCGCAAATTCAGGCCGTCGACATACGCATCGATCGCGCCCTCATAAGGCCGGTCATGGCGCTCGCGGGTGATGGTGATGCCACCCGCCGTTACGAAACTTTCCGCCCCGTTTTC
>Ga0193717_1002576_pt1 | contig 10407 bp, 8 predicted proteins | sample U2c2metaG_FD_145900 | JGI IMG/M metagenome (GOLD analysis project Ga0193717, IMG submission 145900) | Soil microbial communities from a riparian zone of the East river system, Colorado, United States - U2c2 | ecosystem: Environmental > Terrestrial > Soil > Riparian zone | place: USA: East River...
CGTCGCAACAACCTCAACGTCGTCCCGGCGAACGCCGGGACCCATACGCCGTGTCGCCCATGTTAATGGGCCACGCTTGTTGCTATCCTTCCTATGAAATAGAAACGCCAGGGGTTATGGGTCCCGGCGTTCGGGACGACGTGGGTATTTGTATTTGATGACGTCACCAGAAGCGGCAAGCGCCCTTAAGAATCTGCAAGGCACCATCGTGCTGGCCGGCGCCGGCAAGATGGGCGGCGCGATGCTGTCGGGCTGGCTGGCGCGAGGGCTCGATGCAAACCGCGTCGTCGTGATCGAACCTTATCCCTCGGATGAAATCAGCGCACTCGCGGCCAAAGGCGTGCGACTCAATCCACCATCAAGCGACACAAGCGACGTTGCGGCCTTGGTCGTCGCGCTGAAACCGCAGATGTTTCGCGAGGCCGGTCCGCAACTGCGGCCGTTCGCGGCATCGTCGACGCTGGTGGTTTCGATCATGGCGGGCATCACCATCGCGTCGATCACGCAAGTCTGCGGCGGCAGCGTGGTTCGCGCGATGCCCAATACGCCGGCCGCGATCGGCCGCGGCATTACCGTCGCGGTGGCGGCCGGCACTGTCAGCGCGGCGCAGCGCGCGGTCGCGGACGCCTTGCTGCGCGCGATTGGCGCGGTGGAATGGACCGGCGACGAGACGCTGATGGACGCGGTGACCGCGGTTTCCGGTTCGGGCCCGGCTTACGTATTTCTGCTTGCGGAAGAACTGGCGCGCGCGGGCGTCGAAGCCGGATTGCCGCCTGAGCTTGCGACAAAACTCGCGCGCGAAACCGTCGCCGGCTCCGGTGAACTGCTGCATCGCTCCGACCTCGATGCGGCGACGCTGCGCCAGAACGTCACCTCGCCCGGCGGCACCACCGCCGCGGCACTCGAGGTGCTGATGGGCGAGGGCGGCATGCAGTCGCTGCTGACCCGCGCGGTCGCCGCGGCGACCAGGCGGTCGAGGGAATTGGCGAAGTAGAAGCGAGCGTGCCCCGGACGCAGCGCAGCGCGTAGCACTTCGCGAAGCGGTGCGCTGCAGAGCCATAAGCGCGTTTACGCGCGTCTGCGACGCGCTATGGCCCAGCTTGCTTTCTTAAGCGGGGTCCCGGCTCTGCGGAGCGGCATGAAGAATGCCGCACCGCGTCCGGGACACGACTTACACCGGCACCCTTACCGTCGCGCGCAGTCCGCCCATCGGGCTGTCGCCGAGCGTGATGTCGCCGCCGTGCGAGCGCGCGATGTCGCGGGCAATCGCAAGGCCGAGGCCGGTGCCGCCCTCGTCCTGGTTGCGGGCGTCGTCCAGCCGCAGGAACGGCTTGAACACTTCCTCGCGCATATCCATCGGAATGCCCGGCCCGTCATCGTCCACCGTCACCTTCAAATAGCGGTGATCGCGGTGGCCGGTGATCGCGATGGTATCGGCATGCCTTGCCGCGTTCGATATCAAATTGGCAAGACAGCGCTTGAACGAGGCCGGCTTCACCGTGACCACGGGCAGTCCGTGAAACACCACAGTCGCGGCATGGCCGTGGCGCTCGGCATCGCCGCGCAGTTCTTCCAGCGCCGCCGCCATGTCGGTCGGCTGCGACTGCTCGCCGCTGTCGCCGCGCGCGAAGGCAAGGTAATCCTCCAGCATGCCCGACATCTCGTCGACGTCCCGGCGCATGCCGTCGACTTCGGGGCTGTCGCCGATCAAGGCCAGTTCGAGCTTGAAGCGGGTCAGGATGGTGCGGAGGTCGTGCGACACGCCGGCCAGCATCGCGGTGCGCTGCTCGATCGAGCGCTCGATGCGCGATTTCATCTCGATGAAGGCCTGCGCCGCGCGGCGGACTTCGCGCGCCCCGCGCGGATGGAAATTCGGCGCCTCGCGGCCCTTGCCGAAACTTTCCGCGGCATCGGCAAGGCGCAGGATCGGCTTGATCTGGTTGCGCAGGAACAGCACCGCGACGATCAGCAGGATCGACGAAGTGCCGACCATCCAGAACAGGAAGATTTCCGAATTCGACGCGTAGGCGGCGCTGCGCTGCGCGAAAATCCGCATCACCGCGTCGTCGAGCTGGATGCGGATTTCCACCAGGTTGGAGCGGCCGACGGTATCGATCCAGAACGGTCTGGCGATCTGCCGCCCGAGTTGCACCGACAGCGTCTGGTCGAGCAGCGAGAAGAACGGTTTGGGGCCCGGCGGGGGCATATCGCCGACGGGCAGAAAATCGACCACCAGCCCAAGTCGCTGCTGCGCGATCCTGCGCAGTTGGGCGCGGTCCTTGTCCTGCGGATATCCCTTGTAGACATCGATCAGGCTGGCGATGTCCTGCACCACCGCCGCCGACAGCCGCCGCGTCACCGTATTCCAGTGCCGCTCCATGAATACGAAGGCGACCACCGATTGCAGGATCACCATCGGCACGATCATGATCAGCAGCGCGCGGGCATAGAGGCCGGTCGGCATCCAGCTCTTGAACGCATTGCCCATCCGGCCGTTGACCGCGGAGACGCGCCCCGCGGCGGTGCGGATCAGCGTCAGGCCGGTGTCCAGCGTGCTCATGCGCAAAAACTCACGGCGATGCCACCAGGCGATAGCCGATGCCGCGCACCGCCTGCAGGAACAGCGGATTGGCGGGATCGCGCTCGATCTTGCGCCGCAGCCGGTTGATCTGAACGTCCACCGCGCGCTCGTTGACGGTCTCCTCGCCCCAGCGCAATTCGCCGCGGTCGAGATGATAGACGTAGGGACCGAACGCGATCGACTCCATCCGCGCCACCGGCATCGGCGTCGCGCGCTTGAGGATATTGCCGATCCTTAAGATCAGCTCGCGCGGCTCGAACGGTTTTGCCACATAATCGTCGGCGCCGATCTGCAGGCCTTCGATGCGGCTTTCGGCCTCGTGGCGCGCCGTCAGCATGACGATCGGCACCGAGGACGAGGTGCGGATGAAGCTGGCCAGCTCGAAGCCGGTTTCGCCGGGCATCATCACGTCGAGGATCAAGAGGTCGAAATGCAGGCCGAGCAGTTTTGCGCGGGCGTCCTTGGCGCTCATGGCGGTGGTGACGCGATAGCCTTCGCCGCAGAGAAAGCGCGACAGCAGATCGCGGATGCGGCGGTCGTCATCGACCAGCAGCAGATGCGGGGCGTCGTCGGACGGTTGCGGGGGGGGTCGCGCGATTGCTGCAGCCTGGGGCACGATCATTCCTTCGCGGTTGTGTTGCCGGTTCCGAATATCGCTTCCAGCACCTTGTCGGGATCGTCACGATCGATCATCCCGCGCAAGAACTGCCGCACCGTGTCCGCGCCGGCAGGATCAAGCTCGCCCATCGCGCGGGTGATGCGATCGGTCTGCAGGCCGGCGAGCTTGGCTACCAGCGCCTCGCCCTTTGCGGTGGCGAAAAGAAGGCGTTCGCGGCGGTCCTTGGCGCCGGCTTTCTGGACGATATACCCTTCGTCGAGCAATTGCTTGAGAACCCGGCCCAGCGACTGTTTTGTGATGCGCAAAACGTCCAGCAGGTCGGCCACCTTCAGCCCGGGATAGCGGTGCACGAAATGGATGACCCGGTGGTGCGCGCGGCCGAAGCCGAACTCCTCCAGCACATGGTCGGCATCGCCGACGAAATCCCGATAGGCGAAGAACAACAGTTCGATAACATCCCAGCGTAAAGGCTGCGGGCGCGGCTCGACAGCCGCCGCCGCGCCGCGCTCGGCGGCCGCAGCTGAAAAATTTATGTCAACTCTATTGACATATCTTTGGTTCAATATTACAAAACCTCTGGCTGCAGCGAAACATTAGAACCTTCGCGGCGGCGGCCGAAAGGTCCGATTTGAGAAGCATACTGGACTTCCGCATCCTGCTAAAGCCCGTCCTGGACACGATCCGGGGATGGCAGCCGGTTTTGCGAGCGGTCCGGACTTGACGTAGAATCAGCCAGCGCCACCGCGCAGCCGCGGCGAGTTGCAATCCGGGAGAGGCCCATGGGAGTTTCGTTCGCCAAGATCGACGACACGATTTGGTCGAGTTTCGAAATCCAGCCTGCGCCGAATCCGACGCCCGAGAAGGAGCGCGCGGCAAGGCTCGTTGACCCGGGCTTCGGCCGGATTTTCACCGATCACATGGCTGTGGTCCGCTACGATCCGGCGAACGGATGGCATGACGCGCGTGTCGAATCCCGCGCGAATTTCCCGCTCGATCCGGCCCTAGCCGTCCTGCACTACGCGCAGGAGATTTTCGAAGGCCTCAAGGCCTACAAGCGTGACGATGGCGGCGTGAACCTGTTCCGCCCCGACGCCAATGCCCGGCGCTTCCGGAGTTCGGCTGATCGCATGGCCATGGCCCCGCTGCCCGAGCCCGTGTTCATCGAAGCGGTCGAGCAGCTCGTGCGCCTCGACCGCGCCTGGATACCCGGTGGCGAGGGCAGTCTCTATTTGCGGCCCTTCATGATCGCGAGCGAGGTCTTCCTCGGTGTGAAGCCGTCCGCGGAATACATTTTCGCCGTTATCGCCTCGCCGGTCGGCTCCTATTTCAAGGGCGGACCTGCGCCCGTGTCGATCTGGGTGTCGGAGAACTACACGCGCGCCGCGATCGGCGGCACCGGCGCCGTCAAATGCGGCGGAAATTACGCCGCGAGCCTGCGCGCGCAGGCCGAGGCCATCGATCACGGCTGCGATCAGGTGGTTTTCCTCGATGCGGTCGAGCGCCGCTACGTCGAGGAACTTGGCGGCATGAACGTCTTCTTCGTGTTCGACGACGGTTCGCTGCTGACGCCGCCGCTCGGCACGATCCTGCCCGGCATCACCCGCGATTCGATCATCGCGCTCGCGAAGGATTCCGGCACGCACGTGCACGAGGAGGCCTACACGATCGACCAGTGGCGCACTGATGCCGCCAGCGGAAAGCTGAAAGAGGCCTTCGCCTGCGGCACGGCGGCCGTCATCTCGCCGATCGGCAAGGTGTGTTCGGCGACCGGCGATTTTCTCATCAACGGCGGCGCGGCCGGCCCCGTCGCGATGGGGCTGCGCAAGAAGCTGATCGACATCCAGTACGGTCGCGCGCCCGACCCGCACGACTGGATCAGAAAGGTGCTGTGATGGTAGGAATAGTTGCGCCGCGTCCGGCACAAGACCGGGCATAATGCCGTGCCGTCCACGACGCCTTCCATATTATATTCGGCAATCTTCGCGACCGGTTGTCCTGCAGCGGCGGGGAAGAGCCCTGTAGCGATTGGATGACGCCCTCGACTCGAAATCAAGCTCCCCAAGGAGTGCTGGTTCGGTTCCGGCCAGAGCGCCAATCATGTTCTCACTACAGCACCTCTATCCACCTTGTCATGCCGGGGAGGAGATCGCAGACTATCAGATCAATCTTTGCCGGCGTATGCCGGAGAGCCGCAATCCGTCTGGAATGATCCCCTGCGACATTTAATCTAGCGGCGCTCTATCTGGAATTGCGCCATGCTTTGGACGGTCGACTGGGAACCCGACCATATTGAAACTTTTGCTCGCCGCTGGGCTTGCAGAAATCGCAACAACCCCAATCGCCGCTGATTACGGATGCCAACGCATCAAATTCAAGTGTTCGAGTTTCGAGCCGAATTGGACATTTCGCCCGCAGGCGACAGCACGTTCACCGATCATCAACGCATCGCACATCGGACTACAACGATTGGTTGCTGCTCGTATTGTTCCTGAACTATTCTCAAGTCACAGCAGAACCGCCCAAGGACGGCGCTAAGAGCGGGGTCGCTGTGGAAGTCTGGCAATGGAGGTCCTTGTGGCTGAACCGGGAGGCACAGCGACGCAATCGGGTATCTACTACCAAAATTCACTAGCGGCCTTGTACCTCGGCCGCCTTTGTGATCCGCGGCCGGTTCATCGAAGTCGACAGATAATCTCGGTACGTGTTGAGGCGCCGGAACACGTCGACGACGTTGTTGTTACGTTTGCAAACGGATCACGGCTGCTTATTCAAGCGAAGGAAGCGCTGAACAGCAGCGGCGAGGCTTGGGAAAAGCTCTGGGAAGCGATTAGAGCGCAAGCAGACGAGGATGTACAAGGTCGCGACGAATTTCTTCTTGTAGTTGGCCGTTTTACGCCAGACATTGATGCGCTGCGAGAAGCGTGCGAACGGGCGCGAGGGAAAGAAGACTTTCAAGAATGGTGGAAGAGTCAAAGCGTCGCTCAGCAACGTCTTACTAAACGGGTAATCGATATCTTGTCGCCCGACAGTCATCGTGCTTTCGAGATCGTAAGGCGAACTTCCATTGAGGTCCGAACTCTATCCGACTTAGAAGCAGGCGGCGTTGCCAATTTCATTCCACCATCTAGCACCTCTGAGCACGCGCTATTTGTGCTCCTACGAGACCTTTGCGGCATGCACGCTAGAGTTCGCAAAACGTTTCGCGCGCCCACCTTGCTGCAGGCCCTGTTCGACGACTTTGGTGTAAAGGTCCAGGGAGCCCCTACTTCTCAGATAGAAGAGTATCGATCGGCGTTGCTGAACGTTTACGGACGAATTTCTGTTCCAGGTACATCACTTGCCGGACCGATCGATGAATATTTCTTTGGCCTCAGTTGCAAGCGCGTGCTGGGGTATCCCACCGGTCCGATTTTGAAGAAGAAGACGCGCGATATCGACGGCGACACATTACCCAAGGTATCGATCTTCATGATTTTCCACTTGGGAATATCAGGCGCGCCATTATTGAAGCGGGTGCCGGCGTCGGCAAAACAACCTTGCTGCGCGCGCTTATTCACAAGCTAGCGAAGCAACTTGGCTTTGTGCCTGCTTTGATTTCACTAGATCAGCTGAGAAGTTATGATGCGATCGACGAGTATCTGATCCAGTCTGTCAATCGCACTTATCGCGTGAACATCAATTGGGAATCGTTGTGCGAAAGTGGACAATTTGTCGCTCTATTCGACGGACTCGATGAAGTCGACGATGCGGCTCGCGTTCACGCAATCGGGTTAATGAACAGATTTGCAGCGCGATATCGAGAAGTGCCATTTCTCTTGGCGGTTCGAGACAGTTCTATCGTGGCCTCTTTCGGTGACGCCACAGTCCTAGAGTTGCAACGCCTGAATAACGATAGCCTTCCTGAATTCGTGCGCCGATACATAAGGGCTCGGTCGGAAGATCTTCGGGATGACATTGCTGACCAAATCAACCGGCACGAGGATTTGCGTCAGTTAGTCCAGATTCCACTTTATCTGGCCATCCTGCTAGCCACCATCCGCTCAGAGGACTCGATTCCAAGAAGCCGATCTGAGGTTCTCCAGCGATACCTGAGCGTCTTATTGAACCCCGAGCGCCACAAAGAGCGCGCAGCATCTGAAACTCCACCTGACGACATTTGGGACGCGGCGGAGATTTTGGCTTTCGGAGCTCTTGAAAACAATTCTCTTGGCTTCGATGAAGGAGATGCACGACGGGAACTAGCGTCGTCGTCTTTGACCTGTCCGGCCTCCCAATACCTCAAGGCGTTGCTAACCGACGGGATCTTATATCGGCGCGGGCACCAACTGAGCTTTCATTTCCCGATCATGCAGGAATACTTAGCTGCGAGACGTCTCGTAAGAACCGGCGAAGATTTGAATGCAAGATTCAGAGAATCGGTTCGCCGACCTTGGGCGCAAGCACTTCAATTTGCGCTTGAAATTCATCCACAGGCTGACGGATTTGTTCGAACGCAACTGACTTTGCCAGACGACGCCTTCTGCACTGCTTTGCGTATATTGGCGCGTTGCATCATCAACGGAGCGAAAGTGAGTTCGGAAACCAGGCTGGAAGTCGGCCGCAGGTTAGCGCTGGTCTGGAATACAGCATCGCACGAATTGAACCAACGGATCGGCCACCTTATCGCAGACGGTTTTGCATATCCACCGTCGCCAGAGCTAAAGGCTGCACTTATGAAGCCTGGCGCAGACATCATGCTCGGTGGCACAAGCGAGGTAATTTTCCGTACAAGAGACGCAGCATTTGTGCTGCAAATGCTGGAGGACGATGGACTAAGCAAAATATTCCATTGGAATTCACATTGGCGTGCTGCAATCGAACCGATAGCAGCACAAGCAATTCCAATATTGCTCGCACAAGCACGGACAAAAACTAGAACAGTAGCCCCATCAAATGCCGCGGAGGCAATTATTACCCTATCCGGAAAACTTCCCAGAGAGGTTTGCGATGCTTCTATCGCTGATGAAACGCTACCAAGTTACGTCCGTCTTGCCTTTTATGCCTCGAAATCGAAGCCAATTGGCCGGGATGTATTAAAGCTGGTCGATCAGTTCATTTCTGAAAACCATTACCCATCATCCCATTGGGAGTCCTTAAAGTTTTTATATTTGCAAATTGATGGATGGGAGGAGCATTTCCGTGAACTCTGCAGATCGAATACGCCATCTAATACGAAGGCACTAGAAGAGCTCCTCGAATTGTCATCATCAACAATCTACGGAACTAACCCGCGATTCAGGGATGTGTTGATTGAAATCGCTAACGACGAAGCGTTGCCAACTGCCTTCAAGTTCGCCATCAACCTTGAACTCGCTGTCTGGGGCGCGCCTCAGTTTGCAGAGCGTACCGTTGCGATGCTTCCGATCGTCGGTGAGTCAGAACACTATGAGTGGGCACGCAGCTGTAAACCGTTTGAACATCGAATCATTCAGAAAGGGATCGATTTTTTGCGAGGCTTGCGGCCGCCTTTGGAAACGGTTCTTTTTCTTATGGCGTGCTTTCAGTATTCTCTGAATAACGGCGGCAAAGTCGCGCAAGCACACGAACCGAGTTTGGAGTTGGTGGCCGAGTGGTGTGAGGAAACGCTAAATACTCACTGTCATTCCCTAGGTGACAAGATTCAAGTGTGCTGCCAGCTTGTAGAGTTCGGTCGGTTGAATGCTGGCCGCGATTTGTGTGAGATGCTGAAGTCTTATCTCCAGCAGGGACCCATCAACCATGAACGTTGGAACGTAATTGCTGCCACGTTCCGCGCGTTTGAACTTGGGGTCGAGGTAGATACCAAAATACTGTGGGACGTCGCCCGCAGTGCACAACGCTATCCAATTGGACATCTGGTACAGCTGATAGCGCGATTGGAAGGACCGCAGGGGCACCAAGCACTCGTAAATTACTACAACTCAGAGGCGCCAGCGGCAGCTCGAGTCGGAATCTATGACTACTTCCGAGAAGTAGCTCCGCGGTTAGGCTTAGTCGTTGTCGAAATGGACGGTGAGCTCAATGTTAGGAACGCTTAGACGGTCTACAATGTTGAGCCAAGAGCCGCAGTGACTCTCGTCACGACGCACGCAAATCTCACAAATCCCCAGCCCCGATCCAGAACACCTCGCCTTCGGACTCCTCGGTGTCGAGCCAGAGCAGCGGCAGGTGCGGAAACGCGGCTTCGAGAAGTTCGCGGCCGCGGCCGATCTCGCACAGCAGCCCGCCCTGCGGTGTCAGGTGCCTGCCGGCTTTATCCAAAATGCGCCTGACAATATCGAGGCCATCGGCGCCGCCATCGAACGCCAGTTTCGGTTCGAACCGACATTCGCGCGGCAGCTCGGCCATGCCTTCGGCATCGACATAGGGCGGGTTGGTGATGATCAGGTCGTATCGCTTGCCGCCCAGCGGCTTGAACAGATCGCCCTGATGCAATGAGATGCGATCCGCAAGCGCGTAGTCGGCGATATTATGCGCAGCGACTTCGAGCGCATCTTTCGAAATATCCACCGCATCGATCCGCGCGTTCGGAAAACTTCGGCTCGCCAGAATCGCGAGGCAACCCGAGCCGGTGCAGAGGTCGAGCACGTTCGCCACCGCCGCCGCATCGTCGATCAGCGAGCCATCCTCGCCGCTGAAATGCTGCTCCAGCAGCTCGCCGATGAACGAACGCGGCACGATCACGCGCGCATCGACATAAAACGGCAATCCGCGCATATAGATCTTGTTGACCAGATACGCGGCCGGTTTTCGCGTGGCGACGCGGCGCTCGATCAGGTCGAGAATCCTCCTGGCCTCCGCGCCGGTCACGCGCGCGGTCGCGAACATCTCGAACCGGTCGGGATGCAGATGCAGCGCCTCGCAGACCAGGAACGCCGCCTCGGCTACAGGATCAGTGGTGCCGTGCGCGAACACCAGTTTCGCTTCGACGAAGCGGCTCACCGCGTAGCGGACAAAATCGAGCAGGGTGCGCAATTCGCCGGCCGCGACCTTCGGAGACTTCGCTACGGCAGAACGACGCTTCGCCGGTGCTTTGGCGCGTTTGGCCATCAGGATTTGGTCCAGCGATCGGCGGCAGCGTCATCGTGATCGCGCGCATCGACCCAGTTCGCTCCCGCCGCGCCTTCCTCGCGCTTCCAGAACGGCGCGTGGGCTTTGAGATAATCCATCAAAAACTCAGCCGCCTCGA
>Ga0193717_1002578_pt1 | contig 10399 bp, 10 predicted proteins | sample U2c2metaG_FD_145900 | JGI IMG/M metagenome (GOLD analysis project Ga0193717, IMG submission 145900) | Soil microbial communities from a riparian zone of the East river system, Colorado, United States - U2c2 | ecosystem: Environmental > Terrestrial > Soil > Riparian zone | place: USA: East River...
AGCTTTGTGGACGATGGCGTCCAGCCGGTTGTCGGCCATGACCTTCAACAGATTGGTCATCAGCTCCTCCCGGGCCATCAAGCATTGGTAATGCTTCACTGCGTCCTGCGAAGCCCTCATTCGATTCTGAGCGTTTCGAGAAACCTTGCTGAAGTCCGGCGATGCCACGGCGTCGGCGATCGACTTGAACGGTGAATTGGCACTCCGGCCGAAGTAATTCTTGAACGACAGTTCTCCTTCGCCCGGCCCCGTCGCTCGTTTGGCAAGCAGTTCTTTTAGCCTTGGAATAACGATCGGATCAATGATCTCGGCGCCCGCTGCTTTGAGTTCTTGAACGGCGTTGTCGAACACCTCGCTCACTTTTCTGAAATCTTCTGAATCAGGCTCCGAATCGATACCCATCGGCTCACGCAGAATACCGAGCCGGCCTCCTTTGAGACCGTCTTTGTCAAGAAAGGTTCTGAAGTTCTCCGGCAATTTCCCGACTCCAAAAGCGCTAAGCGGATCCTCGGGATCATAACCGACAATGGCGTCCAAGACCGCTGCCGTGTCAGCAATGGTCCGGGCTATTGGCCCGAGGGAGCCTGCCCAGGATGGCCAACCGCTGTACACGCCACCACGGCTGACGAGTCCCGCTGTGGTGCGCATGCCCGTTACAGAGTTCCACGCGGCTGGCCTACGGATGGACGCGAGTCCCTCCTGTCCAATCGCTACCGTACAAAAGTTCGCCGAAACAGCCGCAGCGGAACCGCCGGAAGAGCCGCCGACGGTCCGATCTAAATCATAAGGATTACGCGTCGACCCAAACAGAGAGCCGTGCGTATCTCCACCGGCCATTTCGCCGAGGGTGGACTTGCCAAGGATCAATGCTCCGGCATTTTTTAGTTTCTCGACGACAAATGAGTCTCGGTCCGGGTAGTAGTCTTTAAACAAAACGGACCCGAGCGTCGTCGGCAAGCCTTTGACGTCGGCCTGATCCTTCACAATCACTGGGATACCGTGAAGCGGTCCCATCAGACCCGACGCTTTGAATATTCTGTCGAGACGCTCCGCCTCTTCGGAAGCGTTGGAATTAATCGTGATAATCGAATTAATCGCAGGACCTTGCTTGTCATAGGCTGCGATTCGATCAAGGTATAGCTGGACCAGCTGACGGCAGGTAAGTTGCCCAGCCTTGTAAGCCAGTTGAATATCTTCAATCGTCGCTTCCAAAATGTTAGGGACTTCCGCTTCTAACTGACGATGAACTTTCTCCAGCGGAGCGAAATCGTAAATTTTCTTTAAGTCCGGCGGCTCTTTCAAGTTCATCTGCTTGACGACGTGCTCGATGGCCTTTTTTTGAACGTCTTCGCTCAAGGCGCCGTAATTCGTCATGGCCGGAACCGCGAGGTCGTATATCCTTCCCGTCCCGCAAGGTCAGGTTTAACTTTCATCATGCTGCTGACTATGGGCAGGCTCGCGGAGCGATTGCTGCGGACGTTAAGTAAACCCTTGAGCGTGGCCGTGGTGAATTTCTCTATGAGCGCGGAATTTGTTTTAAGCACCGCTTCTCGCGTCACGATACAACCTTGAAGTTCAACCCAATCGTGTTTGACGAACGACACCAGCTCCCTGAAGCCGGCGTCTTGGGCGGCGAAATTGTAGGGCGTCGATAACACGACCGCATCGGTGACGTTGTTGGCGAGGGATGCGTAGCGGCTTGAGTCCACACCCACGGCCAAGATGGCCACGTCCTTGCCTCCCTGTAGGCCGTGGGTTCTTAACAGGTCTCTGAGCATCGAGTCGGGACCGGAGCCGATGCTGGAAACGCCGACTTTCTTGCCTTTGAGATCTTTTACCTCGAAGATGTCGGGTCTCGAGTAAAGCCAAAACAGTGATCGATTGAACGAGCTGAAAAGCAATCGCAACGGCGCTCCACCGAGAGATGCGGTGAGTGCCGAACCACCAACCGTAGCAAAGTCCACGTTTCCTGCGATCAGAGCGCGACTTGCAATCGCCGCGGGCATGAGCACGAAGTTAACGTCCAATCCCTCTTGCCGATAGTAGCCTCTTTCCTTTGCTGCCATGAACGCAACCAGCGACATGCTAAAACTTGGCACAGCGACGTTGACGGTCGTCGCGCCGGCAAATGAAGGCATGGCGATGCACAACAACAAAAGAACCCGACGCATAACTAAGATCATGATGTCTCCCGCAAAAACTGCCAAAATTAACCGACGTTACTACCTATGATTTCGCGTAAGCCCGCTGCCGAGCTCGCGAGAAGATTTGCTTATACAATTTCTCGATTTCTCCGAAGCAGCGAGCGCAACCAATTTTCAAAATTCAAACTGTTGCCCAGATCGCATGGCGGTTACACGTCTTCAAGCTGATGGCTGCGCCACCGGGTAAGCGTATGCGGTCCTGGCTCGAATCGCCCGTTGTGGTTCTCACGGTTGAAACAACAGATGCCGCTTGCGCCTTCCAGCGTCACGCCAGATTCCAGATAATCGATGGCCCGTGACGGATCGCTGCCCGCCGCGTCTAGCGCCGCGGCGCAGTGCGCCAAGCCGTCCCAGCCAAAGGCATGATTCGCGGTCGGTATTTTTACTCCGTTCGCGCCCATCGCTTGAAAAAACTCACTCTGCACCGGTGTCTGATGGCCGTTCCGATGAAACATATCGACGAACCAGCACTCACCGGGATGATCGCCCAGTGTCTCCAAGAAACTCTCTCGCAACAGCGAGCGGCCGAACAGAAGCGGAGTGTCCAACGAGATGTCTCTGATCATGTGCAAAAGGCGCAGGGTTTTGGGTTCGCTGGAGAAAATTACGTAAATCAAATCGGGCTTCCACTCACTTGGAATCTGCACGCCTTCTTCGAACGGGACCGGCTGGGATCGCCCGTCCATCCCGTGCGCTTTCAGCGCGCCTTCCATGGTAGAAGCCACACGGCTTTGAAACTCTGTCTGGTCATGAAGCAGAAGAATCCGTCGTCGATTGGTTTTCGCGATGAGCGCCGCTACAGCGGCCGTCGTTTGCCTGGTCGGCAGTCCGATATGAAATACCTGCCTCCGCCCCTGCCAAACCACAGGATTGTTGTTGGCCACGAAGCACAAAAGATTCATCTTCACGGCCAGTTCGCCAAGGCGAGTTGACTCCGGAACATTAGTCGTCCCGATCACGGCGGAAATCTTGTCTCGCCAATGAGCGAGCTTTCCCTCAAGATCGGCATGGTCGTCGCGCTGGAAGACTTCTTCAGTAACAGCAATGCCCTTGTCAACGGCCCGCGTCTGCGCCGATAAACGAGCGCCGAGGAACTGATCTATCGGCGCAGGATCGTCGCTTTCGGGCCGCAATAGAAGGATACCCATAAATTTGCCTCAGCGCCCGAGCAGTTCTTTAATCCGCAGCCGGATTTTTTCTTTCTCCGTTACGGTAAACTGCCAATCGTAGGTGTCGAAATATTTAATCCCATCTTTTGGCCTTTCCTCGACCGAGATGAACGACTCGTCGGTATCCGTGCGCAACGCGGCTCGGCCCTCCGCGCGAGCGTAGATATCCAAGCCTTCCTTTGAGACAATCCAGTTCACAAACACCCGCGCCCCATTCGGATGTGGCGCTTTGTTCATCAGCGCCAACAGCCACGGCGAGCCGGTTAAAGCCGGGGGCATATCCGAAAAGCCGTAAACATCTTTAAGTGGAAACCCCTCTTTGGTCATCTTCTCCACGTCCGAGCTTTGCGCCCCGAAGGTAATCGGGTAGGTCCCGCGCGCCAACCAATCCGTGAGTTGGCGCCGCTCGCGAGTGACGACCACCTTCTGGCCAAGATAGAGTTTCTTGACAAAATCTTCCCCCATTTGGAGGTAGATACGCGCTGCCGTATTGCTACCACTCCCCGCGACCGTCGGGTCTTCGGTCGCGATCTTGCCGCGCCATTTGGCTTGTAGTAAATCCACCGCCTTGACCAAGTCGCCCGGCTTTACGTGATCCGTGTTGATGCTCAGTAAACTGGTAATAGTGCTATAGACCCTTAGGACGTATCGTTCCTCCGGATCAATGAACCAAGGTTTACCACCCTTCCATTTTTTCGGGTCCACGACTTCCGGAAGGATCAATGCCGGCTTGAGCGGATCGAGCATTTTTTCCGGATAAAGCGTATTTGCCACGGTCTGAACTCCACCGAGAAAAACATCGACCGTATTTATGCCCGCGCGGCGCTCGGTTCCTAAACGGTCGGCGAGTTTACTCGACGATCCCGCCAAATGCTCCACCGTGATGCCATAGCGCGCTTTAAATTTAGCGGCAATCTCACGCATGACTGGGTCCGGCGACGTGGCAACGACCAACTTGCCTTCTTTCTTTGCGCCTTCCAGCGTATCGGTCCATTCCTTTTCCCACGCCTTCGGCTGTCCGTATACCGCATGGGGCAATAGCAGCACTGCAATCATCACGAGTCTATGAATCATTTCACGTCTCCTCGATGAGTGAACCAGCCAGAAGGCAAATATACTCTGGTCTGGTGCGGCTAATTCGCGATTTCCACTTCGGCTTGCATAGGACTTACAGGTCGCATCAATCTTTAGCGGTCAAAACCACGTGGTCGAGGCAGTCGATCTTCATTGGCCACCTCCAACAATTGTGTAAAAGACCTAACTCCTTCTCGCTTCTGCGGCGGTCGCAAAACTAACCAGTAAAACAAACATCGAGAAAAACTTAACCCGCAATTTCGGAAGAATCATCGTAGATGAGCCCTCTTGAGATCATTACCTGGCTGTCCTTGGTCGGGGAGATGAGTCTGTACAGAACAGGTCAAAAGGATGGAACTCGAAAGATTGTATTGATTGTTATGCCAGGCCCACAACCAGCCCTTACCCATTCTCCAGCAAATAACTGCGCCGATCGATCTTTACGGTACCGTTGGTAAAGCTGATCGAAATATTGATATCCCCTTCCCCCCGCGCCCAGGGAACCACCCTCATGGTTCGAAGTCCCGCTTTGGTATTGGGCTCTTGGAATGCGATCGCTTCCGCCTCCGCCCTGGTCTCCGCGCGCAAGATGAACATTCCGTAACCAAGATCCGAGGTTGTTTCCTTATCCTTATCGTTCTTGAGCAGCCCCGCGCCAAACAGCCGTCCCTCGCTTTCGAGTTTCGCCATGTATTGCTTGTGCAGCCGGCGGACTTCTTCGCGGGATGGCGCATTTGGCGGAGGCGGCTCAACCCACGTCGTGAAACAAAGATAGCATTGCTCATGTTTTAACGGATGCATGACGTCTTGCTTTAGCTCGGCCATGGTATTTTTCCTCCTCAAAACAAATTCGGCATTCAGTTTCGTGTGAGGGTCTCATCGAGTAGGCAATAGGCACGAGGCAACAGGCAATAGTAAGACGGAACGCGTTCATATCCCGCCTTTTTGCGTGTGCCTGTTTTAATCAATCGGGTATGCAAGCTGTGACGGTTATCTCCACAAGCAGCTCCGGGAAGTTCAACATCGCTTCCACCGTGGTCCTGGCTGGTTTGTTGGTCGGGAAAAACTTGGCGTACTCCTCGTTGTAGGCCGCGAGGTCCTCCCGTTTGGTCAGATGTGTCAATACCGTCAGAACATTATCAAGGGATGTGCCCGCGGTTTTCAGAATCATCTTGATGCGTTCGATGGCGTACCGAGTCTGCTCGCGAACGTCTCCGCCAACTTCCCCGGTAACTGGGTGCCGGCCGGTTTGACCGGCCACGAACACCAGATTGCCAAAACGGGTGGCTGGTGAGAGATTCGGATTCGCCGCAGCAAGATTCACCTGAACAATTTCTTTCTTTGGCATCGGCTCTCCTTCAACAGAAGCGCGCATCTAAACTTGCGGATCTATGGCCGGCGATGAGCTGCATACTCTCCCTCCTCAACGGCTTGAACGGAGCGTAAGCGGTTGAACGGCTTGAACGATTTGAACGGCTCGATCCGTACTGTTCCCTGTTGCCTCACGCCTATTGCCTACTCTTACGTCCGTGAGCCGCCATTCCATTTGAGCAAGTTGAGAAACTCTCTGCGATTTTTCGGCCCGTACGTCAGATAGTGCGGCTCGGGTTGCTCGCGATAGGCATGCCGCTCGTTGGCGATAGCGTCGGCTCGTGTGTGTTTCTTCACCTCATCGGCGCTAATCGCATAGACGCGGGCGGCGTTCAAGCCGAAAATCTTGGCGCGCAGCCCGGCAGTCATCTCGGGATAGCCATACTTGGCGCGCAGCTCGGGCGCGATCTGGAAAGTCCGAAACGCCTGGATCTGATCCTGCGGCGAGCCATACCAGATCGAGTCGGTGCCCCAGAGTACGTTGTTCTCACCGCAGTACTTGATCAGCTTGCCCAGGGCATGCGCTGCGTTCTCGGGATTGCGCATGAGAAAGCGCCAGGTGCTGCCGAGTTCCGCATAGATATTGCTGTTTGGCTTGACGTCGTTCTCCACCAGCGAGCGGATCAACGTGTCGATGCCGTCGCTCGCGCCGCGCCCCGTAAACGCGCGCTCTGGCACGCCCGTGACGAAACCCGAGTGATAGACCAGGAAGCTCACGTCTGGAAAGCGCTTCGCCACGACGCCAATGTCGCTGCACTGACTGTGTTCGTAGGACTGCTTGCCGAAGGGCAGCCCCTTATGCACGCAGATCACCTTCACGCCGAGAGTGCGGGCTTTTTCAATAAAGCGGGTGCCGACGTCATCCGACAGAAAGAATCCCTTGCCGTCCAATCCCCACTGCGTATAGGTTTTCCACGCGCTTACTTTCCAACGCTCCTTGAGTTCTTCCATGGCTTCGAGATCGCCCGGCTGATTCGGGTTGACCCGGCCATGGATCATGAGGCGATGCGACCCTGCCATGCGGTCGACAATCCGCCGCACCGCGTCCGCCGCTTGAATCGTGAGCGGCTCGGCATCGCGGCGCGAGGGCACGAAGGACAACACCATCATGTCGGTGTCGCTGTCGAGAAACACATCTTTGACAAACTCTTCAGGTCCGAGACAAGCGAGATAGCTGCGCTCGCCCGGTTGGGCGGCGCGCCCGCAAGCCGCTTTGGGCGACCACTTGAAGGCATCGGCGGGCGCTGTCTTCACCCACGCGCCGCTCGGGTCGACGAAGTGGCCCTGCACGTCGAAGATGAACTCCCCCTTGCCGCCCACCCGGGCCTGAGCGAGCAGCGGATCGAGCGCCGCTTCGCTTTCAAGCTCGAAAAATCCACCACGCCTTCCCGCCGCCGCGTTGGCCGCATTGAACGCGATCAGTGCGCTGGCCGCGCCGCAAGCCGAAACCAAAAAATCGCGCCGACTCACGCCTGAACGCTTTGCGTTCGCGCTCACCGCCTCGTGCGCCAGACGATTACCGACGCAATTTACCGCAGCAAGCGGGACGGGCTCGAACTCTCCGTTCGAAGTCGTATCAATCTTGACCGGCAACCTGTGGCCCTCGGGATCAATAGGATTTTTCATAACTGGGAGTATAAACAACTGCTGCCCGGCGGGGAATCTCTGAACGGAGTTTTAGCTTAGAATCTTGAACCGCATTTCACGGAATGTATGCTGGCATTCTTCTCGCCAAAGACTCCCAATTTCATGCCTGCCCAGTGCTTGGGCTGTTCGCCGGTCGCACCACGCTATCTGCTTGCCGACGAGATGTGTCATTGCAAGACCTGACCACACAGTTTTTCCCATGTCCAAGGAATGGACATGTTTCCAGGATATGTCCAAAAAAGCGAGGTTTTTGGACATATCCTCACAATGTGTTCGTTGCCCGAACATATCAAAGTCCCCCGACCCTTATCGGAGGACCGGATCAGGATGCGTACAAGTTTTGGACATATTCCGAAAACGTGTCCAAAAAAACCGCTTTGTTGGACATATCACTTTTCCTGCCCCCGGAGGAGGTCCAAAAGCTTCGGATTCAGAAAAATACGCTCCCTACCAGCTTTGACTGACCTTAATACGCCTATGTCTTCCAGCCTCTGGAGATAAACTGCAGCCGTCTTTCGTTCAGCTATCTCAGCGTCGACGAGAAAACCGATCTTGCAATAGGGCTGGTAGAAAACCGTATCGATTAGCTCGCGGGAATAGAGCCGCGGCGGCAGCTTTTTACGGCAAAGAGCAACGGTCTTTTCCAACAACGCGCGAATGGCCAGTACTCTGTCACGCGTCCAGAGTGCGGTTTCCTCCACTGCTGTAAGCATGTACAAGAGCCACGGCTCCCAAGCGTTACGGGTGGTCACTTCGCGCAGCAGCGTGTAATAATCATTTTTGTGCTGAATGATATAGCGGCTAAGGTAAAGGACCGGAATCTTCAAAAGCCCTCTTTCAACTAAGAACAGCAGATTGATAATACGCCCTGTGCGGCCATTTCCATCAGGGAACGGGTGAATGGCTTCGAATTGATAGTGTGCCACCGCCATTCTAAGCAGCGGGTCGAGATCATTCGGAGCGTGGATGAACTTTTCTAGATTAGACAGTTTGTCGCGGATTATTTTCTCTCCCACGGGAGGCGTGAAAAGCACTTTGCGGGTCACCGGATTGGCGACGACTGTCCCCGGAACTTTGCGCACATCGATATCGGCATCGAGCAAGATACCGCACAGCTCGATCATCATTCGCGCGGAAATCGGCCGTTTCGCTAGCTGCTCGTTTCCATGCCGCAGCGCCGCGCGATAACGAAGCACTTCCTTGGTCGCCACGTCAGCCGACGACGATTCCATAGCGGCAGCACGAAAAAGCGCATCATTCGTAGTAACGATGTTCTCAATTTCAGAACTATACCGCGCCTCCTGAAGCGGGATTGAGTTGATGAGGATCGCTTGATTCGGAATCAAATCCCCCGCGCCCTTCAGCTCCGCCAGCGCCTTGTTCGCAGCGATTGCCTTCCTCAGCACCGCTTTGGTTTCCAGCTCTGTCTTCGGCGGCAGCAGCGGAAGATCGTTGTAAGGCGTATCCGGATCAAAGGGCATCAGGCGTTCTCCGTATCGGCTTTGGCAAAGATTCCATCTGCGGCGGTCGCAAAACCAACCAGTAAAACTAACATGGAGAAAAACTTAACCGCCAATTTCCGTAGAATCATCGTTTATGAGCCTCTTGAGATCATTATCTGGCTTCATTGATCGGTGCGATGAGTATGTAAAGAACGCATATCAAAAAGGACGGAACTCGAAAAATTGCAATGATGGCTATTCCTGACCGACGTAGATATCCGAATGAAACCGCTGAAATTCACCGACCAGCGCCCCCTCGGTTTCTTTGTATTTTGGATTGTAGGCACGAACCTGTGCATGCAACAGGTCGCCGAAGAACAGCGAAGCTTTACGCGCCCGCTCCTCCGGGTAGCCGCAGCCGGATCAAAGCCGCGACGCCGGTCTGCCTCTTCGCGCGGCACAAAGGTCCAACCGATCTCTTGGGCGTAGGCTAAAATCCGAGACTGGACGGTTTTGTATTCGCCGGGCGAGGGCATGAGCTACGTGACACGGTTGTCGAGCGTCCACACGCGCACTTTTCTACCTCGCGCGCGTAACAACGGAGCGGCCATCTCTTGGAGACAAACCACAGCACGAACCTTTTCCGGGAAAGGCAGCGCCGCAAGCTTGTGGCGGCGCGCTTCCTTCGCGGCAAAAAGCCGGGCGATTTCTGGTTTCACGGTGTCCATTGCTTCCATTTTCCTTCCAGACCGTGGCGCTGGAGCACGCCGGCTAGATAACCCATATCGAGTTCCGCCTGCTCGCGAAAGATATGTACTCGTTCCCGGTCTTTGTCCCGGCCGGTCTGCAAGCAAATTGCAACCAGATATTCCGCCCGCACCACTTTTGTCAGCGCGTCTTCGTATGAAGTTTCGCGCGCTTCCATCAACGCCTCTTCCAGCAACGCGTTGTAAGCGGGAAGAAACTGTACCGGCACACCCTCGATGAGCACGCACTCACCTTCCTCAGCGTAACCCCGCGCACGCAGCGCCTCATATAACGGGGCTAGTGAAATTAAATCTCCGACGTTCGGCGGCAGGACAACGAAAACGTCCAGGTCGAACGTAAGCAGCGGTTCGACGTAAAAGGTCGCGCCCATCGCGCCGCCAATCGCGTAGCGTTCAATCACGCCGCCGCGCTCCAGTTCGTTCAAAACTTGCAAGGTACGTTTCATAGCCAATGTTCCGTACAGTCTACCACAGCGTCACTGTTTGGCTCCATCACGAGGAACAGGGACCAACCGGTCTCTTGGGCGTAGGCTAAACTGCGAGGCTGGACAGTTTTATATTTCCCAGGTGAGAGCATACTCAGGGCTTGTCCTTGATCGCATCCTTTACGACCGTCAAGAGTTGCCGCTCGCTCGGCAGCTTGCCTTTGAGTTCCTTCGGCAGCTTCTCGGTCAAATGGTATTCCGCCACGCCGATGGGGTTGGTCTTTGTTTTGAGTGAGAACT
>Ga0193717_1002579_pt1 | contig 10398 bp, 4 predicted proteins | sample U2c2metaG_FD_145900 | JGI IMG/M metagenome (GOLD analysis project Ga0193717, IMG submission 145900) | Soil microbial communities from a riparian zone of the East river system, Colorado, United States - U2c2 | ecosystem: Environmental > Terrestrial > Soil > Riparian zone | place: USA: East River...
GCGCTATCACCAGGCCGGCCTGGGCGCGGCCGGCGGCGGGGCAGTCGGAGACCCGGCCCGCATCCTTGAGCGCATCGCTCAACGCAGGCCGGCTGGCGCGCCACGCGGGCCACAGGCCGGTCGCGAGCGCGACCGCGAAAGTGAGCAGCGTTGCGAACGCCAGCACGCCCTGATCGACGTGCACGTCGTGCAGCCGCGGAATCGATGCTGGTCCGAGCCGCGCGATGGCGTGCGTCATGCCCAACGCGAGCGCGACGCCGAGCAAGCCGCCGGCGACGCCGAGCAGCACGCTTTCGCTCAGCATCAATCGCGTCAGCCGGCCGCGCTCGGCTCCGAGCGCGGCGCGCACGCTCAGCTCATGCCGCCGCGCAGTCGCGCGCAGCGACATCAGGCTGGCGATATCGACGCACGCGATCATCAGCACGAGGCCGACGCCGACGAACAGCAGCCACAACGAGCGGCTGACGTCGCCGACCAACGCCTCGCGCAGCGGGTGCAGCTCGAAACGCATGTCCGCTGGATAGTCGTTGGCGAACTGCCCTATCAACGCAGGCGAGAGCGCATCGAGTTGCGCCTGCGCCGTCTCCATGCTGACACCCGCGGCGAGTCGTCCGACCGCTTGCAGGTGCAGACAGGTGCGGCAGGCCTGCGACAGGGAAAGGTCGTAGCCGAGCGGACGCCACACATCCGGCGGACGCCCGAGCGTGGCCGGCAGCAACGGCTCGAAGGTGTCCGGCAGCACGCCGACCACCGTGTAGGACCGGCTGCCGAGTGGAATGCGCCGACCGACGACCTGCGGATCGCGGTTGAAGCGGCGCTGCCACAAGTCCGCGCTGAGCAGGACGACGTCGTTGCGCTGCGGCTGGTCCTCGTCGGCGGTGAATACGCGCCCGAGCTGCGGCGTTACGCCGAGCACGGAAAAGAAATCGCGCGTCACGCTCTGGCCGTTCAGCAGCTCCGCGTCGTCGTCGCCGGCAATGTTCGGCTGCCAGCCGGAGCTCACGCCGATGCCCGCGAATGCCGGCAGCCGCTGCCAGTCGAGGAACGTCGGATAGCCGACGGTTACCGGCTTCTGATCCGCTTCGCCGTTGCGTTGCGCCAGCGCGACCAGCTGTCCCGCCTGCGCGAACGGCAGCGCATCGAGCAGAACGGTCTTGAGCACGCTGAAGATCGCCGCGTTCGCGCCGATGCCGAGTGCCAGCGTGAGCACGACAGTGAGCGCGAAGCCGGGGCGCTCGACCAGCGTGCGTGCGCTGTAGCGGAAATCCTGGAACACGGTCTTCGTCATCGTAGCTCCCCGGACGGTCGCGCGAACGAACGCGTCATTCGTGACGCAGCGCCTCGATCGGCGCGATGCGTGCGGCTCGAAGCGCGGGCAGCCAGCAGGCCGCGAGCGCGGTCAAGGCGAGCGCCAGCACGACCACACCAAGACTGAGCGGATCGACGCTGCCCACGCCGAACAGCTGGCTGCGGATCGCATGGCCGAGCGCAAGCGCGCCGACCGCGCCGGCAACGAGCCCGATGACGACCAGTCGCCCGCCGTCGGCGAGCACCATGCGCCGGATGCTCGCCGCATCCGCGCCGATCGCCATGCGCACGCCGAGCTCGCCGCTGCGTTGCGCGACCGCGTAGGCCAGCACGCCGTAGATGCCGATGCTTGCCAGCAGCAATGCCAGCGCGGCGAAGGCACCGAGCAATTGCATCGGTACGCGCCGGCCCGCGAGCGAAAGCGCGATGCGTTCGTCCATCGTCCTGATGTCGAACAGCGGCAGGTCGGGATCGATCGCGCGCAGCGTCGTGCGCAGCGAGTCGACCAGCGTCGCCGGCGCGACCGAGCTGCGCAGAGTCAGCAACGCGGTGCCGCTCGGCGAGTTGGCGAAATTGAAGTAATAGGTCTCCTCGTCCGGATGCTCGGCCAGATCCATGCTCCTGACCGTGCCGACGACACCGACGATCGTGTACAGGTCGGGCGCGCTCGGCGTGCCCATGTCGAGCCGGTGACCGACCGCGTCGCCGGCCGGGAAGTGCTTGTGCTCGAACATCTCGTCGATGATGACGACCTGCGCAGCCGCGTCCCAGTCGGCGCGCGTGAACACGCGGCCGCGCAGCAGCGGAATGCCCATCGCCTTGAAATAGTCCTCGTCCACACTGAGCACGTACCCGTGCAGCGGCGATCCGGATTCGCTGCGTCCCTCGATGGCGAAACTCGCGCCGCCGCCGCCGTCTGCGAACGGCAATGCATCGACGACGCCGGCAACGACGACGCCGGGCAGCTGGCGCACCTCGTCGAGGATGCGCGCGAAACCGCGCGCGCGCGCCTGCGCGTCCGCGTACTTCGCCGCCGGCAACGCGACCGCAGCGGTGATTACGCTGTCGCTGCGGAAACCGGGGCTCTCGTTCAGCACCTTGGCGAAGCTGCGCAGCAGCAGACCGGAGCCGGCCAGCAATGTCACCGCGAGCGCGAGCTGCACGACGACGAGCACGTTGCGCGTGCGGCGCGCGCTGCGCCCGCCGCCGCCGAGCCGCCCGGCTTCGCGCAGCGCCTGCTGCGGCGTCACGCCGATAGCCGACAGCACCGGGAACAGCCCGAACAGGACGCCGGTGGCCAGCGAAAGTCCGAGACTGAATCCGAGCACATGCGCATCCGGCACGATGGTCACCCAATCCGGCAGCAGGCCCGAGCCGGCGACGATCTTCGCACCGGCGATCGCGATCACCAGTCCGAGGGCGCCGCCGGCGACCGCGAGCAGCATCGCCTCGATCAGCAACTGCCGCGCGATACGCGTGCGACCTGCGCCCAGCGCGGCGCGCACGGAGAATTCCTTCTGCCGCGTCGAGAACCGCGTCAGCAGGAGATTGGCGATGTTCGCGCAGGCGATCAGCAGCACCAGGATCACTGCGCCCTGCAACAGCAGCAGCACATCGGAGCGCTCGCCGGCGAGCAGCTTGCGCAGCGGTTGCGCATTGACCGTGAAGCCGGCCGACTGCATGAACGAGCGGAAGCGCGCGCCGTCGACGCCCATGACGCCGATGCGTTCGTAGTTGCGCCGGCTGATCGCGTCGCACTGCGTCTTGACCTGCGCGATGTCGGCGCCGGGCGCCAGCCGCGCGACGCTGTACGAGAATTCCTGTCCGCGCGCGCGATCGTCCATCTGCGCGACGGTGAATGCGAACGGCACGTAGAGCTGCGTATCGCGGTCGGGAAACATGAAGCCGTCCGGCATCACGCCGACGACGCGATAACTCTCGCCGTTCAGGCGCAGGTCGCGACCGACCACGCCGGCATCGGCGTTGAAGCGGTTGCGCCACAACGGATTGCCGAGCACGACGACCTTTTCCTTGCCGATCTGTGCTTCGTCGTCGCTGAACGTGCGACCGAGTGCCGCGCCCACGCCGAGCGTCGAAAACAGCGAAGGCGTCACGCGCAGGCCGCGCAGCCGCTCCGGCGAACCGTCGGTCGACAGGTTGAGACTGATGTTGGTGTAGAGCGCGCTGTCCGCCAGCGCCGGCACGCCGGCGCGGCGATCGAGGTAGTCCGGGATCGAAACACCCGCGCGCTGGGGACCGGACTTCGCATAACGGTTGCTGAGGTCGATCAGCGCGGCATCGTCGCGGTACGGCAACGCCTTGAGATAGATGCCGTCGATCAGGCTGAACACCAGCGTGTTCGCACCGATGGCGAGCGCGAGCGTGAGGATCACGGCCGTGGCGAAGCCCGGCTGCGTGGTCAGCGTGCGCGCGGCGTAGCGAAGGTCGCGAAGGAATGTGTCGAACATCGTCATGTCCTCATTCGTGGCGCAGCGCCGTCATCGGGTCGATGCGCAGTGCGCGCCGCACCGGCACGATCACGGCCACGGTCGCGGCGGCGATCAGAACCAGCATCGCGCCGCCGACAATCAGCGGATCGCTGGCCTCGATGCTCGGCAGCGTGTCGGTCAACCGGCGTGCGAACGGGATGCCGACCGCAAGGCCCAGACCGAGCCCGAGAGCGATCTGCCGGCCGGCACGCCCGACCACCTCGCGCAGCACGTGCGCAGCCGGCGCACCGAGCGCGCGCCGCAGCCCCACTTCGCGCGTGCGCTGGCCGACACTGAATGCCATCACGCCATACAGGCCGGCACCGGCGAGGATCAGCGCGACGATTCCGGAGATGCCGAAGCTTTGCGCGACGGTGCGCTCGTCGAAGGTCACGCTGCGGATCACGGCCGGATAGTCGCGCACCCAGTACAACGGCGTGTCCGCATCCAGCTCGTGCATGATGCCGTTGAGGCGCGGTGCGAAGGCCATGGCGTCGGCGCGCGCGCGCACGGCGATGCTGGCGACGCGGTATACGCCCTGGCGCAGCGGGACCAGCAGCGAGGAGCGCACGGTTTCGCCCGGTGCGTCGAGCTTCAGCGCATCGACAACGCCGACCACCATGACTGTTGCGCCGTGCGGATCGCGCGGATCGAGACGGAAGCGGCGACCGAGTATCGGCGCATCGTGGCTGTAGCGCTCGACGAAATTCTGGTCGACGACGGCGACGCGCTCGCCATCGGTACGGTCACGGCTGTCGAAGAACCGGCCCTGCCGCAATCGGACACCGTAGGCGGCGAGGAAGTGATCGTCGACCGCGCCGTACTTCGTCGTCGGCAACGCGGCGTCACCGGGCACGGCGCCGAGCGGCAGCAGATCGCGGGTCTCGTTGTAGAACGTTCCCGGCAGCACGGTCGCGACCGTCGCATCGACGACGTCCGCTTCCGCGCGCAGGCGGTCGCCGAGGCGCTCATATAGGCGCAGCTGATCGGCGCCGCTCGGATAGGTGCTGGTGAACAGTGCCAGGCGCGCGGTCAGCAGATGCGACTCGTCGATGCCGAGCGGAGCGCGATCGAGCGCAGCGATGCCGCGTACCAGCGTGCCGACGCAGATCAGCAGCGCGCACGACAAGGCGACCTCGGCGACCACCAACGCGGCGCTGACGCGGGCGAACGAGCGGCCGGCCACGGTATGCGCGCCATCGCGCAGGTCTCCGGCGATCGCGGCCTCGCCCACGCTCAGCGCCGGCAGAAGCCCGGTAAGGAATGCGGTGACCAGCGCAGCGCCAAGCGCAAGAACGACGAGGGCACCGTCGAGATCGAAGCTCAGCCACAGCGGCGGCGCGAACTCGGCCTGGCGGAACAGCGTCCGCTGCCAGCTTACGCCGGCATTCGCCAGCATCCATGCAATCGCGGTCGCGATCAGGCTCAGCAGCAGACTCTCCGCGAGCAGATGCGTGGCCAGGCGTTTACGACTGGCGCCGAGCGCGATGCGTACGGCGAACTCCTGGCGACGGCCGAGCGTGCGCGTCAGCAGCAGGTTCGCCGCGTTCGCGCAGGCGACCAGCAACACGATGAACACGGCTGCGAGCATCGCACCGGCCATCGTGCGCGTGGCGCGGTCGACCGCCATGTACGCCAGCGGTTCGATGCCAGGGTGCAATCCGCGAAAGCGTTCGGGCTCGGCGCGTGCGGCCTCGGCGAACCAGCCATCGAGCGCAGCGCCGATGGCAAGGTCGCTGGCGTCGGCGTGGCGGCGCAGGACGACCCAATAGGAACGTCCGTCCGGCTCGGTGCTTTCGCTCAACGTGGCCGGAAGCCAGATGGTCTCCCTTCTCGGGTAGCTGAAATGCTCCGGCATGACGCCGATCACGCTGGCCAGCTGCGCGTTGATGCGCACCTGCCGGCCGACGATCGCCGGATCGCCGCCGTACCGGGTTTTCCACAATTCATAGGACAGCATCGCGGTCGCCTGCGCACCGGCGCGCTCGTCGTCAGCGGAGAAATCACGGCCCAGCGACGGCGCGACGCCCAGCACGCGAAACAGGTTCGCGCTGACGAACGCGCCATTGGTGCGTTCGGGCCGGTCGAGATCGCTCAGATTGATGGTCGAGCGGGCGACGCCGGCTACTTCGGCCTTGGCGGCAAGATCGCGGCGAATCCCTGCCAGGTCGCGATTGGTGAGCGGATCGAGACCACCGCCCGCGCTGTCGCCGTGAACGCCGGCGTGCAGCAGCTGTTCCGGCACCGCGAACGGCAGCGGGCGCAGCACGAGGCCATTGACGATCGCCAGCATGAAGATCACGCAGGCCAGTCCGGCGGCCAGCACGCCGATGACCAGCGCCGATGACGCCGGACGCGCCGCGATCGAGCGCAAGGCGTGACGCAGTTCGTACAGCAATGCGGTCATGAGGGCCCGCCCGTATTCATTCGTAGCGCAACGCGACGATCGGATCGGTGTTCGCCGCGCGCCGCGCCGGCAGCCAGCACGCGAACAAGGCGATCACGGCGAAACCGAACAGCACGCCGGCGAGACTCGCCGGATCGATGCTGTCGACTCCGAACAAATGGTTGCGCAACAATCGCCCCAGCGCGAACGCACACAGCACGCCGACCGCGAGCCCGATCGCGATCAGGCGCCCGCCGTCCGCGAACACCAGCCGTAGGATGCGCGAGCGAGTGGCGCCTAGCGCGACGCGCATGCCGATCTCGCTGCTGCGCTGCGCGACGGTGAACGCGAGCACGCCATAGATTCCGATCGCCGCGAGCAGCAACGCGGCCGTCGCGAACAGCGTGATCAGGATCAGCGGCACGCGCCGGCCCGCGAGCGAGGAGCTGATGCGCTGGTCCAGCGTGCCGACATTGAACAGCGGCTGCTCGGAATCGACCGAGTGCACGGCCGCGCGCAATGCATCGACCAGCGCTGCCGGCGCAGCGGTCGCACGCAGGGCAAGATAGACGCTGTCGCCCGGCCGCGTGCCGAGATCGAAGTAGAACGTCGGCCTGTTGGCCGGCATGGTCAGATCGAAGTGCTTCACGCTGCCGACGACGCCGACGATGGTGTACGGATCGTCGTCTCCCGAATCCGTGTCTCCCGAAGTGCCGAGAAGAATGCGCTGGCCGATCGCGTCGCCATTGGGAAAGTAGGTGCGCTCGAAGGTGGCATCGACCACCAGCGTCTTCGGCGTGCCGCCCCAATCGGCATGCGTGAACGCGCGGCCGCGCAGCAGCGGTATGCGCATCGCCTTGAAATAATCCTCATCGACGCTGCGCCAGGATGCGTGCAGTTGCGTGCCTTCGTCGCGGCGGCCGGCGACGCGAAATATGATGCCGGCGTTCTCGCCGGAGAACGGCATCCGCGTGGTGGCGCCCGCCGCGGCGACGCCGGGCAGGCCGCGCGTCGCATCGATGATCTGGCGCAGATGGCGCGCGCGCGCCGCGTCGTCCGGATACTTCGCCGGCGGCAGGGTCAGGCCGGCGATCAGCACGTGCTCGCTGCTGAAGCCGGGATTCTGCTGCAGTGCATTGTCGAAACTGCGCAGCAGGAGGCCGGCCGCGGCCAGCAGCGCGACCGACAGCGCGAGCTGCACGACGACCAGCACGTTGCGCGTGCGCTGCGCCCCGCGCGCGCCGCCGGCAAGCCGCCCGCCCTCGCGCAGCAGGGACTGCGGTTGCATCGCCGTGAGCGACCAGATCGGCAGCGCACTGAACACTGCGCTGGCAAGCAGCGCGACGCCGAACGTGAAGGCGAGGACGCGTCCATCCATGCCGAACTCCGCCCAGCCCGGCAGCAGACCGGAGGCCGCGACCAGTTTCACGCCGACCCAGGCCAGGCTGATGCCGAGCACGGCGCCGGCCAGCGCCAGCAGCAGCGTCTCCACCGACAGCTCGCGCACGATGCGCGCACGGCTCGCTCCGAGCGCGGTGCGCACGGCCAGCTCGTTATGCCGCGAGGTCAGCCGTGTCAGCAGCAGGTTGGCGAGATTCGCGCAGGCGATCAGCAGAACCATCGCGACTGCCGCCTGCAACGGAATCAACTCGCGCGCATTCGCGCCTGACAGTTGCGCGCGCAGCGGGCGCACGCCGGCACGGAATCCGGACGACTCCACCGTTCGTGCGTACCAGCCGCCGTTTTCGCCGAGCGCGCCGATGCGCTCGATGTTGCCGCGGATCAGCGCTGCGCACTGCGCTTCGACATCGGCCGGCGTCGCACCGGGGGCGAGGCGCCCGACGCTCGACGAATAATTGTCGAAGCGCTGGTCGTCGGCGCGCATCTCCTCGCTGAAGGTGAATGGCACGAAGAAGCCGACGTCGGTGCCTGGAAACATGAATCCAGGCGGCATCACGCCGATGACCCGGTAGCGTTCGCCGTCCAGGCGCAGGTCGCGTCCGACGACGTTCGGATCGGCATTGAAGCGGTTGCGCCACAAGGTGTCGGTCAGCACGACGACGCGGTCGCGACCGGCCACGGCTTCGTCCTCGCCGAACGTGCGGCCGGTCGCCGCGCCGACGCCGAGCGTCGAGAACAGCGAAGGCGTCGCACGCAGGCCGCGCAACCGCTCCGGCGCGCCGCTGTCGACGAGGTTGAAGCTGGCATTGGTGTAGAGCGCCAGATCCGACAGCGCCGGCACGCCGGCGCGCTGGTCGAGGTAGTCGGGAATCGACACGTTGTCGACGCCGCCTCCCCGTTTCGTGCTGCTCGCATAGACATCGACCAGCGCGTCCGCATCGCGGTACGGCAGCGGGCTCAGGTAGACGCCGTCGATCAGCGCGAACACCAGCGTGTTGGCGCCGATGGCGAGGCCGAGCGTGAGCACGACGGTGATCGCGAACGCCGGTCGTGCCGACAGCATGCGCAGGCTCTTGTACAAGGTCCGAATCGTCGCCGCGAGCATATGCTTCACCGATGGCCGTGATTGCGTTGCCGCGGCGCGGGCGCCGCTCCGTGTCAGCGCGCCGGCGCCGGTTCCGCACTCGTGCGACGTCGCAGGCGTTCGTCTTCCTCGTCGCGCAGGCGATGCATGGTCGCCTCGTCGACGACACGCCCGTCGAACATGTGGATGCGCCGGTCGGCGAAATCCGCGTAGCGCGGATCGTGAGTGACCATGCAGATCGTCGAGCCGGATTTGTGCAGCTCGTCGAGCAGCGCCATAACCGATTCGCCGTTCTTCGAATCGAGATTGCCGGTCGGTTCGTCGGCGAGCAGGATCGAGGGCTGGCCGACCAGCGCGCGCGCGACCGCGACGCGCTGCTGCTGGCCGCCGGAAAGCTGCGCCGGATAATGCTTCACGCGGTGCGCCATGCCGACACGTTCGAGCGCGGCAACCGTTCGATCGCGGCGTTCCGCCTTCGACACGCCGTCGCGATAGGTCAGCGGCAGCTCGACGTTCTCGAACACGGTGAGGTCGCCGATCAGGTTGAACGCCTGGAAGACGAAACCGATTTCCTGGTTGCGGATTTGCGCGCGCTCGCGGGCGCCGATATCGGCGACCTCGCGGCCATTGAGCGTGTACGCGCCCTCGCTCGGCGTATCCAGCAGACCGAGGATCGCCAGCAAGGTCGACTTGCCGCAGCCGGACGGACCGGAGATGGACACGTACTCGCCGCGGCCGACATCGAAATGCACGCCGGCCAGCGCATGTGTTTCAACCTCGTCGGTGAGGAACACCTTCTTGATGCTGTGCAGGCGGATCAGCGGGTCGGTGCGCGATTCGTTGTTCATCGTTGCGTGGTCCTGGGCCGTGTCGCTGGATCATTTCAGTCGGATGCGGTCGTTCTGATCGTAGGCGCTGGTGTCGGACAGCACGACCTGGTCGCCGGCGTTGAGCCCCTGCCTCACTTCGATCAGATTCACCGAGCTCTTGCCGAGTCGCACCGGCACGCGGATGGCGATACCGCTGGCAAGGTCGAGGCGGAACAGGCGCACTTCGGAATCGGCCTGCCCGAACGCAGGCCGGCCGACATAGAGCACATCCGGCAGGCGCTCGATCTCGATGGTGCCGTCGACCGACAGATCCGGGCGCGCGCCCGGCGGCAATTCACCGATCAGGTCGACGTCGACCTGCACGGTGCCGTTCTGCACCGCCGGATCGACGCGCGCGACCTTGCCCTCGGCGACGCCATTGCGCGTGTCCACCTTGACCGGCTGGCCGAGCGCGACGTCCTTGGCCTGCGTCTCCGCGATGCGCAGAACCGCCTTCAGCTTCCCGGGCTGCACGACCTTTCCGAGGGCCGTGCCGGCGTTCACCCACTGACCAGGCTGCAGGGAAAGCTCCGTCAGCACCCCGTGCTCCCCAGCGTGCACCACGAGCGTTTGTACGCGACTCTCCTGAAACGCTGCGATCGCCTGCAGCCGCTGGATCTGGCGTCGCTGCGCGTCGAGCTGTGACTCGACACTCTGTGTTATCAGCGCCAGTCGCTCCTGCTCCAGACGAAGTCGCGTTCCGATTTCGTCGGCGCTAGCCCGCTTGTTGTTGTACTCGAAGCGGGAAATAAGCTTCATCGACAACAAGGTGTCGGCGGCCACGCGCTCCTGGGTCGCATTCACGTTGAGCGTGCGGACGGACGCGACGGTCGCCTCCTGCGAGAGACGCGACCCTTCGAG
>Ga0193717_1002580_pt1 | contig 10398 bp, 9 predicted proteins | sample U2c2metaG_FD_145900 | JGI IMG/M metagenome (GOLD analysis project Ga0193717, IMG submission 145900) | Soil microbial communities from a riparian zone of the East river system, Colorado, United States - U2c2 | ecosystem: Environmental > Terrestrial > Soil > Riparian zone | place: USA: East River...
GGCTCGGCGACGCGGTCCGCGGTGACTTCGGGACGTCCCCGATCACCGGTCGCAGCGTTTCCGCCGATCTCGCCCAGCAGATCCCGGTCTCGGCGGAACTCGCGCTGTGGTGCCTGCTCTTCTCCACGCTGATCGGCATTCCGGCCGGGATCATGGCCGCGGTGCACGCCAACAAGCGCATCGATGTGATTCTGCGTTCCAGCCTGCTGGTGGTGTTCTCCGTTCCGGTGTTCGTAATCGGTGTGCTGGTGTTGCTGATCGGTTCACAGATCGCACCGGACCTGTTCCAGGTCAGCTATGTCCCGTGGCAGCAGGACCCTGGCGGTCATCTTCGCTCACTGGCCATGCCGCTGCTGACCATCACGTTGCCGTACGCCGCGATGACCATGCAGATGACCCGTAGCGCCACGCTGGAGGTGTTGCACGATCCGTTCATCGTGACCGCCCGCGCGGTCGGTGTCCGGGTGCGGCGGATCCACTACCTGCACGCGTTGCGCAACGCGCTGCCACCGATCATCACGTTCCTCGGGTTCCAGCTCGGCGTGATGCTCGGCGGCCTGATCGTGGTCGAGCAGCTGTTCAGCCTTCCCGGGCTCGGCCGGGGAATGCTCGAAGCGATCAACAACCGCGACTATCCGGAAGTGACCGCGGCGACGATGGTGTTCGCCGCGCTGTTCGTGGTGGTCAACGCGGCGATTGACATGCTTTACCCGCTTCTCGACCCACGCCAGAGGTCACGATGAGTGCAACGCAGAGTTCCGTTGTCCCGCAACAAAAACAGCGCCGCTCCCGGGATGGGGCGTTCCACCAGCTACTGCGCCACAAGTCAGGTATGGCCGCAATGGTGGTGGTCGCCGTGTTCGCGCTGCTGGCGATACTGGCGCCGATGCTGGAGCCGTACGATCCCAATGTCGGCGAAGTGGCGAGCAGCCTGACTGGTCCCTTGGGGGCACATTGGCTGGGCACCGATGATCTCGGTCGTGATGTGCTCAGCCGGGTCATCGACGGCACCAAGATCGCGATCGTGGTCGCCGTGCTGTCGGTGGCGATCGCTCTCGTGATCGGGCTCGCCATCGGGGTGATCGCCGGTTATGTCGGCGGGTTCGTCGACATGCTGCTGACTCGCTCGCAGGACGTGCTGTTCGCGTTTCCGACGCTGCTGCTGGCGATCATTCTGGTGGCGGTGCTGGGTCCCGGTCTGATCAACGCGTCATTGGCCATCGCGATCGTCTACATCCCCCGGTTCGCCCGCATCGCGCGATCCGCCACGCTGCAGATCAAGACCAGTGAGTACCTCGACGCGGCGAAGCTTGCCGGCGTGCACCCGGTCGTGACGCTGATGCGGCATGTGGTGCCGAACGTGCTGCCTTCGGTGGTCGTCCTCGGGGCGTTGAGCATGTCGACCGCACAGCTGGCCTACGCCTCGCTGGCCTTCCTCGGGCTCGGTGTCAGCCCGCCACAGGCCGACTGGGGCAGCATGCTGTCCGAAGCGCGCAACTTCATCACCGCCGCGCCATGGATGGTGTTCGGCCCGACCGTGGCGCTGGTCGCCCTGATGCTGGCGTTCAACGTGCTCGGCGACGCGATCCGTGACGTGATGGATCCACGCAGTGACCAGGGTAAGGGCGCTCCCCTTCCGTCGGTCTGAATAGGAGATCGTCTGTGATTCGTGTTGTGCTGCATCCGTGGTACCCCGCCGAGGTGGACACCGCGCTGAGCAAGATGCCTGAGGTGGACGTTCTGGTGGCAGGTGACCAGGACGAGGTCGCGGCCGCGATGGCCGATGGCGCCGAGGTGCTCGTGACCTCGTACTGGCGGGACGATTTCCTTACTCCCTCGCTGCGCTGGATTGCGGGCACGGGGGCGGGAACCGAGCAGTACCCGCTCGATCGCCTTGCCGCGCAAGGAGTCGTGCTCACCACCGCGCACGGAGTGCATGCGGCGTGTGTCGCGGAGCACGCCTTCGGCCTGCTGCTGGCGTGCACCCGGGAACTCGGCCGCTCGGTGCGCAATATGACGCGGCGCCGGTGGGAACCCCTGGTGGGAGAAGAGCTTGGCGGTAAGCGGATGCTGGTCGTCGGGCTGGGATTGATCGGTGAAGAGGTGGCGCGCCGCGCACTTGCGTGGGAGATGAGCGTCGCGGGAATCAAGCGGAATCCCTTGCGGTACGACGGTCGCGTGTCGGACGTGCGTGGACCGGCGGCGTTGGCCGAGTTGTGCGAGTGGGCCGACGTGGTCGTGCTCAGCGCACCGTCCACAGCGGACACCCGCAACCTGGTCGGCGCGCCGGAACTGGCCATGCTCGGATCGGGCTGGCTGGTCAATGTCGGGCGTGGCGCACTGGTCGATCACGAGGCACTGTATGCGGCGTTGACCAGCGGGCAGCTACGTGGAGCTGGGTTGGACGTCACCGATCCGGAGCCGCTGCCGGCGGATTCTCCGCTGTGGGATCTGCCGAACGTCGTGGTCACGGCCCATGGCGCGGGCGCGAGTCCCGGCTACGGACCGAGGTGGGGACAGCTGTTCGAGCAGAACCTGGTGGCCTTCACCGTGGGCGGGCCGTGGCGCAATCGAGTCGAATTCACCGAACGGACAGGAGATTGATGAGTATCGAGCTGGTCGTGCTGCCACCCCAGGACGAGCTGACCCGAAGCTGGGCAGCCTCCGTGGCGGGCGTCGACGGCCTGACCGTGCGAGTCGCCGAAACCCGTACTGAAGCGCTGGAGTTCCTGCCGGACGCCGACGCCGCGTTCGGCACGTTCGACCCTGAACTGCTCGCGGCAGCCGGAAAGTTGCGCTGGCTGCAGGCTCCGATGGCCGCACCGCCGGCCGGCTATTTCTTCGACGAGCTGGTCGCGCATCCGGTCGATGTCACCAATTTCCGTGGCATTTACAACGATCATGTTGCCACGCATGCCGTTGCACTGGTGCTCGCGCTGGCACGCGGCCTGCATCGCTACGCGCGCCACCAGGCGAACGCCGAATGGACCCGGCATCTGGCGGACGCCGATGTGCTGCACCTGCCGGAGGCCACCGCGGTGGTGATCGGTGTCGGCGGGATCGGCGAGGAGATCGGCCGGATGCTGCACGCGTTCGGGGTGACCGTGCTCGGGGTCGATCCACAGCGCACCGATCCGCCCGAAGGTGTGCACGCGATGCACGCACCGGGAGAGCTGGATTCGCTGCTGCCCAAGGCCGACATCGTCGTTCTGACGCTTCCCCACACGCCGGAGAGCGAAGGGCTGATCAACGCCGCGCGCCTGGCCCTGGTTCCGGCGCATTGTCTTCTGGTGAACATCGGGCGCGGCCCGACGGTGTCCCTCGACGCGGTGTGCGCGGCCCTCGATTCCGGGCAACTCGGCGGTGCCGGCTTGGACGTGTTCGAGGTCGAGCCACTGCCGTCAGATCACCCGCTCTGGCGCAATCCGAAGGCCATCGTCACCCCGCATGTGGCGGTGGCCGGGCCGTACATCGATGACAGGCGGCTCGCGGTGTTCCGCGGTAACGCCGAGCGGTTTGTCGCGGGTGAGCCGCTGATGAACATCGTGAACAAGAAACTGTGGTACTGACCCACAGGTGAAGGAGAAGAGACGTGCGGATAGCGACGATTGCCCAAGGAACGGCGCGGCGCCCGGTACTGGTGGACGCCGAGCGTGGAGCCATCCCGGTGGACCTGGTGCTCCCAAGGTTTTCCGGTGACGCGATGGACTTGGTCGAACCTGAGACTTATCGGGCGGCGTTGGCCGCGGCCAGGCTGGCCGACGACGCGATGTTCTTCGATACGGAGGCGATCACCTTCGCCGCGCCGTACCGATCTCCCCGCAAACTTTGGGGGATCGGGTTGAACTACGTCGCGCACGCCGGGGACCTGTCCGAGTCGGTGCCCACCGAACCGGCCTCGTTCATGAAGGGCGACCACACGATCATCGGGCCGGATGAGCCGATCGTGCTGCCCGTGCAGAGCGAGCGGGTGACCGCCGAAGCGGAAATCGGACTGGTGATCGGAAAGTACTGCCGCAACGTGTCCGAAGCCGATGCACTGGACTATGTCTGGGGTGTGGTACCGATTCTGGACCAGACTGCCGAGGACATCCTGCAGCGCAATCCGCGTTTCCTCACCCGGTCGAAGAACTTCCCGACCTTCTTCTCCTTCGGCCCCGAGCTGGTCCCGCTCGACGAAGTGCGGGCCCGCTTCACCTCGCTGGCCGAGATCGAGGTGCAGACCATCCACAATGGATCGGTGCACCGGAAGAACACGGTGTCGAACATGATGTTCTCGCCGGAGTTCCTGGTGAGCTTCCACAGCAAGGTCATGCCGCTGTTCCCTGGGGACATCATCTCCACCGGAACGCCGGGCGCGGCCGTTCTCGCCGCGGGCGACGTGGCGGAATGCCGCATTCCTGGTATCGGTTCGCTGAGCAACCCTGTCGTTTCCGAGAACACCGTGGCGGAGGCCTGATCACGTGCGCACCGACGAACTCGGCAAGATCATCCTGGACCACCGGTACAAAGGGGTCCCGCTCGATGTGGAACTCCCGCTGTCCGAATTGGGGCGGCAAGGCTGGAACGTGGCGCGCGGTGACCTGTCGCTTCCGGTCACGACGTTGCGCGCGGATGCCTTGGCGCACAACATCTCCACTTTCGCCGAGTACTGCCGGCGCAACGGCGTTGAGCTCGCGCCGCACGGTAAGACCACGATGAGCCCGCAGCTGTTCGAGCGGCAGCTCGCGGCCGGCGCCTGGGCGATCACCGCCGCCACCCCGGGTCAGGTGAGGATCATGCGGCGGTTCGGCGTTCAGCGCGTGCTGCTGGCGAACGAGCTGGTCGAGCCGCAGGCCCTGCGCTGGATCGGTGCGGAGCTTCAGCGGGATCCGGAATTCGAGTTCACCTGCCTGGTGGACGATCCCGCGTCCGTCGAGCTGATGGACAGTGTGTTGCGCGGGGTGCTGTCGGCGCGGCGGCTGCCGGTACTGGTGGAGCTCGGCGTGTCCGGCGGACGCACCGGTGCGCGCACGAGTGCGGAAGCCCTCGAGGTGGCCCGTGCGGTGGAGCGCGCGAGCACCCTGGACCTGATGGGTGTCGAAACCTACGAGGGGCTCGCCGCGTCGGGTGCCGGCAAAGAGGAACTGGACTCGGTGAACCTGCTGTTGGGCGAGGTCCGGTCAATCGTGACGGAGATCGCCGACGCGGGTCTGTTCGCCTCCGGCGAGGTCATCGTCACGGCCGGCGGCAGCATTCACTTCGACCGGGTGGTCGAGCGGTTGACCGGCTGGACGGATTCGCCGGTTGTGCCGAAGGTCGTGTTGCGTAGTGGTTGCTATGTCTCACACGACGAGGGCCGCTATCACCGCCTTTCCCCGTTGGACGGCAGGCGGCCCGAAGGTGAGCCCTTGGAGCTGCGCAATGCTCTGGAGTCCTGGGCGGTGGTGCTGTCCCGGCCGGAGCCTGCGCTGGCGATTGTCGGCGCGGGAAAGCGAGACCTGCCCTACGACGTGGAGATGCCTATCCCGCTGCGGTTGCACCGGCGTACCGGCGAGGTCGTGAGCTTGCGCGAAGGCACGGTCACGAAGCTGATGGACCAGCACGCGTTCATCACGGTCGATCCCGAACTCGCGATCGCCGCCGGTGACACTGTCGTGTTCGGACTGTCCCACCCGTGCGCGGCGTTCGACAAGGCGCCGCTGATCCCGCTGATCGACGACGACTACAACGTCGTCGACGGCATCGTCACATTCTTCTAAAGGAACAAAGGAGTTTTTGATGGCTCGCATCGCAGGCGTGGTCCAGGACGGCCCGAACCCCGGTGGACCGTACTCGGCAAGCGTGCGGATCGGCTCAATGGTGGCGGCGGCCGGACAATGTGGCTACCTGCCGGACCGGTCGTTGGTCGAAGGCGTGACCGCACAGACCCGGCTGGCCATGCAGAACCTGCGCGACGCTCTTCAGGCGAGCGGCGCCGGGCTGGACGACGTGATCTCGGTGGACGCATTCCTCACCGCAACGGACGACTTCGCCGAATTCAACGCGGTATACGCGGAATTCTTCACCGAACCCTATCCAGCCAGGACGACCATCTACTGTGGACTTCGGCCGGGTGTGCTGGTCGAAGTGAACGCGCTGGCGGTGCCTTCCGGTGAGTAGTGACCTCATTTTCGCTGGCGCCACCGTTGTCGACGGTACTGGTGCCGCCGGTTTCCGCGCCGACGTGTCCGTGGTCGACGGCCACATCGACCAAGTCGGTCAGCTCGGCCACGTTTCGGCCACCACCACAATCGACGCGCGTGACCTCGTGCTCAGTCCCGGATTCATCGATCTGCACACGCATTCGGACTTCACGCTGACGCGCTTCCCCCGCGCGCTGTCGATGACCACGCAGGGTGTGACCACGCAGTTGACCGGCAACTGCGGGCTTTCGCCGTTTCCCGTGCTTCCGGCGCGGATGGAGCTGCTGCGGGAGTACTCAGGTTTCCTCGACGCCGGGTTGCCATGGGGATCTTGGCACACCGCGACGGAGTTCCTCGCACTGCTTGACGAACTGCCACTCTCCGGAAACGTGGCCTGCCAGGTCGGGCATGGCAGCGTCCGGATGGCGGTGATGGGTTTCGACACCGCTGAGCCCGCGCCCGGGCAGCTGGCGGAGATGGCGGGACATGTGGCCGACGCGATGTCGGCCGGTGCGTTCGGAATCTCCAGCGGACTCACCTATGCGCCGGCCAGCGCGGCCACAACAGCGGAACTGATCGCGGTGGCGGAGGCGGCGGCGGAGGCCGGTGGCTTCTACTCAACGCATATCCGCAGTGAGGCGACCACCCTGGTGGAGGCCGTGGCCGAGGCTCTCGAGGTCGGACGCCGGGCAGGGCTACCGGTGCAGTTGAGCCATCACAAGGTCATGGGCCGCGCGAACTGGCCCAAGGTCGGCGACACGCTGGATATGGTCGACAAGGCGTACGCCGACGGCATGGACGTGCTGATGGACCAGTACCCCTACACCGCCGGAAGCACGGGGCTGGCGGTCGTGCTGCCACGCTGGGCACTGGTCGGTGGGGTGGCGAAGATGCGCGAACGACTGGCGGATCCGGTACAGCGCGAGAAGATACGCGAGCAGATCGCCGCCCAGCGTCCGGAGGAACTCAAAGCCGGACTGCGGGTGTTCGAACCTGACACCGTGGTGATCGCCGAGGTTCCGGACGGGCCCTTGACCGAGCACATCGGACGGACGCTCACCGAGGTCGCCGAGGCTCGTGGCCGGCAGCCGGTGGATGCCGCGCTGGACCTGCTCGCCGAGGCCGGCGGCGAGATCCTCACGATCGTGCACGGGCAGTCCGAGGACAACCTGCGCCGGATCATGCGCCATCCGCTCACCGCGATCGGGAGCGATGGCTGGACGCTCAGCCCCGAGGCCGGCGGGCGGCCGCATCCTCGCAGTTACGGGACTTACGCCAGGGTGCTCGGCCGGTACGTGCGCGAAGAGAAGGTGCTTTCCTTGGAACAGGCGGTGCGTAAGATGACCTTCTTGCCCGCCGGCCGGTTGGGGCTGACCGATCGTGGCGTGATCACGGAAGGCGCGGTCGCGGACCTCGTGCTGTTCGACCCGGACTCGATTGCCGATAACGCCACTTTCGAGCAGCCGCACCGATTCTGCGATGGCGTTCGGATGGTTGTGGTGAACGGCGTGGTCGTGGTGGACGGTGGCAAGGACACCGGAGCCGCGGCCGGCCGGGTGCTGCGCAGGCAGCCGGGAGCCACGGCATGAAGTCCTCGATGTACGTCTTCGGGACCGATCTGGTGCATGAAGGCTATGACACGGTTCTGGAAAACCTGGCCGACCGCGCCGGCGTCGACGCGATTTCGATATCGGCCACCTATCACAACGCGCGGGACGTGTTCCCGCACAATCCGGTGCATCGGGTCTATCGCCACGAGGGCGATATTTCCTGGTTCATCCCTCGTGCCGCCGGTTATCCCGTCGGCATGGTGCCGCCGCTCGCCGAGGACGCCGATGGGGTGGATGTCCTTGCCAAACTGGGAGACCACGCTGCGCGACGCGGGCTCGAGGTACAGGCCTGGACGATTTTCACGCACAATTCCCGAGTCGGCGCGACGAATCCGGAATGCACCGTGCAGAATGTGTACGGTGACCGTTCCCGCGGTGATCTCTGCCCGGCGAACCCGAAGGTCCGCGACTATTTCCTGGCGCTGGCCGCCGATGTCTGCCGGTATCCGATCACCCGGTTGCTCGCCGAATGCCTGCACTACCGGTCTTTCGAGCACGGTGAACACCACGAGCGCTACCTGATCGACATTCCGGCGGCGGCACGCGCCCTGCTCGGGCTTTGCTTCTGTGTGCACTGTCGCCGCCGTGGCGCCGACACCGGGGTGGACGTCGAGTGGCTCGCCACCGGGATACAGCGTGCGCTGGAGCCGGTGTGGGCAGGGCGGCCATTCACCGCACTGGAGCCTTCCCTCGCATCGGAGGTGGAGGGTTACCTGGCGGCGCGGGAGACCGTGGTGGCGGAGCTGACAAGAGACGTGGGGGCGGTCGTCTCGGCGGCCGGAGTCGAGCTCTGTTTCGTCGACCACGCCGGGGCGATGCGCCATGTCATGACCGGAACCGCGGCGGACGAGTCCCCGCTGGTGGCCGCGCGCAAGCTGGGCATCGACCCGGCCAGAGTGGCGGCGGAAGCGGGGGAGTTCGCGGTACTGGGATATGCCGATACGCCGCGACGCGTGGCGTCGATACTGGCCGCCTATCGCGCGGTGCTCGGTCCGGAAACACCGCTGAGCTGTGCATTACGGCCGCTGCTGCCTGACTGCACGAGTCCCGCGGATCTGGCGGCGAAGGTCGCGGTGGCCAGGGACGCGGGCGTTCGGCGGATCGATTTCTACCACTATGCGATGACGCCCCTCGACCGCCTGGACTGGATCGCCGCCGCCCTCAGCTCTTGAGCGCGGAAACGACTCTGCTCACGTCGTCGCGGGTGTTGTAGACGTGGAACGACAGCCGCACGGAGCCGCGGCGCACCCCCGCCTTGACACCGGCCGCCTCCAGCTTCTGCCGGGCGTCGGGAAGCGGCAGTGACACGATGGCCGAGCCGGGCTCGGGCATGCCCAAGCGCTCGCAGCACTCAGCGGCCAGATCTCGGCAGTGCGCACCGACTTCTTCGATGTCGAGGGACGCGAGCCACGGCAACACCGCCGCCGCGACAAGGTGGTCGAACCACGGGGGAGAAGCGTCGAACCGGCGAGCGTCCCGCGCGAGCCGCATCGGCAGACCGTAGTTGCTCGCCCAAGGATCGTCGCCTGCCGACCAGTTCGCCAGCGGTGAAGCCAGTCCTGCGGCGAAATCGGGACGCAACGCCATCCATGCGACGCCCCGGGGCGAGAGCAGCCACTTGTAGCCAGACGCGACCACGGCGTCGGCCCAGGCGAGTTCGAGCGGCAGCCAGCCGCACGCCTGGGTCACGTCGACGATCACTCGGCAGGATCCGGTTTCCCGTACCCGCCGGAGCGCGGCCAGATCGGCGAGAGTCCCGTCGGCCGACTGCACGGCGCTCACCGCCACGACGTCGTATCCGGGCGCGGCGGCCGCAAGCCCGGCGAGGTCGGTCTGCTCGACCGTCACACCCCGGTGAGCCTGGGCGACGAAGGGGTAGCTCAAACTGGTGTACTCGTTGCGGGCCACGAGAACCCGGGTTCCGTCCGGTACCTGGGAGGCGATGACACCGACGAGCGAGGACGTGCTGGTCCCCGCGGCGACGGTCTCCGCGGCAACGCCGACCAGCTCGGCATACGCCGCCCTGGCTTGCGCGATCGGTTCGACGAAATCCTGCGGCCGCCAGCAGCCCGCGCTCCAGCGGTTGACCGCGTCGTGCATGACCTGCGCTGCCGATCGCGTGGGCAGGCCGATGGTCGCGGTGTCCAGATAGCCCTCCGGAGCCTCGAACTCCTGGCCGAAAGTCGTGCGCACGTCGATTTCCTCCGCTCAGCCGAGTCCTTCGGCGCGAACTCGCCGCGCGAAGGCGATGTTGAGTTCCATCTGCTCCACGAGCTGGCCGATGCGTTCGGCGCCGACAGCCGTGCCGGTCGTGCCGAACCACTCCCGCGCGGCGGCGCCCAGTTCGGGGTCGGTGAATCCCGTAACCCCGCGCAGGGTCCGCGGCAACAGGTACTTGTTCACTTTCGCGGCCACCGTTTGCCAGTTGCTCGTGAGTTGGGGCCATGCCACCGCGCCACCGTCTCGGGCGGAAAGCACGCCGGCGATGACCAGCGGGGCTTCGCCGGAACGCACCGCGCCGGTGAGGCTCAGCCGCATCAGCTCCTCCAGCAGCTCGGGAGCCCGTGCCGCGGCGAGGGCGTGCAGTCCTCGGCGCCGTTGCGCCTGGTCGCCGCCGGTTACGA
>Ga0193717_1002581_pt1 | contig 10396 bp, 9 predicted proteins | sample U2c2metaG_FD_145900 | JGI IMG/M metagenome (GOLD analysis project Ga0193717, IMG submission 145900) | Soil microbial communities from a riparian zone of the East river system, Colorado, United States - U2c2 | ecosystem: Environmental > Terrestrial > Soil > Riparian zone | place: USA: East River...
TGTTGGGCTCGGCAGCGTCGTAGGTGCCGCCGTTGTAGCCGGTGGCAGCTCCAGGGAGAGGCGAGTCTGCGGCAAGTATGGTTGCGCCCTGGGTGAGGTGAAGGTTGACGTGGCTCTTCAGGCGGATGGAGAAGCTGAGCCAGGTGCCGGCGGGGAAGAGCACCGTGCCTCCGCCTGCTGCCGCTGCTGCTTCGATTGCCTTGTTGATCGCGGGGGAGTCTACGGTTTTGCCGTCGCCTATAGCTCCATAGGTCCGTACGTCGAAGATGTAGGGAGTCGGGGCGAGCGACGAGCGCTTGGTGGCGGCGTAGGCTGCGGGTACGGTGGTGGCTGCGGCTGCGGCCAGACCCATGCCACTGAGCTTGAGGAGTTCGCGACGGGCAGAGTTGAAGGAGTCCATAGGCAGGCAATCCTAGCAGAGAAGAGGTCAGACCAAAAGAAGTACATTGCCTGAAAAAATGATCTATCACCAGGAAAAGTACGTTCGGTGTGGGAATGCCTGCCTTTGTTGCTACTTCATGGGGTTAACAGGAGCGATGCGATCGAGTTCAAGGTTGAGCTCAAGCACGTTGACGCGGGGTTCGCCGAGGAAGCCTAGCTGACGTCCCTGGGTGTGCCGGGCGATCGCCTGGCGGACGGCGTCCTCGGAGAGATGACGTTCGTGGGCGATGCGCGCGACCTGAAACTCCGCGCCTGCCGGAGTAATGTGCGGGTCGAGGCCGGAGCCGGAGGCGGTAACGAGATCCACTGGGACGTCCGTGCCGGGGTGATCTTGTTGCAGCGTCGCGACATCGCCGGAGACGCGATCGACGAGCTTCTTGTTGGTGGGGCCGTAGTTGGAGCCGCTGGAGTTCGCGGCGTCGTAGCCATTGCCCGCAGCCGACGGCCGTGAGTGGAAGTAGTCGGGAGCGGAGAAGGGCTGGCCTATGATGCGGGAGCCGATGAGCTGTCCATTTTGCTGGATCAGCTGACCGTTCGCCTTGTCCCTGAAGAGAAGCTGGGCGGCCCCGGTGACGACGAAGGGGTAGACGAGGCCGAAGAGGACGGTGGTAACGATGGTGTAGAGGATGGCGGTGATGATATTGCGGCGCATGTTCGTATGTCCTTAGGCCAGGTGAATGGCGGTGATGATCATGTCGATGAGCTTGATGCCGAGGAAGGGCGCGATGAGGCCGCCGATGCCGTAGATGATCAGGTTGCGACGAAGCAGCGCCTCTGCCGACATGGCCTTGTAGCCCACGCCGCGCAGTGCAAGCGGAATCAGACCGACGATGATGAGTGCGTTGAAGATGACGGCCGAGAGGATTGCGGACTGTGGCGTCTTCAGGTGCATGATGTTCAGCGCGGTCAGCACGGGGAAGGTTGCCGCGAACATGGCCGGAATGATGGCGAAGTACTTGGCCACGTCGTTCGCGATGGAGAAGGTGGTGAGAGCGCCGCGTGTCATCAGAAGCTGCTTGCCGATCTCGACGATCTCGATGAGCTTGGTGGGATTGCTGTCGAGGTCGACCATGTTGCCGGCCTCCTTCGCGGCCTGCGTACCGGTGTTCATGGCGACGCCTACGTCGGCCTGGGCCAGCGCCGGTGCGTCGTTGGTGCCGTCTCCGGTCATGGCGACGAGTTTGCCTTCGGCCTGTTCGCGCTTGATGAGGTCCATCTTGTCCTTGGGCTTGGCCTCGGCGAGGAAGTCGTCTACGCCGGCCTCGCGGGCGATGGCGGCGGCGGTGAGCGGATTGTCTCCGGTGATCATGATGGTCTTGATCCCCATGGAGCGGAGCTGCGCGAAGCGCTCCTTCATGCCGCCCTTCACGATGTCCTTGAGATGGATGACGCCGAGCGCTGTGCGGTTCTCCGCGACGACGAGCGGTGTGCCTCCGCTGCGCGCGACCACTTCAACGGCTGCGCGAACCTCCTCGGGCATCGTACCGCCGTTCTCCTTGATGAAGGCGGCGATGGCGTCGGTTGAGCCTTTGCGGATGACGCGGCCATCGAGGTTGACGCCTGACATACGTGTGACCGCGGAGAAGGGTACGAACTCCGCCAGCAGATCGCCGAGTTCCCGGCCACGCAGGCCATACATCTCCTTCGCGAGCACGACGATGCTGCGGCCCTCGGGCGTTTCGTCCGGCAGCGAGGAGAGCTGCGCTGCGTCGGCCAGCTGATCCTTGGTGACGCCGGGTGCGGGGATGAACTCGGAGGCTTGCCGGTTGCCGAGCGTGATGGTGCCGGTCTTGTCGAGCAGCAGCGTGTTTACGACTCCTGCGGCTTCCACTGCACGGCCAGACATGGCTAGGACGTTGTGCTGCACCAGGCGGTCCATGCCCGCTATTCCGATGGCCGAGAGCAGCCCGCCGATGGTCGTGGGGATAAGGCAGACAAGCAGCGAGATCAACACGAAGACAGTCTGGGGAGCGGAGGAGTAGATCGCAATCGGCTGCAGCGTAACGACCGCGAGCAGGAAGATGATCGTGAGACCGGCCAGCAAGATGTTGAGGGCGATCTCATTCGGAGTCTTCTGGCGCTCCGCGCCTTCGACCAGCGCTATCATGCGATCGAGGAAGGTCTCGCCGGGGTTCGACGTGATGCGTACCTTGATCTGGTCGGAGAGGACGCGCGTGCCGCCGGTGACGGCAGAGCGATCTCCGCCTGCCTCGCGGATTACGGGAGCGGACTCGCCGGTGATGGCGGATTCGTCGACTGAGGCTACACCTTCGATCACCTCACCATCGCCAGGGATCATGCCGCCGGCGATTACGAGAACGAGATCGCCAGAGCGCAGGTCGGAGCTGGGCACATCCTCCGTACCGCCGTCGATGCGCAGGCGGACGGCCGTCGTCTCAGACTTGGCGCGGCGAAGCGCATCGGCCTGAGCCTTGCCGCGACCCTCCGCCATTGCCTCGGCGAAGTTGGCGAAGAGTACGGTGAACCAGAGCCATAGCGTGATCTGCAGATCGAAGCGCACGGACTGGTGATGCGCGGCGATATTGCGGAACAGATAGATGGTGGTGATGACGCTGCCGATCTCCACAACGAACATGACCGGGTTCTTCATCATGGTGCGTGGGTTCAGTTTGGCCAGGGCGTCGACCAGAGCGCGACGTACGATCTTCGTGTCCCAGAGAGAGCGTTTGCGGGTATTTGCCATTGTTTTTTTCTTTCTGTCTTAGAAACTTTTGCCGGCGTGTAGCAGGAGGTGCTCGAGGATGGGGCCGAGCGAGAGCGCAGGAAAGAACGTGAGCGCGCCGACGATGAGGATGACGCCGACCAGCAGTACGGTGAACAGCGGCGTATGCACGGGGAAGGTTCCGGGTGACGGCGGCACCAGCTTCTTCTTTGCCAGGCTGCCAGCCACTGCAAGCATCGGCACGATCATCAGGAAGCGGCCCACCAGCATGGCCGTGGCGAGCGACAGGTTATACCAGTGCGTGTTCGCGCTGAGACCCGCGAAGGCAGAGCCGTTGTTGCCGGTAGCCGACGTGTAGGCGTAGAGGATCTCCGAGAGGCCGTGCGGTCCAGCGTTGGCGAGCGAGGAGAGGCCAAGGCTTGGCATCATCAGCGCCACGGCAGAGAAGCCGAGGATCGAAAGCGGGAAGATCAGCACGTACAGCATGGCCATCTTCACGTCGAAGGACTCGATCTTCTTGCCCAGATACTCGGGCGTCCTCCCTACCATCAATCCGGCGATGAAGACGGCGAGGATGACGAAGATGAGCATTCCATAGAGGCCCGCGCCCACGCCGCCGAAGATGACCTCGCCCAGCATGATGTTGACCATCGGGACGAGGCCGCCCAGTGGCATGAAGGAGTCGTGCATGGAGTTCACCGCGCCGCAGCTTGCGTCGGTGGTGACAGTCGCGAAGAGCGCCGAGTTGGCGATGCCGAAGCGAACCTCTTTGCCCTCCATGTTGCCGCCTGCCTGAGCCGTTGTTGCCTGCTGATTGACGGAGTGAAGCAGAGGGTTGGGCTGGGCTTCGGCGTAGTACGCGACGAAGACTCCAGCGAAGAAGAGCACGGACATGGCGGCGAAGACGGCCCAGCCGTGTCTGGGTGAGCGGGTCATGCGGCCGAGCGTAACGGTGAGGGCTGCAGGGATCAGGAAGATGGAGAACATCTGCAACAGGTTCGAGAGCGGGGTTGGGTTTTCGAACGGATGCGCACTGTTGGCATTGAAGAATCCTCCGCCGTTGGTACCGAGCATCTTGATGGCCTCCTGAGAGGCGACCGGGCCCTGAGCGATGCTCTGCGTGGTGATGGTCTGCGTGGCCGTCTTGCCATCTGTGCCTGTGGTGGTTACAGTCTGTGGCTGCACCAGCTTCGCCTGGTCGTATGGGTGAAAGTTTTGCACAACTCCCTGCGAGACCAGCAGCAGCGCATAGATGAAACAGGTGGGGAGAAGCACCCAGAGCGATGCGCGAGTCATGTCTACCCAGAAGTTGCCGAGGGTCTTCGATTCCTTGCGTGAGATGCCGCGAATCAGCGCAACCGCGAGCGCCATGCCCGCCGCTGCCGAAAAGAAGTTGTGATATGCCAGCGTGAGCATCTGCGTTAGATAGCTCATCGTCGACTCAGGCACATAGGACTGCCAGTTCGTGTTCGTCGTGAAGGATACGGCTGTGTTGAGTGCAAGGTCGGGAGCGACCGCGGTCAGGTGCTGTGGATTCAGCGGCAGTAAGTTCTGTAGCCGTTCGATCGCATACGTTGCCAGCAGCGTGACAACGCTGAACAGCAGCATCACGACAGAGTACTCGGTCCAGCGCATCTCATGGGACTCATCGATGCCGCTGAGACGATAGATGAGCCGCTCGATCGGGCGGAAGACGCGGTCAGCGAAGGTGCGCTCACGTTCGAAGACGCGGGCCATATAGAGGCCGAGAGGCTTCGCGCAGACGAGAATCAGGGCGAAGAAGACGAAGATTTGAAACCAGCCATTGGCGGTCATGGTCGAGGCTTTCCTTTTTTGAAGCTAGCTAAAACTTTTCTGGGCGTAGAAGCGCGTAGACGAGATAGACGAGGAGTGCGACGGTGACGAGCGAGAGCAGGAAGACTTCGATTGTCATTTGCTCTCCTTTGTGCCGAGCCTGTCGCAGCCGGTGGTGTAGGCGATGGCCAGAATGAAGAAGGCCACGCTTGCTGCAATGCATCCGATATCCCACATGGGGTGTGCTCTCCTTCAGTTAGAGGTGATAGGTGTTGAGGGTCGGCTTGTCGTAAGAGCCTTCGACGCGTCGTGCCAGGCGACAGGACAGCGGGCTGATCTTGAACTGTCGAGAAGGAGGGAAGGAGCTCGGAGTGGCAGACAGAAGAGAAGATAAATCAGATGTTTTCAGCATGGGTCTCATCGCCGCCTCCCTACGCACGGCATTATCCCTATGGAATGCCTTTCAACGTAAAGTGTGGGTAGGAAACCCGTAAAGAAGTCGTAAAGGAGCTTTACAACTCGTCTTTCCCGGTGGGATGGAAGCGGTAGCCGATCCAGGGTTCCGTCACGATATAGCGCGGCTCGTCGGTGGTCTCGATCTTCTTGCGCAGTTGTCCGATATGCACGCGCAGATACTCAGGCTGATCGGCGTTTGTGCCCCAGACGGCATGCAGCAGGGCGCGGTGGGTGAGTACCTGGCCGGCGTGTTCTGCAAGGCACACCAGCAGGTCGAACTGCTTCGGCGTAAGGTGCGTGTCCTGTCCTCGGACCGCCACGCGATGCTGCGGTCTGTCGATGACGAAGTCGCCCAGCGCGATGATCTGCGGCGGCTCCTGCGTTGCGGCTTTGTTGCGGCGCAGCTGGGCGCGGACGCGGGCCTGCAGTTCCTGAATGCTGAAGGGCTTCGTAACGTAGTCGTCGGCTCCGGCGTCGAGCGCCGCCACCTTCACGGCCTCCTGGTCGCGCACGGAGAGCACAATGATCGGGGTCTTGCTCGTCGTGCGAATCTGGTGGCACAGCTCGATGCCGCTCATCTCGTGCATGGAGAGATCCGTAATAACCAGGTCGGGATTCCACTCCCGAAAGACGATCAGACCGTCGAGGCCGTTCAATGAGGTGCGGATCGAGTGGCCCTGGGTGGAAAGCGCCGTCTTGAGGACGCGGATGATCTGCGGTTCGTCGTCAACGATCAGGATCTTTGCCGGTTGGTCGTGTTCGTTCTGCTTCATTCACGCTCCGAGTGCTGTGTGACGATGTGGACATCCACGTTGGGTGCCTCGCGCAGGAAGTGTTGAATCGCCCAGTAGTAGAGGTATTTTCGCAGACCGGTGACGGCGGTGCGGCCGAAGACGATATGCGTGATTCGCTTCTCGCGCACGAAGGCCGCAGCGGTGTGGGCGATGTTCTTTCCTTTGATGACGAAGACTTGTGCGTTCAGATTGCGGGCAAACTGCATGTTTGCCTCAAGCGTGCTTTGATCCTCTTCCAAGTGCTCCCGGTCGGTCTCGATATGGAGCACGAAAAGTTCGCCGCCGACGCCCTCTGCCACGCGTGCGCCTCGGGCAATCAACATCTGCGAGGCGCTGTTCGAGCTGATGCATACCGCGACGCGTTCGCGCACAGCCCAGGTGTCCTGAATGCGCTTTGCGTCCATGTAGGCGGTGAGGTTGCGGTCTACCGCCTTGGTGACATGCTGCAACGCGAGTTCGCGCAGTGCAATCAGGTTGCCGCGACGGAAGAAGTTGGCGAGCGCCTTCTCCGCGCGGTCGACGCCATAGATATCGCCGCGACTCATGCGCGTCTGCAAGGCCTCAGGGGTCAGATCTGCCATCACGATCTCGTCGGCTCGCTGGATCAGCCAGTCCGGCACGGTCTCCCGGATCTGGATGCCGGTGACGCTCTGCACGGTTGGCGCGACACTCTCGATGTGCTGTACGTTCATCGTCGCCAGTACGTCGATATTTGCAGCCAATACGTCGAGTACATCCTCGTAGCGCTTGCGGTGTTTGCTGCCCTCGATGTTGGTGTGGGCCAGCTCGTCGATCAGGACGATCTGCGGCCGACGCGCGAGAATGCCATCAAGGTCCATCTCCTCGAAGACCACTCCCTTGTATTCGATCCGCTTGCGCGGAATCTGTTCGAGTTGAGCGGCGAGCTCTGCCGTGCGTGGCCGCCCGTGCGTCTCCACAACGCCGATTACGATATCTTCTCCACGCTGATGCCGGCGGATCGCCTCGCTCAACATGTTGTACGTCTTGCCCACGCCCGGCGCATAGCCTAGAAAGAGCTTGAAGGTTCCGCGCGTCTTCTCTGGCGCAACCTTCTCCAGCCATTCTTCAGGGCTCTTGGCGGCAGGGTTCGGTGAGTTGGAAATAGGCATAGGGATAAGATATGGGAGTGCGACGATCGGCTTTGAGAAGTGTAATCCGCTACACAGTATCTACGGGTACTGTCGCTGTCATTGTAGCCGTGTACTTCCTCTGGGCGCACGCGAACGAGACGACGGTGGCGTTGACGCTGCTTATTGCCATCCTCCTTGTCGCTGCCAACTGGGGACTGCGCCACGCCATCTATCTGTCCATCCTGTCGTCGGCGGCGTTCAACTTTTTCTTCCTGCCGCCGGTTCTCACCCTGACCGTTCGCGATGGTCGCAACTGGGTGGCGCTCTTCGCGTTCCTGGTCACAGGCATTGTTGCCAGCCAACTGGCGGAGCGTGCGCGCCGTGAGGCGAAGATCTCTCGACGTCGCCAGCGCGAGGCCGAACGGCTCTATGAGTTCAGCCAGCAGATGCTGGTCAAGGGGAATGTCATCGACCTGCTCAATACCCTGCCTCACATGATCGCCGCCACGTTCAATCTTGCCGGTGCCGCAGTCTATCTGCGCGAGAAGGATCGCGTCTATCGATCGAGCCCCGACTATATGGATGTCACCGCAGCAGAACTTCGCGATGCAGCCCACTCGCGCGACCATCATCGCGATGAGACGCGCGGCGTCACGCTGGTGCCTATTCTGCTGGGGACGCGGCCTATCGGTGCTGTCGGCATCACTGGGGCGGGTACATCGCCAGAGGCGCTCGACGCTGTCTGCGGGCTTGCTGCCATCGCTATTGAGCGCGCCGGGGCTGTCGAGACGCTTACCCGTGTGGAGGCCTCTCGTGAGAGCGAGCGACTCCGCAACGCGCTGCTCGACTCCGTGGCCCACGAGCTGCGAACACCTCTGACTTCGATCACCGCTGCCATTACCAGCCTCCGTACCGATCCGCTGCTCGACCCAGCGCAGAGTGGAGAGATGATGCAGGTCATCGAAGAGGAGGCAGCGCGTCTCAACCGTCTCGTCGGGCAGGCTATGGAGATGGCGGATCTCGACGCTCACGATATCAAGCTCGATCTGCGCCCGCATCCCATGCGCGAGGCTGTGGACCTTGCGCTCGAGGCTGTACAACCCCAGGTGCGGTCCCGCCCTATCGACATCCGCCTGCCGGAGTCCCTTCCGATGGTCGAGATGGATCTCGATCGCATCGCCAAGGTGCTCCAGCATCTTCTCGAGAACGCGGCGAAGTATTCGGCGGAGGGAACGCCCATCTTCATCAGCGCGGAGGTGGCTCGCGGTCAGCTCGTCACCAGCGTCGCCGACCGAGGAGTCGGCGTTGACGATCTGGAACGCATGATGATCTTCGACAAGTTCTACCGTGGCCAAGGCCAGCGCTATCGAGTGCAGGGGACGGGCATGGGGTTGGCCATCGCGAAGGCTATCGTCGAGGCACACGGCGGATCGATCGATGTCACCAGTCAGCCGTCGCAGGGCTCGGTCTTCTCCTTTTATCTGCCGTTACAACTGTCTGGACTATAGCCAGCAGCTAGAGCGTTTTACGAAGACATGGCTTCAGCGGTACTGCGAGTGCTGGCCAGTGCCATGAAACGCTCTTCAGGCATTTACCCAGTTCGATTAGTCATAGCTGTTTTATTTAGCAGATAATGCGCTGATGATAAGACCTTGTTTCCTCGTGATTGATCGGGAGTTTCCAGGCAGCATATCCACTCGCAAGCTGGTGATCGAAACTGCCAAGTTCAACGTCCTGACGGCTTACAGCGGCAAGGAGGCCCTGGAGACCTTCAAGCGCTTCCCAGCTGTCAGTGGTGTTGTGCTCGATGGAGGCCTCGAAGATATCTCCTCAGCCGATTTGACTCGCGAGCTGAAGTCGCTTCAACCCGCACTTCCGATCGTCGCCATCTCAGCTCCGGGATTCAACGACTGCCCGCAGGCCGACTTTCAGCTTGAATCATTTGAGCCAGCCAAACTCCTTGAGATCCTTCGCAGCCTCAAGCCCGAGGCATCCGCAGAGATTGAAAGGCGCAACGAGGAGCTAAGCCTTGAGCAGCTCAAATGATAAGGATTGTTGCGTCGGATTTCTTCCTGCGCAGAAAGCTATCTCACCCTTCCGTCTTCAACGGCTTTCTCGCGAAGTAGTAGAGCGAAAAGGCTAGGAGCGCGAACATGAGAATACTGATCCAGTTGTGATGCAGCGGATTGTGCTCGCTGAACCGCCAGAGCGTCCAGTGGCCTCCTCGTTGTTCGGAGAGACCTTCGAGCAGCTTGATGCAGACGCCGAGAAGTCCTACGATGCCGCCTGCCGCAATGAGGCCTGAAGCGTAGAGGCTGCCGGGGCTGATCTCCGACTCGGACTCGCTCAGATCAACTCCGCTTCTGGTCAGTGCGCGATCGACCATCCATCGCATTACTCCGCCCACAAGGATCGCCAGAGTGGTTGCGATGCTGAGATAAGCGCCCACCGCGAATGTGAGGGAGCGGACGCCCAGCATCTCGACGACAAAGACCAGTGCTACGCCGAGCAGAACGATTCCCCATGGCAGTTTGCGCGAGAGGATGCCGTTGATTACGGTGGCCATCAGGCGTCCCTGCGGCGCGGCGGCCTTTTCGCTGCCGATGCCCTGAATCCATTGGATTTCGATCTGGCCCGTCGCTGGGTTGTAGAGGTACTTGCCATCCTCCAGGGTCGTCGAGCCGATGGCATTCAACAGCACGTATTGTTTCGCGTTGTTTACCTCTTCTTTCGCGGCGTTGTCTGCGTTATGCGCTGTCAGGGTGATGTGGTCGCGGGTGAACTGGCCCGTGGCCTGGACGCCGTCGGGCAGGTTGGAGAGGACGAAGGGGATGGGCCTTTGCAGGCGCTGGAACTGCTCGAGGCCGGTGTTCATGGCGTTGAGCGTGGCCCCGATGGAGAAGACGGAGATGATGACGCCGATCATGATGGCGAGCTGCTGCTTCCAAGGGGTGGCGCCGATGAGGAAGCCGGTCTTGAGATCCTGAGCCGTGTCGCCGGCGTTGGAGGCTGCGATGCAGACGATACCGCCAATGGTGATGGCGAGCGCTCCGAATGCGGGAGCGGTCCAGCCGCGAACGAGGAAGATAGCCGCGGTGGCCATGAGGGTAGCGATGGTCATTCCCGAGACCGGAGAG
>Ga0193717_1002582_pt1 | contig 10394 bp, 9 predicted proteins | sample U2c2metaG_FD_145900 | JGI IMG/M metagenome (GOLD analysis project Ga0193717, IMG submission 145900) | Soil microbial communities from a riparian zone of the East river system, Colorado, United States - U2c2 | ecosystem: Environmental > Terrestrial > Soil > Riparian zone | place: USA: East River...
ATCTCGTTCTCCTCCATCCACTGCGAATAATCTTCGGCGATCTGCACCACGTCGGCGGGCTCGCCCGCGATCGGGATCTGGCGCGGCCAGGTCAGCGTCGGCCAGCGCTGCTCGCGTTCGAGGAACGGCTTGCGGTATTCAGCCATCTCGGCGTCGGTCAGCTTTCGCAGCACCGATCCCGGCAGCACCCGCTCCACGAACATGTTGCGGTCCAGAATCATCGCCTCGCCCTTGTCGGAACGAAAGCCCTGAAAGATCGGCGTCGCCGCCGCACTCCATTCGTCCCAGCCCGCGATCGGGCGCACGATCCCTTCCATATAGGCGATGCCGCGGACGCGGTCGCGATGCCGGTTGGCCCAGTCGAAACCGAGCGCCGAACCCCAGTCATGCATCACGAACACGATTGATTCCGAAGGCCCGATCACGGCATCGATAAAGGCATCGAGATGGGCGCGATGGGTGACGAAGCGATAGGTGTCCGGACCCGGATTCGGCAGTTTTTCCGAATCGCCCATGCCGATCAAATCGGGCGCGATCAGCCGGCCATGTCCCTGCAGTTCGGGGATCACGTCGCGCCAGAGGTAGGACGAGGTCGGATTGCCGTGCAGGAATAGAACCGGCGGACCCTCGCCGCGCTCATGAAACGCCATGCGGCGGTCGAGCACGTTGATGGTCTTTTTCGAGAGCGGTTGTTCGGTCATATGGTTCTTTCGACGATCGACTTCGGACGATCTAAGCATGCCGCGCGATTGGATTTGACGCAAACTGGCTGATAGAGATTTCTTTGCATGATACCGGTATCAACCATCAGCTTTGCGATCTCCGACCTGCGGCAGCGGCCGGAGTTTTTCGACACCGTGGCCGACCGGATCTGGCGCGCGTGGTGGCAGGACAGCGGTCTTCCGCTTCAATACATCTCAGGCCGGCTGCACGAAAACCTCAACGCCGAGCCGATTCCGATTGCACTGGTCGCCCATGACGGCGTGGCATTTCTCGGCACCGCGTCGGTGATCGCTTCCGATCTCGCCGAGCGTCCGCAGTATACGCCGTGGGTCGCGGCGGTGTGGGTCGAGCCGCAACATCGTTCGCGCGGCGTCGGTTCGGCCATGGTCGAACGCGCGGCGCACGATTGCTTCGCGCTCGGCATCGGGCGGGCGTATCTGTGCGCGCGGTCCGCGCGATCAGGCTTTTACGAAAAACTCGGCTGGATCCCGATCGAAACCGACGTGGGAGAGCACCGCCTCACCGTATTTATGATGGACGCCGATCCGCAAAGGCCGGCTATCAGTTCGCCGCCATGAAGATCGAAAGACCAAAGCCGGTGAGATGGTGCAGCGCCTGATCGATGCCGATCAGCCACCAGAACCATTGATGCTCTGGCGTCACGTTGAAGGTGGAGACGCAAAACCCCTTGGCGCGGTCGACCATCAGGTGAATGACGAAATCGATAATTGCGACGAACCAGAATTTTGGCGCGATGACCAGGATCAGCAACAGCGATACCGCAAGGTGGACGAGGCAGTGCGCCAGCAGCGGCAGCGCCCAGCCGGTCTTCTGGTCCTTGCCGAGCGCCATCCAGGTGTTCTGCAGGAAAAAATCCGCGACGATATGCTTGAAGGTGAGGACGAGCATCCACCCGACCAGCGCGCCGACCGCGACCGATGACGACATGGGGGGGAACGACAAAGCTGACGCCCTTCGCTAAAACTGACAAGAAACCGCAAGACCAAAATTCAGGCGTTCAGTGCAAGTCGCGAACAATTTGATCGATAATTTTCCATTTATGACACCTCCCGCGCCGGATTGCACCTGTGGGAACCTGGAAAAACACAGAGTGTGACAATCCCGCGATACAACCGCGCCATCCCGCGCGGTTAAGGTTACCGCATCGTGGAGATTGCAATCCGCCGCTGCCGGGATATCATCCCCAGGTTAAAAATTGTCGTTGCTTTCTAGATATTTACGATCCCGTTCGGGCGTCCGTCGGACCATCATGGCAACACCGATGCAACGCGCCGGCCGTCCGGATATGAGCCATGAGCGTGGAAGGCCCCCCGTCATCGGTGGAAAAGCCGGCGGCATTGAGCAACCGCCGGCAGTTGCTGCTGTTCGCGGCGCTGACATTGGTCCTGACGCTCGCCACCGTCTGGGGCGGCCGCATCTGGTTTCGGAATTCCGAAACGCTGGTGTTCGCCACCGGCGAGGCCAATGGCGTCGAGGCCCGCTTCGCCGCCAAGCTCGCCACCGTGCTGAAGAACAACAGCTCAAAGCTCCGGCTCAAGATTGTTGCCAGCGCCGACGCCGCCAAGGCGGTGGCACAGTTCGACCGCCGCCAAGCCGATCTGGTGGTGCTGCGGACCGACGCCAGGCTGCCGGCCCGCGCCCGCGCCATCGCCATTCTCGAACATGATGTGCTGCTGCTGATCAGCCCCAAGGGCAAGAAAATCAAATCGCTGGCGGCGCTGAAGAAGACCAAAGTCGCCGTGGTCGGCGGCAGCGAGAACGAAGCCTTCCTCCGCCGCACGCTCGAGTCCACCGATGACGCTACCTTGCGGATCCAGACCGTGCCGCCGGATTCCACGCTGGATAAACTGTTCGCATCCGGCTATGGCGCCGTGGCGGTGGTCGGGCATGTTTCGAAGATGATCAAGGACAAGTCTTACGAGAAATACGCGCGCCAGGCCGGCGGCTTCACGCTGAACGCCATCGACGAGGCCAAGACCATCGCCCGGCGCATCCCGGGCATCTCGTCGGAAACGCTGGAAACCGGAATGCTGTCGTCGGCGCCCGCGATCCCCGACGACGACCTCGATACCATCGGGCTGCAGTGGCTGCTGGTGGCGCAGTCCAGGATTTCCACCGGCGCGGCCGGCGAACTCGCGCGCATCATCTACGAAAACAAGTCCGACCTCGCGCTGCAGGACGGCTTCGCCGCCAAGATCGAGCCGGCGGACACCGACAAGAACGCCCTCATCATCGCGCATCCGGGGGCTGCCGAATACATCAACGACGATACCAAGTCGTTCATGGATCGCTACAGCGACGCGATGTATCTGGGGGTGGCGGCGCTCGGCATCATCGGTTCGATCTTTGCCGGCATCTACACCAAGATCACCCGCATCGCGCCGGAGAAAGCCAGCGAGCTGGCGACGGCCATTCTCAATATCGGCGAGCGGATCGAACACGCCCATTCGATGGACGAACTCGAAGCGCTGCAGGACGAACTCGAAGGAATTTTGCGTGGCGCGGTGGTGGGCTTGAGAGACGGCACCATCTCCAGCGACGGGCTCGATACGTTCCGGCTCGGCTACGAATTCGTCCGCGACGAGATCGGCATGCGCCGCGACCACCTCAAGCGCCACGCGCCACACGACGACAATGTGGTGAGCGTCAAGACCGCGCACAGTGGGTGAGTCGTTCCCGCCTGCGCGGGGACAACGCTGTCAGTGGAGGAGCGCAATGCGCTCTCGTGTCCCGGGCGCGATGCAGCACGAAGTGCTGCTTCGCAGAACCGGGACCGTACCAAACGCCGTGCTTCGTAACGGCCCCGGCTCTGCAGCGCACCGCTTCGCAAGGGCTACGCGCTGCGCTGCGTCCGGGGCACGGTCCGTCCCCTGATCTCCGCGATCTTGCGCTTCAGCGCGGCCTGCCGCGGGTCGGACAGCGCGGCGGCGCGGGCTTGCCTGATCGCGCCGGCAAGATCCGGCAGTGCGAGCGCACCGTCGAAGGTCGGCTTGGCGAGGCCGTCGATGATCAGGTGCCAGTCCGCAACGCCCTGGCGATAGACGTCGCCATAATCGTGGATCATGGTCGCGGTCTGCACGATCTCGGCCGCGGCCTGCGGCTGCTTGTTCAAGGCGCGGTCGATCATGTGCAGCCATCGTTCGACCCAGGCCCGCTCGGTGCCATAGCGCACCGAGAACAGGCGCCAGCGCCGAAAGCCGGCCTCGATCTTCAACCGGCGAATGCTGAGCCTGCCTGCGGTGCTGAAGCGGACCGAAACCGGGCGGTGCAGCCAGCCGCGCCACTCGAGAATTGCGAGCAAGGGATCGGCGACGGTGGCGGGAAGCGCCCCGACAAGCTCGTCCCAGCGGAATTTCCGGACATCGTCTCTGCTCCGCGCGGGTGGATTGTCCGCCGCAAGTTCGGCCAGTTTGGTCTGTGCGATCCGGATCGGATCGTCGTAGCTCATGCGCGTCGCCATCAGCCGCGCGATTTCGCCGAGCAACGCGTCGTCGAGGCCGCGGCGGCCAACGAACCGCTTGAGACGGTCGACGTAGAGTTGGGCGTAGCCGGCGCCCTGATAGTCGATCAGCCGCTCGATGCCCTCGCTGGCGATCGGCGCCACCGCATCGGGCAGGCCGTCGGGCAAAAACGGCGGCGTGCCGCCGTCGTCGCCGATGAAATCGGCGAGCAGATAGCGGATCGAGGACCAAACGCCTGCCACCTTCGGCGCCCCGATCTTAAGCCGGCCCCGGCGCGGCGGCGGGCGGCGCGGTGTGCTCTGCCAGCCGCTCCTCGAGCTTGCCGATGTTCTGGAACAGCCGGGCGCTGGCGAGACGCAGGAAGTAAAAGCCGAACGCCGGATTCTGCACGTAGAGCTCCTCGACCTGGGTGTAGCTCACGCTGAGGACGACCCCGGCTTCGATGCATTCCAGCGTCTGGGTGCGCATGTTCGAAGGTATCAGCATGCCGAATTCACCGACGATGGCGCCCACCGGCAGTTCAATGCCGGATTCGACCAGACGAAACCGGCCGCTGACGATGTAGAACATGCTTTCGGCCTTCTCGTCCTTGTAGAACAGCACCTCGCCCGCGGCGCATTTGCGCTCGGTCATGAAGGGTTTCAGCCACTCCAGCGACAGGTCGCTGTTGACGGACTTTTTCACCTCGCGCACCAGCTGCAGCATCTGGTGCAGCCGGTAGCCGTTCATCGGAAGCAGAAACCCGTGCAACACCAGCTGCAGCCAATTGTGGCTCGGAATCGCGGTCGCGATCAGGACGACGTTGGTCAGCATGCCGAACACCCGCAACGGGATCATGGTTCGCATGGTGTAGGTCGCAACCACGAAGACCGATGCGATCACGCTGCCGGCGGCTCCGACGTGTTCCGCTAAATGTGATGTATCCATTGCAGGCCAGCCAATTTTTGGAGTGAAGCGTTTCGCGATCATATTCCGGCGGGCGCGGCCGCGTGCGATCCCGCCCGCATAAATTATAAGGTCCCCCGGGAGGCTTTGATATAGGCGGTAAAAGACGGCGTTCTGACAGGGACCGTCGGCGTTTCCCCGCGCCCGGGATACGATGCTGCTCCGGCGCTCGTTGACGGGTCTGCGCCGCGCGGGCACTTTGCGCGTATGTCCAGGCCGTTCATCTTCCCAACTCTGGCGCAAGTCGCGGCTAACATGTCGGGCCGCCGCGTGACCGCGGTGTCCTACGCCGTCGTCGCGGCCGGCTTGTTCGCGCTGGTCATTCTGACGGTCGATCCGGCCTATGAGGCCGCGCATCGCTGGGTGGAAGCCGCGCTTTGGGCCTGCCTCGCCTTTTTCGCGTTCGAATGGCTGGCGCGCCTGGTCCACGCCATCCGCGCCCGGCGCGGATTGGCCTATGCCGTCTCCGGCGGCGGCCTGGTGGATGCCGGGGCCGCCATCGCGGTGCCGGCCGCCATTGCCTGTGGCGCCGATGTCAGGTCGGCCTGGCTGCTGGGGGTGTTCTGGCTGCTCAAGCTGGTTCCGGGGATTCCGGGATTGCGGCGGCTGCGCCGGGTGCTGGTGCTGGAATCCGGGCCGCTCTCCAGCGTGCTCGCGCTGTTCCTGATGGTCCTGCTGTTCGCCTCGGTGGCGGTCCATGTGCTGGAACGCAGCGTGCAGCCGGCGGTATTCGGCAGCCTGCCGGCGACGCTTTGGTGGGCCGTCGTGACGCTGACCACGGTCGGATATGGCGACGTGGTGCCGGTGACGCCGCTTGGCCGCATCGTCGCGGCGGTGGTGATGATCTGCGGCCTCGGCGTATTCGGCCTCTGGACCGGTATTCTCGCCACCGGCTTTGCCGCCGAAACCCGCCGCGATAATTTTCTCAAGACATGGGAGTGGGTGAGCAAGGTGCCGTTCTTCGCTTCCCTCGGCCCGGCGGCGATCGCAGATGTCACCCATATGCTGCGCACCATCGACCTGCCTCCGCGCACCATGATCGTCCGCAAGGGCCAGGCTGGGGACTGCATGTACTTCATTGCCGCCGGCGAAGTCGAGGTCGATCTGCCGGGTAAGAAGGTCAGGCTCGGCGAGGGCGCTTTCTTCGGCGAAATGGCGCTGCTCGGCAACCGCCAGCGATCGGCCAACATCATGACCACGGAGTTGTCGAAGCTGCTGGTACTCGATCTCGTGGATTTTCATGTGCTGATGGCGCGGCATCCCGATCTCGCCGAAACCATCGACGCCGAGGCGAAGCGGCGCGCGCTGGAAAACAGATAGCGGAGAAAAACATGTCGGAAGCGGCGGAGGCGGGCACGCCGGTTCTTCACCTCGACGGCGCGCGCGCCACCATCCGCCTCAACCGCCCAAAACATCTGAACCGGTTGCAGCCCGACGATCTCGAGGCGCTGCTAAAACTGTTCGACCGGCTGGAGGCCGATCCCGCCATCCGCGTGCTGGTACTGACCGGCACCGGCCGCGCCTTCAGCGCCGGCTACGATCTCGGCTCGATCGCCGAGCGGGCCGCCAGCGCGCCCGAGCAGCAGACCGCCGGATCGGCGTTCGAAGCGGTGGCGAACCGGCTTGAGGATATTTCGATGCCGACGATCTGCCGGCTCAATGGCGGCGTCTATGGCGGGGCGACCGATCTGGCGCTGGCCTGCGACTTCCGCATCGGCGTCGACACCGCCGAGATGTTCATGCCGGCGGCGCGGCTCGGGCTGCATTACTACACCAGCGGCATCAGACGCTACGTCTCGCGGCTGGGGGCCGACAACGCGAAAAAGCTGTTTCTGACCGCACAGAAGATCGAAGCCAGCGAAATGCTGCGGATCGGTTATCTCACCGCGTGCGTGCCGGCCGAATCGCTCGATGAAGAAGTCGACAGGCTCGCGAACATTCTGGCCGCCAACGCGCCGATCGCCATGCGCGGCATGAAGCGCGCCATCAACGAATTTTCCCGCGGCCACCTCGACACATCTGCCGCCGACCGGCGCGCGATCGACAGCATGCGCGGCGCCGAGATCAAGGAAGGCATCAAGGCGTTCGCGAAAAAACGGCCGCCGAAATTTTGAAGGGTAATCCTAGCTCTTGCAGCATACACCTCCGTCATCCTGAGGAGCCGCGCGCTTGCGCGGCGTCTCGAAGGATCGCCGCTTGCGGCTGTGGCCCATCCTTCGAGGCTCGCCGTGAAGAACGGCGAGCACCTCAGGATGACGGCGAAGATTGCGGCTGGTCCTACAGCCCGCCCATCTTGCAGACCATCTTCCATTCTTCCGCAGTCACCAGCGTCCGATCGGGGTGCTTACAGCTTGCAATTGTGGCTGGGCATGGACAACATAGGGTTGTTACCTAACGCATACTATTTTGGAGATAGCATTATGAGATATCTGGATCAAATGAATTTGCTCACCAGCACAAGCACAGGCGTGTCGGACTGCGGTCCGGACCTCCAAGGCCAAAGGTCCATCCGTGCGCGCGGCCTTGCTTCGACCGCCATCGTGACCCCGGCGATCCTGGCCGCCGTGGTCGGATTGTGGCCGTCACCAGCGGCATCGCAAACCGCCGACGCGCCACAGGCCATTGCGGTCTGCGCCCAAAACTTCACGACCCCGACGGAATTGGCATGCGGCGCGGGCTCGAGCACCGTGGCCGGAGGTGGCGGAACGACGGCGATAGGCGTGAATGCCCGCGCAAACACCATCAACGCTACCGCGGTAGGTCAAGCCAGTACGTCGAACGGCAACGGCAGCACGGCCGTCGGCGTCGCTACGGTTGCGACCGGGTCTTGGAGTACGGCGGTAGGCAACGCCAGCGCGGCGACCGGCAGCATCAGCGCTGCAGCCGTCGGCGACGCGGCCAAGGCGACGGCGAACTTCAGCTCTGCTTTTGGCGGCCACAGCACCGCAGGCGGCCCCGACAGCACGGCCGTCGGCGGCCACAGCACGGCGAACTTCGCCAATTCCATGGCGCTCGGCGCGGGTGTCTCGACAACGACAGCCAACCAGATCGCCGTCGGAACCCCGACCAACATCTACCTGCTCCCTGGCGTCACCTCGGCGGCGAGCTTGGGCTCGCAAATCGGCGCGGTGAGCATCGTCACCAGCGACAGCAACGGCCATCTAGCGACGATGCCCGTCGGCGGGTCGAGTACGAATGCCTGGTTGCTCGTCGGCAACACCGTCGGTGCGGCCGATTACATTGGGACCAACAATGCGATGCCGTTAGTCGCCAAGACATCCGGGCAGGAGCGCATGAGGCTCACGAGCGGCGGTAATCTAGGTGTCGGGACGACCAACCCGAGCGCGAGGACGGAGATATTGCACAGCGATCTCACCGCGAACACGGTCGCATTGCGGGTCAGCAACACGAATCCTACCGGCAGCGCCTACACGGAAAGCGCGATCGGCTTCAATGTCGCCCTTGGCGGCACTGGCCCTAATCCGAACTACTTCGCATCCAGGATCTATTCGAAATACGACGGCACCGGGGTCTACGACGGACGCATCACGATGCAGGTGAGGAACGGCGCCGGCGCCCTCGCGGACGTGTTGAACGTCAAGAACGGCAGCGTCGGTATCAACACCATCGCTCCGCTCAATCCGTTGCACGTGGTCGGCACGGTGAGGCTTGCGCTGGGCGGCCCGGCGTCGACGACGCTGTGCTACACCGGTACCGTGGCGAGCGCCGTCATCACAAGTTGTGCGCCCTCCGACGCGCGGCTGAAGACCAACGTGCTCCCGCTCGGCAACGTGCTCGACAAGCTGCAACAAGTGCGCGGCGTGTCGTTCGAGTGGAACGACCAGTACCGGGCGCTGGGCGGGTCGTCGGACCGCCGGGAGATCGGGGTGCTGGCTCAAGAGGTCGAGCAGGTATTTCCGGAGCTGGTCAGCGTGGGAGAGGGCGATTACAAGCGAGTCGACTACGACCGGCTGACCGCCGTCCTCATCGAGGCTGTCAAGGAACTGCGAAAGGAAAACGACGCCCTGAAGAAGAGGACCGAGGCACTGGAGCGCACCAAGTCTTAGGACTCATCGCCATTGCGACCCGGCGGGTCGGCGCGAAGCGCCGCCCGCTGACAGGCGCCGCGAAGCAATCCAGCGAGCCGCAAAGCAAGACTGGATTGCTTCGTCGCTTATGCCCTACGCAATGACAGTTTGGCGCGTCGAAGATCGCCGTAGGCGTTACATGCCACCCATCTTGCAGACCATCTTCCACTGCTCCGCCGTCACCGGCTGCACCGACAGCCGCGAATACTTTACCAGCGCCATGTCGGCGAGCCGCTTGTCGGCCTTGATGGCGGCCATGGTCACCGGCGTTTTCAGCGGCTTGTCGGCCTTGATATCGACGCAGACGAATTTTCCGGTCTTGTCGGTCGGGTCGGGATAGGCTTCGCGGATCACTTCGGCAATGCCGACGATGTCCTTGCCTTCATTGGAGTGATAGTAGAAGGCGCGGTCGCCCTTTTTCATCTTCACCAGATTCTGCCGCGCGGTGAAATTGCGCACGCCGGTCCAGGCCTCGCCCTTGGCGCCTTTGGCGACCTGCTGGTCCCACGACCAGCTCGACGGTTCCGATTTCACCAGCCAGTAGTTCATGCTTGCCACCCGCTCGTCATGGCCGGGCTCCTGTCCTCGACTTGATCGGGGATGTCCCGGCCATCCACGCCTTCTTGCGATCTTCATTACCAAGACGTGGATGCCCGCGACAAGCGCGGGCATGACGGAGTGAGGTTATTCCTCCGCCTTGAATGGCCGCGTCAGCAAATTCTCGATGGCCGCGTCGATCGTCGTTGCGCCGCTCAAAATCGCCACGACAGCGCTTGATACCGGCATATCGACATTTTTTGAAGTGGCGAGTTCGATCAGCACGGGTGCGGTGAATTCACCCTCGGCGAGCTTGTCCCGGGAGGGGCGCTCGCCCCGCCCGAGCGCGATGCCGAGCGAAAAATTCCGCGATTGCGGGCTGGAGCAGGTCAGGATCAGGTCGCCGAGGCCCGACAGGCCGGACATGGTCTCGCTGCGCGCGCCGCAGGCGCGGCCGAGCCGCACCAGTTCGCTGAAACCGCGCGTGGTCAATGCGGCTAAAGCCGATGCGCCCAGTTGCTTGCCGACCACGATCCCCGCCGCGATGGCGAGCACGTTTTTCGCGGCGCCGCCGATCTCGACGCCGCGCACATCGAAGGTGTGATAGGGCCGGAAGGTC
>Ga0193717_1002584_pt1 | contig 10384 bp, 8 predicted proteins | sample U2c2metaG_FD_145900 | JGI IMG/M metagenome (GOLD analysis project Ga0193717, IMG submission 145900) | Soil microbial communities from a riparian zone of the East river system, Colorado, United States - U2c2 | ecosystem: Environmental > Terrestrial > Soil > Riparian zone | place: USA: East River...
GCGGTGCTGGCGCGCGCGAAAAAACTCGTCGCCAGCAAGCATGAGGCGCGGCTCAATGAGTTGCTGGGCCCGGTCAACCGCGCCGCGCTGCTGGAGATGCTGGCGACGATCGCGAGAGAGTTTTAGCGGCAGCCCTCATCCTGAGGAGGCGCGAAGCGCCGTCTCGAGGGGGGCCACAGCGGCAATCCTCTCTCATGGTTCGAGACGCGCGCAAGGGCGCGCTCCTCACCATGAGGCCTGCGCTTCAATCCACCAAAATCGCCCTGACGTCGTTGACGTTGGTCAGCGTCGGCCCGGTCAGCAGCAAATCGCCGGTAGCCTCGAAAAACGCGGAAGCGTCGTTGTTGGCGAGATAGGCTTGGGGGTCGAGGCCGAGCGATTTCATCCTGGCAAAGGTCGCCTGGTCGATCATCGCGCCGGCCGGGTCGGTGGCGCTGCCGGCGCCGCCGTCGGCGCCGTCGGTGTCGGCGGCGAGGGCTGAAATGTCAGGTGTGTCCTGGAGCAGGCTCGCCAGCGCCAGCGCATATTCCTGATTGGGGCCGCCGCGGCCGTTGCCGCGCACCGTGACGGTCAGTTCGCCGCCGGACAGGATCGCGACGCGCTTGCCGTCCTGGCGCGCCTGCAGCGCGAGTTTGGCGTGATCGGCCGCGACGTCGCGCGCTTCGCCTTCGAGATCGGCGCCGAGATCGATGATCGCGTAGCCGGCATCCTTGGCCAGCTTGATCGCGGCATCGAGCGAGGCACGCGGCTTCGCGATCAGTTCGAATTGAGCGTGCGCGAATGCCGCATCGCCGGGCTTGCAGCTCTCGTTCTGGCCGTCCTCGAGCGCGCGGCGCACGGCATCGTCGATGGTCAGATTATATTTCGCGACGATGGCGCGGGCGTCGGCCAGGGTGGTCGGATCCGGCACCGTCGGCCCCGAGGCGATCGCGGACGGATCGTCGCGCGGAACGTCCGAAATCGCCAATGTCACGATCTCGGCGCGCTGGCCGGCGCGGGCCAGCCGGCCGCCTTTAATGCGCGACAGGTGTTTGCGCACGGTGTTGATCTCGCCGATCGGCGCCCCCGAGCGCAGCAGCGCCCGCGTCACTTGCTGCTTCTGCGCAAATGAAATGCCTTGCACCGGCGCGATCCAGTTGGCGGAGCCGCCGCCCGATAGCAGCACCAGCAGGAGATCGCCGGCCTCGGCGCTTGCGGCAAGCTCCAGGCTGTCAGCTGCGCCCTTCAGCCCGGCCTCGTCGGGAACCGGATGGCCGGCCTCGACCACCCTGATCCGTCGTGTCGGTACGCCATGGCCATGCCGGGTGGTCGCGATCCCGGACAGCCGCGATGGCTCAAGCCCGAACTCGTCGAGATAATAGCGCTCCGCGGCCGCGGCCATCGCCGCGGCGCCCTTGCCGGCGGCGAGGCAGATCACCCGGCCCATCGGTACCGGGCGCAAATGCGCCGACAGCACGACATCGGGGCTGTCTGTCGAGGCTGGGCCTCAGCCACCGACATCCGCGCTGATGACGTCGCCGAACAGATTCCACCGCTCGCCATTGAACTTCATCAGTTGAAGCGAGGAAATCGGCGCGAAATCGGTTGGGCTGGTGTTGATTTTGACGCCAGGCAGCAACAACCCGACCTCGAAATTCTTGAGGTCGGCCGCCTGTTTCATGATGTTTTCGCGGGTGAGGTTGTCGCCGCATTGCTTCAAGACCTGAACCAGGGTTTGCGCGACGCTATAGCCCACGAGTGTACCCTGATCGAGCTTGTCGCCTTCCGGGAAATCCTTCGCCAGGAAGGCCTCGAATTCCTTCATGCCGGTGTCGTTGTTCCACTGCGGATCCGAGGCGTCCTTCAGGTACGCCGCGGAAATGATGTCCTGCGCGTTTTGAAAGCCCGCGGGTTTGATCACGCTGCCGACGGAAGCCGAAACGTTGTTGAGGAAATGCATCGGCTTCCACCCGATCTCGGCCATCTTCTTGATGGTCTGCGCCGCAAATTTCGGTGTCGAGACGTTGACGAAGATATCGGCGCCAGTCGATTTCAGCTTGACGATATGGCCATCGACGGAGGGTTCGGTGGTCTCATAGCTCTCCTCGGCGACGATCATCGAGCCGGCTTTGGCGCCGAGGCCATCCTTCAGGCCCTTCAGATAGTCTTTGCCATAGTCGTCATTTTGATAAAGTACCGCGATCTTGGCGTTCGGCTTTTCCTTGAGAATATACTTGGCATAAATCTGCGTTTCGCTCTGGTAGCTCGGTTGCCATCCCATGGTCCACGGAAATTCCTTGGGATTGTTCCATTTGGTAGCGCCGGTCGCGACGAACAGTTGCGGCACCTTCTTCGAATTCATGTATTTTTGAATAGCGGAATTAGGCGGTGTGCCGAGCGAATTGAAAATGAACAGCGCCTCGTCGCTTTCCACCAGCTTGCGCGCCTGCTCGACCGTCTTCGGCGGGCTGTAGCCGTCGTCATAGCTGATGAAATTGATCTTGCGGCCGTTGATGCCGCCGGCATCGTTGATCTTCTTGAAGTATGCGGCTTCGGTCTTGCCGATCACGCCATAGGCGGACGCAGGCCCGCTGTAGGGCATGATGTTGCCGATCTTGATTTCGGTGTCGGTGGCGCCGACGTCGTATTTCTTCTGCGCAAGCGCGCCGCTGCTGGAGGCAGCAAGAATCGCGAGGGCGGCCGAAAGGGCGCCCATTCGCAACTGGAGTGCGGACATCATGATCTCCTTGGGATCTCGGGTGAGTGTGTCATTTTTTGATTGGGAGCACTTTGCGGCTCCTGACCGCATTCAATACCCTTGCGAGAACCCCAGCAACAAAACGCCCCCTGCGATGAAGTCGCAGGGGGCGTCATTTAGTCGAGGATTAGGTCGTGGTCGCTGACCTAATTAGCCGCCGATTTCACCGCTGATGACGGGTCCGAACAGGTCCCACTTCTGGCCCTTGAACTGCATCATCTGAAGCTGTTCGATCGGATAGAAATCGGTTGCGCTGGTGCTGATCTTGACGCCGGGCAGCAAGGTGTCCGGCGCAAAATCCTTCAGGCTCGCGGCCTGCTTCATGATGTTCTCGCGGGTCAGATTGTCGCCGGCCTGCTTCAGCACCTGAACCACGGTCTGGGCCTGGCCGTAGCCGAACACCACGGAGCCGTCGGCCTTGTTGGCCTCGGGCGCGTATTTGGCGAGGAAGGCATAGAACTTCTTCATGCCTTCATCATTGTCCCACTGCGCGTCGGCGCCGTCCTTGGCGTAAGCCGCGGACAGAATGCCTTGCGCATTTTCGAAACCGGCCGGTTGCAGCACCGAGCCCACGGAAGCGCCGACATTGCTCTGGAAGTACATCGGCTTCCAGCCGATCTCGGCGACCTTCTTGATGCTCTGGGCGGCGAATTTCGGCGTGGTCATGCTGAAATACACGTCGGCGCCGGAGGACTTCAGCTTGACGATATGGGAATCGATGGTCGGCTCGGAAACTTCGTAGCTCTCCTCGGCCACGATCATCGACGATGCCTTGGCGCCAAGGCCGTCCTTGAGGCCTTTCAGCAAGTCCTTACCGAAATCGTCGTTCTGGTACATGATCGCGACCTTGGCGTCGGGTTTCTCCTTCAGGAGATACTTTGCATAGATCCGGCCTTCGCTCTGGTAGGCCGGCTGCCAGCCCATGGTCCAGGGAAAGTCCTTCGGGTCGCCGAATTTGGTAGCGCCGGTCGCAACGAACAGCTGCGGGACCTTCTTGGAATTGGCGTATTTCTGGATCGCCGAGTTCGACGGGGTTCCAAGCGGACCGAACAGGAACAGCACCTCATCGCTTTCCACCAGCTTGCGCGCCTGCTCGACGGCTTTCGGTGGGCTGTAGCTGTCGTCATAGCTGATGAAATTGATCTTGCGCCCGTTGATGCCGCCCTGCTCGTTGATCATCTTGAAGTAGGCGTCCTCGATCTTGCCGATCACGCCGTAAGCCGAAGCCGGACCGCTATAGGGCATGATGTTGCCGAGCTTGATCTCGGTATCGGTGGCGCCGGTGTCGTATTTCTTCTGGGCGAGGGCACTGCCGTTGGTGAAGGCGAAAGCGATGACCGCCGTCGAGAATGCGGCGATACGTAATTTTTGTCTAGAAAGCATCATGTTTCCTCAGAATTGGTTTGGGAAGTTCTCTTCGTTTTTGTCGTTGTTGCGGGTCCGTGAAGAGAACGCCTGATCGGAACCCACGCTGGAATCCTTGATACCGATGTCCCCCGGGATCGGAAATTAGCCAAAGGGATCGCTGCGAGGTTTGGTAAACCCCGGCATTTGCAATGCTAGCTTTTCTTGAGCTTGCCGATCAGGCTCTGGGCAACCACCGCGATCTGCCTGGCGCCATGTGGCAGCAGGAAGATGACGAGGAACAGCAGCACGCCGAACACGGCGCCTGACAGGCCCTTGGAGATTCCTTCCGCGATGTTCGGCACGAAGATGATGAAGGCCGAGCCCACGATCGATCCGGGCAGCCAACCCACGCCGCCGACCACCATGCCGAGGAACAGCGAGATCGCCAGCGTGATGGTGTAGCTGTCGGGTGCGACAAACTGCACCGCGATGGCGCCAAGCGCGCCGGCGACGCCGGTGATGCCGGCGCTGACGCCGAACGCCAGCGTCTTGTACATCGCGACGTCAACGCCCATCGCGGAGGCCGCGATCTCGTTGTCGCGGATCGCCATGAAGGCGCGGCCGGAGCGTGATCTCAGCAGATTGACGGAGAAGATGTAGATCGCGATCGAGACCGCGAGCGTGAAATAATACAGCCACATGTCCTGCGACATCGGCAGCCCGAACGGCGCGTCGGGCTTGGTCACGACCAGGCCCTGCACGCCGCCGGTCCAGGGCTCGAACACGTTGAGCTTGAGCAGTTGCGGCATCGCGGTCGCCAGCGCGAACGTCGCCAGCGCCAGATAGACGCCGGAGAGGCGCAGCGCCGGCTTGCCGAACAAATATCCGAAGCCAAAGCAGACGATGCCGGAGAGGGGCAGCGTTAGTGCGTAATTGATATTGGCGTGTTCCATCAGGATCGCCGACGTGTAGGCGCCGACCGCGTAGAACGCGCTCTGGCCCAGCGAAAATTGGCCGCTGCCGCCGGTCAGGATGTTCAGGGCCAGCACCGCGAGCGCGTAGATCAGCAGCATCGTCATCTGGAAGATGATGAAGTTCTTCACGAACAGCGGCACCACGATCAGCAGCGCCAGCACCACCAATGAGGTTCCGTAGCCGAGCGTCATGGCCTTCTTGGGAACGGCCTCGACGGCGGGGGCTTCGGTGACAACTTCCTGGACGGTGCTCATGATCAAACTCGCTTCACGATGGGGCGGCCAAACAGGCCTGACGGCTTCACGACCAATACGACGATGATAAGCGCCAGCGCGATCGGCAGTTTCAATTCATTGCCGATGCCGGGGATGTAGGTCCCGGCGAGGTTTTCGAAGATGCCGACCAGGAAACCGCCGATCACGGCGCCGAACGGGCTGGTCAATCCGCCGAGCACGGCGGCGGCGAAGCCGTAGATCAGGACGCCGCCCATCATGTTCGGTTCGAGGAACACCACCGGGGCTATCAGCATGCCGGCGATGGAACCGATCGCGGCCGCCATGCCCCAGCCCAGTGCGATCATCCATGAGGTGTTGATGCCGACCAGGCGGGCCGATTCAGGCAATGACGCGGCGGCGCGCATCGCAAGTCCGATCCGGGTGAAGCGGAAGAAGATGAACAGCAGGATCAGCAACACCACCGTGACGCCGATCATGCCGGCCTGATGGGTCGAGATCAGCTGGCTGCCGAGAAACGGCGAGGAGCCGAACGGCGTCGGGAACTGCTTGATGGTGAAGTCCCAGATCAGGCCGGCGACGCTGTTGATGATGGCAAACAGCGCGATGAAGCCGGCGACATTGGTCAGGATCGGCGCCTTCGCCAGCGGCTTGAACAACAGCCGCTCGATGATGATGCCCCCCGCAAAGGAGAACGCGACCGTGAGCACGAATGCGCCCCAGTACGGCACGCCCCATTGCATCAATTGCCAGGCGGTGAAGGTCGAGAACATCGCCATTTCGCCCTGGGCGAAATTGAGATGATCGATCGCCTGGTAGATCATGACGACGGCGAGCGCCATGCAGGCATAAATCGCACCCGTGGCGATGCCAGCCAGGACTTGGTTGGTAAAAAGCTCCATGGCGGCGCTCCTCAATAGCCCAGATAGGATTTACGGACGTCTTCGTTATTGGCGATGTCGTTGGCGTTTCCGGACATCACGATACGGCCGGTCTCGATCACATAAGCCTGATCGGCGAGTTCCAGCGCCAGCTGCGCGTTCTGTTCCACCACCAGGATGGTGACCTTGTCCTCGCGGTTGATCTTGCCGAGAATCCGGAACAGGTCACGCACGATCAACGGGGCGAGGCCGAAGGACGGCTCGTCCAACAGCATCAGCCGCGGACGCAGCATCAGGGCGCGGGCGACCGCGAGCATTTGCTGCTCGCCGCCCGACAACGTGCCGGCCTGCTGGGTGTGGCGCTGCTTCAGCACCGGGAAATGGTCATACATGCGCTCGATGTCGGACACGATGCCGGCAGAGTCCTTGCGCGTGATGGCGCCGAGCTGGAGGTTCTCCTCCACCGTCATGGTGGTGAAGGTGCCGCGACCTTGTGGCACATGGGCGATGCCCAGGCGCACGATGTTCTCGGTGGAGCGGCCGGTCAGCGGCGCGCCTTCGAACTCGATCGAGCCGGTGGAGCGCACCATGTTGCAGATCGCGCGCAGGGTGGTGGTCTTGCCGGCGCCGTTGGCGCCGAGCAGCGTGGTCAGGCTGCCTTCGTTGAGACCGAATTCCAGACCGTGAAGCGCCTGGACCTGACCGTAATAGGCGCGCAAATCCTTGACGTTGAGCATCGCCGTCATTGGTCCTTGCTCCCCAGATAGGCTTTGATGACGTCGGGATCGGACTGCACCGCGGCGGGTGTTCCCTCGGCGAGCTTCTTGCCGAAGTTCAACGCGACCACATGATCGGCGATCGACATCACGAGGCCCATGTGATGTTCGACCAATAGCACCGTCATGTTGCGGTCGTCGCGGATCTTCCGGATCAAATCGCCGAGCACATAGACTTCCTCGTGGTTGAGGCCACCGGCCGGCTCGTCGAGCAGCAGGATCTTCGGATCGGCCGCCAGCGCCCGCGCCAATTCGACGCGCTTCTGGGTTCCGAACGGCAGCCCGGAAACGGTGAGGTGGGCGACGTCCTCGAGGTCGAGATAGCCGAGGATTTCGTGCACATGCTTGTTGAGCTTGGCTTCGCCGCGGCGAACCCAGGGCATCCGCAGCGAGTCGGAGACAATGTCGCTGTTGGTGCGGGTATGGGTGCCGACCCGAACGTTGTCGAGCACGGAAAGATTGGCGAACAAAGCGACGTTCTGGAAGGTGCGGCCGATGCCGATTTCGGCGATCCGATGCGGCGGGCGCGACAAAATGCTCCGGCCTTCCATCAGAATGTCGCCGGAGCTCGGCTGGTACAGCCGGCTGAGGCAATTGAAGAGGGTGGTCTTGCCGGCGCCGTTCGGCCCGATCAGGCCGAGGATCTGGCCTTGTTGCATGTCAAAGGACACGCCGTTCAACGCGATGATACCGCCGAACACGACGCTGACGTCGCGAACTGACAGCAGGGGGACAGCCGAATTGGCTGGCGCCTGCGCGACCTGTGCCTGCATCATTTCTCGCCGCCCATATGTTGCGTTGGGCAGGAATGACCATGCGAACTCATGCGCCGGCCATCGTGATGCGGGTTATCTGATCCCCTCGACCACACGTGCAACTTTCCCTCCTACTTTTAGCTTTTTATGCTCTTCTTTTTTTGATTGCGGCGCCACGCCCCCCAGCGCCGCCTCGATGTTCCTTACCATCGCCACGAGGCGAGGTCCAATATCGCTGCGCAAGCGATCTTCCGTGAAACGGAATGCGGGTGCGCCGCAATTGAAGGCGTAAGGTCCGGTCCCGTCATTAAGCTTGAGTGCAACGCCGACCGCGGCGACGTCGTCCTGCCATTCGCCCGCCGAGATCGTAAAGCCATACCGCGCCACGGTTTCGCCGGAGCGTTCGATGCCGTCGCGCATCCGCGGCCAGCGGTTGCCATAGTGCTCGCGCAGCTCGCGTAACAAAGAGGCACGCTCTTCATTGGGCAGCGCCCAGATATAAGCCCGCCCCATCGCGGTGGTCGCAATCGGAATCCGTGAGCCGACATCCAGTTGAACGCCCAGCGTTAATCCGCTGCGGCTCTGGCCGAAATAGATCATGCTGAGACGGTCGCGGCCGCCGACGGCCACCGCGCCGCCGGTCTCGTGCATGACTTCCTCGCGGTAGGATTCGGACAAATGCCGAACGCCGAGGTTCGCAAGTGCGGCATACCCGAGCGACATCGCCGATGGCGCCAGTTGATACTTTTCGAACCGCGGAACGGGTGTAAGGTAACCGAGCTTGGTCAACGTATAAGTCAGCCGCGACACGGTGGGCTTTGGCAGATTGGTGCGGGCCGCGATCTCTTGATTGCCCAGAAGCCCGTCGTTGGGATGAAATGCGCGCAACACATCAAGGCCGCGGGAAAGCGCCACGACGAAGTTGCGATCGGTCGCCACTTTCTTGCCTGGACGTTTCATTTCCACCCGTTGCGGACTTCGTTGACAACGGACGTGCTTCAAAATAACCCTCCATGTCAAGATGTGGAATTAAATTCCGCAGTGCGAAATAGGTAAAAAGAGATCCAAGGAGAGTGCCGTGAGCGAAGTGGTCAAGCTTGAACGTCATGACGTGGTTGCCATCGTCACGGTCAACAGTCCTCCGGTGAATGCGCTGAGCGCCGCGGTTCGCGGCGGCATTCTGGAGTGCATGAAGAGCGCCATCGCCGATCCCGAAGTGAAGGCGATCGTGCTGACCTGCGCCGGCCGCACTTTCATCGCGGGCGCCGACATCACCGAATTCGGCAAGCCGCCGAAGCCCCCGGGTCTTCATGAAGTGCTGACCGAAATGGAGAACAGCCCGAAGCCGATCGTGGCTGCGATCCACGGCACCGCGCTCGGCGGCGGCCTCGAAGTGGCGCTGGCCTGTCACTTCCGCGTCGCGACCAAGGAAGCAAAACTCGGCCTGCCCGAAGTGAAGCTTGGCCTCTTGCCGGGCGCCGGCGGAACGCAGCGTTTGCCGCGTGCGGTAGGGCCTGAGCTTGCGGTCAAGATGATCGTTGGCGGCGATCCGATCGGCGCTGCCGAGGCGCTCAAGAACGGATTGATCGAGGAAATCGTCGAAGAACCCGCCACCGGTGGCGAAGCATTTGCCCGTAAGGTGCTGGCCGAGAAGCGCCCGCTGCGCAAACTGCGCGACGATGATTCCAAGCTCGTGGCGGCCAAGGCCGATCGCTCGATCTTCACCAATGCGGTCGCCGCGATGACCAAGCGCGCGCGTGGCCTGGAAGCGCCCTTTGCCGCCGCCGATGCGGTCGGCGCCGCGATCGACCTGCCGTTCGATGAGGGGCTGAAGAAGGAACGCGAGGGTTTTCTCAAGCTGGTCGCGAGCGATCAATCGAAGGCGCAGCGTTACGCATTCTTCAGCGAGCGCGAGGCCGCCAAGATCGCCGGCGTGCCCGATGGGACAAAACCGCGCACCGTCGAGCGGGTCGCCATTATCGGCGCCGGCACGATGGGTGGCGGTATCGCGATGTCGTTCGCCAATGCCGGTATTCCGGTTACGCTGATCGAAACCGGCGAAGAGCAGCTCAAGCGCGGCATGGGCGTGATGCAGAAGAATTACGAAGCCACCGCGGCGCGCGGCGGTATTCCGGCGGATGCCCCCGCCAAGCGCATGGGCCTGATCAACGGCGTGGTCGGGCTGGAGAACGTCAAGGACGCTGACCTGATTATCGAAGCCGTGTTCGAGACCATGGCGATCAAGAAGGAAGTGTTCACCGCGCTGGATAAATTCGCCAAGCCGGGCGCCGTGCTGGCGTCCAACACGTCCTATCTGAACATCGATGAAATCGCCAAGGTGACCAGCCGTCCGCAGGACGTGCTCGGCATGCACTTCTTCTCGCCGGCCAATGTGATGAAGCTGTGCGAGATCGTGCGCGCGGACAAAACCGCGCCCGACGCGCTGACCACCGCGGTCGCGGTGGCGCGCAAAATTGCAAAGGTGCCGGCGGTGGTCGGCGTCTGCGACGGCTTCGTCGGCAACCGGATGCTGGCGCAGCGCGGCAAGCAGGCGGAGAAATTGCTGTTCGAAGGCGCATTGCCGCAGCAGGTCGACGCGGTCGTGACCAAGTTCGGCATGCCGATGGGTCCGTTCGCGATGGGCGATCTCGCCGGCCTCGATATCGGCTGGCGCTCGCGC
>Ga0193717_1002585_pt1 | contig 10384 bp, 6 predicted proteins | sample U2c2metaG_FD_145900 | JGI IMG/M metagenome (GOLD analysis project Ga0193717, IMG submission 145900) | Soil microbial communities from a riparian zone of the East river system, Colorado, United States - U2c2 | ecosystem: Environmental > Terrestrial > Soil > Riparian zone | place: USA: East River...
CCGGACGTTCACGCCGCGGCCACTAGATCAGCGATGATTTCGGCGGTGGTGTGCATCTCCTGCTCGCCCGCCAGCAGCACCCGGTGGTGCAGCCAGACGCAGTCGCGGCTGATGGCATCGGTGTTGGGGCAGCGCTCCGCGATCTCGGCCACGGTCTCGTCGGGTGCGCTGACCTCCCAGAAGGCGGCCGTGCGGTAGATCGCGCGGAACGCGGCGAAGGCGGGCACGCCGGCGTCGACGAGCCGGTCGACCAGGGCGTTGCGCTTCTCCTCGGTGATCCCGGGGATGCGGAACATCGCCATATAGTGCGACTTGCGGTCGGCGCGCACGTCGTCGCCCTGGGGCACGACACCGTCGATCGCCCCGAGCAGCCGGGACAGCAGGGTCCAGCGCTCGTCGCGGAGCGCGATCTGCTCGTCGAGGCGACGCAGCTGCGCCCGCAGCACGGACGCCGAGAACTCGTTGAGCCGCAGGTTGGAGCCGGCGATCTGGTGGAAGTAGCGGCGGTCGTCCCGAGGCCGTCCGCAGCTATGCCGCAGGAACGCCGTCTCGTACATCGCCGTGTCCGAGAACAGCACGGCGCCGCCCTCGCCCGCGGTCATCAGCTTGCCGTTCTGGAAGCTGAACGTCGCGACGCTGCCCAGTTCGCCGACGCGCTTTCCTTGCCACTGCGCGCCGTGCGCGTGCGCGGCGTCCTGGAGCAGCGGCACGCCGGTGTCGGCGGAGAGCTTCGCCAGCGCGTCCATGTCCGCCATGAGCCCGGCCATGTGCACCGGCATGATCGCCCTGGTGCGCGGTGTGACGGCCGCGGCGGCCGCCGCCGCGTCGATGCAGTAGGTGTCCGGGTGGACGTCGACCGGGACCGCGACCGCGCCGAGCCGCTGTGCCGCCTGCGAGGAGGAGATGAAGGTGAAGGCGGGCACGATGACTTCGGTGCCGGGGCCCACCTCCATGCACTGCAGGGCGAGTTCCAGCGCGTGCGTCCCGTTCGTGACCGCCAGCGCGTGCTCGGCGCCGTGATGGTCGGCGAACTCGCGCTCGAACGAGCTCACCTCGGACCCGCCCATGCGCCACCACTGGCCCTGCTCGAGGGCACGGATCAAGCCCTCCCGCTCGGTCTCGTCGTAGTGAGGCCACTGGGGATATTCCGGTGCCCGTCGCGCGTCCATGTCTCTCCGAATCTCCGCTGTCAGTCCCATTGACAAAATGAGTGAACGACGGCACGTTTGCCGGAAATAATGCGGATTCCACCCTCTGCGGCCACGATATGGCTGGGCGTTGATGGTCCACATCCCTCGGTCTGGTAGTGCCGGCTGATGAGGGTTATTCACAACTCCGACCGGGAGGGTAGGCCGCCGTGCGTCCAGCGACGGCGCTGGTCATGTTCCGGCCCAACGAGGGTAGGCCGGAGGCCTGCCCGAGCGGCCGGAGACCCAGCCACCTGCCCGACCCAGCCACCCACCCATGACCAGCGCCCTCGCTGCACGGCGGCCTGCCCGAACGGTCGGACACGCAACCACCTCCACAACCCAGCCACACACCCCGTTGTGAATCACCCTCTTTTGAATAGGACACTGTCAGTCGAGGCCGAAGAAAGCGCGATATGAGTCCATTTGTCCGTCGAGCATGTGGATGCCGTGATGGATGCGGTGGCCGCGTGCCGCCGCCTGCCGGAGAAGGCGGGTTTCGTGGGGCGACATGATGATGTCGGCCACCACACAGCCCTCGGGCAGTAGCTCCGGCCGGAACGGCAACGGGTCGTCCGGGTTCAGCCCGAGTGGGGTCGCGTTCACGACGAGGTCGGCGCCGTCGAGGTGCGGTGCGACCGACGTGTCTGTCCTACCTGGCCAGTGCGCGTCAAGGCGCGCACGCAGCCCGCCCAGTTTCGCGGTGTCCTGGTCGCACACCGACAGCCGCTCGGCGCCCGCCGCCAGCAGTGCGGCCGCGATGGCACTGCCCGCGCCGCCCGCGCCGACGAGCGCGACCCGGCTGCCCTTCGGGTCGTGACCGGCGTTCGTGAGGCCGGTGACGAAGCCGGAGCCGTCGAAGTTCTCCGCGTACCAACGGCCGTCGGCCTCCCGCCGCAGCGCGTTGGCGCTCCCGGTGACCGCCACCATGGGGCTGCACCGGTCGGCGAGCCCGACGACCGCCACCTTGTGCGGCACGGTGATGAAGATGCCGTCGACGTTGCCAGCGCGTCGCAGCCCGCCGACGACCTGTTCGAGGTGTGCCGGCGTCGCGTGCACCGGCACCAGCACCGCGTCGATCCCCAGCCGTGCGAAGAGCGGGTTCATCAGCGCGGGCGATCGCACCTGGGTGACGGGATCGCCGAGAACGGCGTACAGGCGAGTGGTGCCGGTGATCTCGGTCATCGCAGCAGCTCCGCGACGACGTGGGCCAGCTCGACCGACTGGTCGGCGTTGAGCCGGGGGTCGCAGGCGGTCCGGTAGCGGGCGGGCAGGTCGGCTTCCGCGATCGCGCGAGCGCCGCCGAGGCACTCCGTCACGTCCTCGCCGGTCATCTCGACGTGAATACCGCCGGGATGGGTGCCCAGCCACCGGTGCACCTCGAAGAAGCCGGCGAGCTCGTCGACCACGTGCTCGAAGTGCCGGGTCTTGTACCCGATGCCCGACGTCCGGGTGTTGCCGTGCATCGGGTCGCACTGCCAGACCACTTCGTGCCCTGATGCGTTGACCTTCGCCACGATCGGCGGCAGAAGGTCGCGGACGAGGTGGTGTCCCATGCGGCTCACCAGCGTCAGTCGCCCCGGTGTGCCGTGCGGGTCGAGGCGCCGCACGTACTCGACGGCCTGCTCCGGGGTCACGCCAGGACCGATCTTGAGGCCGATCGGGTTGGACAGGAGCTCCGCGAACGCGACATGTGCCCCGTCGAGCTGACGGGTGCGGTCGCCGATCCACAGGAAGTGCGCGAGGCCGCTCGACAACCGAGGCTCCTGGCCGCCGGCGTCCACCCACAGCCCGGTCCGCTCGTAGTCGAGCAGGAGCATCTCGTGGCTGACGTAGACCTCGCTCGCGTCCCGGTCCGCACAGAGCTCGCGGACCCGGTCCATCGCGCTGGCGGCGTTGGCGTGGGCAAGAAGCATCCGTTGGGGGTCGGGTGTTCTCGCGGCGGGCGTGGCCTCCGGGCCGTTGACGATGTCGCCGCGGTAGACCGGCAGCCCCAGTGTGTCGACGGGCAGGGACCTGGGCTTGGCGTACTGCCCGGCCATGCGGGCGATCGTGACCACCGGCATGCCTGCCGCCCTGGCGAGCACGGCGGCCATCTCCTGGAGCACCCGCAGGTTGGCCCGCAGGTGCGGTTCGGTGTTGTCGGCGAACGTCTCGGCGCAGTCGCCGCCCTGCAACAGGAACGCCTCGCCGCGGGCGACCGAGGCGAGCCGATCGTGCAGCCGCGCGGTCTCGTCCGGCGCGACGATCGGTGGGGCGTGGTGCAACCGTGCGGCCACGATGCTCGCCTGCTCGGGATCGGGCCATACCGGCTGTTGTGCCGCCGGCCGGGCCAACGCCGCGGTCAGCCTCCCGGCCAGCAGCCGCTCTGCCGCCCATGGCCGGTACGAGAGCCCGATCATGCCGGCGCCGCATCGGTCATGGCGGCCCCGACGAGCTCGTCCATGCGCGCACGCGGCATCTCCTCCAGGACACGGGTGACCACGTCCGCCGGCACGTCGGTCACCAGTTCCGCGCCATCGGGTCCGTCCAGGACGAAGCCGAGCCCGGTGACCGCCTTCTTGTCCCGGTGCATCTGGCGGACGAGGACCGCGGGGTCGACGTCGGCGGGCAGGGCGGTGAGCAGTCCGTAGTGGCGGACGACCGCCAGGTGTTCGTCCACTCTGGACTGGTCGATGCGGCCAAGCGCACCAGCCAGCCGGCCGGCGAACACCGTGCCGATGGCGACCGCCTCACCGTGGCGCAGCGCGAAACCGGTCGCCAGCTCGAGCGCGTGGCCCAGTGTGTGGCCGTAGTTGAGCAGGTGGCGCATCCCGGCGTCCCGCTCGTCCACCGCCACGATGCCCGCCTTGAGGGTCACGCTGGCGGCGATCTGTTCGTCGAGCGAGAGCCCGCGCAGGTCCGGCGCGCCGATGAAGTGGCAGCGGGCGATCTCGCCGAGGCCGTTCAGCAGCTCGCGGCGCGGCAGGGTCGACAGGTAGTCCGTGTCGCACAGCACCGCGCTGGGCTGCCAGAACGCACCGACCAGATTCTTGCCGGCCGGCAGGTTCACCGCCGTCTTCCCACCGACACTGGCGTCCACCTGGGCGAGCAGCGAAGTCGGCAGGTGCACCACGGCCACGCCCCGGTGGTACAGCGCGGCCGCCAGTCCGACCACGTCGGTGGTCGTCCCGCCGCCGCAGGAGACCACGACGTCGGACCTGGTGAGCCCGAACCGCACGAACTCACCGCACAGTGCCTCCACTGTGGACAGTGTCTTGTCGTGCTCGCCGTCCCTGGCAGGCAGCAGCAGGGTCGCCACACCGGTGTCGGGCACCCATTCCTCGGGACGGGCCGACACGACGACGGCCCGCTTGGCGCCCAACCGTTGGATGACCTCGGCGAGCGACGAACGCACTCCCGGACCGATGAGCACATCGTAGGAACGTTCCCCGAGGCGAACCGGAACTCTCCTATTCACGGCGCGCCCCCTCGCCCGCTCCGCAAGCTCTGCTCACGGCAACTTCTCCGGGGCGTCCCACGAGGTCAGCGGCGCGAAGTCAGCGGGCTTCGCCGTTGGCTCGCCGCAGTAGATGGCGCACATGAACCGGACGTACGCGTCGTACCCCTCCCGGTAGAGGTCGGCGAACCACGTTACGAGACTATCCTCGGTCTTCATCGTTTCCCCTTATGGTTGCGAGAGGATGCGGGACAGCAGCATCCGGTGCTCGTCGTCGTCGGTGATCGTGCGCACCTGCTCACGTCCGTTGTGGACGGTGAGATACCGGCGCTGTCTCATGAAAACCTGACCGTTCTCGACAGCACGGCCGCACAGGATCTCCTGAGTGTCGTCCCGCCCCGGGTTCGCCAGGATCTCCCGGAAGTTGTCCTCCAGTTCCTTCCAGTCGCGCCACTGTCGAGCTTTCATCGTGAAGTGGTAGACGACGCTCCAGCGGGTGACCGCTCCCCGGCGTTGCAGCGCGATCCCGGACTGCTGCTCGACCAGCCGGAACTGGCTGCCGTACTGGGACTGCACCGTGTCGCGGACCTGCAACGGCTCGATGTAGGTCGGGCCCGGGTAGCCGACGTCGACGAGCCATTCGTCGCCGGCAAGGGAAACCCGGTTGAACATGTGCTCGATGTCGGTCCCGAAGTTGTCCCGGCCTTCCGCGGTGGTGCCCGCCATCAGCGTGACGTCGTAGCCCAACTCCTTGAGGAGCCGGTGGAACAGCCGGTTCAGGTGGTAGCAGGCGCCGCCGCGCCCGTCGACGACGCTCGTCTCGAAGATGGCGTCGTCGTCGAGGTCGACGATGTCCAGTCCGTCGGCGAGGTCGTAGGCGAGACTGTTGTAGGGCAGCGCCATGAGGTGGTTCTTCTGCAGCTTCCGCAGCGTCGCGAGGTCCACACCGGTCTCGCCACCGCAGCCGATCCGCTTGAGGTAGCTGTCCACGTCGAACACGTCATCACCTTCTTTCAGACGGAGATCGCCACTGGGGCCTGTTCGCCGCACATCAGCTCGTGCAGGTGCGCGGCGAGCATTTCTGGTGTCGGGTAGGCAAAGACGAGATTCGGGGAGATCTTCCGTTCGGTGAGGTTGCGGAGCCTGTTGCGAAGCTCGATGGCGGTGAGGGAGTCGAAGCCGATCTCGAAGAGGCCCTGGTCCGCGTCGATGTGGTGGGACGCGCGGTAGCCGAGGACCGCGGCCACCTGAGCCCGCACCAGGTCGAGCAGGATCTGTGTCTGTTCGGCGGCCGGCAGTCCGGCCAGCCGCTCGGCGAGCTGCCCGTGCTCGTCGCCGACGCCCGCGGTGTGCGCCAACTGCCGGCCGGCGCGGACCAGGCCACGCAACAGGTGTGGCACGTCAGCGCCCGCCGCCGCGTCCGCGCGCCCGCCGCGCCGCTCCAGCTTGGCCGGCACCAACACCGCCTGCCCGGACCCGACAGCGGCGTCGAAGAGTTCCATGCCTTCCTCGGGGGTCATCGGCAGCAGTCCGCCGCGCCGGTTCATCCGGGACCGGGTGAGGTCGTCGGTGCCGGCCGCCATGCCGGTGCTCTGCTCCCACAGGCCCCACGCCAACGACAGTCCCGGCACGCCCGCGGCTCGGCGGTTGGCCATCAACCCGTCCAGGAACGCGTTCGCGGCCGCATAACTGCCACTGCCCGCACCCATGAACACCCCGGAAACCGACGAGTAGACAACGAACGCGTCCAGCTCCATGCCGCGCGTCAGCTCATCGAGATGCCCGACCGCGTCCACCTTCGGCGCGAACACCGCCGCCAACCGCTCGGGAGTCACCGTCCCGATCACGCCGGCGTCCGAGACACCTGCCGTGTGCACCACACCGGTCGGCCGGTGCTCGGCCAGCAGGGCAGCCACCCGGTCCCGATCGGACAGGTCGCAGGCGACGACCGACACCGCCGCACCCGCCGAGGTGAGGTCGGCGACCAGGTCCGCCACGCCATCGGCGGCCGGACCTCGCCTGCTGGCCAGCACCAGACGCCGCACACCGTGGCTGGCGACCAGGTGCCGGGCCACGAGACCACCCAGCGATCCGGTGCCACCCGTGACCAGCACCGTCCCTTCCGGACCGAACACCGCCGGCGCGGCCGGCACGGCACCGGTGCCACGGGCGAGCCGAGGCACCGACAGAGCCGTGCCACGGACGGCGACCTGCGGTTCGCCGCTGGCCAGAACCGAACCAAGCACCGACTCCGCGCCGTCACCGGAGGCCGGGTCGAGGTCGATCAGCACGATCCGGTCAGGGTTCTCGGCCTGGGCGGCCCGAACCAGACCCCACACCGCCGCTCCCGCGGGATCGGTCACCGCACCGTCACCGGCGGGCACCGCACCGCGGGTCGCGACCACCAGCCGCGACTCCTCCAGCCCGCCGCCGGCCAGCCAGCACTGCACCACGTCCAGCACCCGGGTGGTGAGGTCAAGCACGGTGTCCGCACCGCGGCTGACGGCGTCCAGAACCGCCACCGCCGGGACGTCCGCACCCGACTCCACGTCGTCGGCGAGGGTCGCCACCTGTTCCGCGTCGGTGACCGGCACCCACGACGGCGCCGGCTCGCCCCGCACCGTGGGCAGCCCGGTCCAGTCCACCCGGAACAGCGAGTTGGCGCGCGCGGTGTCCGCCGCCGTCGCCAACTGTTCGTTGGTCACCGGCCGGCCCACCAACGCGTCCAAGGTCACGACGAGACCGCCTGCCTCGTCGACGGCCTCGAGGGACATCGCGTCGGGTTCGGGTTTCGCGATACGCACCCGCAACACCGCGGCGCCGGCCGCGTGCAGTCGCAGTCCGTTCCACGCGAACGGCAACGACAGTTCCTGCCCGTCCCGCTCGTCGTCGGACGCCGCGGCGGCGCTCAGGATGGTCGAGTGCAGTGCCGCGTCGAGCAGGGCGGGGTGGATGCCGAACCGGCCAGCGACCTTCCGCTGCTCCTCTGGCAGCGCGACCTCGGCGAAGATCTCCTCATCGCGCCGCCACACCGCCCGCACGGCACGGAAGGTGGGTCCGTAGCCGTACCCGACCGCCGCGAGCTGCTCGTAGCCACCGCTGATGTCCACCGGCCGTGCACCGGGCGGCGGCCAGGCGGTGAAGTCGAACCCGGTGCCGCCGCGGTCGGGTCGGGTCGGGACCGCGAGCACGCCGGTGGCATGCCGGGTCCACGTGTCCGCGCCGCCTTCTCCCGCGGTGTCCTCGCGCAGGGAGTACAGCTCGACGGTGCGGGCGCCCTTCTCGCCCGGTCCGCTGAGCGCGACCTGTACGCGGACCCCGCCGTGCCGGGGCACCACCAGCGGCGCCTCGATCACCAGCTCGTCGAGTACCGAGCACCCGACCTCGTCCCCGGCCCGCACTGCCAGCTCGACCAACCCGGTGCCGGGGACGATGACTACGCCCCGGACCGTGTGGTCGGCCAGCCACGGGTGGGACCGCAGGGACAGGCGGGAGGTGAACACGAGGCCGTCGGACTGCGGCAGTCGCACGACCGCGCCGAGCATCGGATGGTCGGCGCCGGCCAGCCCCAGCGAGGCGGCGTCGGTGGCGGACTCGGTCGCGTGGAGCCAGTAGTGCTGGTGGTCGAAGGCGTAGGTCGGAAGGTCCACACGCCCGGTCGATTCAGTCAGGACTTCGCTCCAGTCCACCGCGACGCCGCGGACGAACAGCTCGCCCATGGACGTGAGCAGCCGGGGCAACCCGCCGTCGTCACGCCGCAACGACCCGACGACCAGCGCATCGGTGTCGTCGGTGATCTCGGTGATCGGCTGGACCAGCACGGGGTGGGCACTCACCTCGACGAACACCCCGTGCCCCTGGCCGATCAGGTCCGCGACGGCGGCGCCGAAACCCACCTGGTTGCGCAGGTTCCGGAACCAGTAGCCGCCATCGACAGTCCCGGCAGCCGTGATCCACTCACCGGTCACGGTCGAGTAGAACGGCACCAGCGGCGCCCGCCCGGTGATCCCGGCCAGTGCTCCGGCGAGGGTGTCGCGAATGTCTTCCACGTGCCGGGTGTGCGATGCGTAGTCCACCGCGACCCGCCGCACCCGAACACCGTTGCCGGACAACGTTTCCAGCGCCTCGTCCAACGCATGAGCGTCCCCGGCGATCACCACCGAGCCGGGCCCGTTGACCGCGGCCACCTCGACCCGGTCCGCCCACGGCGCCAACCGCGCGGTCACGTCGTCCGCGCCGAGCGCGACCGACGCCATGCCACCGCGCCCGGACAGCGTTCTGGCGATGGCCTGGCTGCGCAATGCCACCACCCGTGCGGCGTCCTCAAGAGACAGTGCACCCGCCACACACGCCGCGGCGATCTCACCCTGCGAATGTCCAACCACCGCGTCAGGAACCACACCGACCGAGGCCCACACCGCCGCCAGTCCCACCATCACCGCGAAGCTCGCGGGCTGGAGCACGTCGACCCGCTCCATCAGCTCGGGATCGGACTCACCCCGCAGCACCTCCACCAGGGACCAGTCGACCCACCGCGCCAACGCGGTAGCGCACTCGGCGATCCGCTCGGCGAACACCGGGGAGGCGTCCAGCAGTTCGCGGCCCATGCCGACCCACTGCGTGCCCTGGCCAGGGAAGACCCACACCAGCTTTCCCGGCAGACCCGAAGCAGCCGTCCTGCCGACCACCAGACCTGGCGCGTCCTCGCCGCGTGCCAGCGCCGCCAGGCCGGCCAGTGCCTCCGCACGAGACCCCGCCACGACTACCGCACGCTCACCGAACACGGCCCGGCCGGACAGCAATGCCGCGGCCACACCCGTCAACGACACCTGGCCCGACTCCTCGACGAACGCCGCCAGCCGACTTGCCTGCCCCGCCAACGAACCCGCGCTCCGCGCCGATACCACCAACGGCACCACACCGTCGGTCGGCGTCTCGGCGGCGACCGGCCGCGCCTCCTCAGGAGGTGCTTCCTCGATGATCAGGTGCGCGTTCGTGCCGCTGATGCCGAACGAGGAAACGCCCGCCCGACGCGGATGACCGTTGCGCGGCCACTCCCTGGCCTCGGTCAGCAGTTCGACCGCACCGGCCGACCAGTCCACCTGGGTCGTCGGCTCGTCCACGTGCAGGGTGGGCGGCATGACGCCGTGCCGCAACGCCTGCACCATCTTGATCACGCTTGCCGCGCCGGCGGCCGACTGCGCGTGGCCGATGTTCGACTTCAACGAGCCGAGCCACAACGGTTTCCCGGGGTCCCGGCCCTGTCCGTAGGTCGCCAGCAACGCCTGCGCCTCGATCGGGTCACCCAGCGCCGTCCCCGTGCCGTGCCCCTCCACGATGTCCACATCGGACACGGACAGCCCGGCGCCGGCCAGCGCCCTGCGGATCACCCGTTGCTGCGACGGACCGTTCGGCGCGGTCAGGCCGTTCGACGCACCATCCTGGTTCACCGCGGAACCACGCAACACCGCGAGAATCCGATGTCCACGCTTCCGCGCCACCGACAACCGCTCCAGCACGACGATCCCGACGCCCTCGGCCCAACCCGTGCCGTCCGCGCCGTCCGCGTACGCCTTGCAGCGCCCATCCCCGGCCAGGCCTCGTTGCCGGGAGAACTCGACGAAGGTGCCGGGATTCGCCATCACCGTCACGCCACCGGCCAGCGCCATCGAGCACTCGCCGGATCGCAACGCCTGGACAGCAAGATGCAGCGCGACGAGCGAGGACGAGCAGGCCGTGTCGACGGTCATCGCCGGGC
>Ga0193717_1002587_pt1 | contig 10376 bp, 9 predicted proteins | sample U2c2metaG_FD_145900 | JGI IMG/M metagenome (GOLD analysis project Ga0193717, IMG submission 145900) | Soil microbial communities from a riparian zone of the East river system, Colorado, United States - U2c2 | ecosystem: Environmental > Terrestrial > Soil > Riparian zone | place: USA: East River...
GTGTGGGCGCCGAACGCGCGCGGCGTGCGGGTGTGCGGCGACTTCGACGGCTGGGACGGCCGCGCCAACCCGCTGCGCTCGCTCGGTTCGTCCGGCATCTGGGAGCTGTTCATCCCGCACCTGCCACCGGGCGCCTGCTACAAGTTCCGGATCCTCGGCCAGGACGGCAACTGGCACGAGAAGGCCGACCCGATGGCGTTCGCCACCGAGGTGCCGCCCGCGACGGCCTCCAAGGTCACCGTGTCGAGCCACTTGTGGAACGACGAGGACTGGCTCGCGCGCCGCGAGGCCACCGAGTGGGTCTCCGCGCCGATGAGCGCCTACGAGGTCCACCTCGGCTCGTGGCGACCCGGCCTCGGGTACCGCGAGCTGGCGACCGAGCTGGCCGACTACGTCGCCGCGCAGGGCTTCACGCACATCGAGCTGATGCCGGTCGCCGAGCACCCGTTCGGGGGTTCGTGGGGCTACCAGGTCACGTCCTACTACGCGCCGACCGCGCGGTTCGGCACGCCGGACGAGTTCCGCCACCTCGTGGACACGCTCCACGGCCGCGGCATCGGCGTGATCATGGACTGGGTGCCCGCCCACTTCCCGAAGGACGAGTGGGCTCTGGCCCGCTTCGACGGCGGCGCCCTGTACGAGCACGCCGATCCCCGGCGCGGCGAGCAGCCCGACTGGGGCACGCTCGTGTTCGACTTCGGCCGGTCCGAGGTGCGCAACTTCCTCGTGGCGAACGCGCTGTACTGGATCGAGGAGTTCCACATCGACGGCCTGCGCGTAGACGCGGTGGCCTCGATGCTCTACCTCGACTACTCCCGCAAGGAAGGCGAGTGGCTGCCGAACGTCCACGGCGGCCGCGAGAACCTCGACGCGGTGCGGTTCATCCAGGAACTGAACGCGACCGTCTACAAACACCACCCCGGCGCGGTCATGATCGCGGAGGAGTCCACCGCGTGGCCCGGCGTCACGCGGCCGACGCACCTCGGCGGGCTCGGGTTCGGTTTCAAGTGGAACATGGGCTGGATGCACGACACGCTCAGCTACACCGGCCACGACCCGGTGCACCGATCGTTCCACCACAACGAGCTCACGTTCTCGCTGATGTACGCGTGGAGCGAGAACTTCGTGCTGCCGCTGTCGCACGACGAGGTGGTGCACGGCAAGGGTTCGCTGTGGACCCGCATGCCGGGTGACGACTGGAACAAAGCCGCCGGGCTGCGGTCGCTGCTCGCGTACATGTGGGCGCACCCCGGCAAGCAGCTGCTGTTCATGGGCGGCGAGTTCGGTCAGGTCGACGAGTGGTCGGAGAGCCGGTCGCTCGACTGGCACCTGCTGGCGGACCCGCTGCACGACGGACTGCGCGCCGTGGTCGCCGACCTCAACCGGGCGTACAAGGAGCACCCGGCGCTGTACGTGGCGGACTCCCGGCCGGAGGGCTTCTCCTGGATCGACGCCAACGACTCGGCCAACAACGTGGCGAGCTTCCTGCGCCTCGACCCGGCCGACCCCGCCGCGGTGCTGGCGTGTGTCGCGAACTTCGCCGGCCACCCGCACGAGAACTACCGGGTGGGCCTGCCGAGGACCGGCCGCTGGCGCGAGGTGCTGAACACCGACGCGCACAGCTACGGCGGCTCGGGGTGGGGCAACATGGGCGGCGTCGAGGCGACGGACCAACCGTGGCACGGACAGCCCGCGTCGGCACTGCTGCAGCTACCACCGCAGGGCGTGATCTGGCTGGCACCAGAAGTCTGACGTTCGTCGGGTTCGCCGAAGCCGTGAAAGGCGCGTTCACGGCACTGGACGCCCTTTTGGCGGCACCTTGTCCACAACCCGCGGAGTTGTCCACAGGCAAGATCGACTTCCCCCGTCAGCCGACTCTCCTCGGTAGAATGGACCTCAGGGGAGCCCCCGGGACGGGGTGGGGTTTGCATCGCGCGTGGGGCCGCCTCGCAGGTTCACAGGCCGGCAGGCCGGCGGTGGCGGGTCCATTGCCGTGAAAGGCGCGTTCAGGGCGCTGGGTGCCGGCAACGCGCCTTTCACGGCAATGGCCACCGTCGTGAAAGCGCCTTTCACGGCAGACCACGGGTCGCGACCGCCGGTAAGACGCTCGGCGGTGCGGGGTCGGGCACACTGGGCCGGTGCGCGACGCCGTGATCATGCGAGTCCATGCGTAGGTACCGGGAGCTGTTGGCGATCGCGGGGGTGCCGCGGCTGACGTGGGCGGTGCTGCTGTCACGGGTGTCGACCTCGATGCTCAGCCTTTCCTTGCTGGTCACCACGACGCAGCTCTACGGGTACGCGGCCGCGGGCCTCCTGCTGATGGTCTACGCGCTCGGCACCGCCGTCGTCGGGCCGGTGCGGGGGCGCCTCGCGGACCGGTACGAGCCGCGCATCGTCATGCTCTCGCTGCTCGCCGGCCACGCGGTCGCCTACGTCGGTCTGCTGATTGGGCTGCTCGCGGGCGCGCCGGTATCGGTGGTGGCCGTCGCGGCGGCGGCGCTCGGGCTGTCGGTGCCGCCGGCCGGGCCGGTGGTGCGCGGGCTGTGGCCGACGATCGTGCCGGCGGAAGCGCTGCCGACCGCTTATGCGTTCGACGCGGCGTTGAACACGGCTACTTTCCTTGCCGGGCCGATGATCGCGGGCGGGTTGCTGCTCGTCATGACCCCACCTCTGGTGGTCGGTGTGACGGGCGGCGTCAAGCTCGTCGGCGACGCGCTGGTGGCGATCGCGCCGACGTTGCGTGGTCGCAGACCCACGCCGGCACCGGGTCGACGGTCGTTCTTCGGGCCGCTCACGGACAGCCGAATCCGCCTGCTGCTCGGCATGATCCTCGTGGACACGTTCACGTTCGGCTCACTCGAGGTCGCGGCCGTCGCCGCCGCGTCCGGGCAGGGCGGCGCCGGGGTGTTCACCAGCGCGCTGGCACTGGGCGGGGTGATCAGCGGCCTCGCCTACGGCGCGCGCACCTGGCCGGGCAGCGCGCGGACGCAGCTCGTGGTGCTGCACGGCGGTGGCGCGGTGGTACTGGCGGCCGGCGCGTTCGACGCGTGGCCGCTGGTGCTGATCGCGGCCGTGTTCCTCGCGTACGGCCTTGTCAACGGGCCGGTCGAGACGCTGAAGCAGATGCTCGTCGGCGACGTGGCGGCCGATGGCCAGCGGATCGAGGCGTTCGCATGGGTGTTCAGCGTGATGTGGGTCGGTTTCGGGATCGGCACGACGGTCGCCGGCCGGCTCACCGGCGACGGCGAGACCGGGCCACCGCTGTTCGCGGCCGCGGCGGCCCAGGTGGTGGTGACGGTGGTCGCCATGGCCGGATTGCGCCGCCCTCACCACAGGGACACCTGAGTACGGGCACACTGGACCGGTGCGCGCAGGAACTCTCGCCGGGATCGCCCGAATGACCGTGTCGTTGTCGCTGATGACGGCGATGGCGGCGTGCACGACCACCGTGTCTGGCACGCCGACCAACGAGGGCTCGGTCGTGTCGGAGGACCCGAACGGGACGACCGGCGTCGATCCGTCGTTCGTGAAGAACACCGACGGCGGCGACATCGACCGGCTGGCCGCGACCGTGCTCACCGACGTCAAGCAGTACTGGACCGAGACGTTCCCCACCGAGTTCGACGACGAGTGGAAGGACCTCGAGGGCGGCTACTACTCGGTCGACACCGCGGACGACGACGCGAAGGCCCCGCCGTGCGCGCGCCGCGCGTCCGACGTCGAGGGCAACGCGTTCTACTGCCCGACCGAGGACGTCATCGCGTGGGACCGGGCCGCGTTGTTGCCGGTGCTGAAGGAGAAGTTCGGCGAGGCCGCGGTCATGTTCGTGCTCGCACACGAGATGGGCCACGCCGTGCAGCGCAGGGCCGGGCTCTCCATCGAGGAGCAGCGCAGCGACCCGGAGAAGTACCCCACGATCCTCATCGAGGCGCAGGCCGACTGCTACGCGGGCTCGTTCGTAAGCTGGGTCACCAAGGGCAAGGCCGACCACCTGAAGGTGGCGAAGGACAAGCTCGACACGGCCATGGAGGCCCTGGTCATGTTCCGGGACCCGGTCGGCACCGAGCAGTCCGACCAGGACGCGCACGGCGACGCGTTCGACCGCGTCTCGGCGTTCCAGGACGGCTTCGACCAGGGCGTCAAGCTGTGCAAGGACATGAGCGTCGACAACCGCACGTTCACCCAACGCGGCTTCCTGTCCGCCGACGACGCCGACCGGGGCGGCAACCTGCCGTTCGACACGCTGCTCACCACGATCACGCCCGACCTGGAGACGTTCTTCAGCGGCCTGGTCACCCAGCAGGGCAAGCAGTGGCCGGCGCCGACCGTACGCACCAGCGCGGCGAGCCCGGAATGCGCGAAGACCGACCAGGGACCGATCGCCTTCTGTGCGGACAGCAAGGAGATCGACGTCGCGACCGAGGACGAGCTGCCGAAGCTGCACACCGAGATCGGCGACTTCGCCACCGGCACCATCCTCGCGAGCCGGTTCAGCCTCGCGGCACTCGCCGCGCTCGGGAAGCCGCTGGACGGCGACGCGGCGCAGCGTGCGGTGCTGTGCCTGACCGGCACGTACACCGGCACGCTGATCACCAGGAAGCAGGGGTTCGCGCTGTCCCCCGGCGACCTCGACGAGGCGATCCAGGTGCTGCTGCGGTTCGACTACCCCGGCCGCGACGCCACCGGCAAGGCCGTGCCCACCGGGTTCGACCGCGTGTCGATCTTCCGCGCCGGAGCGCTACAGGGTGTCGCCGCCTGCAAGCTGTAGTTCCGCGTACGTGCACCCGATCGGACCAGTAGTGTGCCGTTCAGCGAACTTCGGTGAACGGGGACAGGCTGTGCGAGTGCAGGGTGGACGGGCGTGGCGCGTGGGGCTCACGTTTGCCGCGGTCGCGGTGCTGGTGGCGCAGCTCGGGGGCTGTGGACAGTCGGTGGCCGGCCGGCCGACGACCGGGATCGATCCCAACGACGCGGGCGGGCACCAGGCGACCAACGGCCCGACTGGCCCGCGCGAGGGCGTCGAGGATGCGAAGCTCGAGGTCGAGGGCGGCGACGGCGGCGACATGGACCGCCTCGCGATCAACGCTGTGTCCGACCTCTACGACTACTGGAACGCCGAGCTGCCGTCGAACTTCGACGAGAAGTTCGAGAAGATCGGCCGGCTGGTGTCCTACGACTCCGAGGGCGAAGGCGTCACGATCTGCGGTTCGAGCACGAAGGGCCTGGTCAACGCGTTCTACTGCGGTGGCGGCGGCGAGGACGCCATTGCCTGGGACCGCGGTCAGCTCCTGCCGATGCTGACCGACATGTTCGGCGACATGTCCGTCGTGGGTGTGCTGGCCCACGAGATGGGCCACGCTGTCCAGTTCCGGCTCGGCGACAAGTCCAACATGAGTCAGAGCACCCCCACGATCGTGCGGGAGCAGCAGGCGGACTGCTACATGGGCAACTTCATGCAGTACGTGTGGGAGGGCAAGTCGAAGCACTTCCAGCTCAACCGCGGTGCGGGCCTGAACCAGATTCTCGCGACGCTCTTCTACATCCGCGACCCGGCGGGCTTCGACCACATGACCGAGGGCGCGCACGGCCTCGCGTTCGACCGGGTGTACGCGTTCCAGGAAGGGTTCACGAAGGACCCCAAGCGCTGCGCGGCGATGGACGCCGACGAGATCGACGGTCGCATCGCCGAGCAGGAGCGCAGCAAGAACGACGAGAAAGACGGCGGCGAGGCCGACCTGAACGACAAGACCATGGGTCTCCTGCAGGAGAGCCTGGACGACGCGTTCAAGGACAACGGCGCCGAGCAGCCGGAGATCGTCGACAACGGCTCGAAGTGCGACAAGGGCAAGGCCACCTCGCCGGTCACCTACTGCGACGGCGAGAACATCGTCGGCATCGACATCGAGAAGCTGACGAAGATCGCGAAACCGCCCGCGGAGGGTCAGGAGCCCGGCATCGACGGCGCGGGACTCGGCGACTTCGCCGCGTTCGCCGAGATCGCGTCCCGGTACACGCTGGCCATCCAGAAGTCGATCGGCGCGGATCTCACGAACGAGAACGCGGGGTTGCGTACCGCCTGTCTGACCGGCGCGTGGACCGCTTTCACTGTCGACGAGGACCCGAACACCGCGGACCACAAACTGCACCTCGCGGTGGGCGACCTGGACGAGGCCGTCGCGGAGTTGTTGCAGGACGACAGTTTGATCGCCGCCGACGTCAACGGGGTGCAGGTCAAGTCCGGTTTTGCCCGCGTGGAGGCGTTCCGGCGCGGGTACATGGAGGGGTCTACTCCGTGTAGTAAGGACTTCGCCTGACCCGACCGCGACTTTCCTTCGGCGTACGATAGTGCGGGTAGACGCACAATAGTGCGGGTAGGCGCACTATCGTACGCCTGTTGCGGAGGTTCCATGGACCTGGACAGACCACTGGCGATCATCACGCCGACGCTCGACGGGGACGTCCTCGCGGTTGTCGCCGGACGCGACGGCGCGTTCACGACAGGGCAGATACACAGGCTCTTGACGCAACACTCGGAAGAAGGCATCCGCAAGGTCCTGCGCCGTCTGACCGATCAGGGAATCGTGCGGTCGGAACGAGTCGGCAACGCCTTCAGTTACCAACTGAACCAAGAGCACCTCGCCACCCCGCACATCATCGCGATTGCCGAAACGAAAAAGACTTTCCTGGAGCGTCTCGAAGAGCTTCTGAAGTCGTGGCAACCTCGACCCGTTTACGCGGCCGTGTTCGGGTCCAGCGCACGTGGCCAGATGAGGCCATCGAGTGACATCGACCTGTTGCTGGTGCGACCACAGGAAATCGTGGACGCACACTGGGAGGATCAGGTAGACCACCTGGCAGTCACGGTGACTCGATGGCTCGGCAACGACACCCGTGTCATCGAGTTCACCGAGGGCGAGATCGTCGCCAGACGACGCGGTGATCGTCTCCTGCACGACGTCCTGGCACAGGGCCTCACGGTCGCCGGAACGCGTTCGTGGTTCGTGACGCAGATGCGGGGGCACTGAGATGCGCACGAAACCCTGCTCAGCCGCGATCGCGCAGGGGCGGTTGAACAAGGCGAACCAGTTCCTCACCGCGGCGGAAACGATTCGAGACGTTACAGACGACGAAAGCGCCGATGTGTTCGTCTCTCTGTGCGTGCTCGCAGGTATCGCCGCGTCGGATGTGATCTGCTGCAGCATCCTCGGTGAGCACGCTCAGGGCGAAAGTCACGATGATGCGACACGGTTGCTGGCGTCGGCGGACAAGGAAGCCGCGAAGTCCTTGGCTACGTTGCTGAGGTTGAAGACCAAGGCGGGCTACGGCCACAGTTCCGCCACCAACGACGAGTTCAAGAAGGCCGGTCGGGCCGCAGACGCACTCGTCGAGAAGGCGCGTCGCGTCCACCGGCCCCCAAGTGGTCATTGACCTAGCCTGCCGGAGGCGCGTGCGCAGGCTGGGTCCGCACGCACCTCTCGGGGCGGTCAGTACAGGGCGCTTGCCAGGTCTCGCCTTGCTTTGGCGACCAGCGGGTCATCCGCCGGGAACAGACCGAACAACTCGACCAGGTGAGTCCTCGCCCGGTCCCGGTCGGTGCCGGACGTCCGGCGGATCACGCCGAGCAACCGGCTGAACGCCTTCTCCGCCCGTTGGCTCGCCAGCTCGACATCGGCGGCGGAGAGCTGCGCGTCCACGTCCTCTGGGGACATGTCGGCGCGCACCACCACGGACGGGTCGGCGGCCTCTGCGCGTGCCAGGAACTTCACCTGTGCGAGCGCTTCCGTGGCCTGCTCGTTGGCAGGCTCCTCGTCCAGGATCTTCTGGTACGCGACGACGGCGCCGTCGTAGTCACCGTTCTCGAACGCCGTCTCGGCGGCCACGAACCGGGCGTCTTCCGGCTCCTGCGGCACCTCCTCGACTTCCTCCGGCGCCTCGGCCGGCGCGCCCTCCTCGGCGGCCCGGATGCCCGGCAGGCGGTCCCGGAGCGCGTCGAGCAGGGACGCCAGCCACTGCTTGATCTGGGGCTCCGGCTGGGCACCCGCGAAGGCCTCGACCGGTTGGCCACCGGCGATGGCGACGACCGTCGGGATCGACTGGACGCCGAACAGCTGCGCGATGCGCGGGTTGGCGTCGACGTCGACCTTCGCGAGGACCCAGGCGCCGTTGGCTTCCTTGGCCAGGCGCTCGAGGACCGGCGAGAGCTGCTTGCACGGCCCGCACCACTCGGCCCACAGGTCGACGATCACCGGCACCTGGAGCGAACGCTCGACGACGTCGGCCTGGAAGGTCTCCTCCGACACCTCCAGCACGAAGGCGCCGCCGGCCTGTGGCGCGGCGGGCTGCTGGCCGTCTGCGGGCGCGGGCGGGGCGGCCGGCGGCCTGTTCGCCGCGTCGGCTCGGGCCTTCAGCGCGGACAGGTCCACCGCCCCGGACAGGGCGGCCGACAGAGCTGCGGTTTGGCGTGGATCTGGCCTTGTCACACATCCATCCTGGCACGACGGCGCCGCGGCGTGTCGTGCCAGGTTCCCTACCGGGACGGACGTCGGGAAATCGCAGGTCAGGCGAGGTGTTCCTCGATGCGCGTCACCTTCGCGCGTAGCTGGCCGGTGTGGCCGGGCCGGATGTCGGCCTTCAGGACCAGCGCCACCCTCGGCGCGGTCGCCGCCACGACGTCGACCGCGCGCTTCACCACCGCCATCACCTCGTCCCACTCCCCCTCGATGTTGGTGAACATCGCGTTGGTCTCACACGGCAGGCCGGACTCCCGGACCACCCGCACGGCCTCGGCGACCGCCGCGCTGACGCTGTCCGACTCACCACCCGCGGGGGCAACACTGAACGCGATTAACACGCCGTACTCCTCTCCCAATGCACACTGTGCGAAGGCACCCTTTCGGGTACCGACTGGTAACTTCAAGCGCCATGAGCCATCGCGCCTTGCCGTTCGACCCGATCGCCCGCGCCGCGGAGCTGTGGTCGGAGCAGGTCGGTCCCTCCGGGACGATGGCGGCGGTCACCAGCATCATGCGTGTCCAGCAGGTGTTGCAGTCCGCTGTGGACTCCGCGTTACGCCCACACAGCCTCACCTTCGCCCGCTACGAGGCGCTCGTACTACTGACGTTCGCCAAGAAGGGCAGCCTGCCGATGCGGGTCATGGGCGAACGGCTCCAGCTCCACCCCACCAGCGTCACGAACATCGTCGACCGGCTCGAGGCCGACGGTCTCGTCAAACGCCTCCCCCACCCCACTGACCGGCGCACCACCCTCGCGGAGATCACCTCGGCCGGCCGGGAGCGCCGCGAGGAAGCGACGAAAGCGGTCACCGACATCGATTTCGGGCTGCGCGGGCTCACCGAGCGACAGACCGCCCAACTGACTGATCTCCTCGCAAAGGTACGCAAAGCCGTCGGCGACTTCGAGGATTAGGCACCTCAGGAGAACCTTTGCGGGTCAAGCATTCCTAGCCTGGAATGATGGACATGGGTACCGCACCGTCCGCATTGGACACCATCGGCGCCGTCCTGCTCCTGTTGTGGGCGGCCGCGATGTGGGCGGCGGTCGGGGTGCTCGCCTACGCCGTCCGCCGGCCGGTACGACCGTGGACGCGACCACTCGCCATCGGCGTGATCGGGCTCGGCGTGGTCGGCCAGCTCGCGCATGTCCAGGAGCACGTCGCGCAGGCGGGCTACTGGGTGAGCCACCCGCAGGCGCAGCCGTGGATGACACCGTGGGGCACCGCGCTCGCCAACGGCCTTGGGCAGGTCGACCTGATGAAACCGTCGCTCGGCATGGAGATCCTGCACTTCCTCGGCAACCTGATCTTCCTCGCCGGCCTGGTCGGCATCGCGCTCGTCACCCGGCACGCGTACGGCACGAAGGCCCGCAAGTGGGGCCGCATGGGCGTGTGGATGCAGGGCCTGCACGGCGTCGAGCACCTGGTGCTGATGGCGTCGGTGTGGCTCGGCGCGCCGCGCGCGATCGGGGTGTCCACCTGGTTCGGCCTGATGCCGCCCGGCCCCGGTCTGTGGACCTACCGCGTCTGGTGGCACCTCGTCGCCAACGCCGTCGGCACGGTGATCTTCGCGATCGCGCTGTGGCATCTGTGGCGCGAGCGCCGCGAGGTGGCGCAGGCCATGGCGGTCACGGTCAGTCGTCCTCCCACTGGAACACCTTCGCGGCGATCGCACCCACGACAAGCACGAACGCGGCCAACACCAGGCACGGCACAACCAACGCGTCGGCGCTACGCCCGCGCACCAGGAAATCCGTGATCCCGTCGTTCATGTGCCGCAGCGGGAGCACCTTCGACACCGTCTGCATCCACGGCGGCGCCTGGTCGATCGGGAAGAACGTGCCGGACAGGAACGCCATCGGCA
>Ga0193717_1002588_pt1 | contig 10372 bp, 8 predicted proteins | sample U2c2metaG_FD_145900 | JGI IMG/M metagenome (GOLD analysis project Ga0193717, IMG submission 145900) | Soil microbial communities from a riparian zone of the East river system, Colorado, United States - U2c2 | ecosystem: Environmental > Terrestrial > Soil > Riparian zone | place: USA: East River...
GCAGTTGTTCGGCGTGTCGTTCGAACTGGGCGCGTTCCTGGCCGGCATGATGATGGGCGAATCCAAGCTCGCCCAGCAGGCGGCCGAAGACACCCTGCCTTTGCGCGACGCCTTCGCCGTGCTGTTCTTTGTTTCGATCGGCATGCTGTTTAACTGGCACGTGCTGCTGGAGCACCCGCTTACGGTGCTTGCGGCCTTCCTGATCATCACGCTCGGCAAGGGCCTGGTGGCCTATGTGATCGTGCGCGCGTTCGGACGGCCAAAGCGCACCGCCATCACCATCGGCATCAGCCTGGCACAGATCGGTGAGTTCTCGTTTATCCTGGCAAGTCTCGGCGTGAGCCTGGGGTTCCTGTCCGGTCCCGCGCGCGACATCCTGCTGGCCGCGGCGATTGTTTCGATCCTGGTCAATCCGCTGATGTTCAAGTGGCTCGACCGCCTGCGCGAGGAACCGGCCAGCGAAGTTGCCACCGATATCCCGTTCGTCGCCACTGGGCAGACCGGCCATGTGGTGGTGGTCGGTTATGGCCGTGTCGGCCGTGCCACCGTGCAGGACCTGCAGGCCGCCGGCCACCGCGTGCTGGTGGTAGACCTCGTCGAAGAGCGTGTGGCGGAACTGCGCGGGCAGGGGGTGGAGGCGGTGCTGGGCCAGGCCTCGGGCGACGACGTCCTTGACGTGTTGAACCTGCCCGGCGCCACCGCGCTGATCGTCACCATCCCCGACCCATTCGAGTCGGGCGAGGTGGTACGCGTAGCGCGGGCCAAGCATCCGGGCCTGTTCATCGTGGCGCGTGCCCACGATACGGAGCCTGCCGTGCACCTGGCTGCACAGGGGGCAAGCGAAGTGGTGATGGCCGAGACCGAGACAGGACGGGCGATGGTGGCCCTGCTGCCAGCCCACGGCTAGCTGAAACCGGAAGGAAAGCCGAAGGACACGTCGCGCTTACATCAGCGTCGCTAAACTGGCTGGCGTTCTCCCCGCAAGGAACGCCCCTTGGCCGCTCGGATCGAAGACTACGCCATGATCGGTAACTGCCGGTCGGCTGCCCTGGTCTGTAGCAACGGCTCGATCGACTGGCTCTGCGTGCCGCGTTTCGACAACGGCGCATGCTTCGCCGCGATCCTGGGGACCAGCGAGCATGGCCGCTGGTGGCTGGCGCCACTGGATCCTGCCGCGCGTAGCTCGCGACGTTATCGCGACGGCGGGCTGGTGCTCGAGACCACCTGGGAAACAGCCGACGGCGCCGTGCGCGTGATCGATTTCATGCCCGTCGACGGCGAACGCGTCGGCGTGATGCGCCTCGTCGAGGGCCTCCGGGGTTCGGTGGACATGCAAGAGGAACTGGTGATCCGCTTCGACTACGGGCGCAGCATCCCCTGGGTCACGGGCCTGGACGACGGTAGCCTGCGTGCCATCGCCGGGCCCGACCTGCTGGTGCGGCGCAGTCCCGTGGCCGTGCAGGGACGCGACATGCGCAGTGTCGCCACCTTCACCGTGAGCGCCGGCGAAGCGGTTCCGTTTTCACTCGAATACGGTCGCTCGCACCTGCCCGTGCCCGGGGCGCGCGACGTGCACGAAGCACTGGAGGTCACCGAGGCGTTCTGGGCGGGCTGGTCGCGCGGCTGCCCGGAAACGGGACAATGGGCAGCGCTGGTACACCGCTCACTGGTCACGTTGAAGGGCCTTTCGTATATTCCCACGGGGGCCATCATCGCCGCGCCCACCACGTCGCTGCCCGAGGCGATCGGCGGCGAGCGCAACTGGGACTACCGCTTCTGCTGGGCCCGGGACGCCACCTTCGTACTGACGGCGCTGATGAATGCCGGTTATCGCGAGGAGGCCGTGGCCTGGCGCGACTGGATCCGCCGTGCCATTGCCGGGGCGCCGGACCAGATCCAGATCATGTATGGCGTGGCCGGCGAGCGCCGCATGCACGAACACGAACTGCCGTGGCTTCCTGGTTACGAGAATTCCGCGCCCGTGCGCATCGGCAACGCGGCCAGCGAGCAGTTCCAGATGGACATCTACGGCGAAATGGTCGGCGTGTTCGACCATGCCGTCCGCTCGGGCGTCTTTACCGCGCCGAACGACTTCGACCACGAATACGCCGCCGACACCCTCCAGGTGCTTTTCATCGACCACCTGGCCAAGGTGCTCAACGATCCCGACGAAGGCATATGGGAGATCCGTGGCCGTCCGCGCTGCTTCGTGCACTCGCGGGCGATGGCCTGGCTCGCCCTGCGGCGATCGGCCGACAGTTCCAACGAACAACTGCTGCCGGAAAAACGCGCCGCATGGTCGAAGCTTGCCGATGAACTGCGCCAGGAGATCCTCGAACATGGCGTGCATCCGCAAGGGCAGTATTTCGTGCAGTCCTACGGCTCGGACGAACTCGATGCCTCGCTGTTGCTGGTGACCCTCTGCGGCATCGTGCCGGCGGACGACCCGAGGGTGGCCAACACCGTGGCTGCGATCGAGCGCGAGCTGCTGGTGGACGGCCTGGTCAAGCGCTACCACACCGCCACCGGCGTCGATGGCCTGGCGCCGGGCGAGGGACTGTTCCTGGCCTGCAGTTTCTGGCTGGTGGAGAACTATGTGATGCTCGGCCGCATGGACGACGCGAACCGCTTGTTTGCACGCCTTGCCGGCCTTGCCAACGACGTTGGGCTGCTGGCCGAGGAATACGATCCGGTGGCCAAACGCCAGCTGGGCAATTTCCCGCAGGCTTTCTCGCACGTGGCGCTCGTCAACGCCGCCTATAGCATCGCCCGGTCCACCAGCGTCACCGCGAAGTCGCGCGAAGGCGTGGACGCCGCCGTCATCAGTTAGCCAAGCTCACAACACGGAGATTCCCCGATGGCCAAACGCACATCGATGCTGCCCAAAGATGCAACCACCTCGCGGGCCGGCGATGCCGGCCGGCCACCGAAGGCCAATCCATGCGCCATGGTGATCTTCGGGGCCAGCGGCGACCTTACCTCGCGGCTGGTCGTGCCCGCGCTGTACAACATGCGGCGCAGCGGCCTGTTGCCAGATGACTTCGCGCTCATCGGGGTAAACCACGGCAGCGACTCGGACGTCATCTGGAAGCGCAACCTGCGCCGTTCGATGGACAGCTTCGTAGCCAATTCTTCCAGCGAGGGGCACCTGGCCAGCGTCGATGAGGAAGCCTGGACCTGGCTCACCCAGCGCATGTCGCTGGTACTGGGCGAATTCGACGAGGCGGCTACCTACAACCGCCTGGGCAAGTCGCTGGAGACGATCGCCGGCCGCTTCGGTACCCAGGGCAACGTGCTGTTCTACCTTGCCACGCCCGAGCGGTTCTTCGGCCCCGTCATCGACATGCTCAACGGTGCAAAACTCACCCAGGAAAACGTCAACGGAGCCGGCTGGCGCCGCGTAGTGATCGAGAAGCCCTTCGGGCACGACCTGCCGTCGGCACAGGCCCTGAACGCGCGGATCCTGAAATCCCTGCGCGAGGAACAGGTCTATCGCATCGATCATTTCCTTGGCAAGGAAACGGTGCAGAACATCCTGGCCTTCCGTTTCGCCAATGGTCTTTTCGAACCCATCTGGCATCGCGACCGCATCGACCATGTGCAGATCACCGTGGCCGAAACCGTGGGCGTGGAAGCGCGTGGTTCGTTCTACGAACAAACAGGTTGCCTGCGCGACATGGTGCCCAACCACTTGTTCCAGCTGGTGGCGATGGTAGCCATGGAACCGCCGTCGTCGTTCGCCGCCGAGGCGGTGCGCACACGCAAGGCCGAGGCCATCGAGGCGATCCGGCCGGTGAACGTGGAGGACGCTGTCCGTGGCCAGTACGGCCCCGGTGCAGTCAACGGTGACCTGGCCCGTCCCTACCGGGACGAGCCCGACGTGGCGCCGGATTCGCCGACGGAAACCTACGTGGCGATGAAACTTGCCGTCGACACATGGCGCTGGGCCGGCGTGCCGTTCTACCTGCGCACGGGCAAGCACCTGGCACGCCGCACCACCGAGATCGCCATCCGTTTCAAGTCCGCCCCATTCGCGCCGTTCCGCGGCACCAACATGGACGCCTTCGGGCCGGACTGGCTGGTGCTGCAGATCCAGCCCAACGAGGGCATCTCGCTGCAGTTCGACGTCAAGCGGCCGGGACCGAAGATGGAACTGGCCCCGGTGCGCATGGACTTCAACTACGCCGACTGGTTTCCCAGCCAGGCCAACGTGGGTTACGAAACATTGCTGTACGACGTGATGACGGGCGACGCCACGCTGTTCCAGCGCGCCGACATGGTGGAAGCCTCCTGGCGCGTGGTGCAGCCGCTGCTGGAGGCCTGGACCAAGCGCACGCCGTCGGAATTCCCCAACTATGCGTCCGGTAGTGCGGGCCCCGCGGCGGCCGACACCCTGCTGGCCCTGAGTGGCGGCCACACCTGGCGCCCGGTGGCGGCGCAGAAGACCCGTGCACCCAGGCCACCCGTACTCAAACCCAAGCCGAAGGTAGATAAATCCGCCCAGCGGCGCGCCGCGGCGAAGAAAAAACCGTCAGGGCCCTCGTCGGCGCCACTGCCCGCACTTAAGCAGGCCACCGCACGTCCGGCGAAGGCGAGGAAATCGGCGCCGAAGAAAGCCGTCCGAAAGGTAGCCAGCACCTCCGCGGCGAGGAAAGCGGCCACGCCGCGCGGCCGCCGCCGGTAGTTGCGACTGCAACGATATTCCGGCCTCCGGGGTACGCGGAAACGGGGTCATACGCGGAAACGGGGTCAGAGTAATTACTCTGACCCCCAACCCGCGTGCCCCGGCGGCCGGAAACGGGCGGATGTTCAACCTGCGCGTAGCCCGCCGACCAGCATGTCGCCGACGTAGCTGCGATAACGCCGTGCCGCGGTAGCCTGATCTAGTTTCCCCTGCGTGGCCATGTTCAGCACGGTAGCTCCGGTGGCGGCGAATTCGGCCAGGCCCAGCATCGAGGCGAACAGGAATGGCAGGTTGGTGGTCTTGAACTCGCCGGCGCGAACGCCCTCGTTGACCACCTGGCGAAGGTCGCCGATGGCTTCGAGCACCAGCTTGCGCAGCAGCTTGTCGCCGGCACGCGAGGGACTATCGGAGAGTTCCTCGACGAACAATCGCTGGAAGAAGGGATACTCGCCGATCAGGTCGAAGATGGCGTTGACTCTTGCCCGTACCCGCGCATCGGCCGTCGTGCCCCGGCTGGCGGCGGCCTTGGCCAGGCTGCGACTGAATGCCGCAGTGATGCGTTCGGTGGCGGCCTCCAGCAACGACGACCGATCGTTGAAGTAATAGCGGATCAGCGACGGATCGACGTTGGCGCGGCGCGCCACTTCAGCCCGGGTGATGAGATTGGGGGGCAGCTCGCGCAGGAGCTGGCAGGTTGTTTCGATCAGGCCTTCGCGACCGATGGACTCGGCGTCGGCGGCGGGACGGCCAATGCTGCGGCGGCGTATCGGTTTGGCCTGGATGGTGGCCTGGCGCCGAGTTGAAGCCTTGAAGTTGCTTGCCATGGAACATCTCCTTGTTCATTTGTTTCCTGCGACGGGAATCTCGTCGCGCGTTTACGAATTCCGTTCCCTTGACCTCCGTTGCTTTCGTTTGCCTGTCAGGATTATGCCCCGAGTCCGGCCACCGGGATTTCCAGGTCGTGCAGGGATATTCCCGTGGTTGTGTAGTCCTTCGCCGCTACTAGTGTCCTCTTAGTCCGTCATCCTTACTTACTAAAATCGCGGGCAAAAAAAACCCCGCGAGCCAGGGGAGGGGCTGGCGGGGCTTTGTTAGCCGGCGACCTTAGGGGAAAGGTGGGCCGACCCCTGGCAGGGCCCCGTAGGGTTGCCTGCCGCTTACCGCCATCACGACGGTCTGAGAACTTTGATCCTCGGGAAGGGAAATGGTTCCCCTTCGAGGTATTTCAAGTCCGCTTCGTTTGCCCTCCATTCATCGGGGAGCCAACGATAAGCATGATACGGCCTGGACCGTGAATTCACTGCAACGTTGCGCGTTAACAGGTCGTTTGGACGGCCCTATCAATAGGCGAAAGGCACCCTCACAGTGAGGTTGGCGTCGGGAGTGTCGCGGGTCACGCCCACGCCCAGGGTGACGTTGAGGGTGCGCTTGTCGTTGAAACGGTAGGACCCGCCAATCAGGAGCGTGCCGAGCACCGTGCGCACGGAACCTGGCAGGCGCCTGCCGTTCTGCGTAGTGGCAGCCACGAGTGCCTGGTCGTAGCCAATGCTCATCGACATTTTTTCGTTCAGCGCCAGGCCCATCCCCAGGCTTACGTCGAAAATGTTGCCGGCATGGATATCGCCCAGGTCCTGCTTGCCGGCGGCGAGCACGGTGCGGCTGACATCGTGGCGGGTGAAGTTGTAGAGATAGCTGATATTGCCGAACAGCACGATCGGGTCGGAGGGGAACAGCCAGGTCACGCCCGGTTGCACCGACCAGAAGCCCGAGCCCCGTGGCAGTTCCAGCGGCAGGCCGGTACCGGTAGCGTTCTCCACGCAGCGGGTGACGCAGTCAGTGACCACCTCGAAGGGATCCTTGCCCGTGCGCGACTTCACCCGCAGCCAGCCTACGTAATAGGCCTTGTCCGCCCCACCGTCGTTGAGCTGGTAGCGGGCGGTGGCCTCAATATCGCCGATGCCCTTGCCGTTGGCGCCGAAGGCATTGTCCTGCGCGGTACCTGTGAAGATCTCGCGGCTGATGGTGTCGGTGTGCGAGTGGACGTACGGCACGCGCAATTCCAGTTCCAGCCGATTGGTAAGGCCGTAGCGCACGGCAAGCCCCGCCGTTTGCGTGGTGGTCTTGACCTGGCGCACGTCGATCAGGCCGATCAGGATCGCCGGGATGATGGTGTAGCCCACCAGGGCCACGCGGTCGGACGACGAATAGCCGAACTGATAGGACGGTTCCAGGATGAACCGGCCCTTGGGCGTGAGCACACCGGGCTGGTCGAAGATCGGTGCCACTTCCGGCGGGCGTTCCTGGGTTTCCGGCGCACGGCCCACCTGGCGCGTGTTTTGTACCACCGGAGCCCCGGCCGATGCGGCGGCCTGCTCGTCAGCCGCTGATATCTGGCGGCTGCGCGGGGCGGTGACGGTGACGGTGGTCGAGGGCAGGCCGACCGCTGCCCGCAGGGCTTGCAGGTCGGCCTCCTGCTTGGCCAGTTGCCTGCGCATCTCGTCCAGCTGCGCGGCCTGCGCCGCGATGCTCTGGCGCGTGGCTTCGATCTGTTCGCCCTGCGCCACTACCTTCTGGCGCACGACTTCACTCACCGGCGCCGCCGGCGAGCTGGGGGTGGCGTTACCGGCCGGCGCTTGCTGCGCGCCCGCCCCGCCGCCGGCCACAGCAAGCCCCAGGCTTGCCGCGAACACGGTTTTCCTTGTCCTGGAAAGCGCCATCTCCCCCTCCCGGTGGTGGTCGTTTCATCGTTCGCTGCCTTCAGCGCGACCGGATCAGCGCGTCTTGCAGCCCTGCCTGGAAATTGATGCTGTGGAACGTGCTCAGCGAGTTGACGGTTGTGGTCAGCGTGGTTGAGCCCTGGATGGTCTGGTTGTCGAGCGAGTTCTGGATCACCGTGGCGCTGTTGCCGATGGCCTGGGTGGCCGCGGCGACGGCTGGCGCGACTATCGCGGCGGTCGCCACGCTGTCGGGCGTGGTCGCCTTGGCCGGCACCTGGCCCGTGCCGTTGGCCGGGGCTGTCGCGGAGGACAGCGTGCTTTCCGATGCCTCGCCACTGGTCGGGGACGTATTGGCGGTGGAACCCGCCGCCGTGGTGGAGGGCGTCTGCCCTTGCGTGGTGGTCGTGGTGCTGCTGGACGGCGAAGCCACGATAGGCGCCGATACCGAATTGCCCGGGCCGTTCTGCACAAACTGGGCGCGGGTGGCGGCTTCAAGCGCCTTGGCCTGGTCTTTCGTCATCTTGGCGATGTCCGGGATCTGCACATTGGCGATCGTGGTGGTGACGCCGTTGATGGTTACCGTGCGATCGAAGCCGAACGAGGCCATCAGGCCGTTGCCGATGTCGAAGCCTCCGCGTGCCTGGGCCAGCCTTGCATCGCTCACCGGGGTCCAGCGATCGATGCCGCCCCAGCGGTCGGCGGCGCGGGCTTGCGTGGGAACCGCTGCGATGACGAGCGGGATGGCGAGGGCGAGGCAAAGACGTGTGTTCATGATGGGATACTCAGATGTCGCCCGGCCCACGCTTGGGCAGGGTGATGGTGTCCAGGCCGCGGCGGTCGATGCCGCTGGCCAGTGGCGCCATAGGCGCTGCGCGCCAGTCGACGGGATTGTTGAAGACAGCAAGGTCGCGGCGGTTGTGGATGACGAAGAGCAAGCGGCTCTTCCACATGTCCTCGAAGCGCGCGCGCGACATTGAATGCGTGCCCGTGGCCGGATCGCCTACCAGCACGCGGCCGTCGGAGACGCCCTTGATCACCACGAAGTGGTGGTAGCCGCGGTTGTCGATCAGCGCGATGGCCGGAAGGCCTTCGGAAATGAGCTTGTCCAGCGGTACCTCGAAGCCGTCGGCTTCGAAGCCGAGTTGCCTGAGGAACAGCTTGATGTCCAGCAGCGAGAACCCTTCGCGGTTGATCTTCGCGCGGTCGCCGTTGTTGTACATCTGGGCGAAGGCGGTTTTTTCGTCCACCGGATAGCCGTACTGGTAAGTCAACAAGGTGGCCACGGCAGCAGAACCGCACGAGAAGTCGTACTGCTGGCGGATGGTCTGGCGGAAACGGGCTTCCTTCAGGCTGGTCACGGCCAGCCGGTAGGTAATGCCCTGGGCACCGGGCACGTCGATAGCCTGGGCGGATCCCGCCAGGGCCAGCGCGACGAGACACCAGGCCGCGTGTTTCTTCATGGCTGGAATTGCACGTTGACGATGGTGGCGTTCTGGATCAGCACGTTGTTGCCGCTGTTCTGGATCACCATCGGAATGCCGGCGCTGCTTCCGAAGGCGCTGCCGGAAAGCGAATTGCTGCCGGTCACGGCACGATCGACGCTGTTGTCGCCCACGGTGCCCGAAAGTTGCTGTCGGCTGATGATGTCGGCGCCGCCACTGGCGGCGGCAAGCTTGCTGTCGTCCACGCTCTTTCCCAGGTCGACGTTAGCCGTCGGCGGTGGACTGCCTGCGTGGCACAACCCGCACATCGCAAGCACGGCGATGGCAAGGGTGGATTTGACTGGCATGGTGTTCTCCTTCGCGGACGGGAAAACCACGGGGCGTCCGGGGGCGCCCCGTGGCAAGCTTCATTGCTTATTGCCCGCCAACGTTGAGGTTGGCCTGCACGTTCACGCTCTGCTGGATCAGCGACGCCATGCCGCTGTTCTGCGCGATCACCGTGACACCAGCTGCTGCCGATGCCGCACCGGTCATGGTGTTGGAGGCATTGAACGTACCTGCCGACACCGAGTTCGTACCGCCGGCTCCGCCATCGCCAGCCGCACCGCCGGAGCCCGCACCACCGGTGTTCGAGCCACCGGCACCACCGGCTCCGCCCGCACCGCCGCTGGCCAGCGAGTCGCCGGACGTACCGCCGGTGCTTGTCGCCGAACCGCTCGTGCCTGTGCCGTCGCCGGACGTGCCGCCCGTAGCCGACCAGGTACCCGTGCCGCCCGTGGGCGAGCCAGAGTTATCGCCAGCACCGCGTTCGCGCGTCCTGATGTGGGTGGCATTCGAGCCGTTGCTCTCGCTGCCGCCGGCAAGGCTTGCACCGCCCGCATCACCACTGGACGCACCTGAACCACCGGCATGACTACCGTTGGCACGTGCCCGACCGCCGTTGCCGCCGTCACCACCGCTTGCGCCGGCCGCTATGCCGCCCAGTCCCGCGCCGCCATCACCAGCTTTGCCGCCATTGGCATTGCCCCAGTTGCTGGCAACGTTGCCGATGTCATGGATGCGGATGTCGGTGACTTCGCCACTCAAGCTGCTGGTGGCGATGGCGTTGGACGTGTTGAATGCGTCCGAAGCATTTGAGGTGGCGGTACCACCGTTATTGGCCGAGGCTGCGCCGAGGCCGCTGGCCGATGCGTGGCCATCGTTGTTGCGGTTATCACCCGTTGACGAATTGGAGTCGTCGCGGAAGTGCGTGCTGGAGTTGTTGTTGCGGTTGCTCGAGCTGTCGTTGGCTGAGTCCTGTATCGCCAACGAATGGCGCTGGGCACTGGCGCCGGCACCGCCGGTCAGTGTGTCGTCGGCCAGGGCCGGCAGGGTGAAACCGATGCCAACGACGATTGCCGTGGCGAGGAGAGTCTTGCGCATGATGAAACCTCCGGAGAATGTAGCGGATGCGAACCCCCTGTTCTCGACGGTCACCGAATGCAAGGCAACCGCTGACGGAAGCAAAAGGAGCAACAACCGTGCCCGGG
>Ga0193717_1002589_pt1 | contig 10367 bp, 8 predicted proteins | sample U2c2metaG_FD_145900 | JGI IMG/M metagenome (GOLD analysis project Ga0193717, IMG submission 145900) | Soil microbial communities from a riparian zone of the East river system, Colorado, United States - U2c2 | ecosystem: Environmental > Terrestrial > Soil > Riparian zone | place: USA: East River...
AAGCGCACCCGCGCGAAAGTAATGGACGCGGGTGCGCGCCGGGGCGAGGATAGGGATGGTTTTTCCCGCTCAGCCTCGCATGGCCCAACGCATCCTCGAACCCGGGCAGATCGAAACGCTCGCGCAGCGCTCGATACCGCGCGTGCGCCTGCCCGATCGCACGCGGCTGTTTTCGCGCCGCGCGACGCGATTGCGCGAGCTCGCCGAGGGCGCGGCGATCGGCGACTATCTGCAGCTCCTCGCCGGGCTTGCGGATGCGCAGCACGCGGCGCTTGCGGATTTCCCAGCGCCGGCGCCGGATGCGGCGCAGCTCGAACGGGCTGGCGAGCATCGGATGCCGCCGATCCACGCGCCGACCTGGCCGCGCGCGCCGCAGTGGCTCGACGTGCTCGATGGGATCTGCGCGGCGGTCACGGCGCGCCACGAATTTCCCGCGGGCGTGGCCGCAATCGGTGCGCGACTGCGCGGCGCACCGCGCGAATGGATCGAGGCGCAAGCCGATGCGTTGCTCGCCGTGCGTCACGAAGCGGTCGATGCGGCCGCCGCGCCGTTCCTGATGGCTGCGCTGCAGGTGCACTGGGCTGCGCTATCGAGCCGGTTCATCGCCGACAAGGTTCAGGCGCTCGATGTTCCCGGCGTGTGCCCGCTGTGCGGCTCGTTGCCGGTGGCGAGCGTCGTCTGCGCACAGTCGCCATATCAGGGCTATCGCTATCTGCACTGCGCGCTGTGCGCGACCGAATGGCATATGGTGCGCGTGCTGTGCAGCCATTGCGGAGCCGCGGGCAGGGACATCGGTTATTACACCGTCGAAGCGGGCACCATCGAAAACGCGTCGCACGAGGCAAGCTCGGACGAACAACAGCACGCCGCCGCGGTGCGCGCGGAAACCTGCGAGCAGTGCCGCAACTACCGCAAGATCCTCTATCAGGAAAAAGATCCCGGCGTCGAACCGGTGGCCGATGACCTGGCCAGCCTGGCGCTCGATCTGCTGCTCGGCGAGCAAGGCTATCATCGCGCCAGCGGCAACCCGTTGCTGTGGCAGCCGAGCGTGGCGTAGGGGTCGTGGACACCGCCGACTCGGGCTCTGCGCGCACAAGCGATCTTCCGTCGCTGGATCGTCTGCTGAACGAGCCGGCCTTCGCGCCCGTGCTCGCGCAATACGCGCGCAGTCAGGTCACCACGGCTCTGCGAAATCAACTCGAGCAACTGCGTGCGAGCGCATTGGCGGGCGAGCTGCAACGCGATGCGTTGCGCGCCGAAGCGATCGCTCAAATCGTCGCAGGCGTGTTGGAGGAGCGCGCGCGACCGCGCTTGCGCGCCGTGTTCAACCTGACCGGCACGGTGCTGCATACCAATCTCGGCCGCGCACTGCTGCCGGACGCGGCCGTGCAATCAGTGGCACGCGCGCTTGCCGCGCCGGTCAACCTCGAATTCGATCTCGATGCCGGCGGCCGCGGCGACCGCGACGATCTGATCGAACCTTTGCTCTGCGAGTTGACCGGCGCCGAAGCCGCGACCGTGGTCAACAACAACGCCGCCGCCGTGCTGCTGCTGCTCAACACGCTGGCCAACCGGCGCGAAGTGGTCGTTTCGCGCGGCGAGCTGATCGAGATCGGCGGATCGTTCCGCATTCCCGACATCATGCAGCGCGCCGGCGCCAGGCTCGTGGAGGTCGGTACGACCAATCGCACGCACGTCGCCGATTACGTCGACGCGCTCGGCTTGCGCACCGCGTTGCTGATGAAAGTGCATACGAGCAATTACGCGATCAGCGGGTTCGCCAAGACCGTCGGTGTCGCTGAGCTGGCCGAAATCGGTCGCAGCCACGGCGTTCCGGTCGCGGTCGATCTCGGCAGCGGAACGCTGGTGGATCTGACGCAATGGCAATTGCCGAAAGAGCCGACGGTGCGCGAGACGATCGCCGCGGGCGCCGATCTCGTCTCGTTCAGCGCGGACAAGCTCCTCGGCGGACCGCAGGCCGGCATCATCGTCGGCCGCGCCGAGCTGATTCGCAAGCTCAGGAAGAATCCGCTCAAGCGCGCGCTGCGCGTCGGCAAGCTGACGCTGGCGGCGCTGGAACCGGTGCTGCAACTCTACCGGACGCCGGAATTCCTGCCCGAGCGATTGACCACGTTGCGCTTGCTGACGCGCGGTCTGGAATCGATGCGGGCGCAGAGCGTTCGCCTGCAGCCGGTCGTGCAGCAGGCAGTCGGCGACGCCTACGAGGTCACGGATGCGCCGATGTTCAGCCAGATCGGCAGTGGCGCGCTGCCGATCGACCGGTTGCCGAGCCACGGCCTGGCCATCCGCTCTGCGAAGCCATCGGGAAAGCGCAGCCGTGGGCTGGATCGGCTCGAAGCCGCGCTGCGCGCGCTGCCGCGGCCCGTGATCGGACGTATTGCCGATCAGACGCTATGGCTCGATCTGCGCTGTCTCGAGGAAACCGACGAAGCGGTATTCGTCGCGCAAGCGGGTGAACTGCGCCTGTGATCGTCGGTACCGCCGGCCATATCGATCATGGCAAGACGACACTCGTTCGCGCACTGACCGGCGTGGATACCGACCGCCTGAAGGAAGAGAAGGCGCGCGGCATTTCGATCGAGCTCGGCTACGCCTATACGCCGTTGTCCAACGGCGAGGTGCTCGGCTATGTCGACGTGCCGGGCCACGAGCGGCTGGTGCACACCATGGCCGCGGGCGCGTGCGGGATCGATTTCGCGCTGCTGGTCGTCGCGGCGGACGACGGCGTCATGCCGCAGACGCGCGAGCACCTGGCCATCCTCGACTTGCTCGGTGTGTCCCGTGGTGCGGTGGCATTGACCAAGATCGACCGGGTCGATGCGGCGCGCGCCAGTGAAGTGCAAATGGAAATCGCCGCTGCGCTCGCATCGACGGCGCTGCGCGATGTCCCGTTCTTTCCACTCGATGCGACCTTGCCCGATGACGCGCGTGTTTCCGCTCTGCGCGCGCACCTGCATGAAAAGGCCGCGAACCTGCAGCAGCGACGCGACGACGGTCTGTTTCGACTCGCAGTGGACCGCGTCTTCACTTTGCCGGGTCACGGAACCATGGTGACGGGCACGGTTTTCTCGGGGCGGGTGACGTGCGCAGATGCGCTGGTCCTGATGCCCGCCGGCACGCCGGTACGCATTCGCAGCATCCATGCGCAGAACAGGGCGTCCGAGTCCGGCCGCGCCGGCCAGCGCTGCGCGCTCAATCTTGCGGGAATCGCGAAGGACCGGATCGAACGCGGCAACTGGATCGCGGATCCACGCCTGCTCGCGCCGACCAGCCGTATCGACGTGCGCCTGCGTCTGCTCGACGACGCTGAAACGCGGCTGACGCAATGGTCGCCGCTGCATGTCCATCTGGGTGCCGCGCATTGCGTCGCCCACGTCGTGCTGCTGGAGCACGAGAACCTCGCGCCCGGGCAAACCGCGCGTGCGCAGCTCGTATTCGATGCGCCGGTCTGTGCGATTCCCGGCGACCGCTTCATCGTGCGCAACGCGCAGGCGACGCGCACGGTCGGCGGCGGCTGCGTGCTCGATCCGTTTGCGCCGACGCGCAAGCGGCGCACATCGCAGCGCCAGCATTATCTCGATGCGCTCGAGGAAATGTTGTCGGGGCAGAGCATCGCACCGCTGCTGCAGCAGGCTCCGTACGGCTTGCGCACGTCAGAATTGATGCGACTGAGCGGCGAGCCGCAGGAGCGCATATCGCTTCCTGCCGACGCGATGATCATCGATGCGGCTCCCGGTGCCGGTGAGCATTTCGTCATCCTGCGCGCGCATTGGAATGCGTTGCGTGAGAGAGCCGTCGAGGCATTGCGCGACTTCCATGCGCGGGCGCCCGACGATCCCGGGCCCGACAGCGCGCGATTGCGCCGCATCGTTTCGCCGGATTTGCCGGACGCGCTGTGGCGCGCGCTGATCGACGAGCTCGCCCGCGATAACATCGTGCTCCGCAACGGAGCATGGCTGCATCTGCCCGGCCACGCGGTGACGCTCTCGGAAAGCGACGAGATGCTGGCGCTCAAGCTGCTGCCGCTGATCGAGGCGGGACACTTCGATCCGCCCTGGGTACGCGATCTGGCCGCTGCCGTGCACGAGGACGAAGATCGCGTGCGCCAGGTGCTGCGCAAGCTGGTCCGGCAGGGCAGGGTATTCCAGGTCGTCCCGGATCTTTTCTACGATCGGCAGCGGATACGCGAGCTGGCCGCCGTGGTCGATGCGCTGGTCCAGGAGCACGGCACCATCGAGGCGGCGAAGTATCGCGACGCGATCGGCGTAGGGCGCAAGCGCAGCATCCAGATCTTGGAGTTCTTCGACCGGCTTGGCTACACTCGCCGCGTTCGCGCTGCGCACGTGTTGCGGACCGATGGCAGCTGGTTCGTCTGACGGCGTCTGCGCGAATTACCCGCGGAAGGCATACGTATCCGGTGGTGCGGCTGGGCTTCAAACCCAGTAGGGGGCGTCAGCCGTTCCCTGGTAGGTTCGACTCCTGCTGCCTTCCGCCAACGTTAGCTGATGATCCGATGCCGACGCCCGCACTCGAACCCCGATTGACCTCGCTCTCCCACGGCGGCGGTTGCGGCTGCAAGATCGCGCCGGGCGTGCTCGCCGATCTGCTCAAGCGCTCGGCGCCCGCACTGCAGTTTCCGCAATTGCTGGTCGGCACGGAAACGTCCGACGACGCAGCCGTGTATCAGCTCAATGACGATCAGGCGGTGATCGCGACGACCGATTTTTTCATGCCGATCGTCGACGATCCGTTCGACTTCGGTCGGATCGCCGCGGCGAATGCGCTGTCCGACGTGTACGCGATGGGCGGCACGCCGCTGATGGCGCTCGCGCTCGTCGCGATGCCGATCAAGGTGCTGTCGCCGGCGACCATTCGCGAGATCCTGCGCGGCGGCGAGTCCATTTGCGCCGAAGCCGGCATTCCGATCGCCGGCGGGCACAGCATCGATTCGGTCGAGCCGATCTACGGGCTCGCCGCGATCGGCGTGGTCGAGCCGAGGTACCTGAAACGCAATTCGGGCGCGCGCGCAGGAGATGCGCTGGTGCTTGGCAAACCGCTCGGCGTGGGCATTTTGTCGGCCGCGCTGAAGTCGGGTCGCCTCGACGATGTGGGATATCGCGCGATGATCGACACCACCGTGCAGCTCAATCGCGTCGGCCCTGAGCTGGCGAAGCTCGCCGGTCTGCATGCGATGACCGACGTGACCGGTTTCGGCCTGCTCGGCCATCTGCTCGGGATGTGCCGCGCCTCGCGCGTGGGCGCACGCGTGCGCATGGCCGACCTGCCCTTGCTGGACAACGTGCTGGCGATGGCCAGGTCCGGCATCGTCACCGGCGCATCGGCGCGCAACTGGGCGTCCTATGGCGCCGACGTCCGATTGGCGCCGGCTCTCGAAGGCGCAGCGCAAGCGCTGTTGTGCGATCCACAGACCTCGGGCGGCCTCCTGGTCGCCTGCGCCGCCGACACTGTCGCCGATACCATCGAGGTCTTTCGACGCAACGGATTCGCGCACGCAGCGGTCATCGGCGACGTGATTGAAGGCGAGCCGATCGCGCGGATCGGTTGAGCGCCGCACCCTAAAGCGCATAACCTCTTGATTGTGTTAGCCTGCAATCGCCCGATCCGATGCCGGTTGTGGGCACCGAATCCCGCAACAAGCCGATGATAGTGAAGGACAATCCGCGGATCCTGTTTGTCTGCATGGGCAACATCTGCCGATCGCCAATGGTCGAGACCGTCGCGCGCGTCGAGTTCGCGCGCGCGGGCATCGCCGCCGACATCGCGTCGGCAGGCACCGAGGGCTATCACATCGGCGAGCAGGCGGACCATCGCGCGATCGAGATCGCTGAGGCGAACGGCTATCCGCTCGCGCAGCACCGCGCGCGGCAAGTGAAGGCCGCAGATTTCGAGGACTTCGACTGGATCCTGGTGATGGACCGCGTGAACCTCGGCGCCGTCGGCCGCCATCGCCCGCGCGCTCATCCGCGCGAGGCCGCGCTGTTTCTTGCACATGCGGGCTTGGCCGGCATTGAGGAAGTACCCGATCCTTATTACGGCTCGCGCAAGGATTTCGAGCACGTGCTCGACCTCGCGCGTCGCGGCTCGGCTTCGCTGATCGAGCGCATCGCCTCCTCGCGCGAGAGCACGCGCGCATGACCCAGCGCGCGCCCGCGAAGGAATTTCCGGCCGATCTCGAATGGGTCAACGCGAGCCGCGCGCCGCAGCTTTCCGAGCTGCGCGGGCGCGTGATCCTGCTCTGGTTCTGGAGCTACGACTGCGTCAATTGCTGGAGCGTCGTCCCCGATCTGCGCTTCCTCGAGGACAAGTATCACGACGGGCTGACCGTGCTCGGCGTGCACTGTCCGAAGTATCCGCAGCAGACGCCGGCCGAGTCGGTGCTGCGCGCGGTCAATCGCCATCGCCTGCGCCACGCGGTGGCGAACGATCCGGGGTTCCGCTTGTGGCAGGAATACGGCGTCAACGCATGGCCCAGCGTCGTCCTGATCGACGCCGAAGGACGATTCGCCGCGTTGTTTGCCGGCGAAGGCCGGCGCAGCGAGATCGATGCGACGATCGCGCGCCTGCTCGAGGAAGCCGCGCTGCGCGACCTGCGCATCTACGAACCGGCGCCGCCGGCGCTGCGTCCGGAACCACGGCTGCCGCTGGCGTTTCCGGGCAAGCTGCTGGCGGACGCAAAACTCGTCTACGTCGCCGACAGCGGACATCACCGGATTCTCGAGTGCACGCACGATGGTCGCGTGCAACGCCAGTTCGGCTCCGGCAACCCGGGTTTCTCCGACGGCACCCAGGGCGAAGCCTGTTTCGACGATCCGCAAGGCCTGGCGCGCTGGCGCGACAGTTTGCTGGTCGCCGACCGCGGCAATCATGCGATACGCCGGATCGCGCTGAGCAACGGCGCGGTCGACACGTTGATGGGTCGCGGGCGGGTCGGACGCATGCGCCCGCATGAAACATCCGCGGACGAAACATCGTTGCATACGCCGAGCGATCTCGTCGTCATCGGCGACGATCTGTTCATAGCCGTTGCCGGGCTGCACCAGATCTGGCGTGTCGATCTGCCCACCGAGAGCGTCTCGGTGCTGGCCGGCAGCGGCCAGCTCGGGCTTGCCGACGGCGTCGCTGCCGACGCCGGTTTTGCGCAGCCGAGCGGCCTCGGCGCGCTGGGCCGCTATCTGGTCGTGGCCGACGCGGCCGCATCGGCGATCCGCTGGGTGCATATCGACGAGGCGCGCGTCGACACCGCGATCGGCGCCGGTCTCTACGATTTCGGCGACGTTCCGGGCGCGCGCGCCGAGGCGCGCCTGCAGAACCCGCTCGGCGTGGCGGTCGATCCGCGCGGGATTGTTTTCATCGCCGACAGCTACAACAACGGGATCAAGGTGCTGAACCGCAAGAGCGGCGAGACGCGCACATTGCGTGTGAACTACCGGTTCCAGGAGCCGGGCGGCCTGTCGCTGGCCGCGGGCGTGCTGTGGGTCGCCAACACCAATGTGCATGAGGTCATGCGCATCGATCTGAACAGCGGTGCGGCCAAGCATGTCGGGATTGGCGAGGCTTGACGCGTTCCGCGCGTTCCGCGTGTCGGACGGATCTCCGGCCTTCCTATTCGCTCTCACTCTCGTCATCCCGGCGAAAGCCGGGACCCAGCGCCTTCGTGAAAGACGCTGGGTCCCGGCTTTCGCCGGGATGACGAGGGTGGGATCTCCGACGTCTCATAATCTACGCATGCCGAAGTCCGATCCAACCCCACCTCCCTTCGACGGCAAAGCCTTCGTCAGCACGCTGAGCAGCGCGCCCGGCGTCTATCGCATGTTCGGCGCCGGCGGCGAGCTGCTCTATGTCGGCAAGGCGGGCAGCCTGAAGAAACGCGTCGGCAGCTATTTCCTCAAGCCGCGCATGGATCCGCGCGTCGGCGCGATGGTGGCGCAGATCGCGCGCGTCGAGACGACGGTCACGCGCACCGAGGCCGAAGCGCTGCTGCTCGAGGCGCAGCTGATCAAGTCGCTGAAGCCGCGCTACAACATCGTGCTGCGCGACGACAAGAGTTATCCGTACATCCACCTGACGCCGGGCGACTATCCGCGCCTGGCGTTCCATCGCGGTGCGCGCAGCGGCGGCGGGCGCTACTTCGGTCCGTTTCCGAGCGCGGGTGCGGTGCGCGAAAGCCTGAACCTGATCCAGAAGCTGTTCAAGATCCGCAATTGCGAGGACAGCTATTTCAGGAACCGCTCGCGGCCGTGCCTGCAGCATCAGATCGGCCGCTGCACGGCGCCGTGCGTAGGACTGATCGAGCAGGCCGAGTACGCCGAGAACGTGCGCCATGCCGCGATGTTCCTCGACGGCCGCGCCGATACCGTGATGAGCGAGCTGATCGCGACGATGGAGCGCGCCAGCGGCGAGCTTGCGTTCGAGCGCGCAGCGCAGATCCGCGACCAGATCGCGCAGGTCAAGCGCGTGCAGGCGCATCACTACGTGCAGGGCGCGAGCGCGGACATGGACGTGATCGCCTGCGCGATACGCAACGGCGTCGCCTGCGTCAGCGTGCTGTTCTTCCGCAACGGCGTCAGCCTGGGCTCGCGCGATTTCTTCCCGCGCCTGCCGATGGATTCGGGCGAGGCCGCGATCATGACCTCGTTCATCGCGCAGTATTACCTCGAGCGGCCGGTGCCGGCGGAGCTGATCGTCAGCCACGCGCCGGACGACTGCGAGCCGCTCGCCGAGGCGCTGAGCGGCCGCGTCGGACACGCGGTCGAGATCAAGGCGAACGTGCGCAGCGATCGCGCGCGCTTCCTCGATCTCGCGCGGCGGAATGCGGCGGCGGCGCTCGCCTCGCATCTGGCCAGCCGGCAGACCCTGCTCGCGCGCTTCGAGGCGCTGCGCGACCTGCTCGAGCTCGAGGACACGCCGCAGCGCATCGAGTGCTTCGACATCAGCCACACGATGGGCGAGGCGACCGTGGCGTCCTGCGTCGTGTTCGGGCCGGAAGGTCCGGAGAAATCGCAGTATCGCCGCTTCAACATCGCCGGCATCACGCCCGGCGACGACTACGCGGCGATGCGCCAGGCGCTGGAGCGGCGCTACCGGCGCATCCAGGCCGGTGCGCCTTCGGCGCACCCTCATCCGCCCGCCGGGCACCTTCTCCCGCAAGCGGGAGAAGGGACATCGAAGCGGCCTGCGGCCGCTGATCAGAAATGGGGCAGGCTGCCGGACATCCTGCTGATCGACGGCGGCAAGGGCCAGGTGCAGCAGGCGCTCGATGTGCTGGTCGAGCTCGGCATCACCGGCGTGCCGGTGGTCGGCGTCGCCAAGGGCGCGGCGCGGCGCTCGGGCGATGAAACCTTGATCCTGGGCGGTTCGGGTCGCACCCTATGGCCGGGGCCCGAATCGCCGGCGTCGCATTTGATCCAGGCGGTGCGCGACGAGGCGCATCGTTTCGCGATCACCGGTCATCGTGGCCGTCGCGAACGTGCGCGCGAGGCGAGCAGCCTCGAGGAGATCGCCGGTGTCGGAGCGCATCGGCGCTCGGCGCTGCTGAAGTATTTCGGCGGCTTGAGCGGATTGCAGAAGGCGGGTGTCGAGGAACTCATGCGCGTCAAGGGAATCAGCAAGGATCTCGCCGAACGCATCTACGCCGTGTTTCATGGATGAAGGACGCATGCGCATAACCATTCCCACCGTGTTGACCCTGTTCCGCATCGTGCTGCTGCCGGTCATGGTGGTGGTGTTCTATGCGCCGTTCCGCGGCGCCAACGTCGCCGCGGCGGCGATCTTCGTCGCCGCGGCGATCACCGACTGGCTGGACGGCTGGATCGCGCGCCGCTACGACATGGGCTCGGCGTTCGGCGAATTCCTCGATCCGGTCGCCGACAAGCTGATGGTCGCGGTGACGCTGTTCCTGCTGGTGCAGGAGAATCCGACGCCGCTGATGGCGGTGACCAGCGCGGTGATCGTCGGCCGCGAGATCAGCATTTCCGCGCTGCGCGAATGGATGGCGGAGATCGGCCAGCGCGGGCATGTCCGCGTGGCCACGCTCGGCAAGATCAAGACCGTGCTGCAGATCGTCGCGATCGTGGTGTTGCTCTACCAGCACGATCTGGAGGGGCTGCGCCTGTTCCATGTCGGCGAAACGCTGCTGGTACTGGCGGCGGTGCTGACGATATGGTCGGCGATCGTCTATGTGCGGGCGGCGTGGCCGATTCTGCGGGAGCAGAAGTGAGGCGAGGACTTTACGCAAGACCCGGCCGTTCGTCCTGATCCTTCGGTACCTCAGGATAAAGTGACCTGCGGTCATCGAAGGGACGAACTTCGCGAGGCCGGGTGCTGCG
>Ga0193717_1002591_pt1 | contig 10364 bp, 10 predicted proteins | sample U2c2metaG_FD_145900 | JGI IMG/M metagenome (GOLD analysis project Ga0193717, IMG submission 145900) | Soil microbial communities from a riparian zone of the East river system, Colorado, United States - U2c2 | ecosystem: Environmental > Terrestrial > Soil > Riparian zone | place: USA: East River...
CCTGGGGGACCGCGAGCACGCGGAGGCCCTGCGGGATGTGGTCAAGCGCGGTGTGCCAGTGGTTGTGGCCGGCGAGGGCTTCATCGGTTCGGAGCTCGCGTCGACACTGGCCGAGCAGGGCGCGGACGTCACCCTGCTGATGGGCGAGGACCTGCCGATGAAGCTGGCACTCGGCGTCGAGGCCGCCGGATGGTTGCTCGAGCGGCATCGGAGCCACGGGGTGAAGGTGCTGCCGCAGTCGCCGCTGAAGGCGATCCACGGATTCGACCAGGTAGAGGGGGTCGAGGTCGCGGACGGCACCGTGCTCCCCGCGGGCGCGGTGGTGATCGGTATTGGGTCCGTGCCGGTGGCCGATCTGGCGATCGAGGCCGGCATCGAGGTCGGCGACGGCGTGGTTGTCGACGCGAGGTGCCGGACTTCGATTCCGGAGATCTACGCGGCAGGCGACCTGGCCCGGTTTCCCAGCCAGGCCTTCAACCGGCAACTCCGGGTCGAGCACTGGCAGAACGCGCAAAACCAAGCCGTGCATGCGGTCCGGTCGATGCTCGGTCACGACGAGCCGTACGACGAGATTCCGTGGGCGTGGAGCGAGCAGCACGGAAAGCGCTGGGAGATCGCCGGCTTGCCGATGCTCGGCAACGACGTGGTCCGCACGGGGGATCCCGACAGCGACGAAGGTGCGCTGTGGGTGTTCTCCGACGAGGGACGCGTGCAGGGCGCGGTGGCGGTCAACCGCCGCCGCGAGCTGCGGGCGGTATTGCGGGCGATGGCAACGGAAGCGCCAGCGGTTTGAGCAGTTCACAGGGGCCAAGCGATAAGAGGTCAGACATGGGTTGGTTGCAGGGCAACGTCGCTATTGTCACCGGCGGTGGTTCCGGCCTCGGCCGGGCGGTGGTCGAGCGGTTCCTGGCGGAAGGCGCGCAGGTCGGCGTCCTCGAGAAGTCGGCGGAGAAACTCGCCAAGCTCGAAGCAGATCTCGGCGACGACGTCGTCGGCGTCCAAGGTGACGTGACCAGTTACCAGGACAATGTGCGGGTCGTCGAGGAAACCGTCGCGCGATTCGGGAAGCTCGACACCTTTGTGGCCAACGCCGCGATCTGGGACTTCTCGACGAAGCTGGTCGATATGCCGGAGGACAGCCTGGACACGCTGTTCGACGAAATGTTCCATGTGAACGTCAAGGGTTACCTGTTCGGCGCCAAGGCAGCTGTCCGGGAATTGGCCGCCAGTGGCGGATCGATCATCTTCACGGTGTCCAATGCCGGGTTCTACCCTGGCGGCGGCGGCCCGTTGTACACGTCGTCCAAGCACGCCGTGCTCGGACTGATCAAGCAGTTGGCGTTCGAATTGGCACCGAAGATCCGAGTCAACGGCGTCGCCCCCGGTGGCATGCTCACCGACCTGCGCGGCCCCGGCGCGCTAGGCCTCGGGGAGACCAACATTTCCTCGGTTCCTCTTGCTGATCTGGTCAATCAGTGCACGGTATTGCAGAAACTTCCGGAAGCCGCCGATTACGCCGGGAACTACGTATTGCTGGCTTCGAAGGAAAACTCTTCGGCTTCGACCGGAGCAATCATCAACTGTGACGGCGGGATGGGCGTTCGCGGCCTGGCCGAAGTCGCCGGCGGAAACGACCTGTAGGAGAGGAAAGTCATGAAGAGGCCTACTTTCGGTACCCGTGAACTCTATGACGCACTCGCGGAAGCGCTCAACAGTGACCCCGTCTGGCAGAAGAAGGCCAGGAAGATGACGTTCGGGATGACCCATGTCTACAACGGGAAGTTCCCGCTCGTGCTGCGGATGATGTTCACCGAGGGGGTGATGTCGGACGTCACCGTTTTCGATTCCGCGGAGGACGCGCCCTTCAGTGAGTTCGTGCTCACCGGGGACAGTGAGAACTGGGAGCGGATGCTCGTCACCGGCGAACTCAGCGTCAACATCGCGTTGGTGAGCAAGCAGATCTCGGTCAAGGGAAAAATGGGGATGATGATGAAGAACATCCCGCAGTTCAATTACATCATCGCCAAGCTCATCGAACTCGAGCCCCGCGTGCTGGACGACGACCGCGCCTGACATCGACCCCGGTTTGTGAGTGTTCAGGCTGGTTCTTACTGGCCTGAACACTCACGAGGATCAGGAAACAGGATGGATCTCAATGGCGAGACTAATCGATCTCGGTAATGATGATTGGCAGTTGGTGAGACGGGTGCAGCGCGGCGATATCGACGCGTTCGGCCGCCTGTACGACAACAATTACCGGTTGGTCTATTCCTATGTCCTGCAGCGCACAAGACACGCGGCGCTGGCCGAGGATCTGACCAGCGAGACGTTCATCCGGGTCTTCCGCCGGATCGGTTCGGTGAGGTTCCAAGGCCGCGAGATACAGGCCTGGATCATCACCATCGCGCGCAACCTCATGATCGACCACGTTCGCTCGGCCCACTCGCGGTACGAGCAGGTCAAAAAAGATTTCGAGCCGGCGGACATCCTCGCTGACAGTGCTGAACAAGCGGTGTTGGCGAGGATGGCCGGCTCGGAGCTGCGCGCCGGCATCGCGCAGCTCACGGACGCGCAGCGGCAATGCATCGTCCTGCGGTTCTACGAGGACTGCTCGGTAGCCGAAACAGCGGCGATCATGCGGCGCAACACCGGGACGATCCGGGCGTTGCAGCACCGGGCGGTCCGACGACTGGCGGCACTCATCGAGTCTCCGCAGCCGCGGAATCAGCTTGTCGGGGAAGGAATCGGATGATGCGCGTTTGGGATGCCTGGCTGGACAAGTTCGACCCGGTGGCCGCGGTACGCGGTGCCTGGCGCGGGTTCGCGGTCTTGCTGATCGGCGGGCTCCTCGCGCCGGTGGCCGCGCGGCACATCCCGGTCGTCGGTTCGTTCTGGCTCGTGCTCACCGCGGTCGCCGCCTTCGCGGTGGCGGCGTGGGCGCCGGGCACGTCGGCCGATTTCCGGGTGTGCGGAGTTGTTTCCGCGGTAAGCGCGTATCTGCTGGTCTTGCCGCTGGTGTTACTGCAATCGGCCGGGCGATCCCCGGTGCAGATCGTGTCCACTTTGGCCGTCGCGGCGCTTGTCGGTGCGGTGACTGGTTTTGCTCGCACTAGGTGGTCCCAATGAGTAACGCGGTACAGACGCCGGCTGCGCACCGGAACAAGCCGAAGCCGAAGTCGAAGCAGCTGAAGATGGTGGCGAGCCCGTTCCGGCAAGCCGGTGAGATGACCCAGCTCGGTGGCCGGGTCATCGCGATGGCGGTGCGCAAGCCGGTCGGCTACTGGGGTGAGGTGCGGGACCAGATGGCCCTGATCCTCAAGCTCTGCTGGCTGCCGATGATGGTGGCCACCATCGCGTTCGGGTTCGGCGCGCCCGGCCTGCAGGGCGGGAACATCATCAACCTCTTCGGCGTGCCGGAACGGCTTGGCTCCTTCTTCATCATGGCCAGCGTCCGGGAATTCGCGCCGTGGATCAACGCGATGGTGATCGCCGGTGTGGTGGGCACCGCGATGACCGCGGACCTCGGCGCCCGGCGGATCCGCGAAGAGATCGACGCGATGGAAGTGCTCGGCGTCGACCCGATCCGCACGCTGATCCTGCCGCGGGTGATCGCGGTGACCGTCATGACCGGCCTGATGGACCTCGTCGCGCTGGTGTTCGGCGTCATCGGCGGGTTCATCGCGGCGGTCTTCGTGTTCGACGCGAGCGCCGCGGCCTTCGTGAACAGCTTCTTCGACAACGCCACCACCACCGACATCTGGGGCAGCGTGGTGAAAACGACGGTTTTCGGCCTGATCATCGGCGTTGTCTGCAGCTACAAGGGTTTCCGGGCCGAAGGCGGGCCGAGCGGTGTCGGCCGCGCGGTCAACCAGGCCGTGGTGATCTCGTTCGCCGCGATCTGGATTTTCAACTGGGTGTTCACCACGATCTTGCTCGGGTTGAACCCGGACATGCACGTCTACAAGTGAGAGGCGCAGATGACTGCTCCGAAGCCGAAGGATCTTGTCATCACGCCAGGCGTTCTCGGCGAGAAGATCCACCAGAGTTTCGCCACCGGCGTCGAGATCGCCCAATTCTCCGCCAAGACCATTCGCGGGCTGCCCGATGTCCGGCATTACGTCGGTGAGGTGCTCCGCCAGTCCGCCACCCTGATCCTTTCCAGCGGCCTGATCATCTGGGCGATGCAGTTCGTCATGGGATCGGTGTGCGCTGTCGAGGCGAGTTACACGCTGAAGCAGATCGGCGCGCCGCTGTATTCAGGCATCTTCAACGTCTATTGCGGTTTCCGGGAGATGTCCCCGTACATGTGGGGCTACATCCTGGCCGCAAAAGTCGGGTGCGGCCTGGTCGCGGAAATCGGGTCGATGCGCATCACTGACGAGATCGACGCGATGGAGGTGATGGGCATCAACTCGCGGAGTTACCTTGTCGGAACCCGGATCCTGGCGACTTGGATGGCCATGCCGTTCCTGTACACCATTGGGCTCGGCATGCTGTACATCTCCGAATACCTCGTCACCGTGCTGCAGTTGCGCGTTGTTTCACCGGGTGGGTACAACTACATCTTCTGGTTGTATCAGAGTCCGGTCGATTTCCTCATGGTGCTCGCGAAAGTGATGGCCATGGGCACGGTGATCATTTTCGTCAGTTGTTACTACGGGTACAACGCGCGGGGCGGCCCGGTCGGCGTCGGCACCAATACCGCGAAGTCGATGATGGTGAACATGGTGATGATCCACGTCGTGAGCACCTTGTTCACGCAATTGTTCTGGGGGCTCGATCCCAACGCCCCGATCGCGAATTAGGAGCGGACGATGAAGATGACCACGGACCACTTGGCGAATGTGGGCACGCTGCCGGAAGTCGCGTCGAACGGCGCCACGCATTCGATGCGGGTGCGCGATGTGCACAAGAGCTTCGGCGATTTCCAGGTTCTGAAGGGCATGAACCTGGATTTCGCGGACGATGCCATCACGACGGTCCTCGGCCCGTCAGGCACCGGCAAGAGCGTGCTGATCAAGCACCTCGTCGGCCTGCTCGAGCCGGACGCCGGTGAGATCATGGTCTTCGGTCAGGACATCTGGCGGGTGAGCGAGCAGGAGCGGTACGAGCTGCGCAAGCGGTTCGGTGTGCTGTTCCAGGACGGCGCGCTGTTCGGGTCGATGAACCTGTTCGACAACGTCGCCTTCCCGCTTCGCAAGCACACCAACATGTCCGAGGCCGACATCACCGAGATCGTGATGGGCCGGCTGATCGAAGTGGGTCTCGAGAAGTCGCTCACGAAGTCGCCGTCGGAGATCTCGGGTGGTATGCGCAAGCGCGCCGGGTTCGCCCGCGCACTGGTGATGAACCCCGATATCGTCCTGTTCGACGAGCCGGACTCCGGCCTCGACCCGGTGCGCACCAGCCTGCTGTGCGACCTGATCCTGGAGATGCACGCGCGGCACAAGGGCACGTATCTGGTGGTCACACACGACATCCGCAGCGCCCGCAAGGTCAGCGACTACGTGGGCGTGATCTGGCAGGGCCAGGTCGTGCACTACGGCGAGGCGGACGAGGCGTTCGCCTCGGAAGACCCGTTCGTGCGCCAATTCCTGTCCGGTGAGTCCGCCGGACCGCTGGGGATGGACTGAACGCATGCGAAACCTGATGGTCATCGGATTGGCAGCCGTCGCCGTGTTCGGCGCCGGCGCCTGGTCCCTGAGTTCGGAGGAGTATCGCGTCAGCGTGCTGCTGCCGTCCGCGGCGAACGTGGTCGAGGGCAGTCCCGTGCTGATGAACGGTTTTCAGACCGGCGAGGTCGCCTCGATCAAGGTGCAGGACGGGAAGGCGCGGGTCGAACTCGCGTTGGACAGCGACCATTCCCCGCTGCACGACGGCGCCAAGGTCGAGGTGGAATGGCGTGCGCTGCTCAGTGAGCGCCACATCAGCGTCACCGACGGCCCGGAGAACAACGCGGCCATCCCGTCCGGCGGGATGCTCAAGGGCGAAATGCCGACACCGATGGAGCTGGACCAGGTGCTGGCGGCGCTCGACCCGCCGACCCGGGCGCGGCTGTCGTCGCTGGTCAAGCGGCTGGACGGCACGCTCACCGGGAATGAGAAAGACCTGCGGTCGACGCTGAAGACCAGCGGACCCGCGGTCGCCGCGCTCGGTGACGTCCTGCGCGGGCTCGGCACGGACGGCCCGGCCATCAAGCAGATGGTGACTCGGGTCAACTCGATGGTCGGGACGCTGACCGAGCGGGACGGCGACCTGCGGAACATCGTCAACGGCCTGTCCACCCTGTCCGCGGAAACCGCGGGACAACGGCAAAAGCTGTCGGACTCGCTGACCGCGTTGCCCGGCACACTGGACACCGCGAACCGGACGCTGGGCAATGTACCCGGTGTGGTGGACAAGGTCGCGCCGCTGCTCGACGACCTCCGCCCGGCCACCGAGCGGCTGCCCGGCGTCGCCGGTAACCTCGCGCCCGTCCTGCGCGACCTGCGGCCACTCGTCGGCGAGCTGCGGCCGACCCTGGCCGCGGCGGATGCGCTGCTGGACACCACTCCTGGCCTGCTGGACAGCGCGCACCCGGTGGTAACCGGGCTGAATTCCGCGGTCGGCGCCATGCTCCCGGCGGTGGAGTTCCTGCGGCCGTACACCCCTGAGCTGACCGCGAACTTCACGAACTGGGGCAGCGCGATGGCCAACTACGACCAGAACAGCCACTACTCGCGGCTGCACATTTCGGCGAGCCCACAGAGCGTCAACCTGAACCCGGGCTTGAACCTCCCGCCCGGTTTCGTCAACCGGCCGTACCCGTTCCCGGGTGAAGCCGGGCGGCAGCCGTGGACCGACGCTTTCGGGAGTGGAGTGAAATGAGCGTCTTCTCGAAAGCACGCGTCATCGGCGCGGTGATTTTCCTCGGCGCGACAGCCGTCGCCAGCTGGGGAATCCACGAGAGTTCCAACCCCGACGGCACCCTGGTGGTCGCCGAGTTCGCCGACGCGAGCCCGCTGCTCAAGCGCAACGACGTCAAGGTGGACGGCGTCAAGGTCGGCGAGATCGCGGAAATCACCGCGCACGACGGCAAAGCGGCCGTCACGATGGAGCTGAATCCCGAGGCGCTGCCGTTGCACGACGACGCCAAAGCACAGATCCGCCCGGTCAGCCTGCTCGGCGAGCGCTACCTGGAACTGGACCGCGGCACGCCGTCGGCGCCGGAAATGGCGCCAGGGGCCAAGATCGGGTTGGAACGCACCAGCCGCAACACCGACCTCGACGAGGTGCTCAACACCGTCGACGACCCGACCGGCCAGTCGCTGGCCGCGTTGATCACCATGCTCGGCGAGGGTGCCCGCGGCAACGGCGCGAACATCCAGGCGACCATCCAGGCGCTCGGCCCCGCCATGCGGAACACCGATGGCCTGGTCAAGATCCTCAACGAGCAGAACCAGTTGCTCAACAGCGTCGTCGACAACGTGGGCCCGGTGGCCGGAGCACTCGCCCGCGACCAGGGCAAGACGCTCGACGGCCTGGTGGGTTCGGCGCACACGCTGCTCGGCACGACTTCCGCGCAGCAGCAGGCGTTCGAGTCGACGCTGGCGGAACTTCCGTCCACTTTGACCGAAGCCCGGTCGACGCTTGGTGAGCTTGTCGGCACCGCGAATTCGGCGACCCCGATGCTCCGGGCCTGCGGCCCGACGACGGACAACTTGGCGCAGATCAGCGAGGAACTGAAGCGGTTCGCCGACTCGGCCGATCCGGCGCTGGCGTCCGCGGAACCGGTGCTCGCCAAGGCGCAGGGCCTGCTCGACCAGGCGCAGCCGGTGGCCGCCGAGCTGCGCAAGGCGGGTCCGGACCTGGCGTCGAGCAGCAAATCGGCGGATCCGCTGGTGTCCCAGCTGACCCAGAACATCGGTGGCGTGATGGCGTTCATCAGGAACTGGGCGCTGTGCACCACCGGCCACGACGGCGTGTCGCACTATTTCCGCGGCCGCGTCATCGCGACTCCGCTGACCGCGACCGGCACGGTCCCCGGGCTCCAGGGCGATCTGGGCATTCCCCAGCTGCTTTCCAGCGGCGGGCAAGCCCAACCGCAGCCCGGCGCGTTGCCGCCCCTTCCACTGCCGGGGCTCGGGTTGCTCAGCCAGCCGCAGCAGCCGGACGGCGGCGTCACCGGCCTGAACAAGCAGCAAGAAACCGGCGTTCTCGGCTTTCTCCTCGGAGGGTTGTAATGGCAGCGATACGCAGGGCGCGACCGAGCCGCTCGGTGTTGATCGGCATCGGGGTGCTGTCGGTGTTTGTGGCGTCGCTGCTGCTGGCGGTGAACGCGACCCACGGCGTGCCGTGGCAGACGGGCACGCAGCTCAAGGTCGCCTTCAACAACGTCGGCGCGTTGCAGACCGGCGACGACGTCCGCATCGCGAACGTGCGAGTGGGCCATGTCCGGGAGATCAGCCTGGTCGACGGCAAGCCGTCGGTCGTGCTCAGCTTCGACAAGGACACCAACGTTTACCGCAATGCCACCGTCGTGGTGGACGAACGGTCCGCGCTGGGGCAGAAGTTCGTCGACATCGACCCTGGTGACGAACGCGCCGGTCAGGTCGGCGCGGACGAAACCCTGCCGGCGGCCCGTACCACGGACGCGAACGAACTGTCCGATGTGCTCAAGGTGCTCGACGAGCCGACCCGCAAGGGACTCGGCACCGCCGTCCGGGAACTCGGCGGCGGCGCGGGCGGGCACAGCCAGGACATCCGCGACGTGCTCGGCGCGGCGCCGCAGATGTTGCCGGACCTCGGAAAGGTCGCGCAGGCACTGAGCGCCGAGAACGGCACCGATCTCCACGCGATGCTGGCCTCCGCGAACAGCCTCGCCGGCCGGTTCGCCGGCCGTCAGGAGCAACTCGGCGAGCTGGCCGGGCAGCTGGACACGACCATGCACGCGCTGTCGGTGGACAACGGGAAACCGTTGTCGGAAGCGTTGCAGCGCGCGCCGGAGACACTGCGTGAGGTCCGTAGCGCGTTGCAGACCGTGCGTGGTCCGCTCGCGCAGACCGCGTCGGCGGCGCACCAGCTTGAACCCGGCGCGGTGGCGCTCGGGAAGGCGACCCCGGATGTCCGCGGTGTGCTGCGTGAGGCTGTCGGCCCGCTGAACAAGGTCCCCGATGTCGCGGGCAAGGCCCAACCGGCGATTTCGGGCCTCGAGCAGGCTTTCGGCGAGGCGCGGCCGTTGGCGCCGATGCTGACCAAGGGGTTCGGCGACCTGCAGGTCCCGCTGGCTGTGCTCAAGCCGTACGCGCCGGAGATCGCCACGTTCTTCAACAACGCGTCGAGCGCACTCGGCCAGGGCGACGCAGCTGGGCATTGGCTGCGGATCTATCTCAACCTGGGCGCGGAATCGGTGCTCGGCACCCTGCCGATCGCGGACCCGACGGCATCACGCAACGCGTATCCGGCGCCGGGCCAGGCCATCCACGACCGAGAAAAAGGTCCGTTCGGTCAACGAGCGGGAAAGTGAGTCGGCATGTTCGGTAGAAAAGGTACGGGCATCAGCCGGCGGAAGGTGGCACCGGCGAAGATCGGCGTGCTGATGGCGGTGGTGACCATCGCCATCGGGGTCGCGCTGTTCAACAAGGACCGCATCTCCACCTCGCTGAGCAGCGGTGACCTGCTGCGCGTCAACTTCGCGCAGGACTACAAGCTCCGGGAAAGCCTTACCGATGTGAAGATCGCCGGTGTTCCCGTCGGCCGGGTCAGCTCGGTCAAGGAGACCGGCGACGGCACCGCCGTGGTCGAGGTGAAGATCGACGACGGCGTCCGGCAGAAGCTCGGCCGGACCCCGTCCGCGGCGATCCGCCCGGTGACGATGCTCGGCGGCAAGTACTACGTCGACCTGGTTCCCGGCGGAGACAAGGGAAATCCCGACGGCGACGTCCCGGTCGAGCGCACCAAAGTCCCGGTGGAACTGGACAAGGTGGCCAGGGCGTTGCAGCCCTCGGCGCTGGACGGCGCGCGTTCGTCCATCTCACAGCTGGACAAGACCCTCGGCAACGGCGGGTCCACCGCCATCGACCAGTTGCTGGCCGACGCGCCTGCCGCGCTGGCGCCGGCGGGCGAGGTGCTGACGGCGGCGCGCGGCACCAATCCGCGTACCGACCTGCCGTCCCTGGTGAGCGGCCTGGAATCCACCGGCCGCGTGCTCACCCAGCAGGACGGGCAGCTGACTTCCATCGTGCGGGATCTCTCGTCGACCAGTTCGGTGCTCGGCAACCGGGCGCGGGACCTCGCCGCGACGCTCGACACGCTGCCGGAAACCCTGCGCAGCGCGGACTCCGGCCTGTCCCGTTTGGACACCACACTGGGGAAGCTGAAGGACA
>Ga0193717_1002592_pt1 | contig 10363 bp, 2 predicted proteins | sample U2c2metaG_FD_145900 | JGI IMG/M metagenome (GOLD analysis project Ga0193717, IMG submission 145900) | Soil microbial communities from a riparian zone of the East river system, Colorado, United States - U2c2 | ecosystem: Environmental > Terrestrial > Soil > Riparian zone | place: USA: East River...
TCAGATCACCTTCACGCATGGTGTCAAGGACAACTTGCGTTGCGAGCCACTCTCTGTAGTGTTCTCGCCTTCTCATCTCTTTATCAGGTTTCGCATTCTTGCGAGACCTCTTACTTTCACGATCGCGTTTTGCAGCTTTGTGCTGCCTGCGGTCGTTCTCATAATTCTTATGTTCTTGGCGAAGTCGTTTGACTTCTGCCAATAATTCCTCCTGTTGGTGGGATCTTTTCCGCCTTTCCCTATCGGAGTCCTCTATATCCTTGCGGAGCCTTTGGCTCGCGGCGAGGCGGGCGTTGAATTCAACGCTCGCTTCGTTGGATCCTCGGGTAGGCGAATGTAGGTTACGCATTGCCTGTATTATATTATCGTCGGCCTCAGTCAAACCATATTGGTTTGATTGCCTTGATTGGGCAGGCGAGTTCGCTCGTGCCTGATCGTCGCCCTGCGCTTCTCTCAAGCGCTCGGCAGCGAGATACAAATCTCGCTCTAACTTTTTGATCCGGAGGACCCTCCGTTCATTTAGTTCATTAGCTCGGCCTGCCTCACTGTCTTGTGGGGCATTTGATTTGGCCTTGTTCGGTTCCTCGGAGATCGACTTAGATCTTCGTTCGTCTTCCCCATCAAATGGGGTTAGATCGGAACTTTTGCGAGGGGATTCTTCATCCTCATCGCTATAATATTGCAGGTCGCGATCGCGGCCTGTATCTCCACTTGAGGTTCGTAGTTCGACTCGGGCTTGGTCCGAGCCGTTGCCGTTCCCCAACGTCTCGCTAGCAACAGCGAGTATTCGGCTGCTACGACGCAAGTCGGGTAGGTTCGGCAGTTGGTCCCCGATACCATCACGAATCGGGGATAGTGGGGGATTGTCGGGAACCTGATGGGTTTCTCGACTATCTCCTTGGGGAACCTGTAAGGTTCTCCCATCAGTCTTCTTTTTGTTCTTTGCCATATCAACTCGGGGTTGGTATGTAGTTAGTCTTGTGAGATTCAAAAATATGTAAGGGTTTACTTATGAGGTAGACCTTAGTCACACCGAACAGAATCAGACCACGTCTATGGTTGTTCTGTGTACAGTATGTAATAAGGTTCTAATCTATTAATATATAAACCTTGTGGTTTATATAATAAGTTCTCAGCCACTTTGTAAACATATACAAACATAGTAGACTAGGTATCCTTACACCCTCCCCCTCGGGAAGAGTGAAGCCGTAGGATTCACCAATAAATAGAACTATAGTACAACTACAGTGGTGTAGTGTACAGGGTATATAATTTTGAGGGGAAGATAACAAATTAATATTATCTTCGCATGGCGAGCGGAATAGTCAACACAATGTGTTGACTGAGCAAAGCACCGAAGAGGATAACTCAAGAGTTATCCGTATCCATGACGCGGGATGGGTCCTCGCTGTCATGGGGCTCGTTCATCTCGACATTTTCGTCGGGAGGGGCACCCAAGGGAACTTCGTCAATGACCGGAGTCATTGGCGGCACGGCCGGTGGTTGTGGTTGAAGGCTGGGTGTGCTAAGTCCAGCCAGCGATGGCGTCGCGGTACTCCCCATAATGGTGGGGACGCTAAGAGTGTGGGCGACGCGTGACGTCGCCCCAGCGGTTGGGAGTACCGGTATCCACCTCGCGAGGCCTTGATGGTAGATATAGGACATGCTATCCGGCCAGGGCTGCCGCTCTGGTCGAGTCCTTCCTCGTTCCCGATAGGTGTTGATAAGGACACGAGTCATCGTGTCCTTCTCGGTGTTATCCGAGTGTTCGAGCCAGGTGAACGCGTACTGGGACGCGTCCAACACTTCGTCGGTGGTGACACCCCGCATTGCGAGATATCGTGCGCATTCCATCTCATCCACGTCTGGGGAGAATGCGATAGGCTCCCAGCTAGGTGTGGGATGGACCGTGAGTCCACCCTTGGCGAGGAGTTCGCCGTATAGTTGTATTTGGGCAACTATACCCATCGTGAGGATCTGCCCACGGCGTTGGTGGGAGCGACGCTCCATTTCTTCGGGAGGAGGGTTTGTACCCTTTTTCTCCTTCTTCTCCTTCTTCTCCTTGAAGAAGGGAGCGAAGCGCCGGAATCCTCGTATTACCCGTTCGTACGGGTATCCGTTGTACCCAAGGGTAATTCCCTTAGGTTGGGAACGCGTTATTTTCGCGGCCCATTCCATCCACACAAGTGGGTGGTCTTCGTGCCTTGGGGAACTGATGTTCCCCAGTCGTGGGTCGGGCTTACCGTTGGTGGTAAGTCCCAGTTGGTTTGAGACGGAGAGGAGGAGGAGGGATTGTTTCGAAGGCATATCCTTCTCATCCTTTATCCTCCGATTCCTCTCCTCTTCTTTGGTGTAACCCGCGAGTTTCACCGTGCCAGTATTGGGATCATATTTGATCTTTTCGGCCCAGTCAGGGACCCTCCACTGGCTAATCGCCGAACGCTGTACGTTCGACTTGTGCTCTGCCTTGTGGCAAGCACTGACATATTGCCGGATTGACGACAACAAGTTGTTCTTGTATGCGTTGTTCTCGGCGTGGGCCTGTTCCAGCGCGCGTAGAGCGAGCCGGAATTCTGCGTCTGATGCAGGACGAATGTCCGGCACCCTCCCCTCAACAGAGTTGCTCCCCGCGGGACCAACAGCGTGAGTGGGCACAGTCCCATTGAGTATCGCGACTACTAGTCGCGCACATGCGCTGTCCGCGGCCTTGGCCTCGGCAGCCTCTGCTTCGGCCGGATCGTAATCCGTGTCGTACTCGTCATCGTCGTATGATAATGCGTTATCATAGTCCATTGTGGGTAAGGCAGTTGCCTTACCCTTCGCCGCTGCAGTTGCGGAAGGCGCTACAGGTGGCGCTACCGTCTGGGGCGAGTCAACGACATTCAAGACGAATGTCGGTTTGGTGAGTGCAGGCGCACGCTTGGCGTGCGTCTGTGTGGGGCGCTGCGTTTTCGCAACCGCCGCGTACGACGGTATAGAGTTACACGCCTTGAGACTGGTCTCAAGGCTATTGACCTCGACGCGGAGATCATCGACCTCTAGCTCGAGGTCGCGCTCGCGCCTCCTGGAGTCCTCGAGGTCGTCTCGAAGACGCCTCAATTCCGACGTGTCCTGTCGCCACTGGGCGATAGGTACGAAAGACGCGGAGCGTTTGTCGCAGGCGTCGACGTAGGACCCGTCGTCCTCCATTGCACCGTCGTTGAGGTGTGCAAGGTAATCCTTGCACACCTTACATTCGGATCCAGAATGCACGATGCACTCGTGGATCGGGTTCCACTTCCACCTAATGGTGGGGGCTCTGCGGCGTGAGCCGCGATGGGAGCGTTGTTGCAGAGTCCGAGGACTCGCAGAACGCATTCTGCTGCGGTCGGAGCGGTCGGGCGTGGACATGCGTCCGCGCTCGTCGTCGTCCATGGGGTGGTCTTGTTCTTGTGACATCTCGATGTGCTCGAAATCTGGTATGAGAGAGAAGTGGGGAGTCGGCAATTTCGCCATAAAACTTCCAACGTCACGTGCCCGTGGTGGCGCGTGTCCATATTTGGATGTTTCCCCTTTTTGGACTTCGGGAAAATCCCGCTTAGTTTCTCTTTCGAGCAACCCGCCTTGCGGGTTTGTTCGCATTCGAGCTTCGGCTCGTTTGCTCATCAGTTGTCGAGGACTTCCTCGGCAACTTCTTCCAGTCGTTCTCGTCGATACCTAGAAGTTCTAGGTATCGATCTAGAGCCTCCAAGTCTTTGCACTCGGAGTATGGCTCCCAGGTGGTGTCACCAAGGTTCCATTGGACGAGGAACAATACCTTGTTCCCGTTCCATTGGTGGGCGAGTATTTCGTCTACCAGCCATTCGTTGTCTTCGGCGTCGCCGAAGTCGTAGTAGGCGCGAACTTCGCGTCTTGGGAATACCTTGTCGTCATTACTGATGTAGTGACGAAGTCTGGAAACATGGAACGAAGGATGAATCCTTCGTGCCTTGAGTTCCGAAGGTAGGTCCAAAGTGTAATGCGACTCATTGGGGTGACTCTTGGTCACCTCATATGGGCCGATATACTTTGGCATTAATTTTCGTGCCCTACCCTTGGGTAGGGATAAATTCTCAGTGGACAAGTATACCTTGTCCCCTACCGCGAATGGCGCGTCCGTCCTCCGCTTCTTGTTTGCCTGGTGAGTCTGTCTCACTCGGCTCGCGATGATGGCATCATGTGCCGTCTCTAAGTTACTAATAGCCTGGTTTACGAATCGTCGTACTCCGGGCTTAGCTTTCTCGATGGGAGTTATCCCACCTATGATCATAGGCATATGACCATAATTAAGTTCAAAGGGAGCGAATCCCGTTGAGCTACTTATATTCGAGTTCAATGCGAACTCGGTCAAAGGTATTTTGTCGACCCAATCAGTTTGGTCGGGTCGAACTAAGGTCCGTAGGATTTGTCCTATGGATCTATTAGCCCTCTCGGACGCTCCATCCGTTTGAGGGTGGAACGCTGTAGACATCAATAATTTGGTGCCTAATATTCTGTGAGTTTCCTTCCAAAATTTGGAAGTAAACTTGGGGTCGCGATCGGATACGATCGTGTCGGGAAGTCCGTGTAGTCGGACGATCTCCTTGACGTAAATCGACGCAAGCTCAGATGCTTTAACCGTTGTATTTACGGGAATTAGGTGGACCATCGAGGTCATCCTACATATGACTACCCATAGGTAGTCATAACCTTGCGACTTCGGGAATGGCCCTATAAAGTCCATTCCTATTGACCCCCATGGTCGGTTGGGGATTGGTAATGAGTGCAGGAGACCAACTGGTCTCTGGGTACTTGTCTTGTTAGCCTGGCAAGTACTGCACGAATCGCAGTATTTATTCACTTCCTGAGTGATTCTAGGCCACCAATACCAACGGCGGACATAATCAGCCGTCTTTTGGGCACCAAAGTGCCCAAGGATCGTATGTCCTTGTTCAATTATTGTAGCCGTGAGGCTATGATCCTTCGTGACTACACGAGGGATACAAAGGACTTCGTCCTTTCCGCGATTTCGAGTGTAGAGAAGTCCTTCTCTATACTCAAACGTAGGGAATCGTGACGATTCAGTCACGATTTTGGAGAACAATTTGTCCTTCTTATACCCGGTGCGAACGCGCTCGAGAAAGTCTGTGGCTTTCTCTACGTGTTCTCGGAGCTCAGGTCCTTGAGATATCGACTCAAATATTGTTGGGTCGTCCTCATCATCGGGGGCACCTTGAGATGCTCCTGACGCTCGGGTGACATTGGCGAGTTCCTTCGCCAATGTGCCTCGTTCTTCGGCGGCTTCTCGTAAAGGTCGCCTGTTCGCGTCATCATTGATGGCGCGTATTTCTACTACGCGGTTCCATGGGAGGTCTTCTCCCTCTGGATCCAATTGAACGTCTGCGTTCACAAAGTCGTAACTAGGGTATGAGTCTTCACTCGTATCCGATTGATAATATCGCGAAAGGCTGTCAGCAACTTTGTTGGTGACGCCTTTCACATATTGTATATCAAAGTCGAATCGACTTAGATATTCCATCCATCTCATCTGACGATGAGATAGACGTCGCTGAGTCTTGAAGAATTCAAGAGCTCGGTGGTCGGTAACGATATTTATTCGATTACCGATGAGTTTGTCCTCCCACTTGAGGAGGGCTTCGAGTATCGCGATGGTTTCCATCTCGAATACTCGATAGTTATGTTGGGCAGAAGTAAACTTCTTGGACATGAAACCAGCCGGTCGGCAGGTTTGCCACGACTGGCCTTGTCCATAAACTGCACCTACTCCCGATGCCGAGGCATCGCAGATAACCCATATGGGTTCGTCTATAGTAGGGTCAATAGGCCGTAAGATCGGTGTCTTACAAGCCAAGATTTTGATATTATCCATACACGTTTGGTGTATGGGTCTCCAGTGGAACGGGTGTCCGTTCTTCTGGATCGCTTGCAGCGGTCCAGTATACGATGATACATCCGGCATAAAGTGTGCCAGATATTGTACAAGTCCGAGGAAACGTTGCACATCGTGCTTGTTCCTAGGGGTACGCCACTCACGGACGCGGGACATCTTGTCCGCGTCCGCATGAATGCCTCGGTCGTCAATGACATGGCCGAGGCAGTCCATTCGTTTGGAGTAAAGATCACATTTCTTTTCCTCCAGGAAGAGTTGTGCCTTGCGCAACTTTTCGAATACGAGCCCGAGGTGTTCCTCGTGGTCGTCTATGGAATTGCTAAACACGAATATATCGTCAAGATATACGTGTACGAATCTCCCGATGAATTCTCGGAAGATTGTAGTCATTAGCCTTTGAAAGGTAGCCGGTGCATTGCAATCCCCTTGCTGCATCGTATGACTCAGAAATGTGCCGTAAACTGTGGAAAACGCAGTTTTCCACACGTCGTTTGGTTCCACGCGTATCTGTTCGTACGCGTCAGACATATCGATCTTTGATCGATATTTCGCTCGCGCAACATCGTTGCGTATTTGTTCTTGGTCGGGAAAGGGCGTAACGTCCTTTTCCGTATTATCATTTCGCTTTCTAGCGTCAATGACAGTTCGAAGACGTCCAGTCTTCTTCGGCACGCATAACATTGGTGCGGCCTGAGGAACATTTGCTTCCTCCCACCATCCGGACTTAGTGTATCTCTGAATCTTTTCAGAGAGTTCCGGTTTCAGGGCATCGGGACAACGCGGCAGGTGGTAATTATACCGCGCGTTCTCATCGATGAGGGGAATCTTATGATTCACCTCTCTAAGTGGGGGCAGCCTATTGGGTGCTCCTCCGAGAATGTCAGCTGCATTCTCCATCCACTTCTTGCGGAGATCAGGAAGGACTTCTTCCTCCTCCTTTAGCTCGTTAAGGTTCGCATCCATTACGGCTAATAGGACCTCTTCCTTCTGGGAGGGTCCTCTGTATTTAAACAGGTCGGAGTGTAGTGTTGGTACACTATACTCTTCAATTTCGGGCGTCCTTGGACGCTCGTATCTCATTCCAGTTGATACTGGAATTTCTTCGGGTGTATTCTTTTCCACCTTCGACTTCTCGCGTTTACGATTAGTCTTGACTTCTATGCGATCAAATAATATTTGTTCGTCGTCGCTATCGTCCTCTAGTATATAAGTTGAGTCGTTACTCAATTTTGGTTTGGCGTTCATGCGTATAGCATCATCGTCTTCTACTTCTTCAATCGTGACGGGGTGTCGTCGCGATTTAGGAGGCTCAACTTTTGTTGAGTCGATTGACTTGACGTTGTCATGTAGTCATTTCTTCCGTGGTTTGTTCACCGCGGCTGCACCCTCCCCCTCGGGAAGAGCAGATATACGCTGCTTACCACGTATTATTATCTCTTGATTTTCGAAATCAAGCATGATACCGTGTTTTCTTAGGAACGGAGTTCCTAGGATGCTATCATATTTGTCTAGATTTGCAACGTCTAGATAGGTATTTTTAGCAATCGAGTTGAACTCGATCATTGATTCGGTCCCAAAATTAATTTTGGACCTGCTGCCCGCGCAGCCTAATTGCAGAGTTAGAGGTTTCTCTAACTCGTATATAGCAATGTTTGCTATTCGTGTAAAATCGGGGCTGACGGCGTCCGTCGTGCTCCCAGAGTCAAATAACGTGTAAGCGTTTACTCCATTTATTTTAATATAGGCGGCGAGACATAATTGCTCGCCGTCGCGTCTTTCAGGTCTTGACATCGTCCCTACGGGGCGACGCATACTTGAGCGATATGCTCTAGTGGGTTCGAGAGTGTCCGTCATTGCGCGGATGATCACTTTGGATTGGTCGTTAGTACACCTAATGACCGTCCTAGTGTACGCTTCTCCATCTATACTTCCGAATATCATTTCTCTGATATCCGGCGTACATTCACCACAAGATTCGCATAGAATCTGTGTTGGTACACGGTACCCGGTGAGTTCTTGGAACTCATTAGGTTCCCGTACAGCTAGGCTCTGAATCCATTCAGAGTCGTATACTTCGTCGTCCCAGGAATAACCCATGTGTAACATTCTGTTACTCACAATGGGTGACTTCTTTCGTCTCTCGACGTCAATTATATTATGAGGTGGAGTCCAATTGGGCTCCTCCTCCGTTTTCCTACGTGTATATATCTCTATCCGGGCATCCTCGGGTAGAGATAGTAGGACTTCGTATGGAGTCATTCCTGGCGGTATTTCCGCCAGGTCCATCGATGTATTTGTGCTTCCGACTAAAGTCGAAGCACTGTCGCTGACACTACTAGTGTCGGCAATATCATCGGTGACGTCTCCGTCATCTGTTATTCTGCCTGATCGGATGTAGACTACGTCTGCATCCTCATCTTCATCTCCGTCGATCTCGACGTACTCTTCGTATTCTTCGAGGGGATATTCCTCTCGGTCAGATTCGTACTGAGATCCTTGGGGATCATCGGGGACATCATTGTCCTCAGTTGTTGGGTCTTCAGGAACATGTTCATGTTCCTGTTTCTCCTCTTCAACGTTAGGTGGGGATTCATTATCCTCATCTATTACTTGAGCCGCGAATACTCGCGGCCGATCAGGGCAGTTGGACGCATAGTGTCCCATGCGATGGCAGAGGTAGCACTCTACCTCCTCCAACGGAGTCGCTTTCTTCCCAGAGGTATCATCTCTGGGTTTATGTTGGTGATTATGGGGGCGAGGCGTGGATTGCCTTGTCCCAGACTTTTGGGCATTATGTCCACCACTACCGCCAGGGCGATAGTTAGTCTTCGGTTGACTCCTATTTGGAGTACTATCTCGATTGTTTTGGAAGTTACGACTAGGGTAACTTCCAGTGTTTCGTTTTACGAATCGCACCACGCGAGTGGTGCGGTTATTTGTATTATTTTGTTGTGGGTTGCTAGTACTAGTTGTACTGCGAAGGACGACCGATCGCTCAGATCGTTCGTTCTTATAATTGTGATAGGCTTGAATGGAGCTCTCCATTGCCTTTACCTCACGTAATAATTTCTCTATGGAGGTATGTTCAGCCGAGACACGTCTCGACTTAAGAAGGTTCTCGACGAGATCGTCGGGAAGCCCCTGGAGGAATTTCCTCTTCATTGAGTATTCGTCTGGGGGTTGCACCATGCGACTAGCATGGCGTTGAAGATCATTAAAGAACGCTAGTGCGCCCTTTGAACGAGAGAATCTCGTTTTCTTATAACTGCTGGCGGCATTTTGTGCCGTCACTTCATGTATAAATCGTTTATACATTGCGCAGATGAGGTCCTCGAAGTACCAGTATCTGGTTCTTCGATTCCATGCCTCCACTTCGTCAGCGTACCAAGTCGCTGCGAGATCTGTCAACGCGGTACCACAGAGGTCTACCCTCATGGTATCTTTTTCATTGCCAGTTACGTTGTACACTCGGTACCAACGGAGTAGTCCTGCAAGCCAGGTATCGAACTTTTCGATATCATCTTCGCCAGAGTATTTTTCTGGTGGTGACACCCTGATATTCTTAATATCAGGTAGTTGTTCTCGAGCACGACCGACTCGGTCGTGTATAAGCGATCGATAACGTCGCATTATTTCGGCTTCGTAACCGTCTTCGCGGTTATCGTCATCATCGACATTTTCACCCCCTAAATATTGGGGGTAAGACCTTTCTCTCGTATCTTGGCGCGTTCGCGTAGAACGCGTCCCTTGGCGTGTTGACCTTGGGTCATCATGCGTTTGGCCCCTTTGGTGCCGGCGAGATGATCGTCTTGAACGGTCATCTTCACTCGAACTCGAAGAGTCCGAGGGGTCTCTATGGCCTCCCCTTCTGGTACGTCGTCTTTTGCGGCGACGGTTGCCAGAATGTCTCTGGTCACGGGGACTATCACCACCTTCATCATTTGTGGAAGTGGTATCGGTATCCGGTACCGTAGTATCAGATCGGCTAGGTCTATATGTACTGTCCGATGACGAATCATCGCCAGGATCGCTCGGGTCTCCACCCATGCGCGTATTTTCAGCATTGTCTCTCGGGGCATCGCTGCGTTGGTCATTATTATGATCACGAATATCGCGAGAATTCTCGCGATCGTTACCCCCCTGTGGACGGCTAGGTCCAGGGGTCGCGTTCCTGTCTACTCGGTCTGACTGGTCAGATCGTGGGTATCCAGGATATCCAGCTCGCTTGTCGCGTGCTGGAATATTGGTGTATCCGATCGAGTTCAGATCACCTTCACGCATGGTGTCGAGGACAACTTGCGTTGCGAGCCACTCTCTGTAGTGTTCTCGCCTTCTCATCTCTCTATCAGGTTTCGCATTCTTGCGAGACCTCTTACTTTCACGATCGCGTTTTGCAGCTTTGTGCTGCCTACGGTCGTTCTCATAATTTTTATGTTCTTGGCGAAGTCGTTTGAC
>Ga0193717_1002594_pt1 | contig 10359 bp, 11 predicted proteins | sample U2c2metaG_FD_145900 | JGI IMG/M metagenome (GOLD analysis project Ga0193717, IMG submission 145900) | Soil microbial communities from a riparian zone of the East river system, Colorado, United States - U2c2 | ecosystem: Environmental > Terrestrial > Soil > Riparian zone | place: USA: East River...
GACCATCATCATGCGGACATTTCTCGGAATGCTTCTCGGCTGCCTGCTGACCATCGGCGTGGTTTACATTCACGATTCAATGGCGACATCGACTGTCGCCAGCGGCGCATCGGCGGGTACGTCGCGTCAAATTGTAAACTGGGACGTTGCCGCCAGTGAGTGGAGCCAGGTCAAGGACAACGTCCACACCACCTGGCTGAAGCTGAAAGCCAATAACGGCTAAGCAGATAAAAGAAGAGCGGAAGCGAACAGGCCCGGCAGCAATGCCGGGTCATACGTATGAACGGACAAAAAGAGTCACGCGCGCGTTGGGTGACTATTTCTTCTCGAGCATGCGCGTCGCGCGAGCGCGGATTGCCGCCTGCACGCCATGAGCAAGCCCCGCCAGCAGCCATGGCAACATCACCTCGAGCTTGACGTGGTCTTCCGCCACTTCGACGGTTCCACCGACATGCTGCTTCAATGCCGTCACCTGGAATGCGAGGCGGTCGCCGCTCCAGATTTCCTCGTTCACCTGAAAAATCTTTCCGTATTCCGAGCGAATGCTGCCGACGCCGGCCTTCAGCCGCCGGGTTGCTTCTTCCTTGCCGAGCTTGTGCGGAATGGAAACGATGAAGGGTTGGGCCAATGCCGTGCCTCGAAACAATGCAATGCGCCCCGAGTCTGGCGCGTCTTAAGATTGAGTATAGCAATTCAATCCCGCAAACGCGTCAAATACGCGCCGGTTCCCGGCGGAATTTCATCTTCATTAACGCTGCCGGGCACAGTCGCGTTGGACCGGGCGTATTCGTGGTATTCTGAAGCATGATCCGTCTTGTGACAGTGGCATCGGTGCTGTCGTCGAATACGGGTGTGCGTGCCGCACCTGTCATCGACACGAAGGACGATGCCGCGACGGCTTCTTGGGCCGCCAGGCTTCACGTGTCGTCAGAGGATCTCGCTGCCGCGATTCAGGAAGTGGGACCTGCTGTGGCCGCCGTGCGCCGGCACCTCGGCAAATAGGCGGCGCTCCGAAAAAATCGAAAGTTCTTCGCATGATGCCGAAGTGCAGCCACGCAAAAAGCCCGGCGCGGGGCCGGGCTTGAATACACACATTCAATTCAGAGGAACGGTTCGGCCGATCAGTCGCACAACTCGTAGCCGGAAGACGCGCACTTCTGCGCCTTCGCACGTGCTTCTGCGATTTGTTGCGTGCTCAACTGGCCGGATAGGGCCGCGAGTTCTTTTTTGGCCTCTTCATTTCCCTTCGTCGCAGCGACGTCGTACCACATGTATGCGCGCGAGATGTCGTCGGATTCGCCGCCTTCGCCCTTGTAATACAGGCTTCCCAGCAGCACCTGCGCATCGGTATTGCCCTGCTTTGCAGCGAGCCGGCCCCATTTCTGCGCCTGCTTGCGATCCTTGGAGACGCCGAGTCCCATCTTGTGCATCAACGCGATTCGATATTGTGCGACCGCATTGCCTTTTTCCGCGAGTGGCCGGAACAGCTTCGCTGCGGCGGCATATTCCTTCTTCGCAAAAGCTTTGACCCCGTCTTCCCATTTGCCGGCCTGCGCGACCGGGGCATTCATCGTCAGTCCAACTGCAAGGATTGCCGCAGTCAATCCAGTAAATCTGAACATTTGCAAAACCCCATTCCCCTGATGTTTTTTAAGAAATTATAGGGCTCCCCTATATCTCGGATGCCGAGTCGGCACAACGCAGACACACCGTCCATTCGAGCGCTGGATTGCCGACGGCTCGGGGTGCAACGCGAAACTATTCTCAATCAGCGCGCGCGCCATCAGGCACGCGTTGCGACGCGCCCTGATGTTCACCCAGTAGTTGGGGTCAGTAGTAACTGCGCAGCGCTCGCCGCCGCGTGGGTTGCCGGTTCAGCATGAGCGCGAGTGCGAAACCCACAGCGCCTGCCACCAGCAAGGCGCCGAGCGGCTGGTTCTGAACGGCGGAAGCCACCGCCCGGCTACCGTCACGGTAAGCCTCGCTGCCTGCGTCCACAGCGTCCTGCGCATAGCCGCTGGCGGTATCTCCGATGTCGCGCGCGGCGTCCTTCGCCTGGCCGTAAAGATTCTGCACGGTGCCGGCAGCTTCGCGCCCGCGGCCCGAAGCCTCTGTCGCGGCGTCGCCCGTCGCGCGGCCGAATGCGCCCTCGACCTTGCCTGCGGCGTCCTTAGTGGCGCCTGTGATCCGATCCTTGTCCATGACTTCAGTCTCCCGGGCTTGATGCTGCCCGAACAACCGCCGGAACAACCAACGGTTCCGCCGGATGATGGATATCTGTCAGGAAACGTCGCGCGGGCTCCGCCGTTGATAAGGTTCACAACAATGGAGGCCGAAAATGGCAGACGTGTCCAAGATTAAGGAACACATGGACGTCATCGATTCCACCGGCAAGAAAGTCGGTCAGGTCGATCACATGGAAGGCAGTGACAAGATCAAGCTCACAAAGAGCAGTTCGCCGGACGGCCAGCACCATTTTGTTCCGGTGGCGTGGATCGACCACGTGGACACAAACGTCCATCTGAAGAAACCGGTGAATGACGTCAGCGCGCTGCAGAAAGCGTCGTAACGAAGTTGGTTGTGATTCAAGAGAAGAAGGCCCGCTCATCGAGCGGGCCTTTCGGTTTTTCTGTGCGGAGTTTCCGAACGTCGTCTTGCGTCTCAGCCTTTAATGAAGGCGAGCAGGTCGGCGTTGATCGTTTCCGCCTGTGTGGTGATCATCCCGTGCGGAAAATCCTTGTAGGTTTTCAGCGTGCCGTTCTTCAACAGCTTTGCGCTTTCCGGACCAGACGCGATGTAAGGCACGATCTGATCGTCCTCGCTGTGCATCACGAGAACCGGAGCCGTGATCTTCTTGAGATCCTCGGTGAAGTCGGTCTGCGAGAAGGCGACGATACCGTCGTAGTGCGCCTTGGCACCGCCCATCATCCCCTGACGCCACCAGTTGGCGATTGCTGCTTCCGACGATTTCACGCCCGGCCGGTTGAAGCCGTAGAACGGTCCGGTTGGCAGATCGCGATAGAACTGCGAGCGGTTGGCAGCGAGTTGCGCCTGCAGGTCATCGAATACCGACTTCGGAAGGCCGTTGGGATTGTTTGGTGTCTTCACCATCAGCGGAGGAACGGCGCTGATGAGCGCCGCCTTGGCGACCCGGCTTTCTCCATGACGCGCAATGTAATGCGTAACCTCTCCACCGCCGGTGGAGTGGCCGACATGCACCGCGTTTTTCAGATCGAGATGTGTGACCACCGCGGCGAGATCGTCGGCGTAATGATCCATGTCGTGGCCGTCGGCGGTCTGGGTCGAGCGGCCGTGACCGCGACGGTCATGGGCGACCACGCGAAAACCCTTGCTCAGGAAGAAGAGCATTTGCGCGTCCCAGTCGTCAGCCGAGAGAGGCCAGCCATGACTGAAAACGATCGGCTGCCCTGTGCCCCAGTCCTTGTAAAAGATTTCTGTGCCGTCTTTGACTTTGATGGTCGGCATTGGAATGTCTCCTTCGCTTACGAATAACTCAACGCATCCGGCGGCGAGACCTTAGATCGTCCTCGTGGCATTTACGCGACCGCCATAGGTCGTACATGCATTCGCGATCCTCGCGCGAGAATATCGCGTCTATCATAATCGTCTAGCAGTTACTCGCGCACAAACGAAAACGGCGGCGCCATTGCTGGCGCCGCCGTCAATTGTCCCGTCACCCGTGCAGCTTCTTTGCAGTCTCTGCAATGGTCTTGCCTTGATAGCGAGCCGCGTCGAGTTCGTTCTTGCTTGGCTGGCGGCTGCCGTCGCCGTCGGTGATGGTGGTCGCGCCGTAAGGCGAGCCGCCGGTCACTTCCTTGACGCCCATCTGTCCGGCGAAGCCGTAGTTCAGGCCGACCACGACCATGCCGAAGTGCAGCAGGTTGGTGATGATCGAGAACAGCGTGGTCTCCTGGCCGCCGTGCTGCGTGGCGGATGAACTGAACGCGCCGCCGACCTTGCCGTGCAGAGCACCCTTCGCCCACAGGCCGCCGGCCTGATCGAGGAAGTTGGCCATCTGCGAGGTGATGCGGCCGAAGCGGGTGCCGGTGCCGACGATGATCGCGTCGTAGTTCGCGAGGTCCTCGATCTTGGCGACAGGCGCCGCCTGATCGACTTTGTAATACGAGGCCTTGGCGACCTCCGGCGGAACGAGTTCGGGAACGCGCTTGACGTCCACTGTTACGCCGGCTTCGCGCGCGCCCTCGGCCACGGCGTTTGCCATCGCTTCGATGTGTCCGTAAGCCGAATAGTAAAGAACGAGAACCTTGGCCATGATGGCCTCCTTCAGTTTGCAGGGTTGAGTTGAATTGAGTTGGGATCGTGAATGGATGCGGCTTACGCTGCATCCACCAGCACGAGTTCGGTGTCTTCCAGCGCGGTGATCTTCACCGACGCCTCTTTCTGGACGGCGACGCCGTCACGAGCATTGGCACGCACGCCGTTGACCTCGACCGAACCGGTGGCCGGCACGAGATAGCCGTAGCGCTTTTCACCGATCGCATATTCGGCGCTCTCGCCGGCCTTCAGGGTGGTGGCGAGCACGCGCGCATCGGCGCGGATTGGCAACGCTTCGTTGTCGTTCTCAAAGCCGCTAGCGATGGTGACGAACTTGCCGGAGCGGTCGGCCTTGGGAAACGGCTTCGCGCCCCAGGTCGGCTGCCCGCCGTCTTGCGTCGGCACGATCCAGATCTGGAAGATCTTTGTTGTCACCGGCTCAAGATTGTATTCGGCGTGGCGGATGCCTGAGCCTGCGCTCATCACCTGCACGTCGCCGGCCTCGGTGCGGCCCTTGTTGCCGAGCGAGTCCTGATGGGTGATCGCGCCTTCGCGCACGAAGGTGATGATTTCCATGTTGGCATGGGGATGCGCAGGGAAACCGGTGTTCGGTGCGATCTCGTCGTCGTTCCAGACGCGCAGGCTGCCATGGCTGACGTTGGCAGGATTGTGATAGCTGCCGAAGGAGCAGTGGTGTTTGGCCTTCAGCCAGCCGTGATCCGCGCCGCCGAGTTTATTGAAAGGTCGAAGTTCGATCATGGGATGTTCCTTTGTTGAATGTGCTTCGCGAGCCGCCGGGCGTGTGAGTCCGGGTTGGAGTGTTCGATGGGCTATGGATAAGCCTCCCGGGATCGTGCATAAATAGAAACTATTGAAACTTATTGTTTCCGTTTTGACCATTTGCGGAGGAAGGAAATGTCCAAGCTCCCGGACTTCGAGGCGCTGGCGATCTTCGCCAAGGTCGTGGAAATGCGGTCTTTTGCGGGGGCGGCGTCTGAACTGGCGCTCTCGAAAGCCACCGTTTCAAAGGCCGTCAGCCGGCTCGAGGAACGGCTCGGCGCGCGGCTGTTCAACCGCACATCGCGCAAACTGGCGCTCACCGACGCCGGCCAGAAACTGTCCGAGCGGGCGACACAACTCCTGATGGACGGTGAGGCGGCGGAGAACGAGGCGCTGGCGCAGTCCGCCGTGCCGCGCGGGCTGGTGCGGCTGGCCGTGCCGATGACATACGGGGTGAAAGTGATCGCACCGATTCTGCCGGAATTCCTCAGCACCTATCCAGAGGTTTCCATCGACCTGCATCTGAGCGACGCAACGGTCGATCTGATCGGCGAGGGCTTCGACGCCGGCGTGCGCATCGCGCGGTTGCCGGATTCGTCGCTGGTGGCGCGGCGGCTGTGCGGCATGCGGCGCTACACCGTGGCAGCACCTTCTTATCTCAAAAAACACGGGCGGCCGACGCATCCGATGCATCTCGCCCAGCACAAATGTTTCGGTTATGCGTATCTCTCGACGCCGGGCGTCTGGCACTACGTCAACGAGGCGGGCGAGCAGGCAACGGTGCGGCCGTCGGGACAACTGCGCGTCAACAACGGCGAAGCCACCCTGCCGGCGCTGCTGGCTGGGCTCGGCATCGCCGACCTGCCGGATTTCATCGTCGGTGACGCCATCGCCGATGGGCGACTTGAGGTGATCCTTAAAGATTGGAAGCAGCCCGAAGGTGCGGTGCATCTGGTGATGCCGCCCGGCGGCCCGCGGCCCGCGCGCGTCGAGGTGCTGGCGGATTATCTGGCCGCAAAGCTCGGGCGCACAAAACGGGGCACCCGGTGACACATTGTTGTTCTTGTCCTGGATTGCTCAGGAGGCTAAGCCGCCTGCCGTAGCCGTCCATCCTTGAAGGTTCCCCGAATGCGCAATTTCATTACTCCATCTCGCTCCATCGCGGTGGGCGAACGCGGCATGGCCGCGACCTCGCATCCGCAGGCGACGCTCGCCGCTCTCGACATTCTCAAGGCTGGCGGCAACGCGATGGACGCGGCTATCGCGGCGGTGGCGCTGCAGAGCGTGGTCGAACCGCAGATGACCGGCATCGGCGGCGACTGCTTTGTGATCTATTCGCCGAAGGCCGGCACGCCAGTGGCGTTGAACGGTTCGGGACGCACGCCTGCGAAGACCGATCTCGCCGCGACCATGGCGAAGGGTGCGAAGGCTCTGACGCCAACTTCGATCGAGGGCGTCACAGTTCCCGGCGCGATCGATGCGTGGTGCAGGCTCGCGGCGAAGCACGGCAGCAAATCGCTGGAGGAAATTTTTAAGCCCGCGATTAATGCCGCCGAAAATGGATTCCGTGTCACGCCGCGCGTTGCCGCCGACTGGTCGCGCAATCGCGCCAAGCTCGAAAGCAATCCTGCGGCGAAGGCGCATTATCTTCCGGGCGGTGTCGCGCCTCAGATCGGCGACCGGCGCGATCAGCCCGCGCTCGGCAGGACGCTGCGGCGTATCGCGCGCGAGGGACGCGCGGCGTTTTACGAAGGGGAGGTCGCGGAAGAAATCGCGAGCGTGCTGCAAGGCCTTGGCGGCGTGCACACCGTTGCGGATTTCGCCGCGAACGTGCCGGAGGATGTGACGCCGATCTCCACCATTTATGGCGGTCACGACGTGCTTGAATGTCCGCCGAACGGGCAGGGACTTGCAGCGCTGATGATTCTGCGCACCCTTGCCGGTTACGACATCAAGTCGCTTTCGGAAGTCGACCGCGTGCACCTGCTGGCGGAAGCGACCAAGGCGGCGTATCGCGCGCGCGATGCATTCTTCTGCGATCCGGCGTTCGGCAAGGTCGATGCCGCGCATTTTCTCTCGGACACATACATCGGCGCGATCCGCAGCAAGATCGACATGACGCGCGCCACCGCAAAGGTCGACTGGGACGACATCGAGCATAAGGACACGGTCTACGTCACGGTGGTGGACCGCGATCTCAACGCGGTGTCATTCATCAATTCACTGTTTCAGCCGTTCGGCAGCGGCATCTATGCGCCGAAATCCGGTGTGGTGCTGCACAATCGCGGATGGGGTTTCCGGCTTCAGCCGGGTCATCCCAACGCGCTCGGGCCGAACAAGCGCCCGATGCACACCATCATTCCCGGCATGGTGATGAAGAATGGACGCTGCGTGATGCCGTTCGGCGTGATGGGCGGCCACTATCAGGCGACCGGACACGGAAATTTTCTCTCCAACGTATTTGATCTCGGCATGGATATTCAGGCGGCGGCCGAAGCGCCGCGGTCCTTCGCTTTCGAAGGCGTGTTGTCGCTGGAGCCGACGCTTTCAAAGGATATCGGCGCGGAACTCGCCGCACGCGGCCACGAGGTGACATGGGCGGACGTCGGAATCGGCGGCTGCCAGGCGATCTGGATCGATCATGAACGTGGAGTTCTGCTCGGCGCCACGGACCATCGCAAGGATGGTGTCGCGCTCGGCATTTAAGCACTCGTCCGGAGGCACTGCGTGCGTCCCCGGCGGGTACATCAACCGGCCCAAGTCTGACTCACATTCGCTCACTCAGACTCGTCATTTATTCTCCGGGCATGATCTTTCGGGATCATGTCCTATGTATTGCCATACTTCATGAAGAAGCACCTCCTCTCGCCAGAAAGGTTGTGGCATCGCCAGGTTCTGCCGTCTTCGCTCGGCGTCGCCTGTTCGAATGGAACCAGCTCCTTGAATCGCGTGAGCCAGATTCCGTCGGGCCGAACCTGAACCTCGTCGGAACTCAGTTGTTCGCAATCGCTGGGTCCGCAGCAGTGGACGCCATCCGCGCCCCTGTAGGCACCTTCGGCAATCCAGTTCGGCTTTCCATCCGCGTCGTGCGCGAAGCACACGCGGGTCACCAACAGTCCCACTACCAGAAACAAGAAAATGATCGATCGCATCACATCACCTCCTTGAGGGCGATGCGAAGCATCAATCATGCCAATCGTAAGGCGATTTGGTCTACGGTTGCATGCCTTAGGTGCGAAAGTCGTGCTGGCGAATCAAAACTGCAACACTGGCCCGGCTTTTGGCGGCGGCCCGATGACGACAGCGTGATGCTGCGTCAGATAAGATCAAAGAGTTTCAACGGCGATCACGATTCAACCTGTCGTTAGGAGGTGTTTCACCAATTTGGGCTAGCCATGGAACCCGCGCAGAGCGCATGGCGATTTATTCGATTGAGCCCAGAAAGGTGCACGATGCTCGGGAATTTGCGGATTTCTTCCAAGCTGCTGATGATGGTGGGGTTGGCGGCCTTGGGCGTGATTGCCGTTGCAGGTGTTGGCCTCTCCGTCCTCAAGGACAACCTGCTGGAAGATCGCAAATCCAAGCTTCAGGATATCGTTCTGCTGGCGCGTCAGGCCGTCGAGCGCGACTATGAGACGTCTCGCAAGGCCGGGCTTTCGGACGCTGAGGCTTTGGAGCGGGGCAGGTCGCTGCTGCGTTCGCTGCGTTTCGGCAAGGAAGACTACTTTCTTGCCTTCGGTCCGGACGGATCGCTCAGCGTTCATCCCAATCCGAAAGTCGAAGGCAAGAATCTCACCGCTGTGCCGGATTCCGACGGCGTCTACTATTCGCGCCAGTTGATCGAGCTTGCCGGCAAAGGCGGCGGATTCGTCGCTTATCGTTTTCCGCGCCCCGGATCTGACGAGCCCGCGCCGAAGATTTCCTATTCGACCCAGTTCAAGCCCTACGGATGGGCTATCGCCAGCGGAATTTATATCGACGATGTCGCCGCGATCTTTTGGCAGCAGGTCTGGCGCATCGGCGCCCTGGTCGCCATCGCGCTGTTGCTAGTGATCGGCATGTCGTTCGTCCTCGGCCGCAGCATCGTTAAGCCGATCCTCGGCATGACGGGAGCAATGCGCAAGATTGCGGAAGGCGACACCTCCATCGAGGTGCCGGCGCGGGATCGCCGCGATGAAGTTGGCGGCATGGCGCAATCGGTGCAGGTGTTCAAGGACAACATGATCGAAGCTGCGCGCCTGCGCGGCGAACAGGACGAATTGAAGGTGCAGTCCGAAGCCGAGAAGAAAAACCTTCTCAGCAGAATGGCGGACGATTTCGAGAAGGGCGTGCGCCACTCGCTCGATACGCTCACCGGAGCGGCGACGGAAATGCGCGCGACGTCGCAGAGCATGTCTGCGACCGCCGAGGAAACCAGCCATCAGGCGACGACGGTGGCCGCGGTGGCCGAGCAGGCCTCCGCCAACGTGCAGACCGTCGCGGCGGCGACCGAGGAACTGTCGTCCTCGGTCTCCGAGATCGGGCGTCAGGTTGCCGAGTCCACGAAGATCGCGGGTCATGCGGTGGAGCAGGCGAACCGCACCAACGTGACGGTGCAGGGTCTGTCGGCCGCGGCGCAGAAGATCGGCGCTGTGGTGAAACTGATCAGCGATATTGCCAGCCAGACCAACCTGCTTGCGCTGAATGCGACCATCGAGGCCGCGCGCGCAGGTGAAGCCGGCCGGGGATTCGCTGTGGTCGCAAGCGAGGTCAAGTCGCTCGCCAGTCAGACGGCCAAGGCCACCGAGGACATCTCGGCACAGGTCGTGGCCATGCAGGACGCGACCGCCGACGCGGTGCAAGCCATCGAGAGCATCGGCGGCACGATCGGATCGATCAACGAAATCGCCACCATGATCGCCTCGGCGGTCGAGGAGCAGGGCTCCGCGACCCGCGAGATTGCGCGCAACGTGCAAGAGGCTGCGAAAGGGACCGGCGAGGTCTCCAGCAATATTGTCGGCGTCAATGCGGCGGCCGGCGAAACCGGCACCGCGGCCACGCAGGTGCTCGCCTCGGCCGAACAACTCAGCGGCCAGGCTGCGACTTTGCGTGCCGACGTCGATCGCTTCCTTGCCAACATCCGCGCGGCATAACGCCGCTTGCATCTGACCGGAGCGGCAGGCCTCACCCGTCCGCTCCGATCGTCGTTTCTGCACCGTGCAGGGTGTGCTACCCATTCTCCCCATAAAAATAAAACTTAGGGGAGAAATCATGAATCGGCGTGAGCTTTTGAAGGCGACTGCG
>Ga0193717_1002595_pt1 | contig 10354 bp, 9 predicted proteins | sample U2c2metaG_FD_145900 | JGI IMG/M metagenome (GOLD analysis project Ga0193717, IMG submission 145900) | Soil microbial communities from a riparian zone of the East river system, Colorado, United States - U2c2 | ecosystem: Environmental > Terrestrial > Soil > Riparian zone | place: USA: East River...
CGTCTTATCAACTAAAACTAACGCTGCATCTCACAGCAAAGCCATAGCCAACGACCGGTTGAGACAATCAAGAGCCGGCAAAAATAGGGAGAGTCAGATTATGAGTGATTTCACACCAAATCGGCGTTCGCTTTTGAAGGGCGGCGCCTCGGTGCTTGCAGGTGCTGCGACCGTGTCGGCCGACCAGTTGATGGGCTTCGCCACCGCCTGGGCTCAGACCACCCAGTGGAAGCCGGAAGCCGGCGCCAAGATCAACATGCTGCGCTGGAAGCGCTTCGTGGAAGCCGAAGACAAGGCTTTCATGGACATCATCGCCGCCTTCACCAAGGCCACCGGCGTCGAAGTCAACGTCTCCAACGAATCCTACGACGACATTCAGCCGAAGGCGTCGGTCGCCGCCAACACGGGGCAGGGCCTCGACATGGTGTGGGGCCTCTATTCGCTGCCGCATCTGCTGCCGACCAAGTGCGTCGATGTGTCGGACGTTGCCGACTATCTCGGCAAGAAGTACGGCGGCTGGGCAGATTCTGCCAATGCCTACGGCAAGGACAAGACCGGCAAGTGGATCGGCATTCCGATCGCCTGCACCGGCGCGCTGATGAACTATCGCATCAGTTCGTGCGAGAAGGCCGGCTTCAAGGAATTCCCGAAGGATACCGCGGGTTTCCTCGAACTGTGCAAGGGCCTCAACAAGAACGGCACCCCGGCCGGCATGGCGCTCGGCCACGCCTCGGGCGACGCCAACACCTGGATGCACTGGGCGCTGTGGACCCATGGCGGCTACCTCGTCGACAAGGACGACAAGGTCATCATCAATTCGCCCGAGACCATGAAGGCGCTGGAATACGTCAAGGCGCTCTACGGCGAGTTCATCCCCGGCACGGCGTCGTGGAATGACTCGTCGAACAACAAGGCGTTCCTGTCCGGCCAGCTTCATGTCACCTGCAACGGCATCTCGGTCTACGTGACAGCCAAGCGCGAGGCGAAGAATATCGCCGAGGACATGAACCACGCCTACATGCCGATCGGACCGGCCGGCAAGCCGACCGAACTGCATCTGCCGTTCACGATGCTGACCTTCAACTTCACGAAGTATCCGCAGGCGTGCAAGGCGCTGACCGCGTTCATGATGGAAGCCGATCAGTTCAATCCATGGCTCACCTCGGCGTCAGGCTATCTGTCGCCGTTCCTCAACGGCTTCGACAACAACCCCGTCTGGACGTCCGATCCGAAGAACACGGTGTATCGCGACGTCGCCAAGCGCACCCTTACGCCGGGTGGCCTCGGTACGCTCGGCGAGAACGCCGCGGCCGCCATCGCGGACTTCATCGTGGTCGACATGTTCGCGAACTACTGCACCGGCCGCGAAGACGCGAAGGGCTCGATCGCCTTCGCCGAACGTCAGGCCAAGCGTCTGTACCGCTAAGAGTAACATCGCCGGCGCGGAACCGTTTCCGCGCCGGCGTCTCTCACGTCTCGATCACAACTTGTGCGTATTCTGGCCGCAAGATCCGTTTGTATTACGGAATGCGCGCTGAAGGTTCGGTCCCAAAGGTTCGATCTTATGAGCACGATACCGGCGTCGATGCCCAAGCCTCAGGCTTACGTCAGTTCCCTGTCGTTCTGGCAGCGGCTGAGCGCGAACCACAACTGGATCGCGTTCTGGTTCATGTTGCCGGCTGGCGCGTTCCTGATCCTGTTCCTGGCCTATCCGCTCGGCCTCGGCGTCTGGATGAGCTTCACCGATGTGCGCATTGGGCGGCCCGGCGTCTTCATCGGACTTGAGAACTACGAGTGGCTTTGGGAAGACGGCGTGTTCTGGCTGTCGGTCTTCAACACGCTGCTGTACACGACCGTCGCCAGCGTCATCAAATTCGCGCTCGGTCTTTATCTTGCGCTGCTGCTCAACCGCAACATGCCTTTCAAGGCGATGATCCGCGCGGCGGTGCTGATTCCGTTCATTGTGCCGACGGTTCTCTCAGCCATTGCGTTCTGGTGGATCTATGACTCGCAGTTCTCGATCATTTCATGGTCGCTGATCAAGCTCGGCCTCATCCATCAAAACATCAACTTCCTCGGCGATTCGACATGGGCGCGCATCAGCGTCATCGTCGCCAACATCTGGCGCGGCGTGCCGTTCGTCGCCATCACGTTGCTGGCGGGCTTGCAGACCGTCTCACCCTCGCTCTATGAGGCAGCGACGCTCGACGGCGCGACCAACTGGCAACGCTTCAGATACATCACCTATCCGCTGCTGACGCCGATCATCGCCGTCGTGATGACGTTCTCGGTGCTGTTCACGTTCACGGACTTCCAGTTGATCTGGGCGCTGACCCGCGGCGGCCCGGTGAATGCCACGCATCTGATGGCGACGCTGAGCTATCAGCGCGGCATTCTCAGCGGCAGGCTCGGGGAGGGCGCGGCGGTTGCGACTGCGATGATTCCGTTCCTACTGGCCGCGATCACGATCTCCTGGTTCGGCATGCAGCGGCGTAAATGGCAGCAAGGGTCGGACAATGACTGATAGAGCCGCGACGTTGCAGAATTATTCCTGCGCGAACGGGGCAAACCCCGCGCGCGTGCCGCAAGTGGCAGCGAGGATCCGACAATGACTGATCACGCAGCACATCCGCCGGTCGCGCCGACGCAGGCGGCGAGCGATAACAGCGAGGGCATGAGCTATCTTGAGAGCTTGCCCAGCAAGATCATCACGCTGTACATCCCGCTCTTCATCATTGTCGTGATCCTGCTGTTCCCGTTCTACTGGATGGCGCTGACGTCGATCAAACCCGACGAGCAGTTGATCGACATGGAGACGTACAACCCGTTCTGGGTTGTGAAACCGACATTCAAGCACATTCACAAGCTGCTGTTCGACACGCAGTATCCGCGCTGGCTGTGGAACACGATGTATGTGGCGGCCGCGGCGACCTTCCTGTCGATCGTCGCCAGCGTACTGGCGGCGTATTCCATCGTGCGTCTGCGCTTCAAGGGCGCGGAAATCGTCAGCGCATCGATTTTCCTCGCGTATCTTGTGCCGCCGTCAATCCTGTTCATTCCGCTGGCGTCGGTGATCCATTCCTACGGTCTGTTCGACTCGCCGCTGTCGCTGATCCTGGTTTATCCGACGCTGCTGATCCCGTTCTCGACCTGGCTGCTGATGGGTTACTTCAAGACAATCCCATACGAGCTTGAGGAATGCGCATTGATCGATGGAGCAAGCCGCTGGCAGATTTTGACCAAGATCGTGCTGCCGCTGGCGGTGCCCGGACTGATCTCGGCGTTCATCTTCTGCTTCACGCTGTGCTGGAACGAATTCATCTACGCGCTGACGTTCCTGTCATCGACGCAGAACAAGACCGTTCCGGTGGCCATCGTCAACGAGTTCGTCGACGGCGACATCTACAAATGGGGATCGCTGATGGCGGGCGCGCTGGTCGGCTCGTTGCCGCTGGTTATTCTCTATGCATTCTTCGTCGAACACTACGTGTCGGCTATGACCGGCGCGGTCAAGGAATAGACTTCAAGAAGAAACTCAACGGAAGGGCAACGTTTTGCATATTCTGGTTCTCGGCGCGGCGGGCATGGTCGGGCGCAAACTCGTCGAGCGGCTCACGCGCGACGGCAGGCTTGGCAAATCCGATATCACGGGGCTGACGTTGCAGGACGTGGTCGCGCCAGCGAAGCCGAGCACGTCGATTCCTGTTGATTTGGTGACGTGCGATGTCGCGGATCAGGCGGCGGTGAAGAAACTCGTCGCGGGCAAGCCCGATGTGATCTTTCATCTCGCTGCTATCGTCTCGGGAGAGGCCGAAGCCGATTTCGACAAGGGCTATCGTATCAATCTCGACGGCACCCGCTATCTGATCGATGCTGTCCGAGCCATCGGCGGTGGCTACAAGCCGCGCATCGTGTTCACCTCGTCGATCGCGGTGTTCGGCGCTCCGTTCCCCGATAAGATCGGCGATGAGTTCCTGTCCGCGCCGCTGACGAGCTACGGCACGCAGAAGGCCATCGGCGAGCTTTTGATCTCGGATTACACCCGCAAGGGCCTGTTCGACGGCGTCAGCATCCGCCTGCCGACCATCTGCGTGCGGCCGGGCCTGCCGAACAAGGCGGCATCGGGATTCTTCTCCAACATCCTTCGCGAGCCGCTCGCCGGCAAGGAAGCGGTGCTGCCGGTTTCCGAGGACGTGCGCCACTGGCATGCGTCGCCGCGCTCGGCGGTGGGTTTCCTGCTGCATGCTGCAACCATGGATACCGGCGCCATCGGGCCGAGGCGCGCGCTCAGCATGCCGGGCCTCTCCGCAACAGTGGGCGAGCAGATCGCGGCGCTCGAACGGGTGGCGGGCAAGAATGTCACGGCGCGCATCAAGCGCGAGCCGGATCAGACCATCATGGGCATCGTCGCCGGATGGCCGCGTGATTTCGTGACCGAGCGCGCGCTGAAGTTCGGCTTCACCACCGCCGAGAAAACCTTCGACGACATTATCCGCATCCATATCGAGGATGAACTCGGCGGAAAGTTCGTGACCTGACAACCTCCGGTGCCGCGATGACGACAATCGCCTGCATTGGCGAATGCATGATCGAACTTTCGCAGGGCGCAGGTAACCAGCTCTCACGCAACTATGGCGGCGATACGTTGAACACGGCGATCTATCTCGCGCGTCTCGGCGTAAGCGTGGACTATGTTACCGCGCTCGGCGACGATCCATTCAGCGATGAGATGATCGCTGGATGGAAGGAGGAGGGAGTCGGCACCGGACGCGTCTTGCGGGTCAAAGGCAAGCTGCCGGGCCTCTACGCGATCCGCACAAATGAAGCTGGCGAGCGGTCATTCTATTACTGGCGTGATAATGCCGCGGCGCGGATGCTGCTCGATCTGCCGCAGACTGATGATCTTCTCGCGGCGCTGTCGAGCTACGACATAATCTATCTGTCGGGAATTACGTTGTCGCTCTACAACGCCGACGGCCGCCAGGAGCTTCTCGATGCGTTAAAAAGCGCGCGGAAGGGCAACGCCCGCGTGGTGTTCGATACCAATTTCCGCATGCAAGGCTGGCCGGTTCTGGACACCGCGCGCCAGGTCTACCGCGATATGTTCGATGTCGCCGATATCGTGCTGGCGTCAGTGGATGACCTCACCCCGCTGTTCGGTGCGCGGATGCATGGCGAACTGATCGACCGGATGGCGTCACGCGAAGTTGTCCTGAAACTCGCGACGCCGGCCAGCGTTATCAGGCATGACGGCATGGACATCACGGTGAAGGCAGAGCCGGTGGGCAAGGTGGTGGACACCACGGCAGCGGGCGACAGTTTTTCGGCCGCCTATCTCGCCGCAAGGCTGCGTGGCGCGACGCGGCTCGAGGCTGCGCGGGCGGGGCATCGGCTGGCAGGCGCTGTCGTTGGCCATCGCGGCGCGATCATCCCACGCGCCGCGATGCCGAATGGGCTGGTTTCCGCGACAATGGAGCAATCGCCATGACCGGGTTATCGGCGTCCGCGAGGCAGGCCGCGCTTGAGGCCATCCTGATCCCCGCGCGCATCGTTCCGGTGCTGACCATCGATCGCGTCGAGGACGGCGTGCCGCTGGCCCGCGCGCTGGCTGCGGGTGGCGTGAAGGTTCTCGAGGTCACGTTCCGCACCGAAGCTGCCAGCGCCGCAGCGAAGGCGATCATCGCCGAGGTGCCGGATGCCATTGTTGGCATTGGCACCGTGCTCAATGGCGACGACCTGCGCCGCGCTCAGGCGCTCGGCGCGCAATTTGCGGTCAGTCCCGGCGCGACGCCGGAACTGCTCGATGCGGCAGCGGACAGCGTCCTGCCGCTGCTGCCCGGCGTTGCGACTGCATCCGAAGTCATGCAAGCGCAGGCGAAGGGATTCAATCTGCTGAAGTTTTTCCCGGCGGAGCAGGCCGGCGGCATGGCCATGCTGCGGGCGCTGGCGGGACCGTTTCCGAACACGCGGCTTTGTCCGACCGGTGGCATCAATGCGGCCAACGTCGCAACGTGGCTCGCCGAGCCGAATGTCGTTGCGGTGGGCGGTTCGTGGCTGTGTCCGGCGTCGGACATCAAGGCCGCGAACTGGGAGGTCATCACCGGCCGCTGCATCGACACGATGAAAAAGCTGCGGCGGCGGTGATTTCTGCTAAAGTCGAGTCGTGTGAACGGGTTGCGACTCAAGACTCGCTGCGATCTCAAGTTAAGCGTGAAGTGCATCACGTTTTGCGTGAAGATGAGAAAAGCCGTCTAACGACTCGTCCCGTCTCTCGAAATCCTGTCGCTATTGCTGTCATGGCCGGGCTCCGTCCCGGCCATCCACGTCTTTTTCTGCGATGTATTGAAGACGTGGATGCCCGGCACAAGGCCGGGCATGACGAACTCTCGCAAAGTACCGATTTCGAGACCTATTCTCAAAATCCCATCGCTGCGCCGTCGCTGCGCGGGTCCGTCGCGCCTTCGAACATGCCGTCGGCATGGCGCACCACAGCACCGGCATGGCCCATGGTCGAGGTGAAGGCCGGCAGGATTTCGATGTCGTGGCCGACATCGCGCATCGCCTGCACAACATTCGGGTCGAAACGATCTTCCAGCTTGAGCGTTACCGTTGCGTCGCCCCATGTCTTGCCGAGCAGCCAGCGCGGCGCGGTGATCGCGGCCTGCAGGCCCTGACCATACATGGCATAGCGGCTGAACACCGCGGACTGACTCTGCGGCTGGCCTTCGCCGCCCATGTTGCCGTAGACCATGCGGCGGCCGTCGTTGAACAGCGCCATCGCCGGATTGAGCGTGTGGAACGGCTTGCGGCCCGGACACAGCGCGCGGGGGCCGTCTCCTTCAAGAAGGAAGCTCGATCCACGATTCTGCCAGACGATGCCGGAATTTTCCAGCACACAGCCTGAGCCGAACTCGAAGTAGATGCTCTGGATGAAGCTGACGGCGATGCCGTTGCTGTCGATGGCGCCCAGCCAGACAGTATCGCCGGGATTGACCGGCACTGGCCACGGCAGCGCGCGATGGTGGGCGACGCGCGAGGCGAGTTCGTCGAGAATGTCAGGCGTCAGGTAGTGTTCAGCTTGCTCCGTCATGTAGGCCGGATCGCCGACAACGCGGTCGCGCACCAGAAACGCCTGCTTGGTGGCTTCGACGATGCCATGAAGGTATTCGAAGGTCTCGGCTTCCTGCACTCCCAGCCGCTCGAAGATCGCAAGGATCATCAGCGAGGCGAGGCCCTGCGTCGGCGGCGGGAAGTTATAAAGCGTCGCGCCCTTGATCGCGACGGAGAGTGCCTCGCGCCGCTGCGCCTTGTGCGCGGTGAGATCGGCGAGCGTCACCGGCGAGCCGCAGCGCGCCAGATCAGCGGCAATCTCTTTCGCCAGCGCGCCCGTGTAGAAATCCATCGGGCCATGCTGGCCGAGCCGCTTCAGCGTCGCGCCCAGCGACGGCAGTTTCATCAACTGGCCTTCCTTCGGCAATTTGCCATCGAGCAGAAAGGTGTCGATGAAGCCCGGCGAGTCTTTCAACTCGGCGAACTTGGTCTCGGTCAGTTCCTGCTGGGTCGCCGTGACGGCAAAGCCGTTTTCGGCCGACCACACCGCGTCCTCGACCAGCCGCGACAGCGGAAGCTTGCCGCCCATCTCCTTGTTGATCGCGATGACCTCGGCCCAGCCGGACAGTGTGCCGGCCACGGTATTGGCGGCGAGGGGGCCGCGCGATGGAATCGCGGAGAGGCCTTTGCTCTTGTAGAACTCGACCGTCGCCGCCTGCGCGGCCGCGCCGCAGCCGTCCACCGCGATAGGCGCTTTGCCATCTGCGGAAATCAGCCAGAAGCCGTCGCCACCGATCGAATTCATGTGCGGATAGACCACCGGCAGGCTTGCCGCCATCGCCAGCGTCGCCTCAACGGCATTGCCGCCCTCGCGCAAGACGCGCAACCCAGCTTCGCTGGCGAGATGATGCGGCGATGTCACCATGCCACGGCGAGAACGGGGCGTATTCAGCATTGGTTGAAATCCAGGTTCGTGTCTCAGAGGCGTTCAGCGGGCGCTTTTATCGTATTTCGCCGATCACTCAAATCCGCCGTTCGTCATGGCCGGGCTTGTCCCGGGCCATCTACGTCTTGTTTTCTCTTGGTAAAGGAAAGACGTGGATCACCGGGACAAGCCCGGTGATGACGACAGTGAGTGATGCACGCTTACCGCGTGATCTCGGCAGACGAGGCAATTACACCTTCACCATCCGCTTGCCGCGGTTTTCGCCGGCGAGAAGTCCGATCAGTGCCTGCGGGGTGTTTTCCAGGCCGTTGATGATGTCTTCCTGCACCTTGATCTTGCCCGCCTTCACCCACGATTGAAGATCGGCCATCGCCGCCTCGCGCTGATCGTTGAAATCGGTGAAGATGAAGCCCTGCACGGTCAGGCGCTTGACCACGAACAGGCCGGGGACGCCGCGCGGGCCGTGGGCCGAGGGTGCGCCGTCATACTGCGAGACGGCGCCGCAGCAGGAGATGCGGCCGTGCTGGTTCATCTGAGGCAGGCAGGCCTCGAAAATATCGCCGCCGACATTGTCGAAATAGACGTCGATGCCGTTCGGCGCGGCGGTCTTGAGCGCCTTGAACACCGGCTGCGACTTGTAATCGACAGCGGCGTCGAAGCCGAGCTCCGAGACCAGCCAGTCGCACTTCTCCTTGCCGCCCGCGATGCCGACAACGCGGCAACCCTTGATCTTGGCGATCTGGCCGACGAACGAACCGACCGAGCCGGCCGCGGCCGACACCACGACGGTCTCGCCGGCCTTCGGCTTGCCGACATTGAGCAGGCCGAAATAGGCGGTGAGACCCGCCACGCCATAGACGCTCAAGAGATGCGTGACCGGATCGATGCGCGGCACCTTGACCAGGGTCTTGGCGCGCACCGCCGCGTAGTCCTGCCAGCCGGTATCGCCGAACACGAGATCGCCGGCCGCAAAGCCGGGCGCGTTGGACGAGACGACCTCGGCGATCGCGCCGCCGGCCATCACCGTATTGGCCTCGACGGCGGCGCGGTAGGTCGCACCCTGCATCCAGGCGCGGTTCGCGGCATCGAGCGAGATGTAACGCACGCGCAGCAGCACCTCGCCGTCCTTCGCCTCGGGAATGGCCGCTTCCACCATCTTGAAGTTCTGTGGCGAGAGCTTGCCGGTGGGCTTTTCGACCAGCAGGATCTGGCGGTTGGTGCCTTGCGTCATGGGTCTTTCCTCCGGAGGACGTTTGTTGTTGCGCGGCACGATAGCACGTTACCGGGTATTGGAACCGGGGGCTGGGCTATGCGAACCGGCGGTCAGGTTCGGCGCATCGTTAAGTGCTGCAGAGCGAAATCTGCTGCGGCAATCCGGTGTGCCTTGATTGTCACAAGGGCGCAGAATGCGGCTTCCTTCGGCGTCCGGAACCTGTCGCCGCAATCGGAGTTACTTGTTGCTGGTCCGGGGGTTGCCTATCTGGAAGCGGTTGAGCGGGCAGGGCTATCTCCTCGGAAGCGCCCTAATCTGACCGAAATTATGGCCCGTTCTAAGCGCAACTGCACATCTCAAGAGCAGGGGACCTGATGAGAGACGTGGTAAGTCCTTCCTTTCGTCGCATCCTGTGCGTTTTCCCCCGATACTCCCCCTCATTCGGCACCTTTGAATACGCTTACCCCCTGACCGACAGCGTTCAGGCCTTTATGCCGCCTCAGGGGTTGCTGTTGATCGCCGCCTCGCTTCCGGCGGGCTGGGAGGTTCGCTTTATCGACGAGAACATCCGTGGCGCGACCGATGAGGATTTCATCTGGGCGGACGCTGTCTTCGTCAGCGGCATGCATATCCAGCGCCAGCAGATCAACGACATCTGCCGCCGGGCGCATGAGCACGATCTCGCCGTGGCGCTTGGCGGTCCCTCGGTCAGCGCGTGTCCCGAGTATTATCCGAATTTCGACTACCTGCATGTCGGCGAACTCGGCGACGCCACCTATGAACTGTTCAGGCGTTTGGGGCGCGACAGTTCGCGCCCTGACAGACAAGTGATCCTGACGACACAAGAGCGGCGCGAGATGTCGGAATTTCCGCTGCCTGCCTATGAATTGGTACCACTCAACAAGTACTTCATCGGCAGCATCCAGTTCTCGTCGGGCTGTCCGTATCAATGCGAGTTCTGCGACATCCCGGCGCTGTATGGCCGCAATCCGCGCCTCAAGACGCCGGAGCAGGTCACTGCCGAACTCGACAAGATGATGGAATGCGGCCTCGCCGGCGCGGTGTATTTCGTCGACGATAATTTCATCGGCAATCGGAAGGCGGCGCTGGACCTGCTGCCGCATCTGATCGAATGGCAGAAGCGC
>Ga0193717_1002596_pt1 | contig 10353 bp, 9 predicted proteins | sample U2c2metaG_FD_145900 | JGI IMG/M metagenome (GOLD analysis project Ga0193717, IMG submission 145900) | Soil microbial communities from a riparian zone of the East river system, Colorado, United States - U2c2 | ecosystem: Environmental > Terrestrial > Soil > Riparian zone | place: USA: East River...
AAAGAAACAGATCCGGTGCAGGCTTGCCGCGCTCGACCTGCATCGCGGAGAACAGATGAGGCGCGAAATGGTCGAGTAGTCCGGTGGTGCCGAGGCTGCTGCGAATTCGCGTCGGCGTGCCGGACGACGCAACGCAGATGCGCTGGGACAATCGGCCCAGCGTCTCGAAGATGTGCGGAACGGGTGCTAGCTGCTCGCCGAACACGCGGTCGATCGTGGCCCTCAATTGCGCGGTATAGGAGTCGGGAAAGGCGCGGCCGAGTTCACTCTCGACTTCAAGCCTTGCCTCACGCGCTGAACGCCCGAGGAAACGATCATGCACCTGCTCGGCGGAGATTGCGTAGCCGTACTGCGTCAGTACATCGGCATGGACGACACATGCCAGCGCCTCGCTGTCGACGAGTACGCCGTCGCAATCGAAAATGACGAGGTCGTAAGGGGACGAAGTGTTCAAGTCTTGTCGTCGTCCAGCGGCACGCAATACAGCTCCAGCCGGTGATCGACCAGCTTGTAGCCGAGCTTGCGCGCGATCTCGGTCTGGAGTTTCTCGATTTCCTCGGAGGTGAATTCGATCACCTTGCCGTCACGCAGATTGATCAGATGATCGTGATGACTCTCGGGCACCTGCTCGTAGCGGGCGCGGCCTTCGCGGAAATCATGACGCTCGATAATGCCGGCGTCCTCGAACAGCTTGACGGTGCGGTACACCGTCGAGATCGAGATCTTGTCATCGACCGCAACGCAACGCCGATAAAGTTCCTCGACGTCGGGATGGTCCATGGCTTCCGCCAGTACGCGCGCAATGACGCGGCGCTGCTCGGTCATGCGCATACCGGCCGCAGCGCAGCGTTTTTCGATATCCGTATGTTTGCCTGCGGGCATGGGTTTGAGAGCTGTCATAATAAGTCCAAGTATACGCCGGAGTGTTTTGCCACCGGCCGCAGCTTACGACAAGTCTCGCCGCATCACCACGGCGTTCAATTGTTCGCCGCTTGAATCCTTGTAATAGCGGTCGCGGCGTCCGACCACGCGAAATCCAGCGCGTTCATAAAGGGCGCGGGCCGGACGGTTGTTTTCCTCGACTTCGAGGAACACGGTTTTCAGGCCGCGTCCCGCCAGATGCCCGAGATGTGTTCGCAGCAGGTCGCGGGAAAAGCCGCGTCCGCGATATTTTGGCGCAACCGCAACCGAGAGGATTTCCGCTTCATCCGCCGCGATCCGCGATACGATGAATCCGATGGTCGATCCGCCGAGCCGCAGCCGGTGGGCGAGCGCGTTGCGTTCAATCAAAATTTGCTCGAATTCATTCGTGCCCCAGCCGCGATGAAATGAAGCGCGGTGCAGTTGCGACAGTTGCGGCGCGTCGCGCAAGCCGGCGGGTTCGACCACCGCTTCAGCGCGCGAGAACAGCTTTGGAAAGAGTCCGGCGAGGAATGCGGGAAAGTGCAGCATGGCTACGCACGCGTATCCGGCAGCACGAAGCCGGCCTTCGGCTTGGCGTCGGGCGGCCGCAGATAAAACGGTTTCGCGGGCGCGGCGCCGGGTTCGGTCGCGGCCCCGAGCCACGCGATCCAGCCGATATCGGGACCGGGTTGTGGATCGACCGCGGCTGGCGCCGGCGCGTTCTTCGGCCAGCGGTCCGCCAGCAGCCGCGCCGCGTTGCCCACCATGCGCAAGGCACCGAATCGCGAGGCCACAAATGTATCTTCGATCGGAACGACTGCGGGCCGCATCAGCGCGCCGCCGTTGCCTGCGACGACCTGAAAATAGACGTGGTCATGCCGCGCATCGATTGCAGCGATGATCGGCTGTTCCTGTTTTTCGGCGACCAGCGGCGCCACGTAGGCCGACAGGGTCGTAAGTCCGACAACGGGTTTATCGGCGGCGAGGCCGATGCCGCGCGCGGCGGAGATGCCGACGCGCAGTCCCGTAAAGCTGCCGGGACCGGTGGTGACGGCGATGCGGTCGAGGCCGAGATAGGCGAGGCCCGACGCTTTCATCACGCGATCGATCAGTGGCATCAGCGCTTCGGCGTGGCCGCGTTTCATCTCCAGCGTTTCCTGCGCGATCATGGTCATCGCGCCGGCGTCGAGCACGGCGGCGGCGCAATAATCCAGCGCGGTATCGATGGCGAGAACGATCATGGAGGTGGTTGTAACACTGATGGAAGCAGAAGAAACGTCGTCATGCCCGGACCTGTCCCGGGCATCCACGTCTAAACTGCATTTAGCTCTTCCCAAAACGAAAATGGCCGGGACAAGCCCGGCCATGACGATCTGAATAGCGAACGATCTTAGAAAATTCAGCCGATCACATCGGCCGGACTTCGACCACGTCCGGAATGAAATGCTTCAGCAGGTTCTGGATGCCGTGCTTCAGCGTCGCCGTCGAGGACGGGCAGCCGGCACAGGAGCCCTTCATGTCGAGATAAACGATGCCGTCCTTGAAGCCGCGGAAGGTGATGTCGCCGCCGTCGCCGGCGACCGCCGGACGAATCCGGGTCTCGAGCAGGTCCTTGATGATGGCAACCGTTTCGGTGTCCGCCTCGTTGAAAAATTCGTCGGCATGGGGTGCGTCGCCATCCGCCACCTGGCCGTCGGCCAAGAGCGGCGCGCCGGACATGTAGTGTTCCATGATGACGCCGAGGATTGCGGGCTTGAGGTGCTGCCAGTCGCTGTCGTCCTTGGTGACGGTCACGAAATCGGAGCCGTAAAAAACACCCGTGACGCCCGGCACGGCAAACAGCCGCTCGGCGAGGGGGGAGCGGGTCGCTGTGTCGCGGTCGGTGAATTCCATGGTGCCGCTGTCGAGCACGGTGCGGCCGGGAATGAACTTCAGGGTCGCGGGATTAGGGGTCGCTTCGGTCTGGATAAACATCTGATTCTCCGGCGCATCGCCGGTTCAAGGCCGGCGCGAACGGGTTAAGTGAGCGGTTCCTATAGCACAGATAACGCTGGAAAAAGCCCGATCAAGGGACACAGGGCAGGTGTTCCAGCCGCATGGCGGGGTCAGGACGCGGGGATCAGGACAGGGCGTCGAGGTCGTTGTCGCTGAGATTGCCGGGCACGATGGTCATGGGAATCGGGAACGTCCCGGCGGTTTTCGCCAGCATGGTGATGATCGGACCGGGCCCCTCGGCGCCGGCGCTTGCCGCCAGCACGATCATGGCGATGTCCACATCCTTGTCGATGACGTCGAGGATCTGCTCGCCGGGATCGCCCTCGCGGATCACGCGTTCCGGCGTGATGGCGGCGATGCCGTTGGCGCGGCCCGAGGCACGGTCGAGCGCGGCGTTCGCGGTTTCCTCCGCTTCGGCGCGCATGATGTCGGCGACGCCGAGCCACTGCTGATTGCGGTCTTCGGTCTCGATGACCCGCAGCATCACCACGCCGCCGCCGACGCGAACCGCCCAGCGGCTCGCGTAATACACCGCACGATCGCCTTCCGCAGTGTCGTCAACGACGACCAGGCATTTGGGCTTGTGGCCCTGCTCGTAACTTCGTCGCTGGCTGCTCATGCATGTCCCGGATGATGAACCGCGCACTGGCGCAAGACGACATCATGCTGCCACGCGCCGGCCCATACCGACAAGGCGAGAAGGGACTTGACGGAACCTGATTCGCAACGCCCGCGACGAGTCTTTTGAAGGCATGATCTTTCCCGAAAATCGGTATCCACTTTTCGGGATCATGCCTACCGCTTGCGAATAAAGCCGACGATGTCCTTCACCGCATTCATGGTTTCGGCGGCGATGACGCGCGCACGATCTGCGCCGTCGGCCAGCACCGAGTCCACGTAAGCGGCATCTTGCGTCAGCTTCTTCATTTCCGCGCCGATCGGGCCGAGCTTCTCCACTGCAAGATCGACCAGCGTGCTCTTGAAGCTGGAGAACTGTCCACCGCCGAATTCGCGCAGTACGTCGGGCTTGGCCTGTGCCGACAGTGCGGCATAGATGCCGACGAGGTTGTCGGCTTCGGGGCGTCCCTCAAGTCCCTTTTCCTCGCTCGGCAACGGCTCCGGATCGGTTTTCGCCTTGCGGATCTTCTGCGCGATCGCCTCGGCGTCGTCGGTGAGGTTGATGCGCGAATAATCCGACGCATCCGACTTCGACATCTTCTTGGAGCCGTCGCGCAGCGACATCACGCGCGTTGCCGGGCCGGTGATCAGCGGCTCCGGTAGCGGGAAGAACTTTTCATCGAAATGATGCGCGCGAATCGAGTCCGAGAAATCGTTGTTGAATTTCTGCGCAATGTCGCGCGCAAGCTCCAGATGCTGCTTCTGGTCCTCGCCGACCGGCACGTGCGTCGCGCGATAAACCAGAATGTCGGCCGCCATCAGGTTCGGGTAGGCGTAAAGCCCCACTGACGCTGCTTCGCGATCCTTGCCGGCCTTCTCCTTGAACTGGGTCATGCGGCTGAGCCAGCCCAGCCGTGCGACGCAGTTGAACACCCACGCCAGTTCGGCGTGTTCGGAGACCTGGCTCTGGTTGAAGACGATGTGTTTCTTCGGATCGATGCCGGCGGCGATGAAAGCCGCGGTGACCTCGCGGATGTTGCGGGTCAGTTCGGCCGGGTCCTGCCAGACGGTAATGGCATGCAGGTCCACCACGCAGTAGATGCAGTTGTGGGTGTCCTGAAGTTTGACGAAGTTGACGATGGCGCCGAGATAATTGCCGAGGTGCAGATTGCCCGTCGGCTGAACGCCCGAAAACACCAGTTCTTTTGCAGCCATTTTTCTCGTTCCTGTGCCGCCCGCCCGGCAGCCGTCGCTTGAATGCGCGTCTTTATAGCGTTTTCGAGCGAAGTGGATACCGGTTCGCGTGAAGAAAACGCGTCAAAAAACAGAGCCATGCGGGCGCTACTCTCGCAAGCGGCCATCGCGCAAATTGCTGATCGCTTCGCCCCAACTGACGACGCCGAACAGGTCCAGCAGCAGGCCGTAGAACGAGACGCCCGCCGCCACCAGCCCACCCAAAATGGTGAGATTTGCCGCAAAGCCTGCATTGGCCGCCACCGGCGCGACGAAGGATTCGGCAAGAAGCAGCATGGCCCCCATCACGGCGGCGCAGATCGCGATACGCAGCAGCCGCCGCCACGCCACTGCATCGATGGAAAAGCCGAACGTGACCGCGCCGCGACAGGCGAGCACCGCCGCGCTGGACCATGCGCCGAGTGAGATACTGGCAGCGACGCCGCTCGCGCCGTAAGCATGTCCACAAACCAGCCCTGAGATGACCGCGATGATGACGCCCAGCACCGTTGCCACCAGCGGGGTCTTGGTGTCCTCGCGGGCGAAGAAAGCGGGCGCCAGCACCTTAACCAAAACATGCGCGGGCAGGCCGAGCGCCAGGATCGACAGCGCCCGCGCAGTGGCGGCGGTATCGGCCGCGGTGAACGCGCCGTGCTCGAACAGCACGCGAATGATCGGCTGGCTCAGCACGAACAGGCCGAGCGTTGCCGGCAGCACGAGCGCCGTGGCGAGCTCTAATCCGCGCGATTCGGCCTGCATCAATGCGCCCTTGTCGCCGCTGCGGATCGCGCGAGTCAGTTCCGGCATCAGCACCGTGCCCATCGCCACGCCGACCATGCCGAGCGGCAGTTCGATCAGGCGGTTGGCGAAATAGAGCCACGACACCGCGGCGGGGGAGCTCGAAGCGATGATTGCGCCGCCGACGATCAGGAATTGCGGTCCGGCATTGGCGATCATGCCGGGAATGCCCTTGCGCAGGAATCCGCGAATCTGCGGATCGAATGATACCCGCACCGGCGTTGCGACGCCGTCGCGCCACGGCCTGCGCTGAACGAGGATCAGCATTTGCAAACAGCCGGCGACGCCGACCGTGCCCGCGATCACGGTCGCCGAAAACAGCGGGTCGTGCCGCCACACCAGCAGCACGATAAGCACGACAATCAAGGTGACGTTGAACAGCACCGGGGAGATCGCGGTCATCAGGAAGCGATGCTCGGCGTTCAGCACGCCCATCATCACGATGGACGGTCCGACGAAGGCGAAATACGGCATCATCAGCCGCGCGTCGTTGACGGCGTGCTGCAGCGTCTCGCGTCCGATGAATCCCGGTGCGAGCAGCGAGATCACGAGCGGCATCAAAAGGCCGACCGCGCCCTCGGTTTCGTGCACCCGCAGATAGTCCGGCACCAATGCTGCGTTCAACGCGCCTTCGGTGAATGAGCGGCGCGTCACATTGATGAACTGGAACGCGACCAGGAACGCATCCGCGATCGGACCCGCGCCGAGCAGCGCCGCGATCAGCGCATCGCGCGTGAATCCCAGCGTTCGCGACGCCAGCGTTCCGGTCGATACGGTCAGGATATGACGGATCATCGAGGTATTCTGCGGGTCACATGCTTGCTGGCAGGCGCGTTGTCGTGATAGGTCGCCGGTTGTTCCAAAGACTTTGGAACCGGCCGTCCACGTCCTCTCTGAAATACCAGCTTTTGCCGGTTTTGCTCCCTCCCATCAGGAATATCATTAATGACCGCAGCGACATACGACGTTCTCGGAATCGGCAACGCCATCGTCGATATTCTGGCGAAAACCGAGGACGGGTTCCTCGCGGCGCAGGGCATGACCAAGGGCGCGATGGCGCTGATCGATGAGGCGCGGGCCGCGGCGATCTACCAGGCGATGGGACCGGCTACGGAAATTTCGGGCGGTTCCGCCGCCAACACCATTGCCGGCATCGCCAATCTCGGCGCGCGTGCGGCGTTTGTCGGCAAGGTTCGCGACGACCAGCTCGGCAACGTGTTCAGCCACGACATCAGCGCCGCCGGGGTGGCGTTTAAAACGAATCCAGCTTCGACGGGACCTGCGACCGCGCGCAGTTATATTCTGGTGTCGCCGGACGGCGAGCGCACCATGAATACCTATCTCGGCGCCGCTCAGGATCTATCGCCCGCCGATATCGACCCGGCGCAAATCGCAGCGTCCTCGATCGTCTATCTTGAGGGCTATCTGTGGGATCCGGCCAATGCGAAAGAGGCATTCCTGAAAGCCTCGAAGATCGCCCACGACAACAAACGCAGCGTGGCGCTGACACTGTCCGATGCGTTTTGCGTCGGCCGCTACCGCGACGAGTTTCTCGATCTCATCCGCAGCAAGACCGTCGATCTGGTATTCGCCAACGAGGCCGAACTGACCTCGCTCTATCAAACCGAGGACTTTGACAAGGCGCTGGCGCAGTTGCGCAATGACGCAAATCTCGCCGTCGTGACCCGCAGCGAGAAGGGTTGCGTGGTCGCCTCGAAAGACAAGGCGACATCGGTTCCGGCGTTTCCGGTGAAGCAGGTGGTGGATACGACAGGCGCGGGCGATCTGTTTGCCGCGGGATTCCTGTTCGGCACCGTGCGCGGCTTCTCGCATGAACAGTGCGGGCGTCTCGGTGCACTCGCCGCCGCAGAAGTGATCCAGCATATCGGTGCGCGGCCGCAGACCTCGCTGAAGACACTGGCGCAGGAAGCCGGTTTGCCGGTCTAATCCATTTCTGCCGGTCGGTTCTATCTTTGGCCTCAAGCCGGGCTTCTCACCTTGCCTGCGTTAAGCATGGCCGTGACATAGGCAAGCGGGAGCGCCGCCGTTCTTCGAACGGCTATGTCCGGGCATCGCGGTGCGTCGCAACCGGCCGGTCGCTCGCCAATCGTTCACGATCCGGTGACCGTTGGTTAACCGCAAATCGCGCTTGAAGGCCGTGTTCTGCGCAACCATATGACCGATCGGCCTCCGGCTGGAACCATTGCCGGGGCCGTTGGTTGAAATGTTCGCAGCGATGCGGACAGAGGATGATGATTTCAAGAATGCCCGCGCCAAGCGGGCGTGGAAGGACAACATGGTTTCGACCTGGAGCGAATGGAAGCGTTATCCAAAAGCAGCGCGCGGCGAAAAGCTGGAAGCGCCGATCGGCCCGGGGGTTTTTGAGGTGAGGCACACGTCGTCAGGCGCGCTGTTCGCCTTCGAGGCCGTCGACAATCTCGCTCATGCGTTGTCGTCGATCACATCGGGGCCGAAATCATTCGCCTCGTGGTTCGGCAAGCACGATCCGGCGACATTGCCCGATCTGGAATATCGCACTTTCGCAACGTCGACACGCGAAGACGCAAAGGTCGCAGCAGAGCGCATGATCGGCCGCCGTGAAGCCTATATGAGTCACGTCGCCTGATTTCTTGCGCGGAAGCTACCGCGCAACACGCCGATCATGCGGCTGGCGAAGGTCAGCCGTTCGGCCATTACCGACATGAAGTAGGTCAGAAGTTTCTGGCCCAGCGCCGGGTTGTTGGCGGTAATGGCGTCGAACGTATCGGTGCGCAGCACGTAAAGCACGCTGTCGATTTCCGCTTGGATCGTGGCGCTGCGCGGCTGGCGGGCGACGAGGCCCATCTCACCAACCGTGGTGTGGCGTCCAAGGCTTCGCACACGCGTGGTGCGATTTTCGCCGGCGTCCACCATGATACCGACCCTGCCATTCAGAATGAATAACATGGAGTCGGCCGGTTCACCCGCGCGGGCGATGATCTCAAGCGCGCCGACCTCGATGCGCTCGCACCGTCGGACCAGTTCGGCGGCATCGTGTTCACTGCCGAGGATGCTGGCGAACCAGCTCTGCAGATCGCCTTCTTCCTGCTCCAGCCCGCGATGATGTGCGATGATTTCGTTCTCGCACCACTCCAGCGCGTGATCGAGCTCCGGCATCACGAGAACGTCGCCCGACAGAAACTCTCCCGACCGCAGCATCTTTTCGGTCGCGAGCGGCAGGTTGACGAGAACGAGCTTCACGCCGCTGTCGATTGCCGAGCGCCTGATCTGGGCGAAGCTGTAGGCGGCCGATGAATCAATGCCGGTCACCAGCTTGAAATCGAACACGAGATAGCGGCACTCCGGGTGATGTTCGAGCAACGCCTTGACGTGCCGATAGAGGCGGTTGGCTGAACCGAAGAACAGATAGCTTTGCAAGTTCAGCCCGTGGATTTGCTTGCCGTGGGCGGCCAGCAGCGCCAGATCGTGCCGCGAGCGATCGAGCGAACTGCGATACTCCGCGCCGTTGAAGCCGAATTTGATCGAACTGATGCGCGACGCGCTCAAGGCGAATGTCGCACAGCCGATCACGGTTCCGATCAGGACGCCGGCGACGAAGCCCCACTTCACGATGATGAAGATAATCGCGAGCAGCGACAGATACTCGATGGTGGACAACCGGCGCCGCGACTCGATGATCCAGCGATTGAGCTGATCGACCCCGAGATAGATCAAGAGGCCGCCGAGAATGAATTTCGGCATGAAGCTGAGCAGCGCCGGATCGGCCACCAGCATGAGCACGGCAATCGCCGCGACCGTCAGCCCGGCGACGCGGCCGGTCGCACCGCTGCTGACACTGAGCAGGGACCGGCTGAGCGAGATGCATCCTGCATAGCCGCCGAAAAGTCCCGACAGGATGTTGGCAGTTCCTGCGACATTCAGTTCGCGTTCGAGATTTGCTTCGCGGCTGGTCGCGACTTCGAGGCCGGTGGTGTTGAACAGTGTGCTGATTGCGGTGACGAAAATGACCGCGATGAGATTGCCGACCAGTCCCGGCAACGCTTGCCACGGATAGTTTTCAATGTCGCTCAGATGCCACGGCACCGTCAGGCTGGCACGCGGCGGCGACTGGAATGTCCAGCCGAGAGCCTGCGCCTGCTCCAATGAAATGCCCGCGAAGCGGAAGACGATATGGGTCGCCACCATGCCGGCGACCAGGATTGCCGGCAGCGCGAGCGGATTGCGGGAGCGGTGCCACGTCAGATAGATCATGAACGCCAGCGCGCAGCCTGCGAGAAGCTCGTACATCTTCATGGGATCTGCGAACGAGGCCAGGGTGTCGAACCGCAGGGGAAGATCCGTGATGACCCGAACTCCGCCCAGCGCGATCAGGAGCGCTGTCGAACCGAGGAACCCGCCGATCACGGGATAAGGCACGTACCGAATCGCCCGGCCGATCCGGGTGAGGCCCATGCTGCACAGCACGAGGCCAGTGATCACAGTAGCCGCGGACAGGGTCAGCAGCACCGGGCCAAGAAGGGGAGCGGTCGGGTTAGTCGCGATGATGTGTTCGACCAGCGACGCCGTCAGAATGCCGCTTACTGCGGCTGTGGACGTTTCCGGGGCTCCGATCGCGAAAGGAAAGGTGCTGCCCAGCGCGATCACCGTCGCGATGACGGCGGTGGCGGTGAATGTCGCCGCGATGCCATAGGGCAGATACGGGACCAGCGGGCCGGAGAAGATCAGCACCGAGTAGGACAGCCCGAAGGAGACCGTCAGAACGGCGGGTGCGGCGCTGGCAAAGATGTCGTTCAGCCACGCGCGAAG
>Ga0193717_1002597_pt1 | contig 10350 bp, 6 predicted proteins | sample U2c2metaG_FD_145900 | JGI IMG/M metagenome (GOLD analysis project Ga0193717, IMG submission 145900) | Soil microbial communities from a riparian zone of the East river system, Colorado, United States - U2c2 | ecosystem: Environmental > Terrestrial > Soil > Riparian zone | place: USA: East River...
ATAAACCTGCGGAACCCGTGGTTCTGTTTGATATTTCCGAATACAGGTTCGACATCGAAACATCGTTTCTTCCGCCGTTTGATGCCTTCCTCGCTGTTTAACAGTTGATGCGCTTTTTGTTTCTGACGATTCAGACGTTCATTGATCTCGATGATCCGGTTACCTTTTGACTTATGACAGGCGCCGTTCAGGGGACAGGTGTGACAGTTCTTTGCCTGGTATCTTTTTATGGTTTGTTCAAATCCGGTACTGGTTTTCCTGGTATAATGTCCAATGAAATCCATCTGCTGGCCCATCGGGCAGATGTAGCAATCTTTTTCCTGGTTATAAAACAGCTTATCCGACGCAAAAGGGAACTTACCGTTATGGTTTTCACGCTGCTGATTATCAAACATGCTGTATTTTACAAAGGCGGTGACCTCTTTCTGTTCAAGCAGTGTGTAATTTTCTTCTGAGCCATATCCCGCATCCGCAGTCACTACTTTAGGGGCCTTGCCGAAACTGGCTTCGTGCTGCGCCAGGTGAGCCGGAAACGTAGTGGTATCCGTAGGATTGGGATGAATGGTATAATTGACGATGAATTGGTTCGATGTGGATATCTGCACATTATAGCCGGGCTTTAACTGGCCGTTTTTCATGTGATCCTCCTTCATGCGCATGAAGGTGGCATCTTTGTCCGTTTTGCTGCAACTGTTCCGTTCTCCCAGTATAGCTTCCTGCTCTTCGTATTTGGCAATGGCCGCAGGGTAATTTTTGGTTATATATTTCAACTTGTCCTTGACTTTTTTAGCTACATGCTCCTCGTCCGCTAATTTTTCATTCAGTTGCGCTACTGTTTCCTTTACTTTGGCACTGTCGATCGCTGTAAAATCAGGCGGCTCCGGCATGTTGTCCTCATCGGCAGCGATCTGCTGTGCATACTGCCAGATCTCGGTCAGTTGCTTTTTCATCTTTTCTTTGTTGGTCTGGATTGATTTTTTCCAGACAAAGGTGTACTTGTTCGCATTCGCCTCGATCTTGGTGCCATCCGTATTGATCTCATCAATGCTTAACAGGCCTTCATCTGCCAGTAGCTTTACGACATCTTCAAACACACTGCGCAACGCATGCTTCAGGCGAACACCCCTAAACCGGTTAATGGTGTTATGGTCGGGATAGCTCATCGAGCTCAACCACATAAAGTAGATGCTTTCCTGGCAGGCAGCTGCCAGTTTACGGCTGGAATAAATATTGGTCACATACCCATAAACCAATACCTTCAGCAACAATTGAGGATGATAACTGGAACTTCCCTTAATATGGTAAGCCTTTAACAAAAGCTCAATATTAATCTTATTAATTACCTCATTTACAACTCTAACCGGGTGGGATCGTGGAATTAATTCATCGAGTGTTGGAGGAATAGCAAGTATTTGCTGTTGATTATAGGGCTTGAAAACGGGTTGCCTAACTGCCATATCTCATATATCTATACTATAAATATATGAAAATCAGGTCATTAATCAAAATTTTATCAGCAAAAATTACTTGATTATTTATTCCCAAACCTTATAAACTAAAAAGAGGCCGATCATGATTTGATTTATGATACGGCCTCTCTTTATTGTAATTTGATCAGGGGGGTATATTCGTTAAAAAGTGGATCGCTAAAGCCTGTTAAGGTACAGTAACCTGCTTCACGTCGGTGTAGTTATACCGTTTATTGACGTTGTCCGCGGTCCGGGCACCAATTCTGACCCAATAAGGCCGGTGAGTTCCTAACGGGGCAATGGAGGTTATGGTTACGGTTTGGCCTAATAAGGCGTTTCCTGCGGTACCGGTGTAAAGGACATCCTTGGATATGGTATTATCGTAAGCGCCGTTACTCACGAAGGGAGTAGAGGATATATACAAAAAGACATCCGTTACATTAAACTGCCTTGTAGGGTCGTTGGTGCCGCGTTCAAATTTGCAATTGACGGTTACCGTATTATCTGCGTTTAACACCGGCTCACCTACGAAGGAAACGGTTAAAAACGGGGTAACGGTAAAGCCAACCGTCGTGGTTCCGTTACCCACCTGTACCGTTTTGCTCCCATTGTCAACAATAGTTCCGGTTGCATCAGTGTAGACTAATGGAACAAAAGGGCCGTCTGTCGGATATAACATGTAAGTCCCCCCGAAAACTTTGGAGTTGTTAAAAATGCCGTCCTGCTGTACATTAAAATACTGGGGTATAGGATTTGACGTGGCCTTATAACTTGTCTCCAGCACATACAAGCGTGTATCGCCGTTGGCTGTCTGCAACGCTTTTCCGGTCGTTGCATCAATAATAGTTCCCGTAAGGGTATCATTAGGCGCGGTATAATTATCGTTTTTATTGCAGCCTGACAATGCTAAACCGATAAGCCCGGATATGATTATATTTCTGATTTTTTTCATTGGATTAGTTTATTTGATTTTGGTACAATTTGGGGTTTTTAGTGATTTCTGCAGCCGGCAGCAAATCATAATACCAGGCCGGATTAAAGGTGAACCGCTGATTCCCTTCATACTGTCTTCTGTCAAAGAAATACTGACCGTTGGCAGCCACCAGAAAGGGATTTAACACCAGCCATATTCTTTGATTGATCTCCGTATCCGCCGTTCTCCACCTCTTGATGTCCCAGAATAATTTATTTTCAAAGGCCAGCTCCTTGCGGCGTTCATTGCGGACGATATTGATGTTGGACAAATCACCGGGAGAAGCAAGCAATGTGGCCCCCGCCCGGTCGCGTATATCATTGATACAGGTAAAGGCATCTTGTAAATAGCTGACGTCATTTTGTCCGGCTGTATTCAGCTCATGGTCAGCTTCAGCGCGGTTCAGCAATACTTCCGCATAACGTATCTCCAGCCAGGGATTGACCGACATTTGCGGAACTAGCTGGGCTGTCGTTAAGGTTTCATCACTGTATTTGCGGACATGAAAACCCGATGTGGTACCACCATTCCTGCTGCCGAAAACACCACTTAAACCACCTGACCTAACGCCGTTGGTTAAAACTCCGTTGATCATTACATTATTAACCAACGGCGTGCCTGCGTTGCTGTTATTGGGAACTACATTGGAATTGTTGTTATAGGGGGTAAAACTGGTGAGGGGAAACTGTGGTATCCCGTTGGTGATGGGTCCTGTATAAATCCCCCTCAGTACATCGATCTCCTGTCCCCTGAAAGTAGCCCCCGGGACAATAACCGTACCCAATAACCGGGGCTCCGCATTTTTAAATGGCGCATAACGGTTCGGGTACAGAATATAACGGCCATTCGCATCTGTCACCTTTAACGAACCGTCGGGGTTTTTGTCCAGACCGTCAAACAGTTCCACATAATCCTCCGTAGGGCAGATATAGGAACTGTACCCCTGTGGGCCTTGTTGCTGCAGGGGATTGGCAAATATCTGGTAGCTATGGTTTGAATTGTTTAAACTGTATTCTCTTGTAAAAAGGGCTTCCTTATTGGCCTGGGTAACATCAAAGAACAGATTGTAGTAATTAGTGGCCTTTGCCGCCGGCGAGCTGACATTTGCCCGGTAAAGCATATATCCACCCTGTTGTACCTGCACAGCGGCGGCATAACATGCTTTGTAATACCGGACAGCTTCCGTGGTCGGTATGCCCTGAACTCGTTTGCCGGTGGCAGGGTCCGTGGTGTTCCTGATATTATATTTGGCAATGGATCCTGCGAAAAGCATAGCCCTGGATTTCAAGGCCGCTGCGGTGTACTTATTGGCCCTTCCTCTGTTTTCGCTGCTGGTACCCAATAAGCTATAAGCCATGTCCAGATCGGCGGCAATATAATCATATACTTCCTGCTCTGAATTTCTGGGAACCTGCAGTTCATCGAGGCTTTGCTGCGGATAATTCTGAACGGTTTTGACAATAGGCACGCCTCCGTATCTTTTAACCAGTTCAAAATAAGTGAACGCCCGGATAAAATAGGCTTCCCCGATCCAACTGTTTGTTTGAGCTGTTGTAGAAAGCGAAGCATATTTAGGCATGGTCTGGATAAAGTAGGTGGCATTACGGATGACTTTATAGCCGTCGGCATACCAGCCGTTGGCGCCGCTGACTTCTCCCCCGACATTTTTATTCATATTTTCACCACTAAAGGCATTGATATTGTCAATAAAGCTGAATTGATTATACCCAGCGGAAGCATTGTATTTAAAATCTTCTATAGGCATAGCTATGTACAAGGCAGCCATATAAGACTGTACCCCGCCGGCGCTACTAAAAATATCCGGGTCCTGAAGCATGTTTGGAGGTGCGATGTCCAGTTTTTTACATGATGCCAGAATCAGCATTGTTGTAAAAATGTATAGTATCTTTTTCATTTTTTAATAGTTAAAATGTTGCGTTTAAACCGAAATTGATCGTTTTGTTTAGCGGATATTGTTCGCCGTACAGATCCTGTGTATGTTCCGGATCTACATTACGAATGCCTGTAACCGTTATCAGGTTATATCCGCTGACATATATTCTAAATCCTTTAAGACCTATTTTCTTTGTCAAACTGGACGGGAATGTATAGCCTATCGTGATGGATTTTAAACGCGCGTAAGAAGCATTGTTAACATTGTAGGCAGAATTAGCATCGGGCACTGTCCCGGAGTAGGGATAATATCCGGAGACATATTGGGTATTGGGGTTAAAAGGATTCGCCGTTGGATCCGCCGGATGCCACCTGTTTAAGAATTGTGCCAGCGCCTGTCCACCCTGGGGCGAGGGTTGGATATAATCCTGCTGATAAGCGATCCATTTTTCGGCAGCGCCCTGAATTAACGCATCAAAGTCAAAGTTTTTGTAACTTCCACCTATGCTAAACCGAAGTTTACCAAGGGGGGGGCGGAATTCGGCGTTCCGTTACTGTTAGCTGTATTATAGGTTGAGGCGATAGGATGCCAGTCCATGGCATCTATTACGCCGTCATTGTTCCAGTCCTGGTATTTAAAATCACCGGGTACCGTGGACCTGTTGCCACCACCGTAATTGACCGGTGCACCCTGAATCTCGCCAAATGACTGGAATCTTCCGTTAGACCCCAGACCAAACCATACATCATTGTACCTGTTATTCAGCCCGTTCCTCCAGTCAGCATAACTGTTGCCCTGAGGGGCAGATTCATAATGGCGCCACTTGGTACGGGTATAGGAAACGTTTGCGCCAATGTGATAATTTACCGCTCCGATTTTATTATTGTGCGTCAAGGATAACTCATAACCTCTTGACTGATCACTGTTGATATTTACCTGCGGAAGATTAGCACCTACCGAACCTGGAAGGCTCAGGATCTGTGTAGCCAGCAGGCCATCCCTGTTCCGGTTGAAATATTCAAACGTAAATCCGAAAAGGCCACGCCAAAAATCAGCATCAACGCCGATGTTTAATGATTTTGCTGTGAACCAGGTGATATTAGGATTAGGTAACAGGCCGAAGCCCACACCATTAATATAAGCGCCGTCAAACACCGTTCCATTTGGCAAGCCACCTGTACCCCCGGTAACCGGCCCGGGATAAGTATAACCTGACAGGTATTGATAATTCAAACCGGAAGCGTCCCCGGTAACACCGTAGGAACCCCTGAATTTCAGGTTATCAATAAAAGAAAGTCCAGATATTTTTTTAAAAAAGGGCTCTTCTGACAGGCGATAGGCGGCTAATACTGCCGGAAACAAGCCAAATCGTTTATTGGAAGCAAAGCGGGATGAACCATCATCCCGGGCACTGAAATCCACCAAATATTTGGATTGGAAATCATAGTGTAATTTTCCTACAAAACTCCTGGTGGCATATCCCTGTATACCGTTAAGATTCTGACCGGCGACCTGGTTAAGGGCCGTTCCTGCGCCAAGCTGATCGACCGGTAAGGTCACATTTCGCTGGGCTGAGAAATTATCACTGTTAATGCCGGTTTCCTCGTATAGCGCCAGGGCCTGTACATTATGGTTTTTCGCGAAAGTATGGCTATAATCCAGCGAGAATTGCAGCAGGGTATTGACTCCTTTATTATAGCTGCGGTTTACATAAGCCGGGAACTGGGCTTGTGAGGGAACATAGGTGACCGTATTTGGTGTTACCGTGGTATTTACATTGGCCAGGTAAACATTGTAGGTTTGCTGATAGACTTTATTATCATTGATCGTATAGTCGTAACTATAGAAGCCCTTTGCCTTTAACCCTTCTATGTAAGGAACATCATAGGTTAACGTAAGGCCGCCGTTAAATAAGGTATTTTGCAGTTTTTTATACCCGCTGATATCGGAGTTGCTGATGGCGACCGAACTCGAACCATAATTGGCTACACCGCCGCTTATATTATTTAAATATGCCGGGTTGTCGTTGGCGTAGATAGATGCGATCGGGGCATTCCTGAACAGGTTGGCATATATTTGCCAGGCGTCCTGAACCGGTTGATTTTTAGTGTCGATAATTCCGCTCAGGTTCAGGTCAACAGTAAGCCGTTTGGTGATTTTGGCATTCACATCTGAACGAATATTATACTTGTTATAATTCAGCGAACCGCTTTTATAGAATCCATCCTGATTGGAGTAGCCAAAGCTCACATAGTAGGTCGCTTTATCACTTCCACCGGTGGCGGTTAAATTATGTTCCCATTGAGGAGCCGTTTTGTTTAGGGTGGCTCCATACCAGTCTGCACTCTTCAATTGGCCGCTGTTGTAAAGGTCAAACTGAGATTGCGGGTAGGTTATCGTCGGGTTGGCGATGTTATGCATACTTTTTTCATTCAGTATGGTCATCCAGTCCGTGGCTCCCAGAACTTTGGGCAGACCTCCCGGCCATTGTATACCTCCGTTTACGGAATAAGTAAGCACGGATGTTCCGGCTTTTCCTTTCTTGGTAGTGATCAATACCACGCCGTTTGCCGCCTGAACACCATAAACAGCGGCTGATGCGTCCTTTAATACCGAGATGTTATCAATGTCATTGGGGTCCAAGCGGGAGAATGTATCCATGCTTCTTTGCACGCCGTCAATAACAATCAATGGACTCCCCAAACCGCGAATGTCAAATGAATTATTAAATGAACCGGGTTCTGAGGTGTTCTGCACAACACGCACACCGGGCAGTTTACCGGAAAGGCTGTTGAGTATACTTTCATTCCGGGTGCTGACAATGTCAGCGCCTTTAATGGTTGAAACGGCACCGGTTAAGCTGGCTTTTTTGCTTGTACCGTAACCCACGACTACGATTTCGTTCAGATCGCTTATTTTTTCAATCAGCTTAATATCAATAGAAGTCTGGGTGCCGACTTTTATTTCCTGTGTTTCAAAGCCAGTGAATGAAAATACCAGGGTGGAATTAGGGCCGGCTACTTTCAGCGTATAGGCGCCCGAAACGCCGGTAATGATTCCGTTGGTCGTTCCCTTTTCCACCACGCTGACACCAGGCAATGGCTGACCTTTTTCATCGGTGACCCGGCCGCCAACGGAAACGGCGACCGGCAACTCGGCCTGAATGGGCTTGGCCGGTTTAATGACAATGGTATTGAGACTTATGGTATAAGTCAGGTGCTGATCGGCCAAGATTTTTCCGAGCGCTTCCTGTATCGGTACATCCCTCAGATCCAGGCTTACCGGGTGCGTTTCCTTTAACTGTCTGTCGCTAAACAGGAAACTGTATCCTGATTGTTTGGTTATTTCTTCAAACACCTCTTTCAGAGGTGCATGACTTACCTTTAGATTTATTTTTTGGGCAAAAGAGCTGGCACTGACGTGTAATGCTGCTATTAAAATAAAAAAGAAAGTTATTTTCATTACCAATAGGATCTTTTGAATGCAGACCTTATGCATGCTTCTAAATGGAGCATAAAATTTCATATATTTGGTTGTTTGGGTTTATAATTGTAATGGATTGTTTCTCACAACTTTATTATGCTGATAACCCAGATATTTACCGGGGGCGTTGCAACCGCTCCTGGTTTTTTTATGGATTATTCAATGATAGGAGAGTATTTATTATTGCATAACTGTAATCCTCCTTCCTTCAATTTTAAATTTTACATCCTCGGTTAATTCCAGCAATTGCAGAATCTCAGAAATATTCTTAAATCTGGAGATTTTACCGGAGAAGGTCTTATCGTCAGCATTTCCGGCATAAACTATTTCAACATCATACCAGCGGTCTATTTTCCGCATGATGCTTTTTATATTTTCACTTTTGAAAACATAATATCCCTTTTGCCAGGCCATGGTTTCATCGATGTCCGCATGTTGTATATCGACGGCACCGGTCGTAGTATAGCAGAGGGCTTGTTGTCCTGGAACAATAGATTTATGTACATCACCCCGGTGTATCTTAACCGACCCCTCCAGTAAAGTCGTGTTCACGGTTTTCTCATCCGGGTATGCCATGATATCGAAATGAGTGCCCAAAACTTCCACCTCCATGTTATTGATCTTAACATGAAAGGGCATTTCTTTATTTTTAGCAACCTCGAAGTAAGCTTCACCGGTTAATTCCACGGTTCGCTGCTTGCCAGAAAATGACGTCGGATATTTTAATGAGGAAGCAGCATTTAACCATACTCTGGTTCCGTCGGACAATACGACCTGGTATTGCCCGCCTTTGGGAGTTGTGATGCTATTATCCTGGCTGGAATTCGGACGGTCTCCGCCTTCATTATATACGATTTTTCCATTCTCGTCTTTGTTAATGACTGCATTCCCCTGTTTGGCCAGGACACCTTTTTTAGTGTCATCTAAACTGACCTCGGAGCCATCCGCGAGGGTCAGCATCGCCTTATTGCCTCCGGGAGGTATATCATTTTTATAGCGTTGTTGGTTTGATTTTGCCGTCTTTAACACGGGCGGCTTATCTGGCGTAAGCTCATGGTATAAGTAAACGAAAAGTAAGAGAAGAAAGGAAGCGGCAGCTGCGATCCGGTACCATTTGATGATTTTATACCTGCTTGAATTCGGCTTATCGATACCTCTTTTTATATTGTAAAGTAGCCTACTGCTTAGCTGTTGCTCATCATGATCTTCCAAAACCCATTCAGATTTTTTGTTGCTCTGGGTGATATACCATTCTTCCAGGACTTTCTGCTCATCCGGAGTTATGGTGCCCGCAAAATATTTCTCAATTAATGAGTCAATTATTTCTCTTGAATGCATTTAGGCTATTTGCTTAGTACTATACAGTACCATAAAGGCATGTTTTACCCTTAGTCCCTTTTAAAAAAATGTGGATGATGATTTATCCCGGGAAGAAAGGGGATTTATCGGAACAAATATTTAAGGATGATGATCAAAACACCATATTTAATCAAACTGAGGCGTATAGTTTTCAATGCCTTTGTCAGGTGGGATTCGCCGGTTTTCTCCGCGATGCCCATTGTTTTTGATATTTCAGGGATATTCATTCCAAACTCACGGCTATACTTAAAGACTAAGCGGCACTTTTCAGGCAGTTGTTCTACAACCTGATTAATATATTCCTGCAGAAATTTAGCGTCTATCACATCCTCTTCGATTTCGGTCTGCTGAGCTTTATAATTATTGAGCTTGATCTCCAGGTGTCTTTTTTCTCTTTGAATCTGTTTGAATACAGCGAATCTAATCGCTTTAGCCAGATATCCGCTTAATGATTGAATATGTAAAAGGTCTTTCCTGTTCCATAAACTGATAAATACTTCCTGAACAATTTCTTCCGAGGCAGATTGATCTTTAGTATGATTATTAGCAATGGCCAGTAATTTCTTCCAGTACCTGTTGTAAATTTCAGTAAACGCCAGCTCATCTCCAGACCCCAAAAGTTCTGTCAATTCACTATCATTAAGCAAACTGTATGTTGGCATTTCTTTCATGGGTTAACGTAAAACCGACTTAGGTTAACTCTACCTGGTAATTGGCTATAATTAATACAATTATAAAAACAAATGTTGGATGTTTATATTGAACTGGAATGTTTTTTATGAAATATTGTCGTTTATGGTTTTCCTGAGGGCGAATAATAGTGAATCCCGCTGGAATGACCCGGGTACGGTAGGTTTTGAGATAGATGTTACCGATGAGATAAAACCCGGGCAAGATAATGAGTTAATGATGTGGGTCGCCGATGCACAACTTTTTAACCAGCCTGGCAAATATGGGCGCCGTATAGCGCTGATGACGGATACCAGGTTTTTTTAAATAACAACCTGATCAAAGAAAACATCCGTGCTGGCGACTTTGCCGACAAAGGACAGGCAATTAAAGCATTATCGCTTGAAAAAGGCTGGAACCACTTTGTGATTAAGGCTATACAAAAGACCGGTGCCTGGAAACTTGCCGTTACGTTTGATTGTGATAAAAAAATGTTTGTGAAT
>Ga0193717_1002598_pt1 | contig 10350 bp, 12 predicted proteins | sample U2c2metaG_FD_145900 | JGI IMG/M metagenome (GOLD analysis project Ga0193717, IMG submission 145900) | Soil microbial communities from a riparian zone of the East river system, Colorado, United States - U2c2 | ecosystem: Environmental > Terrestrial > Soil > Riparian zone | place: USA: East River...
ACGCTCGGCGAACTCGAGATTCCGGAAAAGCTCAAAGCCGACAAGGCGGAAACGCTGCTCATCCTGCGTGACGAGAAGGGCAAGCCGTACCATGTGCTCATCATGTTCGACGGCCCGGCAAACGGCGGCCCGACCGAGTATCATGTTCCGCGCTAGCGGATCGTCAGCGCGGCGATGATGAGCAGCGCCACCTGCACGCAGAATACCGTGACATTGGTGTCGAGCGCGAGCGGCTTTCCGGCGAGAGTAACGGTCGCGATCGGCGGCACGCCGTTCTCGTCCGCGACGCTGCCACCATAGCGCGACATGGACAACACCGTGGCGAAGAAGCCCGCATACATCGCGACCGCGAGCGCCACCGCGAGCCACAGCTTCGCAACCGGTCCGGCGGTCCAGATCAGCCACAGCGAGATCAGCCCGATCCCGCAATAGCTCAAGACCTGCCACACGACATGAAAGCGCGCGTGCGGGGTCCAGAGCGGATTGGTCGCGTGCGTCTTGTTGAAGTCGGCGATCGCGGGCCCGAGGCTGTAGCCGAGGGTGTTGAGCGTGAGCAGCACGCGCGCGATGAGATTGTCGGATGCGAAGTCCATCGGCCCCTCCCCCGAACAAGACTATAGCAGGCCGGGCAGTCGGGCCTAGGCGCGCGGGGCCCTGGCGGGCTTTCCGTTTCGCCGCGCGGTGCGGTCTCCCCCTCCACTCCGTATTGCATTGCTTGCTGTGGGCGCGCAAAGATTGCGAACCTTAACAGGGAGGAAGCGTGATGAAGGTTTGTGTCGATCCAGGTCACGGAATGAGCAACAGGAGCCCGGGCGTGTTCGACCCCGGCGCCACCCATACGGAGAACGGGACGCTGTTCAGGGAGTCGGACATCGTCCTCAAATACGGCCTGAGCCTCAAGGACGTTCTGCGCGCACGCAACATTGAAGTGTTCATGACGCGCGACGACGATACCGATCCCGCGCCGGTCGGTGGACGGGCGAAGAGCGCGAAGGATGCCGGTTGCGACAAGTTCGTCTCGATCCACGTCAACGCGGCCGAGGTCGAGAAGGCCAACGGAGTTGAGGTGCTTTACAACGGGAAAGCCAACAAAGCGCTGGCCGAGAAAATGCAAAAGGCGCTCATCAACGTGATGAAGTTGACGGACCGCGGCGCGAAAGAGCGGACCGACCTCGCGGTGCTGAAGTTCAACGGCCCGGCGGTTCTCGTCGAACTCGGCTTCATTGCGAACGACAAAGATCGCGCGACCTTCATGGACCCGCTGATCCGCCAGCAGGTCTGTGCTGCCATCGCGGACTGTCTGTAATCGAATGACAGAGGCCCGCGCCGATCGCGTCGCGGGCCCTCACCCCAAATTCAATTCCTTGAAAAAATCATTCCCCTTGCTGTCGATCACGATGAACGCGGGGAAATCCTTGACCTCGATGCGCCAGATCGCCTCCATGCCGAGCTCGGGATATTCCAGCACTTCGACCTTCTTGATGCAGTGCTCGGCGAGGTTCGCGGCGGCACCGCCGATGCTCGCAAGATAGAAGCCGCCGTGCTTGGCGCACGCTTCGCGCACCTGCGGCGAGCGGTTGCCCTTGGCGACCGAGATCATCGAGCCGCCGGCCGCCTGGAAGGCATCGATGTAGCTATCCATCCGCCCCGCGGTGGTCGGGCCGAACGCGCCCGACGCATAACCCTCGGGGGTCTTGGCCGGTCCGGCGTAGTAGATCGGATGGTTCTTCACGTAGTCGGGCAGCCCCTGCCCGGTCTCCAGCCGCTCGCGCAATTTCGCGTGCGCAAGATCGCGCGCGACGATCATCGGGCCGGAGAGCGAGAGCCGCGTCTTGATCGGATACTTTGCAAGCTCCGCCAGAATATCCCGCATCGGCCGGTTGAGATCGATCTGCACCACCTCGCCGCCGAGCCGCGAGGTGTCGACCTCCGGCAGATACTTCGCCGGATTGTGCTCCAGCTCCTCGAGGAACACGCCGTCGCGCGTGATCTTCCCCAACGCTTGCCGGTCGGCCGAGCACGACACGCCGAGCCCGATCGGCAGGCTCGCGCCGTGCCGCGGCAGGCGGATCACCCGCACGTCGTGGCAGAAATACTTGCCGCCGAACTGCGCGCCGACGCCGAGGCTCTGCGTCATCGCCAGCACTTCGGCCTCCATCGCGAGATCGCGGAACGCGTGCCCGTCCTCTGATCCTTGCGTCGGCAAATTGTCGAGATACTTGGTCGAGGCGAGCTTCACGGTCTTCATCGTGAGCTCGGCCGACGTGCCGCCGATCACGATCGCCAGGTGATACGGCGGGCACGCCGCGGTGCCGAGTGTGAGCACCTTCTCCCGCAGGAACGCCGTCATGCGGTCGTGCGTCAGGATCGAGGGCGTCGCCTGGAACAGGAACGCCTTGTTGGCCGAGCCGCCGCCCTTGGCGATGAATAGAAACTTGTAGCCGTCCTCCCCCTCCGCGTAGATCTCGACCTGCGCCGGCATGTTGGAGCGCGTGTTCTTCTCCTCGAACATGCTCACGGCTGCGAGCTGCGAATAGCGCAGGTTCTTGCGCAGGTACGCGTCGCGCGCGCCCTCCGCGAGCGCGGCCTCGTCGTCGCCTTCTGTCCACACGAGCCGGCCCTTCTTGCCCATGATGATCGCCGTCCCGGTGTCCTGGCACATCGGCAGCACGCCGCCCGCCGCGATGTTGGCGTTCTTCAGGAAGTCGAACGCGACGAACTTGTCGTTGTCGGAGGCTTCCGGGTCCTCGACGATGCTTTTCAGCGATGCGAGATGCGCCGGGCGCAGCAGATGATTGATGTCGGTGAACGCGGCCTCGCTCAACGCGCGCATCGCCTCATGCGAGACGACCAGCACCTCCTTGCCGAGGATGGTTTCCATGCGGACGCCCTCCGCGGTGAGCTTGCGATAGGTGGTGGTGTCCGCGCCGAGCGGGAAGAGCGGGGTGTGGCGATAGGGCGGGAGGGGGTGGGGAGAGAGGGGGGCGTTCATGGCACGGTTCTCATACAGAAATAGGGTAGCGGCAATCTTGCGCCACCACTTGGGTAGGAGCATCGAAAGTGCTAGCATTACATCATGGAAACCGAAGATCAAAACAATGCTTCGGGCGATCCCAAGTCTTCGCGCGAAGATCAGCTCTTACGCGTTTGGGAGCGAGCTATTCAAACGCAAATGCATTTTGCGGAATTGTCAATAAAGACCAGACAAGTTGGTATGACAGTCGTCGGCGCAACGCTCGCACTGGCAGTCGTCTTGAACCGAACCAACACTGGCTTCTCATTGACTTTTGGGGGATGCGAAATCCACATCACGAGCATCCTCTGCTGGACGGCTGCAATCGTCCTAATTGCAATTCAGACCTTAGATGTCGGAGTGTATCACAGGATGTTAAGAGGGGCCGTCGCATTCAATGAAGAGCTAGAGGAGAAGCATCTACTCGCCTTGTTCGGCACTGAAAAAGGTTTGACACAATCCATATCCTTTTTTAGTCGGCACCCCGACGCAAAGTATGCGGACGGGCGCTATTCTCGTCAGAATCTTGAGCGCCGTCATTATGCCGGAAATAGAATCACACTCTTTTATTGGATTATGATCATTACGCTGTTTCTTGCGGGCTTGGCTCTGAATTTTGCAGGCATCAAATGAACAGCCCGTTTCACAACTCATCCGAATACATCCTTTCTCAAGTGCAAGACCATCTGAGTCGATCTCTTACGGGAGTGCCTCTGCTTAGGGCCCTCAAGGGCATTCATCCGATTGATATCAAGCGCGCGTTATTGGAATCCGAGACGCTGGAAGAAGCTAAGGAGGCATTTGAGAGTATTGAGGTGACCTCGCCGACACTACACGAGATTTTGAGGGACGATAATCCTGTTTCGAGCTTTTGGCCGTTTACGAGAGCAAGTGCCGAAACAATTGCAAACATGAGCTTGGGATATTCTTCAGTCGCGCTGCTCGGAACGCCGACATTGTTTGGACTACTCGGCGACCGACCGGAGAGTCGCACGATGCTATTTGAGAGTGATGACTATTTCTTCCCTGAAGGTTCCGTGCCTGGGTATGTAAAGTGCGACCTGACTTTAGGTCTGCCGCACGCGTACGACGATCAATTCGATTTGATCGTTGGTGATCCGCCCTGGTATCTGGATGAATATCTCACATGGCTTGAGATCGCGGTTAGAATTGCTCGACCGGGCGGTACCGTAATTTTCGTTCTCTTTCCCGAGGGGATACGAGAGAGTGCAAAGAGAGAACGCGAAGCGATTTTCTCTTTTGCACGCGATCATTTTGAATCTTTCACGCAAGCGAACGGTATCGTCGAATACGAAACTCCGTCGTTCGAACAGGTTCAAATGATTCGAAACGGTATAAGTCCAATCAATTGGCGGAGCGCAGAAATTTTTACTGGCCACGTCCGAAAAACAAAAACGCGATCGTATCGTGGTAAACGATCCGCGGCAGTCAACGAATGGGTTGAACGACGACTCGGATGCGGACGATTGTTTATTAAGCGAGAGCCTGTTCATTCAACGAATTTCTTAGAGTTCGCTGACCCACGAAGTAGATTCTTGTCATCTCCTAGTCGTCGAGATGCCGCGCGTCTGAGGGCAAATGTCATTACGTCGCGCGGGCATGGGTTACGATGTAATGACCCATCACGCCTGATCTCATTGCTTGATTCTGTGAAATTATTTTCTGACGTTAATGCATACCCAGACCAAATGGAGAGCGGGGCTCGGGATTTACTTCGCACAGTCGCTGCAGATTTGTGGGGTCGATTTATTTTGATTTAGCAAACATAAGGTGGGCACAGGCGCGAAGCGCCGTGCCCACGCGTCCGCCTCGCTCCGCCCGCGTTGCGCGGAGTTGATCCTTCGGCGCGCCAAAGGCCCGGCCCGAGGGCTCCAGGCTACATCACTCGACTACTCCGCGCCCCGCGCCTCCGGCGTGAACCGGCACTTGTCCTTGATGCGCGGGTTTCGAATGCACGGCGCGGGCTTGACCTTCTTCGCCGCTCCGACCTCGTAGGACTGGTCCTGCGCAACAGCTTGCGCGTTGCCGGCCGCCGGCGACACCGCGAGCAAAAGCGCGGCGACGATGTATTTCAGCATCAAGTCCTCCCTCGATCAGCGAGCGTCGCCCGGATTGAGCTTACGGAAATCCGGGGGCTGCGTCTGCCGCTTCTTGATAGGTCGGTTAGGAAGACGCGGAGGCCGGGCATAGCCCGTCGAAGACGGGCGTAAACGCCCTGGTGCCGGAATTTGGGTGGGCACCTCCCTTCTTGCGCCGCAGCCACCCGCAGCGCACAGTCGCGGGTCGAACACACCACACACCGCGTCCCTCCCCATGCGTTGGCCGCTCCCGTTTGTCTCCATCCTGGCGTCTTCCGCTTTCGCACTCGCGCTTGGCGCTTCCGCCCCCGCCCTCGCGGCGCCAATCCATCTCTGCGAACGCGCGGCCGTGGTCATGCCGTCTCCCGAGGCGCATCGCGTTTGGTTGGAAAAGGACGTGCGCTACGGGCCGGACGATGCCGCCGCGTTTGCCGACCGCGTGAAGCGCTTCGGGCCGGGCGTCCTCGGCACGCAGGTCGTCGTCGCCGATGAGGTGGGCGCATCCGCGTGGTTCGACATCGAGGGATATTCCGGGCTGCGCGAGGCGAAGATCAGGATGATCCGGAAGCGCGACTGCGACACCGACCCGTATTATCCGCTCGTCGTGCTCGTCGGGCTCAAGGCGCGGTCGCTCTCGCGCGACGCGCTGTTTGTCGCGAAGAGCCGCAGCACCTATGAGGTGATCGCACTAAAGAACCGCGCCAAGGGAAAGACGTTCGCGCTGCGCCTCGCTGGGTCCGGCGAACTGCTGTGCCGGGATTTCCGCGCCTGCGACGGCATCGCGGCGCATCCGCGTTTCAAGCGGTGACGGACCATTCTCACCCCTCAAACATCGCCACCGCGCGGATCGGGCTCGCGGTGCCGCCGCGGATGCGCAACGGAAAGCCGATGAACGTGAAGCGGCCCTTGCCGACCACAGCCTCCAGATTCCACAAGCACTCGATGTGCGTGATGCCGCGTTCGGCGCAGGCGATGTGAGCCTTGAAGTTCGGCTCGCCCTGCGGCGCCGGGCTCACCGCCTCGACGCCGAAGATCCCGACTCCCTTGTCGGCGAGCCAGTGCACGGCCTCGACGTGCAATCCGGGAAAGTCGGTCACGTAGGCCGGCGATCCGAACAGCCGCTTGTTCACGCCCATGTCGATCAGCACCGTATCGCGCTTGGCGATGCTCTCGCCCGTGGCCGCGAGCGCCGCCTCCATCTCCGGCACGGTGATCTCGTGCTTCAGCGGCACGTGGCTCAGGTCGAGGCAAATGGCCGACGTGTAGAAATCCGAGAGCGGCATCTCTTCGATCGAGACGGCCTTCGGATCGGGATTGAAGTGACAGGGCGCGTCGACATGCGTCCCGGCGTGATCGCTCATCGAGATGTGCAGCGCCTTGGAGGTGAAGCGCGTCGCGCCTGCGACCTTGACCTCGTCGTGGTCATACCACGTGCCGATGATGATGGGCGGATGCGAGGGATGCGGGGGCGTGCGGTGATAGAGCTCGCGGCTGAGGTCGATGAATTTCATTGAGAAGCACTCCGCCCGTGTTCAGGAGTCCGAAACACTCTTCTCATACCTCCACACCTCAATCTCAAACACCCCCTCCTCTGTCTCCAGCCGGTTCGTCACCGTCCGCGCCCGCGTCCATCCGCGCTTCTCGTAGAACCGCGCAGCGCGGTCGTTGCCGACGCCGCAGGCGAGCCACGCGGTTTTCACGCCGCGCGCGGCAAGCCGCGCCTCGCCGTCGTCGAGCAGCGCGTCCGCGACGCCCGAACCTCGCGCCGACCGCGCGACGAAGAGCTGATAGAGTTCGTCGCCCTTCAACGCACAAAACCCGAGCGGCGCGCCGACCGGGCCCACGACGCTGACATCGGCGAGCATCGCGGCAAGCCGCTCGCGGAAACGTGCGACCGTGCGGGCGCGCACGAGCCCCGGCGGCGCGATTGCCTCGTGCCCGTCGCGCCAGGCGTCGTGCCAGAGCCGCGCCAACTGATCGAGTTCTCCGGCTTCGGCGGCGCGTATGTTCATGGCGTCCTCTGACGGATGAAAATAAGTTATCCCCGCCGCCAAAACCGCATTTATCATGATTGCACCCTGCTCGATGAGGGGCGCTTCTAGAGGCGTCTTGGAGTGGAGCGGGCCGGAGAGCGGGGCTGGAGATTCGGCCCTTATCGCTTTCCGGCAGCCGGCGCCCGGCAATTCCGGGCCTTGGTTGGAGCGGCGCCCGCGCGCAAGCCTCGCAAGCTTGCTCCCGGGCGGCGTCGGGGCTCCGCCCGGAGGTACTATGGCCTCCCGCCAGGAGCTGGCTGACGATCGATGGGCACGCTTTGCACCATCGACGAAAGCGCGGCCCGACGCCGTAAGGAGAACGCCGCAGCAGAGCGCCGAAAGGCGCGCCGGCCCGCGTCATGGGCCGGTGATCTCCGGCGGACCGGAGATCGACCCGACCGCGAGGCGGGTCACCGGGTGCGGCGCTTCCGCACCAGCGCCTGTCGGCGCTCTGCTCCCCCTCTTTTTTGGGGAGCGGAAAACGGACAAGGGGTACCTGCCCCCCATCCAACCGGGCCGGCGGAGCGTTGGCTGTTTGACAACTGAATCGGATGCGAGAGACGGTGAAGCCTCACTCCGCCCCGTACCGCTTGAACTCCTCCGCGATGTCGCGCTGGAGCATGATGGCGGCCTCCATCTCGTTCTGGCCCGCGGCGTCGCCCGACATCAGCCGCGCCATGCCGCGCGCATAGAGCGAAAACGGCCGCGCTTCGATCGCGATCGCGGCGCTGAAATCGTCGATGGCTTTCTCCAGATCCTCAAGCCCGCGGCGCTGCATCAGATGGAGATAGCCGCGCCGCTCATACGCCTCGATGCCGGGCGCGGTCCGGATCAGCGCGTCGCATTGCGCGATCGAGCCGCAGACCGGCGCGCGGCTTTCGGCCAGCGCCGCGCCGCCCATGGCAAGGAGCACGCAGCCGATCGCAATCGCGCGCATGACCTCACTCCGCAGCCGCCTGCTTCTCTTGCGAAAACCCCGGCATCACCTCGTGCGCGAAGCGGCGCAGGTTCGCCACCCCGCCGCCCGCGCCGTTGAGCAGCACGTGCGCGATGCCCGCCGCGCTCAAGCGTTCGAGCTTGCGGGCGATCTCGTCCGGCGTTCCGTAAAGCGCGCTCTCTTCCGCCGCATCGAGCGTGTAGTCGAACGACAGCATGCTCGACTTGACCGCACCGGGCGCCGCCGCAAGCTCGGTCATGCGCCGCTGGTTGGCGAGCCGCGCCTCGACCGCCTTGCGCTTGTCGTCGGCGTCCTTCGCCACATAGAACGCGCGCGCGACACCAACATCCATCGGGTCGAAGCGCCGGCCTTGCGCCTCGACCTCGGCCTTATAGATGTTGAAGCGTTCGATCAGCGCCGAAAACGAGGCGAACTGGTCGAGCAAAAGCTTCGCGCCGCGCTGCGCCACCTTGCGGATCGAGTCCGGCTGGCCCGCCGCCATCCAGATCGGCGGATGCGGCTTCTGCCGCGTCGGCGGCTCGACCACGATGTTCTCGAAATTCCAGTACTTGCCGTGGTGCGAGAAGCGCTCGTTGGAGGTCCACGCCTTCAGGATCACCGAAAGCGATTCCTCGAAGCGCGCGTCGGCTTCCGCGATCGGAATGCAGAAGCCCGCGAACTCGTTGTGGCGATAGCCCTTGCCGACGCCGAATTCGAGCCGCCCGCCGGAGAGCAAGTCGATGGTCGCGGCCTGTTCGGCCAGCAGCACGGGGTTGTGCCACGGCAGCACCAGCACCGCGGTGCCAAGGCGGAGCGTCGAGGTGCGCGCCGCCACCCAGGTGAGCAGGTTGAGGCTCGCCGACACCTGCCCGAAGCCCGTGAAATGATGCTCGACCACGAAGGTCGAGGAATAGCCGAGCGCTTCGGCCTCGACGTTGTAGTCGATGAAATCGCGAAAGCCTTGACCCGAGTCGACGTCGGGGCCGCCGCGTTGCGCCTGCGCCGAGCCGAACAGTCCGAATTTCATGGGATGCGCTACGCCGTCTGATGGTTCTTCAGTTTCAGCGCGGCCATCACTAGCAAGATGCCGAACACGACCGCAAACGAGGCAATCGCCCAGATCAGCCCGATCGCGCCGGCGCCGGGGGCGACCAGCATGATCACGCCGAACAGCACCGAGATCGCGCCGCCAAGACCCAGCGTCCATTCGTTGTCGATTTCCTTGCGCAACCGGATCGCGCCGACGATCTGGAAGATGCCGAGAACGATCGCCCAGGTGGCGATGAACACCAGCAGCACGAGCGCGGTCACGCCCGGCATCAGGAAGGTGAGCAGCCCGACGATGATGCCGAGCACGCCGATCAGCGCGAGCCACCAGCGCGAACCGACATCGCCGCCCATGATCGCGTGGGCGAGCGCGAGAATGCCATCCACCAGCGCGAACGCGCCCCAGAAGAGGACCAGCGTCACCAGCGTGATGCCGGGCCAGATGAAGGCAAGCACGCCGAAGATGATGGCGGCGATGCCGCGCAGCAGAATGAGCCACCAGTAGCGCGCAAGTCCCTGCAGCATGAGCGGCGTGCCGGGGGCGGGTGAAGGCATGGCGGACATGGTCGACCCTCCGTGGAGCCAAAAAGCGAGCCTCCCCATGGTATCACGCACGGCGCTGGGGCGCAGCCCTGGGGCAACCGCGCCGCCACACGGTTGACGCAAGTCGATGCCAATGGCATCCGCCAAGACACGGATTCATTGACACCCAAGGGGGATCACTCATGTTTCGCACGTTTGGAGCCGCCGCTCTGCTGACGCTCGCCTGCGCCATGCCGGTGCAGGAGGCAGCGGCTCAGGACCCGATCGCCGGCGGGATTTTCGGCGGCGCGGTCGGCGGCCTGATCGGCGGCGCCCTCGGGGGACGCGGCGGCGCTGTCGCCGGCGCGATCATCGGCGGAACCACCGGCGCGGCGATCGCGGCCGAAGGCCAGCGGCGCAACGGCTACTACTGGTACCGCAACGGCTGCTACGTGCAGCAACCCGACGGCAGCTACGCGGCCGTCCCGCCGGGTTATTGCGGAGCCGGCCCTGCGGTCGTTGGGCCTGGCCCTGGCTATGCGCCCGGGCCCGCGGCCGTCGTCGAGGATGACGACGAGGTCGAATACATCCAGCCCGGGGCCGGTCCGCGGCGCGCGGTGAGCCAGGATGCAATCGACGCCTGCGCGCGGCGCTATCGCTCCTACGATCCGCGCTCGATGACGTTCCTGTCGAACGACG
>Ga0193717_1002599_pt1 | contig 10350 bp, 9 predicted proteins | sample U2c2metaG_FD_145900 | JGI IMG/M metagenome (GOLD analysis project Ga0193717, IMG submission 145900) | Soil microbial communities from a riparian zone of the East river system, Colorado, United States - U2c2 | ecosystem: Environmental > Terrestrial > Soil > Riparian zone | place: USA: East River...
CCTTCTTCGTCGGCCGTAGCACCGTCGTAGGCCGCGGTGATCGCGAGCACCTCGTGGCCGCTGGCGGCGTACTGCTCCGCCAGCGACGCGGCCATGTGCGCGCTTCCGCCCACGCGAGGCGGGAAGAAGTTGTTGACCACCACAATGCGCATCGCACGGCCGTCAGCGGGCCCGGCGGTAGTCACTTGTAGTCCTTCACCAGCTGGCGCATGCCATCTTCGACAGCGATCTTCGGCTCCCAGCCGAGGATCTCACGGGCGCGGGTGATGTCGGCGGCGCGGCGCGACACCAGCACGTCACGCTCGTTGAACTGCGGCTCGACGTCGACGCCGACCGCGTCGATCAGGATCCGCGCCAGCGTGGCGACCGAGGTGTCGATCCCGGTGCCGATGTTGATCGGCAGGTTCGACCGCTCGGACTCCAGCGCCGCGACCACGGACCGCGCGAGGTCGTGGACGTGCACGAAGTCCATCGACTGGTCGCCGCGGCCGTCGATGATCGGCGGCTGGCCGGCGCGCAGGCGCGTGATGAAGTGGTTGATGACCGAGGTGTAGTACGCCTCGCTCTTCTGGCCGGGGCCGTACACGTTGAAGAAGCGCAACGCGTTCCAGGACAAGCCCTTCTGGCGCTCGTAGAAACCGAGCAGGTCCTCGCCGGCGCGCTTGGTGATGCAGTACGGCGTCAGCGGGCGGAGCTCGTCGTCCTCGTGCATCGGCAGGGTCTTCGGCTCGCCGTAGACCGACGCCGTCGACGCGAACACGAGCCGCTCGACACCTTCGTCGGCCGCCGCGGCGAACACGTTGTGGTTACCGGTCATGTTGATGTCGACCGACTCGTGCGGGTCGGCGATCGACTTGTTGATCGACACCGTCGCGAAGTGGACCACGTGGGTGCAGCCACGCATGGCCTCACGCACGCCGCCGCCGTAGCGGACGTCCTTCTCGATCAGCTCGACGTTGCCGCCGGCGACCCACTCGTTCACGCGGGCGCGATCGCCGCGGGTCATGTTGTCGAAGATGCGCACCGAATAGCCGCCATCGAGCAGCAGCGGAATCACGTGCCCCGCGATGAACCCGCCGCCCCCGGTGAAGAAGACCTTCTTGTCAGACATGTTTTGCGGTTTCTCCTATGGCTCTTCGGTGCAGTTTTCGGTTGCTTTTAAGACAACGCAGCTACGGCGGCGCGGACGGTTTCGGCTACCCGCTCGACTTCGAGGTCGGTCAGGTTCGCGTGCATCGGGATGGCGAGGTGGCGCTTGAAGATGTCCGCGGACACCGGCAGCGTCTCCGTCTTGCCGTACAACGGCTGCAGATGCGAAGCGTACGTGCCGAAGTTGCACTGGACACCCTGTTCGCGCAGGCGCAGCGCGACCGCGTCACGGCTGATCTCCGGCGCGATCGTCAGGATGTAGGCCTGCCAAGGGTGTTCGCGATCGGGCAGCGCGACCGGGACGGTCACACCGGCGAGGTCGTCGAAAGCCTCGTGATAGCGCTTCGCGACCGAGCGCCGGGCCGCCAGCAGGTCGGGCAGCCGGGTCAGCTGGACGCCCATGATCGCGGCCTGGATGTCGGAAAGCCGGAAGTTGTAACCGAGTTCGTGGAAACTCGGGATCGGCAGCTCGCCGGAACCCTCGCGGGTGATGGCGGGCTCGATGCCGTAGGTGTGCAGCTTGCGGGCGTGCGCCATGAGGTCTTCGTTGTCGGAGACCAGCGCGCCGCCCTCACCGGCGGTGATGCCCTTGCGGCCGTGGAACGAGAAGGCCGCGATGTCGGCGAGGCTCCCGGCCGGGCGCGTCTTGTACGCGGCGCCTGCCGAGCAAGCCGCGTCCTCGAACAGCCAGAGGCCGTGCTTGTCGGCGATCGCGCGGTACTCGTCGAAGTCACCGGGCTGCCCAGCGACGTCGACAGCCAGGATGCCGACCGTGCGCGGCGTGATGGCCGCTTCGATCGAGGCCGGGTCGGCGCTCCAGATGTCCGGGCGCACGTCCGCGAAGACGGGAGTCGCCCCGGCCTGGAGCACGGCGTGCCCAGTGGCGGGGAAGGTGTAGTCACCGACGATCACTTCGTCGCCCGGCTTGACGCCGAGGACCTTGAGCCCGAGGAACAGCGCGGACCCGCAGTTGCTGGTGCTCAGCGCGTGCTGCGTGCCGACGACCGTCGCGAACCGCTCTTCGAACCGGCGGCACGCGGGCCCGGCGCCTGCCAGCCACCCGGAACGGAAGACCTCCGCCACCGCGGCGAGCTCCTCGTCTCCGACGGTCGGCTGGCCAAGGGCGATAATGTCAGTCATACCTCTCCCGTTGCGCCTGTCCCGTTGCAGCGGGACGCGCTGAAGTGTATAGAGGCAAGTCAGCGCGGTCCGGGCGGCATAGTCTCGGCGGATGACTTCGCTCTTGACCGGTGGTCTGGTCCTCGATCCGGACAGCGGCACCACCACTCGCGCCGACGTCTTGCTGGACGGCGAGCGGATCGCCGCGGTGGGGCTCGGCCTCGACGCCGCCGACCACGTCGACTGCACCGGGGGCGTGCTGATCCCGGGCCTGATCGACTGCCACGCGCACGTCGCCTTCCCGCGTCCGGAGAGCCTGCCGCGCAGCGCCCGGATCCTCGAAGCCGTGCCGGTCCTGCGGCGGCTGCTGGCGCGAGGCGTCACCACGGTCCGCGACGCGTGGGGCGCCGACGCGGGTTTTGTGCACGCGCTGCGGGAAGGCTGGATCACCGGCCCGGACCTGCTCGTGAGTTTGCGGCAGCTCTCGCCGACCGGCGGCCTCGGCGACAACTGGGACCCTAACTCCGGGACTCCGTTGGAGGACCCTTCGCTGCCGGACCCGCTGTTCGACGGCCCGGACGGCGCGCGTGCCGCCGTCCGCCGGATGGTGCGCGCGGGCGCGGACTGGATCAAGGTGGGCGCGAGCGGGGCGATGTGGTCCCTCGCCGAACGCCGCGACGTCAGCCCGACCGACGAGGAGCTGCGCGCGCTTGTCGATGAAGCTCGTCGTTGCGGACGTGACGTGCTTGCCCACGCGCACACTTCGCGGTCGGCGATCTCGGCAGCGATCGCTGGAGCACGGAGTATCGAACACGGCGTCTTCCTGGACGCCGAGGCCGCTTCCGCGATGCGGGCGAACCGTTGCTGGTACGTGCCGACACTGGCCGCGATTCCGGACGAGCACGCTCGGGCGCATCGTGAGTCGGTGCGGCTGGCGATGGCGGCCGGGGTGCCGATCGCGGCGGGGTCGGACATGGCGCCGCGGCCGCATGTCGACCTGCTGACCGAGCTTCGCCTGCTTGCCGAGGCGGGATTGGGTGAGGCCGGGGCGTTGCGGGCGGCGACTTCCGAGGCCGCGCGGTTGTTGCGGCTGGACCACGACCGGGGGCGGATCGAGGCCGGGATGCGGGCGGATTTGGTGCTACTGCGAGGAACCGGCCTCGGCGACGTCGAACGTCGGATCCACACCGTCTGGCACAACGGGCGGGCTGTGCACGTGGGGTCGTGAGTGTTTCGCGGGGTTCTAACCCCTCGAAACACTCACGAGCCACCCCCACGGCCGCGCTTGCCTTTCGGAGGCAGGTCACGTGTTCGCGTGGCCGGGTAGCCTCGAGCGGTGCGTAACGTGGTGATCATCGGTGGCGGGATTCTCGGGCTGGCTGTGGCGTTGGAGCTGACCAGGCGGGGTACGGACGTCACCGTGCTGGAGAAGGCAGACCGCTGGGCGGCCCATCAGACCGGGCACAACTCCAACGTCGTCCACGCCGGGCTGTACTACAAGCCGGGGTCGTTCAAGGCCCGGATGTCGACCACCGGCAATCGGTCCATTGTGGACTTCGCACGGCAGTACGGGGTGCCGGTCGAGGTGTGCGGCAAGCTGGTGGTCGCGACTCACGAATCCGAGTTGCCCGCGCTCAGGGTCCTCGCGGAGCGTGCGGAGGCCAACGGGGTACCAGCGAAGCTGATTTCCGCGGGTGAGGCCGCCGCGTACGAGCCCGAGGTCGCCTGTGTCGGGGCGCTGCGAGTGGAATCCACCGGGATCATCGACTTCCCCGCCGTCTGCGCCGCGATGGTCCGCCTGCTCGACGAAGCGGGCGCGGATCTGCGGCTGAGCACGGCGGCGCTCGGTATCCGGGCGAGCTCAAAAGGCGGGGTCGAGGTCGCGACCGGCGACGACGTCATCCACGCCGACGCGCTGGTCAACTGTGCGGGGCTCCAGTCGGACAGGGTCGCGCGGCTGGCCGGGCTGACGCCGAGCGCGCAGATCGTGCCGTTCCGCGGCGAGTACTACGAACTCCGCCCCGAGCGGCGGCATCTGGTGCGCGGGCTGATCTATCCGGTGCCCGACGCGTCGCTGCCGTTCCTCGGCGTCCACCTCACCCGCATGCTCGACGGCAGTGTCCACGCCGGGCCGAACGCGGTCCTCGCGCTGAGCCGCGAAGGTTATGGCTGGGGCGACATCTCCGCGAAGGACCTCGCCGAGGTCGCGCGGTTCCCCGGTGTCTGGAAGCTCGCGAAGAAGTACGCGTACCCGACCGGGCTCGACGAGGTGCGCCGCTCGTTCTCGCAGCGCCGCTTCGCCGCCAGCCTCGCGCGGCTGGTTCCGGCCGTGCAGCCCGAGGACATCGTGCGCCACGGCTCCGGCGTCCGCGCGCAGGCACTGCTGCCCAGCGGCGCGCTCGTCGACGACTTCCTCATCGAGTCGGCGCCGAACCAGGTCCACGTCCTCAACGCCCCTTCGCCCGCCGCGACGAGCGCGCTGGAGATCGCGAAGTACGTGGCCGACCAGGTCGGCTGAGCTCAGGAGGGCAGCGCGGCGGAGAGCAGGGGGATGACGGTCTTGACCAGGTCGCAGTTCTTCGCGGGATCGTCCAGGTTGCCGCTGGTGATCATCACCGACGACGTTTCCGTCACGGACAACGTCGCGGAGCAGATTTTGCCGTCCGGGTAGAGCTCCCACTTCTTGCCACCGGCTTCGAAGGGCTCGCCGGACTCCTCCAGCAGCGGCCACTCCTTCACCGGCCGCGCGGCGCCGACATAGACGTCGAGCGCCTTCACCCCGCCGTCGCCGTCCGCGTCGTCCCACTCGCAGCCCGGCGGACGCTTGATGTCGGTGGTCGTGCCGAGAGTGATAGTGACGGGGCTCAGCGTCAACGACGTCGCCTGCTCAGGCGTCAGCAAAGAGCACGGCTGCACCGAAACCAGCGGACCCGAAGGCACCGGGGGCCGCGACGGCGTCGGCAGGGTGGGCGACGGGTCGCCGCCTTCGAGGTGGGACGCGACGAGCGGAGCGGCGCGCTTCGACAGATCGCAGGCCTTGCCTTCGTCCTGCGAGTCGTACGAGGACAGCTGCACGAATGACTTCTCGCCGAGCCGCACCATCAGGTCGCAATGCGACTTGCCGAGGATGCTGCCGTACCGGGTCCAGGTGAGCCCGCCGAGTTCGAACTTCTCGCCGGGCAACGCGCCGAGGACGTAGTCGTCCAGCGAAAGCTCTTCGGTCCACGACGCGTACAGCGGATTGGTGCGCGCGTCAGGGTCGCCCGGCGACCAGGCGCAGTTCGGCGGCAGGAGCTGCTCCGGCTTGCCCGGGGTCAGCTTTCCCTGCGATTCGAGGTTGAGCGACTCGGTCTGTTCCGGGGTGAGCAACGCACACGGGTCGACGGGCTTCTTGACCGGCGTCTGGCCGGGCACCTGGCCCGCCGAACCCGTGACGGTCGTGGTGCACGCGGCCGTCAATGCGACGGCCGCGAGCGCCAGACCTGCGAACTTCAGCTTCATGTGCGGAAACCTCCCCAGTCGGCCCGCACCCTACTTCCCTTTGGGGGTCAACACCTCGCGACCGCCAAGATAGGGCCGAAGTGCTTCGGGGACCCGCACCGAGCCGTCTTCCTGCTGGTGGTTTTCCAGGATCGCGACGATCCACCGAGTGGTGGCCAGCGTGCCGTTCAGGGTCGCGGCCGTCTGCGGTTTGCCGTTCTCGTCGCGGTAGCGGACGTTGAGCCGACGCGCCTGGAACGTGGTGCAGTTCGACGTCGACGTGAGCTCGCGGTAGCGCTCTTGCGACGGGAACCAGGCCTCGCAGTCGAACTTGCGCGACGCGCTGGAGCCGAGGTCGCCGCCGGCGGTGTCGATGACCCGGTACGGGACCTCGATCTTGCCGAGCATCTGCTCTTCCCAGCCCAGCAAGCGAGCGTGTTCGGCCTCGGCGTCCTTCGGGTCGCAGTAGGTGAACATCTCGATCTTGTCGAACTGGTGCACGCGGATGATGCCGCGGGTGTCCTTGCCGTACGTCCCGGCCTCGCGGCGGAAGCACGACGACCAGCCCGCGTAGCGCGTCGGACCCGCGGAGACGTCGAGGATCTCGTCGGCGTGGTAGCCGGCGAGCGGCACCTCGGACGTGCCGACGAGGTATAGGTCCTCGTCGCGCAGGCGGTAGACCTCGCTCGAGTGCGCGCCGAGGAACCCGGTGCCTGCCATGATCTCCGGCCGCACGAGCGCGGGCGTGATCATCAGCTGGAAGCCGTTTTCGATGGCCTGCGAGGTCGCCATGTTGAGCAGCGCGAGCTGAAGCTGCGCGCCGATCCCGGTCAGGAAGTAGAACCGCGAGCCCGAAACCTTCGCGCCGCGTTCCATGTCGATCGCGCCGAGCGCCTCGCCGAGGTCGAGGTGGTCCTTCGGCTTGAAGTCGAATTCCCGCGGGGTGCCAACGTGCTTGAGCACCACGTAGTCGTCTTCGCCGCCGGCGGGGGCGTCCGGGTGCACGACGTTCGGGACCGAGCGGTGCAGCTCGTCGAACTCCTCGGACGCCTGCGCCTGCTCGGTCTCGGCCGCCTTGACCTCGGCCGCCAGTTCCTTGCCCTTGGTGAGCAGCGCGGCACGCTCGTCACCCTGGGCCTTCGGGATGAGCTTGCTCAGTTGCTTCTGCTCGGCACGCAGCTTGTCGGCCCTGGCGATGGCGGATCGGCGGCTGGTGTCCAGAGAGAGCAGCTTGTCGACCACTCCCTCGTCCTCGCCACGGGCGCGCTGCGAAGCGCGCACAGCATCCGGGTTGTCGCGCAGAGTCCTGGGGTCAATCACGCACCAAAGCCTAACCGCAGTGGTTAAGCCCGTTCCAGGCAGTTTCCCTTCACCGGCTGGAGAGCACGAACTGGGCGATGACGGCGGCGAGTTCCTCTCCGGCGTCCTCCTGGACGAAATGCCCCGCGTTCGCGATCGTCGGGTGCTCTCTCCCGGCCGCGCCTTTCATCGAGCGCTGCAGGATCGGGCCCATCTCGGCGGTGATCGGGTCCGAATCGGCGAAGGCGCACAGGAACGGGATGTCGAGTTCGGTGAGCTTCGACCACGCGGCACGGTTGGCGTCGCTCGCCGGGTCGTCCGGGCGCGTCGGCACCAGGCCGGGCATCGCGCGCGGGCCCGCCTTGTACATCTCGTTCGGGAACGGCGCGTCGTACGCGGCGCGGTCTTCGTCGGAGAGCCCGCGTTTGCACCCGGCCTTCACCGAGCGGCCGACGTCGAAGATCTGCGCCTTTTCCACGGCTTCCCGGAAGGCCCACCAGATCTTCGGCATGTCGTGGTCGCCGGTCGGGAGGCCGGTGTTCGAAGCGACGACACCGGCGAAGCGCTCGGGGTTCTCGGCGACCAGGCGCAGCCCGATCAGCCCGCCCCAGTCCTGCCCGAAGATCGTGACGCCGTTCAGCTCAAGCGCGTCGAAGGCCAGCGCGCGCATCCACTCGACGTGCCGCGCGTAGCTGTGGTCGATCATGTTGCCCGGCTTGTCCGAGCGGCCGAAGCCGACCAGGTCGGGCGCGATCGCGCGCAACCCGGCGGCGGCCAGGACGGGCATCATCTTGCGGTAGAGGTACGACCAGCTGGGCTCACCGTGCAACAGCAGCACCGGCGGCCCGTCCGCGGGCCCGGACTCCACGTAGGCGACTCTGATCGTGCCGCCCAGCGGGTCCGGGATGTCCGCGTACCGGGGTGGGTAGTCGAAGTCGGGCAGATGGTCGAACCGGTCGTCTGGTGTCCGGAGTAGGCGCACCTACCCCAAGGTAGTGGTTACGAGACACCTACGGCGACCACGAGACCCAGCGCGATGTGCGCGGCGGCCACGACGATGCTCGCCGGGGCGAACTTCTCGCTCTCGATCGTGGAGCCGACGTCGATGCGGGTGGCCCACTCGAGCAGCCGCACCGCGACGACCTGGACGATGATCCCGATCAGGCCGTAGACCAGCGAAGTGATCAGGCCCTCGGTCAGGTCGCTGGCCGAGTTGGCGATCGCCACGACGATGATGAACGACATCGCCAGCAGGCCGGACGCCGTCACGATGACGGCGTTGGGCAGGCCGCGGCTCACCAGCTTGGCGAGCTTGCCAGGGGTCGTCCAGTCGATCGCCCAGAAGCCGGCGAACATCAGCACGAGGCCGACGACGCCGTACAAGAGGATGGCGCCGATCCCCCGGACCAGGTCGGTCCCGAACGTGTCAGAAAGCGCAAGGGTGGTGGTCACAGGGGTCTCCCAAGATCAAAATGGCGGCGCTTGCGCCTCCGTTGAGGGTGGCGGTGGGCGACGGGTGGGCGAAGGCAAGAGTCGCGTGTGGATTGTGCCCGTCGCGAACCTTGTATCACGAGCCGGGGATGCGATGTGGGACAAATGCGGCACCGTCGTCCGTAACGAGACCCGCGGTTTCGCGAATACCAAGGCCCGCGGACTCGTCGCCGACGATCCACGCGCCCAGTGCCGGGCGGAAGCCCTGGAACTCCGGGAGCGGGTCGAACGCCTGGTAGACGTACCCTTCGGCGCCGTACACGCCACCTGTCTGCGTCTCGTACCCGGTGGCCACGATCTGCACGTTCGCGCCTTCACGGCCCAGCTTCGGCTTGCGCACGTACTCCGTGAGCAGGCCGGGGTCGTCGATGAACGCGGGCAGCAGGTTCGGGTGCCCGGGGTAGAGCTCCCACAGGATCGCCAGCAGCGCCTTGTTGGACAGCAGCATCTTCCAGGTCGGCTCGATCCACAGCGTCTTGGGCTGGGACTCGAGCACGAACTTGCCGAACTCCTCCTCCACCACCCATTCCCAGGGGTAGAGCTTGACCACGGTGTTCATCCGCGCCTCTTCGAGGTCGACGAAGTGCTTGAGCACCGGGTCCCAGCCGATCTCCTCGATCGAGAGCCCGACGGTGTCCAGCCCGGCCTCGGCCGCGGTCTCCTGCAGGTACGCCGTGGTGACGTGGTCCTCACCGGAGGGATCCGCGGTGGACCAGGTGAAGTGCAGTTCCTTCGAGGGAAGCTTTTCGCCGATCTCGGCCCAGCGCTCGACCAGCTTCTCGTGGATCGAGTTCCACTGGTCGTCCTCGGGGAACACCTCGGTCTTCCAGTGCCACTGCAGGACAGCGGCCTCCAGCAGCGACGTCGGGGTGTCGGCGTTGTACTCCAGCATCTTCGCCGGGCTCTTGCCGTCGTAGCGCAGGTCGAACCGGCCGTAGACGTGCGGATCCTGCCGCTTCCACGACTCCGCGATATGCGGCCACACCCACTCCGGGAGGCCGAAGTCGCGGTAGCGCTCGGTCAGGATGACGTTGTCGACGGCTTCCAAGCACATGGAGTGCAGCAGTTCGACGTCCGCTTCGACGGACAGGACCTCGTCCATCTCGAAGACGTAGTGCACCGACTCGTCCCAGTAGGGCCTCGACTTCCCCGACGCGTCACGCGCCGGGGTGCCGAACACCATGCCCTGCTCTTCGACGATGCGCTGCCAGTCCCGCCTAGGGGTACTGGAATCCCTGTGCACCTACGAGCCCCCGCTCTTTCCACTCGTGCCGGTGCCGGTACCGCTCTTGTTGCTGATACCCAGCCCACCGCGCTGGATGGACTTGCCCGACTTCGTGTTGACGTTGGCGTTCGAAGGCGCGGTGTACGAACCACCGGAGACCGGGCCGCCGATGGTGCCCTGGCCGCCGTAGTTGTAGCGGTACGAGCCGCCGCCCATGCCGATCGGCAGGAACAGGAAGCCACCACTCGAGTAGCCGCCGTGACTGGTCACATACGCTTCGTCACAGTTGTTGTCGTCGGCGACGATGCTCTTGTCGCTCGCGCAGATGGCGGTGACCTCTTCGGGTTGCGCCACGGTGTAGTACGTGGCGACCAGTCCCACCAGACCGACGGTCACACCGCTGCCGATCAGGATCTTGCGCTTCGTCGAGGATTTGCGCGCCGCGACCTCGGCGTTCTGCCGCTCGGTCACCTCGCGTTCTTCCTCTTCGATCAACGCTTGCCGACGCGCGCGCTGCTCCCCCAGCGAAGGCTGGCGCGCTGTCGTGTTCTCGTCTTGGAACCGCATGGATCCGCGCTGAGGTGGAG
>Ga0193717_1002600_pt1 | contig 10349 bp, 11 predicted proteins | sample U2c2metaG_FD_145900 | JGI IMG/M metagenome (GOLD analysis project Ga0193717, IMG submission 145900) | Soil microbial communities from a riparian zone of the East river system, Colorado, United States - U2c2 | ecosystem: Environmental > Terrestrial > Soil > Riparian zone | place: USA: East River...
CGGCAACGACTTCGGCCTTGCGGCGGATCACCCACCGTTTGGTCCCGGGTGCGGGCAAATCCGCAATTGTTAACGGACTGCCGTCGGGCCCGATGACGTATTTTACCCTCGGGCGATGGGGTTCTGTCATGGCGTACTCACAAACTCTCAACCACTGAACTCACTGTGACAACGTAACCCCCGCGACTTAAAATTTGCCTAAGCGTTGGGCCCAAATACGATTCTCCTTCGAATCGACATGAATGCGCGCCCGGCGCGCTTGATGTGTGCCGGGGTGAAGCAGGGTGTGAATGAAATGCTAACGCATCGTGCCCCGGACGCAGCGCCATAAGCGCGTTTACGCGCGTCTTCGACGCGCTATAGCGTAGCTCTTGCGAAGCGGTGCGCTGCAGAGCCGGGGCCCAGCTTGATCGCTAAGTGAGCTGGGTCCCGGCTCAGCGGAGCGGCATGAAGAATGCCGCACCGCGTCCGGGACACGGGACGTCAGCTCGTGATGCTCTTGATCTGGTTGACGGTGTAGGTCTGGCCGTTGATCGACAATAGCGGCGGCGACTGGGTCAGATCCACCGAATTGACCACGCCCTGGATCTGGGTCGACACCGCCACGGGATTGCCAGACGCATCGAGGGCAGTGGCGGTCATGGTATACTTGCCAGCTGGCCACTGCGTGCCGTCGTTGCCCTTGCCGTCCCAGGCAAAAGCCTGGTTGTCGCCGGCGGTGACGGGATAGTTGCCGCTGAAAACGTTTTGTCCCGTCGAGTTGGCGATGGTGATGGCGACGTTCGAGTTTTTTGGAACGCTCAGATTCCAGCTCGCAGCACTATTGACCAGATTGGTGGTGCTGCCGTCGACCACGGCGGTCTTGCCGACGAAACCCAGCGCCTGCGTCGATTGCGCGGTCTGCTGCAGCGTGACCAGCGAGTTAAGCTGATCGTTGGTCCGAAGCTGCTGCTCGACGCCGGCGAACTGCACCAGCTGCTGGGTGAACTGGTTGGTGTCCAGCGGGTCGAGCGGGTTCTGGTTCTGCAACTGCGTCGTCAGCAGCGTCAGAAAGGTCTGGAAATTACCAGCCAGCGTCGCGTTGGTGGTCGAGCCCAGGCTCGAGCCCGATGCGTCCTTTGTGGGCAGCGGTGTCGTGCCCGATACGACTGATGGCGCCACGCCTGATGCTGTCGTCATGTCCGTCTCCTAGACCCTGATGTCGACGCCGCTGCCCGATCCGGGCATGCGGCCGTAAGTCCGTCCCGCGACCGCGGCGGGAATGCTGTCGTCTTCGCTGATGATCAGCCGTTGCGCGTTGCGGCCGGCATCATTGCCGTTGTTCTGGCCCGACGAGGACTGGTCGCGCAGGCTGAATTGCAGGCCGCCGTCGCCGGTCTTGAATCCGGCATTGTCGAGGGCGCGCTGCAATTGCGGCGCGTCCTGACGCAGCATCGCCAGCGTTTCCGGTTTTTCGACCGTCAGATGCGAGGTGAGCTGGCCGTGGCGGTCGACGTCGATGCGCACATCGATGCGGCCGAGCTCGGCGGGATCGAGCCTGATCTCGAAGCGGCTCCTGCCGCTTTGCGCGGTGACGGCGATCTGAAGCGCAAGGCCATTCAGCGGCACCGCCGCAATGGTTGCGGCGGTCACGGTCAGTTGCGCCGTGGTGACGGGCGTGGTGGCAGATTGCACTTGCGGTTGCTGGATAGCATTTGCGGCCTGACCGGCATCGGAGGTGTCGGTCTGAACCTGAGCCGCCGCCGTAGCGCGGTGGTCGTGCGCCGCCACCGGTGCAGCCGTCGTCGGTGCGTCCGTGTTCGCCGTATTGGCTTTGGTGGCATCAACAGCGACGCCGTCGAGTTTCTGCTTGCCAACTACGATCGGGCCCTGTGGGGCAACACTCTTGTCGGTGGCGTCAGTTGATGGCGAGGGCGCGGAGGGTTCGGCCGCATTCGACTGAACGCCGGTCTTGATTGGTGCAGCGCTTTCGGCCGCCCGCGCGGCGGCGGTTGTCTTGGGCGCAACTTTCGGCGCGACAGGCGCAACCGGCGTCGCCGTAACGGCAGCCGCCGCTAGCTCAGGGCTGGCCTGCGCGGTTGCATCCGGTTTGGCTGCTGGTTGGGTGACGGGCGTCGCAACGGTGTCAGTTGCCGCTGCCTGCGTGGCGTTGGTGGATGCCGCATTGGCGCCAACAGCAGCAATGTTTACTGCGGTCGTTGCCGTTGCCGCTGTCGGCTCCGTTGTCACGGCGGGGTTCGACACGGCTGGAGTGGGCTTTTCGGGGGCCATCTGGCCTTGCGCAGGCGTTGCGGCGGGCTTCGACGCCTCAACGGTCGATGTACTGGTGGCGATCGCCGCCGCGGCAATCGCCAGCGGCTGTGATGTGTTGCTCGGCGATGCCGGCGCGACAATAACGTCTGTCGCTGCAACCGAGACCGCAATCGCAATGGCGACTGGAGCCGGCGTAGCAGCCGTCGATGGGGTAGGTTGCGGCGATGCAGCCGCACCGGAAGATGCCGCGGCGTCGGGCGCGGCGACGAGGTCCAGGGCCGCATCCTTGGCTTCTCTCACGATGCCTGACTTGGTTGCCCCTGATTTGGGCTTAGAAGCCGTATCCGCATCGACACCGCCCTCAGAAGTGGCGGGCTGTGGAGCGCCGGGTTCGGTGTCCTGCGAAGCTGTGGTCGAGGCGGCGCTTGAAGAAGATGTGGTGTCGCGCGGCTGGCGAGTATCCGCGGCGGTGTCGTCGGCACGCGGCGATGGCCGATCCGGGGCTGCCGCTGCCGGGCGATCATTGCCGGTATCGGCGGCATTGCCGTCGATCAGCGCCGAAAAGCTCTCCGGCGCCGCCGCCTGGTCCGTTCGCGCGGACCTCGAGGGCGTGCTCTGAAGCGACAGGTTTACGGCTGTATCGGACGTGACGCTTAACACGGGCGGCCTTTCGAAATGATTCCACCGTCAGGTCAGCAAGGACCGGGCCACGCAGACGCTGAAATAAATACACGCGAATTCAATGAGTTAGCTGCCGCATCCGCAAGCGGCGCGGCCAGCGCAGCCGCTTCGTTTCTGCCCGGCGGCAAGATTTGCCGTTTGGCCCGCGCAAAAGCGGGTCTCACGATTGCCTCACAGGAATACGGACTATATGAAAGGCTGACTTTTCAGCCGTTCCGGTGAGGCGACTTCGCTTTCCCCGGACCCGCTTGCGACCGGAACCATGCTCAACAGTCTCGACCTCGAAGGCCGTCCCCAGGACACACGGATCGTCGTCGCCATGTCGGGCGGCGTCGATTCATCGGCGACGGCTGCGCTGTTGAAGTCGGAAGGTTACGACGTCGTCGGCATCACGCTGCAGCTTTACGACCACGGCGCCGCCACCCATCGCAAGGGCGCCTGCTGCGCCGGGCAGGACATCCACGACGCCCGCGATGTCGCCGCGCGCCTCGGCATCCCGCATTACGTGCTGGATTACGAGAGTCGTTTCCGCGAGTCCGTGATCGACAGCTTTGCCGACTCTTACGCCGCCGGCGAAACCCCGGTGCCGTGCATCGAATGCAATCGGTCGGTAAAATTCCGCGACCTGCTCTCGACCGCGCGCGAACTCGGCGCCTCGGCGCTCGCCACCGGGCACTACGTCGCGTCGCGCCGCATGGCGGACGGATCGCGCGCGCTGGTCTGCGCCGCCGACGCCGACCGCGACCAGAGCTATTTCCTGTTCGCGACCACGCGCGAACAGCTCGACTACTTACGCTTTCCGCTCGGCGACATGACCAAGCCGCAAACCCGCGAGCTGGCGCGGCGCTTTGGATTGTCGGTGGCCGACAAGCAGGACAGCCAGGACATCTGTTTTGTGCCGACCGGGCGCTACACCGACATCGTCGGGCGCCTGAAGCCAAATGCGATGGAGCCCGGCGAGGTGGTCGATCTCGACGGCAGGACCATCGGCCAACATCAGGGCATCGCGCATTTCACCGTCGGGCAGCGCCGCGGCCTCGGCATCGCCTCCAGCGCGCCGCTCTATGTGATCAGGCTGGAGGCCGCGAGCCGCCGCGTCGTGGTCGGTCCGCGCGAAGCGCTGCGGATGCATCGCATTGCGCTGCGCGACGTGAACTGGATCGGCGACGGCGCGCTCGACCGGGCCGTCGGCGAGGGCCTTGAGATGTTCGTGCGGGTGCGCTCGACCCGCGCGCCGCAGCCGGCGTGGCTGCGTGCGGCCGGTGGCGGCTATGAGGTCGAACTGGTCGCGGGCGAGGAGGGCGTCTCGCCCGGCCAGGCTTGCGTATTCTACGATGCGCCATCGGGACAGGCGCGCGTGCTCGGCGGTGGATTCATCAAGAGCGCGGCGGCGAAGCGCGGGGGCCGCGAAGCCAACCAGCCGCAGCCGTTGCTGCAGGACTGAGCGAACAAGAAAACTCAGGCGGGGGCATGGGCAACGACATCGACCGCGCTGGGGTCGCCAAGGCTTATGGCCGCTGGGCGCCGATCTACGATCTCGTATTCGGCAAGGTGTTCGAACACGGCCGCCAGTCCACCATCGCGGAAGCCGACAAGATCGGGGGGAGGATTCTGGATGTCGGCGTCGGCACCGGATTGTCGCTGTCGGATTACTCGCGGACCACGAAATTGTGCGGCGTCGACATTTCCGAGCCGATGCTGCGCAAGGCCCAGCAGCGCGTGCGCGCGATGGGTCTTTCCAATGTCGAAACACTGGCGGTGATGGACGCCAGGAATCTGGCGTTCAAGGATTCGTGCTTCGACGCGGTGGTGGCGCAATATGTCATTACCGCAGTGCCCGATCCCGAAGCCACGCTGGATGATTTCATCCGCGTGCTGAAGCCGGGCGGCGAGCTCATTCTGGTCAATCACATCGGCGCCGAAAGCGGCCCGCGCCGCGCCTTCGAACTGGCGTTCGCGCCGCTGGCGCGCCGGCTCGGCTGGCGGCCGGAATTTCCCTGGGCGCGCCTCGTCGATTGGGCCGCCAAACATGGCGGCGTCAGCCTCACCGAGCGCCGCCCGATGGCGCCGATGGGGCATTTTTCCCTGATCCGCTACCGCAAATCGTAATACTGGCCGATTTGGTGTGGAACCTCAGCTCTCGCGAGCCGTTTCCTTACATGACCAAAAAGTCCGTTTTTCTATCCTGCGTGATAATGGCGGCGTCCAGCGCAGCATTTGCGCAGGCGCCACCGACACCGGTCACACCGCCAGCCCAGACCGCAACGCCTGCGCCTGCGCGCGGTGCCCATAATTGCGCGCCGACGGAATCGACGCCGCAAGGCGGTATCGCGCCCCAAGGCACCACCACCGGCCAGCGCGCCGAGCCGCTCGGCGACAAACTGGCGAGGTCAGATGGCGTGCTGTGTCCGCCCCCGGGCGTCGACCCGGCACTCCGCGCGCCGACGCCCGACACCAGCAATATGCCGGTGATTCCGCCGCCCGGCAGCCCCGGCGGCGATCCCACGGTGCGGCCGAAATAGCCCGGTTTGCAGGCACTTGGCGCGGTTAAGGGGTTTGCTTGACATGCCCCTGACCGGCTTCTTATATGCCGCGCGTTCGTGGGCCACGGTATATAATGCCCTGACGACGGACGCCGTGGCGGGGTAGCTCAGCTGGTTAGAGCACGGGAATCATAATCCTGGGGTCGGGGGTTCGAGTCCCTCTCCCGCTACCATCTCAACTAACTGATTTTGCTAAATATCAGGATACTGCTGCAGTCCTTGTTTCGATTTTTCATGTTGCGTATGTTGCGAACTGTTCTCGTTGTTTTCTAAGCACTTTCAACGGCTCGCGGCTATTCGCCGCGACATGACCGCGACATGAAACGTAGCGCTGTTCCATATATCGAGCCGCAACCTGTAGCGGCTTGCCGATGTAAGCCGACCGTCGCATCCTTATGGTGCAATGGCTCCTCAATATCACCCGACTCCCCCTGTCCGGCGGCGACCGCAAGGCGCTAAAAAAGGAGTCGGTGAAGTCTCGCGCAATGGCCGGCATCCTCGCCCAACAGGCTCGGGCTGAAGGCGAAGAGGAAATGATAGTAGAAATCACAACGCGGATGGTTCTGTGGGCCGCGGCGTCGATTTTTGCGGTCTATTTTCCGATCGCTTGGTGGCTCAAGACATCCTACGTTCCAAGGGAAGAGCCCCCGGGGGCCGTGATGCTACTGAATCGGCCCTACAACAAACTTGACGATAACGGCATTGCGTTCGTAGCGCATGCATCGCGGCTCGGTGACATGGCAGATTCGTCGGACGGGCCGCGCCGATCTCCTGTGATCCTATACGAGAATGAGAAGCCTTTAGGACCGCCCCATAGCGCGCACTCGGACATTTCGAAGTTTGGCCTTGGCCGATTTTCACACTGGAACACCGCGAGGGGGTTCATTTTTTCCAGTAGTGACAATTCAGACCCGAACTTCAACGGGCGAAATTATTGGGCGATTCTGCCAACGGAGAGCATTCCGCGCTGATCGGTTTAGTGCCCGTTACACCAAACTCGCCGAACGATCCGCTCGACCCCGCGCGATGAGGACATGCGCGCAGGGTCGGGTGTAGCAAGCCTTAAGACATATTTGCCCACATCGTTAACGTTTACGGAGCGCGTCTGCCGCATCCCTGGTGATGTAATTGCCGACGGTGTAATGCAGACTTTCCAGATAAGCGACCGCTGGACCGTCGGGCTGCTTGGTGTCGAAGAGCGGCGCAAATAATTGTAGGCTTTCCCGTTTGGATCTTCGACCGGCGGCACCGATTTGATGCCCCCGTTCATCAGCAGAATCGGCTCCTTGTTGAAAAAGCTAAGGCCTCGTTCAGAAGCCTCAAAGATCACGGAAGCCGCGATTCGACATTTGGCATGCGCGTTGGCGCTGCCGGCAGCGAAGACCTGGCCCGCGGAAAGGAGGTCAGGATTTTTGCGCACGCGAAGCGCGCCGAGACCTTTGGTGGCTGTTTTCGAATGTAGCACCAGATCGGTCATGTTGACGTGGAACTCCGCAGTTGCCCACTCTTTCGTGGTCGGCTCAGCGCGCGCCACCTGGAAGTAACCATCGAAATGCACTTCATGTTGTTCATACTTCCCATGTTGGGGGAGCCAGAAAGTATCGATCGAGGAGAGCACCAAATTGTCTATACCCGCCGGCGTGGCAGTGTAGGGTTTGATGTCCTGCGGTGCGTACAGCTCCTTAAGCCCTTTGGTGTCGATTTGCGGACCCCATTTCTCAATTCCAGCCATGACAGCCTCCTTCGTTGCGCTAACCAATCCGGAATCGGGGCGCCGCCGCCCTGCTAGACGCAGCAACGACCAGGTATTCGCTTGCCCTGGACCGGTGGTGGTCAGAGTCTGCCCCAGCGGGTGCTTGGTTGCTTCTCTCAGATTGTGCAACTTACGCTAGCCAGGGAGCGGGTGTCCTTCCCGGCGGAGCACCGGCGACGGGACTTTTTTGCGACGAAGAGATGGGTTTTGTCGTTGCGAAATAGCGTTCGAAGCGGCATTGGCCGGCCTCAATCTGCTGCTGTTCGGGAACCCACGGATCGCGGGAACGTTGTCATTGGAGGAGAATCCGATGGCTGAGAAATTCAATCCCGCGGCGCACGACAAACACGCCGACGATCCCAAGGAAGCGGCTTTGGCCGACATGGAGACGCACGCGCGGCTCGAAGCCGGCCTGATCGACACCTTTCCGGCGTCCGATCCGGTCAGCGCGGCGCAACCGGCGCCGTCAAAGCCTGACGGCGACAGGCACACCGATACGCTATGGGACAAGGTGCTCGCGGTTTTCCGTTAGCATTGGCGCCCTTCGCGTCGCTCGCGAAGAGATTCGATGTCGAGGCATGCCGCGATGGATGATCGCTACAACCATGCGCCGAACGACTCGCCGCGCAGCGGCAGGTCGAAAAAGGTTACGCCCGTGGTGTGGGGCGCGATTGTCGCTGTGATGGTGGCGCTCGTGATCTGGTTTGCGATGAAAGCGTAAGTTGCTGCATGAGTGCAACAACCGGAACTATTCCTTCCCCCCGGGATTTCCTCACATGAGTTCACACGGATAAGGAGCATGCGATGATCAAGCGTCTTGCAGTGGCCGCGGTCGCGGTTATCGGAATTTATGGCGCCGTACCGGCGAGCGCCGAACAGGTTGGCGTTGGTGTCGGTGTTGGCCCGGTTGGAGCGGGTGTAACCATCGGATCGGGTCGCAGCGATTACGATCGCGACCGGGTTCACGAGCGCACCATTATTCGCGAACGCGAACCGCGCCGCGATGAAACGGTGATCATCAAGAAGCGTGACCGCGATTACGATCGCGACGACCGCAAGGTGATTATCGAGCGCGACTGATCCGATTAATCTCTGCGATCTCGAACGGCCTCCCTCGCGGAGGCCGTTCGTTTTTGCTATTCGTCATTCCGGGGCGTCGCGAAGCGACGAACCCGGAATGACGAAAACTGAATGGGGACGCTACATGAATGACGACCTGCGCGACCGCCTTGCGATCCGCGACCTGATCGAGAACTGGGTGGTGTGGCGCGATGCCGGCGACTGGGCGCGGTTTCGCTCGGTCTGGTTCGACGACGGCCGGATGATGGCGACCTGGACCCAAGGCACCGCCGACGAATTCATCGAGATGAGCAAGCAGGGCTGGGCCAAGGGCGTCTCGATCCTGCATTTCCTCGGCGCCCAGTCGATCGATCTTGCCGGCAACCGCGCGATCTCGCAGACCAAGATGACCATCTCGCAGCGGGCCTTGGTGCATGACGTCGTCGTCGACGTGGTCTGCACCGGGCGTTTTTACGATTTCGTCGAAAAGCGCGACGGACGCTGGGGACTGGTGCTGCGCCAGCCGATTTACGAAAAAGACCGCATGGATCCCGTCGACCCCGCAGCATCGCTGACGCTGGACGCCAAACTTCTGGCCAGCTTTCCGGAAGGCTATCGCCATCTGGCCTATCTGCAGAGCCAGATCGGCTACAAGATCAAGCCGGACATGCCAGGTCTCACGGGCGAGGCGGTACAGCGGCTTTACGCCAGCGGCGCGGCGTGGCTCAAAGGCGAAAAGCTGGATCGATAATTCGCGCTCCGACGTCATCCTGAGGAGCCGCGCCCTTGCGCGGCGTCCCGAAGGATGGCCACAGGCGCTCGTGGCCCATCCTTCGAGGCTCGCCGCTGCGCGGCGAGCACCTCAGGATGACGGAAGCGGTAGAAGGGAGAGAAACACCATGCCGGATTTCATCGCGCTCGATGCGCTGGTTGGACGGACCGCGACAATGGCGCCGGACCGCATCGCGGCGATCGACGGCGAGCGGCAACTGAGCTATGCGGGCTTAAACGATCTGATCGGCCAAGTCGCGTCGGCGCTGCAGGCCGACGGGCTTCAGTCGCGCGACGTGATCTCGATCTGCGCCCTTAGTTCGATCGAATATGTCGCGACCTTTCTCGGCGCATTGCGCGCCGGGGTCGCGGTCGCGCCAATGGCGCCGTCCTCGTCGCCGCACGATTTTGCGGCGATGGTGAAGGATTCCGGAGCGAAAATCCTGTTCATGGACCAAGGCACCGCGGACGCGATGGGAGCCTCGGCCGACGCGCGCTTACGGGTTTCGCTCGACGACGGCGGGTGGGGGCGGCCGTTCAGCACCTGGTTCGCGGCGCCAGGGACACGACCGACACCGGTGACGATCGATCCGGAATGGACCTTCAACATCATCTATTCCTCGGGCACGACCGGCACGCCCAAAGGCATCGTGCATTCGCATTTGCTGCGCTGGTGCCAATACGGCCAGCTCGATCCGCTCGGCTACGGTCCGGAGGCGGTGACGGTGCTGTCGACGCCGCTTTATTCCAACACCACGCTGGTCTGCTTCAATCCCACGCTTGCCGGCGGCGGCACATTGGTGCTGATGAAGAAATTCGATGCCCGCGGCTTCCTCGAGCTGAGCGAAAGGCACCGCGCCAGCCACGCCATGCTGGTGCCGGTACAATACCGCCGCATCATGGCGTTGCCCGATTTCGAGCGCTTCGACCTGTCGTCGTATCAGATGAAGTTCTGCACCTCGGCGCCATTCGCGGCGGACCTGAAGGCCGATATTCTGAAGCGCTGGCCCGGCGGGCTGACGGAATTTTATGGCATGACCGAGGGCGGTGGCTCCTGCGCGCTGCTGGCGCATGAGCATCCGGACAAGCTGCATACCGTCGGCCAACCGATGCCCGATCACGAAGTGCGTCTGATCGGCGATGACGGCAAGCCGGTCGCGCTGGGCGAGATCGGCGAAATCGTCGGCCACTCGCCGGTGATCATGAAGGGTTATCTCAATCAGCCGGCCAAGACCGCCGAAACCTTCTGGCACGATGAGACCGGAAAACGTTTCGTGCGCACCGGCGAT
>Ga0193717_1002602_pt1 | contig 10346 bp, 5 predicted proteins | sample U2c2metaG_FD_145900 | JGI IMG/M metagenome (GOLD analysis project Ga0193717, IMG submission 145900) | Soil microbial communities from a riparian zone of the East river system, Colorado, United States - U2c2 | ecosystem: Environmental > Terrestrial > Soil > Riparian zone | place: USA: East River...
TTAGAAACCGAATTTTACGCCTGCCAACCAGGTACGATAATTCGGGTAGGCGTTGTAGTCAGTACCCAGGGACAAAGAGGTGCTGTTGCCGGTGCCAAAGGAGTTTACTTCGGGGTCATATCCGCTGTACTTTGTGAAAGTATAGAGGTTCTGTACCGTAACATATATGAGGGCGCTCTTGAAGACCTTTGTGATCTTTGGCAAAGGCAGGTTGTAGGACAGGGTTGCCGTCTTTATGCGGAGGTAGCTGCCATTCTCGATGACGTCGCTGGTGACGCCGGTACTCCTGCGCAGCACGCTGCTGATCCGGGGTAAGGTATTGCTGGTGCCGGGGCCTGTCCAGCTATGAGTGCTGATGTAGTTCAGCTTGTTGAAATCGGCAGAACCGTTTTGTATCTCATACAGGTTCTCGTTGAAGATCTTATTCCCGTAAACACCTTGTACAAATACATTCAGGCTCCAGGGGCCATAGGTCACGTTGTTGCTCATGCCGAATGTGAATTTAGGCAGGGCATGTCCGAGGAGGGCGCGGTCGCTTCCGCTCAGTGCGCTGTCTCCGTTGAGATCTTTATAGATGGGATCGCCTGGTTTGACGGCTTGTTTGGTACCGCTCTTCAGGATCTGATCCTGTGTCTGCCAGATCCCGTTGAATACATACCCGTAAAAGGAGCCGATGGGCTGACCGACCAGGAGCACCTGCGACTTGGCGGTAGAGGAAGGGAAAAGGCTGGTGCTGATGTCGCCTACATAGATCGCATTGTTGGTCCCCAGGTCCAATACTTTATTGAAGTTCTGGGAGAAGTTCAGGGTGGTGGTCCAGTTGAGCTTTCCCTGCTGGATATTCCGGGAGGTGACGGACAGTTCGTATCCCTGGTTCTGTACGGCGCCGACATTCTTCAAAATGCTGACATAGCCGGAAGTTTGCGGGATATTTTCGTTCAGGAGCAGGTTGGTTGTTTTTTTGTGATAATAGTCGCCGGTGAACTGTATGCGGTTGTTCCATAGTCCCAGGTCAATGCCGGCATCGGCGGAAGCCGTAGACTCCCATTTCAGGCCGGGATTGGGTATATTGTTTGGAGAAATGCCTACAACGCGGCCGGGGCCTGAACCTAATGAATAGGCGTTGGAGCCGTATTGGGTGAGGGAATTATAGGAACCGATCTCCTGGTTACCGGTAACGCCATAGCTCAGCCGTAGTTTGAGGTCGCTGACCTGCTGTACGTTCTTCATAAATTTCTCGTCGGATACCCGCCAGGCGAAGGCGCCTGAAGGGAAGTAACCCCATTTGTTGTCGACGCCGAAACGGGAGCTGCCGTCCGCGCGCATGGTAAATGTGAAAAGGTATTTCTCCAGCAGCTGGTAGTTGCCTCTTATGAAATAGGAGGCCAGTACATTATCAGTATAGCTGGAAGCAGGAGCTGTTGCGGTGCCGATACCCAAGTTCTCCGCGCCTTCGTTGTTGGTGGAGAGGTTGGTGATGCCGGCATTGAAGCTCTTATTATACCAGTGCTGGAAAGTAAACCCGCCTACTACGTTGATGCGATGGATATTATTGAACTGCTTCTCGAAGGTAAGGGTGTTCTCATTCAGCCAATCGTAGTTCTGAGCCGAGTTCTGAGAGGCTGAGCCACTTGTGGCGGCTGCCACATACAATGTGGTCGGTACAAATTTCTTTTCTCCGTTGTTCTGGTATTCTACTCCGAAGGTGCTTCGCAGCTTGAGACCCTTGATGATCTCATATTCGCCATAGGCATTGACGAAGGTCCGGAGATTAAAAACGCCATCCTGGGCCTGGTTGGCATAGGCTACGGGGTTGCCGATGGGGGAGGCGAGGGGACCGGGATTGTTCATGTAAGTATAGCCGCCGGTGCTGTCGTGTACGGGAAGGATGGGGTTGAAACGCACGGCGTCCCACAGCACGCTGGGTGTGGTGCCGCCGCCGCTGGTATTGACGGTAGGGGCGTTCTGATAACCGTAGGACATCTGTGCGGAAACTCCGGTTCTTATTTTGGAGCTGAGGTCCTGGTCGAGATTGAACCGGACGGTACCTCTTTTGAAATCGGAGCCGATGATGATCCCGCCCTGGTCATAAAAGCCAAAGCTGAGGTAGTAACGGGAATCGGGGTGTCCGCCATTAAAGGCGACCGAAAAATTGGAGATGGGAGCAGTCCGGAAGACGGCATCCTGCCAGTTGGTGCCGGCGCCAAAGCTGTTGATCTGGGCCGATGTGTAGGGCAGGGCCAGGTTGGTATTGCCGTAAAAATTGTTTTGTGCCTGCAGGGAGTCCATGAAGACCCCGTATTGTTTGGCATTCATCATGTGGTACTCCTTTGAAACTTTTTGAATACCGGTGTAGGCGTCGATCGTGGTGGTATGACCGGTACGGCCTCTTTTTGTAGTGATGATGACGACGCCATTGGCGCCCCGGCTACCATAGATAGCAGTGGCGGAGGCGTCTTTCAGGATGTCCATGGATGCAATGTCGGAGGGATTGAGGGCGGAGATATCTCCGCCGGCGTATCCGTCGACCACATAAAGCGGCTCGCTACTGGAATTGATCGAATTTGTTCCGCGGATACGAATGGAGAAAACCGCGCCGCCCGGTTGAGATTGGTTCTGGGTGACCACCACACCGGCGGCCTGGCCTTCCAGCATTTGTGCGGTACCGATGACGGGGGTTTTCTCCTGGTCTTTCATGGAGACCGAGGCGACTGATCCGGTCAGATCTTTTTTGCGGGCTGTGCCGTACCCAACGACGACGACATCGTTGAGACTTTTTGATGAGTTGACGAGGGTGACAGTGATACGATCGGTTCGGATGGCGTCGGAAGAAACTTCCTTTGTGTCATATCCTACGGCGGAGATCTCGAGCAGGAATGAGCCGCTGGATGGAATGGAAAGGCTAAAAGTCCCGTCCCCACTGGCAGCTATCGTGGTCTTCTTTTTTCCGCTTTTGAGGAGAATGGTCGCGCCCGGGACTGGTGAATTATCCGATGAGAGGATCTTCCCGGAAAGTGGTTTGTCCTGCGCCTGCAGGTCTCCGAAAATCAGTATCCCCAGCACGAAAAATAAATTTCGCAAAAGCATAATGGCAAGTTTTTTTATTAAAGGGTTCTTATAATATAGCAATCTCAAGTTGGAGAAAATTGTCTGCATAACATGTAGTGATCTATCTATTTATTTACGGAAACGGTTGCATGAACGGGCGAAGGAAGCCTTTTGGGGTTACTACAACGTTTTCGTAAATAAAATAAGAAGACGCGATGGGATTCTGTAATTTGTATCAGGGTGGACAACAGGTCCGCAAAAAATAACTGCTTTGCCATATGAATACGGTCAACCTCAAACAACTGGCCCAGGAGCTTAATTTGTCTGTTTCTACTGTATCCCGGGCATTACGCGACAGCTGGGAGATCAGCACTCCCACCAAACAGCGTGTCTTCGATCTGGCCAGGAAGATGAATTTTCAACCCAATCCTTACGCCAGCAGTCTTCGCAAACACCGGAGCCGGACTATTGCCGTCGTCATACCGGAAGTGGCCAACAATTTTTTTGCCCTGGCCATTAAGGGAATTGAAACGGTTGCCCGGGAAAAGGGTTATCATGTCCTTATCTACCTGTCGAATGAAGAGGTAGCTGAGGAGATGGCTATTACTTCCAGTTTGCAAAGTGGCCGGGTGGATGGAGTGATCCTCTGCGACAATATTACTGCGCCGAAGGTAATGACCAACGACTATGAGAGTGGTTTTGTCGCTACGGAACATCTGATCAAGGCTGGCTGCCGTAACATTGCCCATCTGACGATCTCCATGAGTCTGAGTATCTCGAGCAAGCGCCAGGAAGGGTATATCAACAGCCTGCGTCGTTGGGATATGCCTTGCGATCCGGAGATGATCGTACACTGTAGCCGTAATGAAGAGGATAGTTATCGGCTTATCAGGGATCTGTTTATGTCTGATAAAAGGCCGGACGGCGTTTTTGCGTCGGTGGAAAAGCTGGCGGTGCAGACTTATCATGTGTGCAGGGAATTGGGGCTGCGGATACCGGAGGATGTGAAGGTCATCAGCTTTTCGAACCTGGTAACGGCGTCACTGCTGAATCCTTCGCTTACGACGATAGCGCAGCCTGCGTATGATATGGGGAAAGAGGCTGCGACGATGTTGTTTCGGAGACTGGAGAAAAAGTATATCGTTGTGCCTGATGACCAGGTGATGCTGCCTGCGAAGCTCGAAGTAAGGAACTCGACGATGGGTTAAGTTATTATATTATTTACGTTTAGGCGCACTCCTTTCCATTTACCCCAGCGAACGGCCTGGCTACCTCCTCCTTCGTGGAATTCCCAATATAAGTAATCGTGCTTGCGAGCTGGGTTTCCTTTGCCCCGCAGGACAGGGGTGGGTTGCCGCTCATCCACAGGGTTTGTTAATGATGAAGGCCATCGAGAAATGGGCGGCCGATGAATTTCGCAGTGTCAACGGACAAATAGAGTGGATCCTTCATAATGCACTTAAAGATGCAGCACGGCTAAAAGAAAAAAACACTAAGGAGGAAGGCAAATAACCCCAGCGATAAGACACTGGGGTTTCTCTTATTGTATTTGTCGGTGGAAGCTTTTATTCCGTCCTTAAGCTTTTTACCGGATTGGCGAGGGCAGCCCGGATGGCTTGCGAACTGATGGTCAGCAGTGCGATAAATAATGCTGCGCCTGTCGTCAGGGCAAAGACGGTCCAGCCGATGGTGGTCCGGTAGGCGAAGCCTTGCAGCCATTGCTGCATCACATACCATCCAAGGGGGGAGCCGATCAGCACGGCTATGGCGACTAATTTGAGGAAGTCTTTTGATAAGAGGGTAACGATGCTGCCTTCGCTGGCCCCAAGGACTTTCCGGATGCCTATTTCCTTCGTACGTTGTTCGGCGCTGAATGCGGCAAGGCCGAAGAGGCCCAGGCAGGAAATAAAAATGGCGAAGCCCGTGGCATAGGCTACGATACCGGCAACCTTGTTGTCGGCTTCATAATTCTTTTGAAACCGTTCGTCGAGGAAGCTGTATTCAAAAGGAATGTCCGGGAACAGCTGTTGCCAGACGTGCTGCAGGGCGGAGATGGTAGCGCCAATGTTGGCCTTGTTGACGTGAGCTGTTATATAGTTGTATTTTGGATCGCTGAATATTTCGAAACCTATTCCGGCAATGGGCTGGTGCAGGTCTTCGAAATGAAAGTCCTTCATCACGCCGACGATCCGGTAGGCTGCGCCCAATGACCAGGACACTCCTGAATAGACCTTTTTACCGACGCATGTGGTGGGGTCATAACCCAGTTGGCGGATAACGGTTTCGTTGAGTATGATGCCGTCCACGCTGTCGTGAGGAAACTCAGAAGAGAAGGCATGGCCCGAGATCATTTTTATTCCCATCATCTTCATGTAATCGAAGTCGACAAAATTGATAGCCACGTGGTGGTTGTCGGTGCTTGGCTGGCCCTCGGCGTACAAGATATCATCTCCCGGGGCATAGATGCCGGGAAATTGTGTTGAACCGGCGCTTGCGATGACACCGGGAATTCTATCAATTTCTTTTTTTACCGTTGTGTATTTATTTCGCAAGTCACCGCGAAGGGAAAGGATCAGCTGCTGGTCTTTGGCAAAACCCATGTCGGCGGTACGCAGGAAGTGCATTTGTTTGCCGATGATCACCGCGGCCACGATGAGTGCGATGGAGATACAGAACTGGAATACGACCAGGCTTTTGCGTAAGGACACCACGGCCAGGGAATTGGCGGTTCTATTTTTCAGGACTTTTACCGGCTTGAAAGAAGACAGGTAGAGGGCAGGATAACTGCCTGCGACCAATCCGGTAAGAATGGTTAATAACAGGAAGCCCGTGCAGAGTGAGAGTGCTTCCACCGTGGGAATGCGGATCGATCTGTCGGCGAGCTTTTCGAAGGCGGGGAATAAGGCTATTGTCAGCATGAGGGCGATCGCCAATCCGATAAACGCCATCAGCAGGGATTCGCCGAGGAATTGACCTATCAGTGCCGCACGACCGGCGCCGAGGGTCTTGCGGACCCCTACTTCCAGGGATTGTTTTGTCGAACGGGCGGTGGCCAGGTTCATGAAATTTATGCAGGCGATCAGCAGGATAAAGACCGCTATGGATGCTAATATATAGAGATAGGTCAGGCTGCCGGAAGGGGTGACGTCACCGTAAGGCATGTTGGCGTGTAAGTGGATGTCCCGGACTTTTAGCAGGAAGTGCTTGCGGGTAAAACCGGCTTGTCTCAGGTCTTTTCCTTCGTATGTTTCTACAAAAGCGGGAAATCCTTTTTCTACCTGTGCGGGATCGGTGCCGGGTCTCAATAGGGCATAGGTAGTGAAGAAATAGTTGGATGCCATGTTGGCATCGGTACGCCGGATAAAGTCGCCTATATTTCCGCCATACATCGACACGAAGAAACGTCCGTTGATGTGAGAGGGTTTGTCGATGGGGCGGAAGACTCCGGTAACGGTATAATCATGATCGCCGTTCTGGTGACTGGTGATGTGGACGGTTCTGCCAACGGCGGGTTTTCCTTCGAAGAGCTTATCGGCGATGTCACTAGCCAAAACTACGGAATAGGGGCCGCTGATGGCTGTGCCGGCGTTGCCCTCCACGAAATCATAATGAAAGAGGTGAAAGAAGCCCGAATCGGCCATCATTCCATTGTCTTCGTAGAAGGAGCGGGTATCTCCTTTGGAGTTGTGGTATTGAATAAGATTCTGGTCATCGCCGAGCATGCGACAGATCCGGGCCGTTGCCTGTACCTGGGGAAAGACGGATTGGACCAGGCCTGCCGTACGGGCCGGGCAGCCGTGGAAGCGGATATCCTTGCCGCTGTGCGTAAACTCTTCTGTGCCCACCTGGTAGAGCCTGTCGATATGCGGATGGTAGGTATCATAGCTGTTCTCATGCCAGATATACAAAGTGATGAGCATACAGGAACTGAGCCCTACCGAGAGGCCAAGGATATTTATCAGCGAGAAGGCTTTATTCCTGTTCAGGCGGCGCCAGGCTACTTTGAGATAGTTGAGGAACATAAGAGACGTTTGATTGACGGTATAACAGCTAATGGGATACCATATCTGTAAGAATATGTAAATCAGTTTTTTGTGGCTTCATTTCTTTTGGTTTCTGTTCGATTTTGATACAACGATCGTCCGGTTGGGACATACCGATTGAATTGGATTATTGGAGTAAATACTATTTGGTGGATGGGCTTTAGCGTCCTAATTTTGCATTTTAGTGGTAAAATATCCTGTAACCATACTACTTCGCATTCCGATCGCGCTGCAAACTTTTTGCAAGTGGTGCCTGATCGCCGGTCAACGACTGGTGGTCGTCCTTCTGTTTTTGACGCTAATGCTGCAGTGTTTTAGCAAGATGATCGTTGTTGCAGACTTTTACGCAAACCGGGATTATATAGCCAGAAATCTTTGTATCAACCGGCTTCGAACGGGCGTTCAGTGCGGTGGGCGATGCCAGCTGGACAAGCGTATCCTTGCCGAGAATAAAAACAATGGGGATACGGAACATAAGTCCGATAGCCGGTTTGAAGTCTTGTCCTCAAAGTCGTTTTATCTTACTTCTTTCTTTCTTTTTCAGCCCCGGGTAAGCCGGACTTACCCCGTGATCGCTGCCGACGGTCCTGTCGATCAGCCTGCTGTTATTTTCCATCCTCCTGCCTGGTTGTTGGTTCCCTAGTGCTTCGGTAATTGTTTTTTACTTCAACCAACAATCATGAATCTTGTATATAAGCAAGGCCTGATGGCTATGCTGCTTTTATATTCTTGTTCGGTGTTTGGGCAGCAGAGGGCCCCGGCGGGCAGCGCGCGCGTAAGAGGGGGGGTGGATAGCGCAGGGATTCGCCGGGCGGTGGACAGCCCGCGGTTTAGTCAGCTCGACCTGATGGTTATCACGGCCAGCCGTACCGCACAGAAGCGAACGGAGGCGCCCATTGCCATCAGCACTATTACAGCACGCACCATCGCGGATACAAAGGCGAACCAACTGGACCAGCTGCTCAATAAGGTCAGCGGGGTCTTTATGGTCGACCTCGGAAACGAGCAGCATGAAATGAGTATTCGTCAGCCGATGAGCACGGCCAGCGTTTTTCTTTATCTCGAAGATGGTATTCCTATTCGTACAACCGGCGTTTACAATCACAACGCATTACTTGAAATGAATGCCACGGCGGCACAGCAGATAGAGATCATCCGGGGCCCGGCCTCTTCGCTTTATGGCGCGGAAGCCATCGGTGGCGCTGTCAATGTCATCACCCAGGCGCCGCCTGCGAGTCCGCAGGGATATGTCAGCGTACAGGGCAACAATAATGGATATAAGAGGGCCGATGCGCAGGTGGGTACTACGGTCGGTAAATGGGGGGTTATCGCCAGTGGATATTATGGCAATCGCACCGATGGACCGATCCAATACAGCGACTTTCATAAGACGGCGGTCACATTGCGTGCGGACTATCGCGCCAGTGACCGGCTTAGCTGGACGAATAGCATTACTTATGTCAACTATTACAGTGATATGTACGGGTCACTGGACAGCGCCCACTTCGCTCAGAAAAATTATAATACGCCTTATTCCTTTACTTATCGGAAGGTAGAAGCACTGCGTGCGAAATCCCAGCTCAATTATCGGTGGAATGACAAGGCAGAGACGCAATTTACCGTGGCGTACCGTCATAATAGCGTGGGTCAGAACCCCTCCTATTATATCAGCAATAGTACGACCAATCCAATGATAGCAAACGGGCAGATCAACAACAGCAGTTTTCATAGTTTTTTGGCGGTGGCGCAGCATCAGCAGCGGATCAACTGGCTTGGCAGCAAGCTTATCGCAGGGCTTAGTGCGGACATCAGCCCGAGCAGTTATGTCGCCAATTATATCCGTATCCAGCGGGATGGAAAGGGAAATTATGGGAGCTACACCAATACCGACTCTTTGCTGAGCAACTATTCTACGGGCATCAGCAATGTCGCGTCCTATCTCAACTACGAGATGAGTCCCTTCAGGGGATTGAAGTTGCTGGCTGCGGTCCGATATGATTTCTTTCATTATAACTTCAGGAATGATCTACCGCCTTCGGCGTCGACGGGGTCGGCCAATACGCGGAATGATTTTAACCGGATGACGCCGAAGGTCGGAGCTACTTACAACTATAAGGGTATCGGCTTCTATGCCAACTATAGCCAGGGATATGTTCCGCCGCAGGTGACAGATCTGTATAATGGAGTAAAAGTCCCTTATCTGCGGCCGCAGACCTTTTTCAACTATGAGGCTGGTGGCTGGCTTTCGCTGGTGAAGAACAAGCTGTATGCAGATTGGAGCGTCTACCGGCTTGACGGGACGAACCAGATAATATCTGTCAGGCAGAACGATGGGACCTTTGTCAACCAGAATGCCGGTAAGACCCGGCATAAAGGTGTCGAATATGGGCTGACCCTGCGGCCAACCGAAGAGTGGACTTTGAGGGTCAGCGGCACCAATGCGGACCATGTGTTTGTGGTGCAATACGAGAACAATAAGGACTATAGCGGAAATCAGATGGCAGCGGCGCCGCATTTTATCGGCAATGCGGAGCTGACCTGGCGTCCTGTCTTTTTGAAGAGGTTTCGATTGGGTATAGAGTGGCAGCACCTGGGGAAATACTGGATGGATGATGCCAATACTAGGAAATATAATGGCTTTGATGTTGTCAATTTCCGTACGGGCTATCAGCTTGGGCAGTGGGAGGTTTGGATGAATGCGCTGAATGCATTTAATAAATACTATGCTGCTTTGGCCACGAAGTCGACCTATGGCTACAGTTACAATTTAGGTGATCCGGCTGAAGTGACGATCGGGTTGTCCTGGCATTTTTTTAATTGATCTTTTATTCTATTATGAAGAAGAAATTATACAGACTGCATAGGCAGCTTTCGATCATCATCGCCATTCCGGTGTTGTTGTGGGCTTCCAGCGGGTTTATGCATCCTTTGATGACGAATATAAGGCCGGCTATTGCGACGCAGGGCTGGCCTGATGTTAAGGTGGATAGTTCGAGGCTGCGTGTATCGCTGGTTGCGGCGTTGCGGATGCATCATTTGGATAGTTTTGCGAATGTGCGGCTTGTGCATATAGATACGAATTGGTTTTGGCAGGTGTTGCCGGCTAAGCGCCGGAGTGGGGGGATTGAGAGCCCTGCGGTTCAGCCGACGGTTCCTATTTATTTAAGTTGTATGAATGGGAATGTACTACCGGCGGGGGATTGGTTGTATGCGCAGTATCTGGCGCGGCATTTTTTGGAGGGGGGTGATGTTGGG
>Ga0193717_1002603_pt1 | contig 10345 bp, 11 predicted proteins | sample U2c2metaG_FD_145900 | JGI IMG/M metagenome (GOLD analysis project Ga0193717, IMG submission 145900) | Soil microbial communities from a riparian zone of the East river system, Colorado, United States - U2c2 | ecosystem: Environmental > Terrestrial > Soil > Riparian zone | place: USA: East River...
ATATCCGCACGGCGCGGGCAAAAGGCGTATCGCCGCGCCGCATCTTGTTCCGCCACGCTTTGCAGAACGCCGCCGTACCGGTGGTGACCATCATCGGCATCGGCATCGCCACCTTGATCGGCTCGACGGTCATCACTGAGAACGTCTTTGCCATTCCGGGGCTCGGGCGGCTCACCGTCGATGCGATCCTGCATCGCGATTATCCGATCATCCAGGGTGTGGTCCTGCTGCTGAGCGGGGCCTATGTGCTGATCAATCTGGCGATCGATCTCTGCTACACGCTGCTCGATCCGAGAATCCGCTATTGACCGACGGAACCCCAACCGGCCTGCGCGATCTTGCCGAAGCGGTTCCTGCCGATCGGCCATACGGCCGTCGCGCCTGGTTTCCCGGCGAGGCCTTCCGAAGGCGCGCCGAGATTGTAATCGGCGGCGTGCTGCTCGCGGCCATGGTCCTGCTCGCTTTGCTCACCCCATACCTCGTCACCGGCGATCCGCGCGCGCTCGCGCCCGGCAGCCGGTTGCTCCCACCATCGGCGGCACACTGGTTCGGGACCGACCCGCTGGGTCGCGATCTCTTTGTCCGGGTCCTGTACGGGGCCCGCGTCTCTTTGCTTGTCGGCTTCTCGGTCGCGTTCCTGTCCTCGCTGCTCGGCTGTTTCGTCGGCATGGTGTCGGCGTCGGGCAAACGCATTGACGCCGTCGTCATGCGCATCATGGACGGCGTGATGTCGATTCCCGCGATCCTGCTGGCGATCGCGCTGATGGCGGTGACGGGCGGTTCGGTGGTCAATGTGATCATCGCCGTCACCATCGTCGAAATCCCGCGCGTTGCCCGGCTGGTCCGCGGCGTCGTGCTGTCGCTGCGCGAGCAACCTTATGTCGAGGCGGCCGTGGCCGCGGGCACGTCGCGCGCCCGGATCGTGGTGCGTCATCTCCTGCCGGGCATCGTCGGACCGCTGATCGTGCAGGCGACTTTCGTCTGGGCGACCGCCATGATCCTCGAAGCGGCGCTCTCCTTCATCGGGGCCGGCACACCCCCATCGACGCCGTCTTGGGGCAATATCATGGCCGACGGCAAGGCCTTGTGGCAGGTCAGGCCGTTGATGATCTTCATTCCGGCCGCCTTCCTGTCGGTGACCCTGCTGGCCATCAACATGTTGGGCGACGGGCTGCGTGACGTACTCGACCCGGCGCAGCCGTCGAATCTCTGACCGGGTACCGATCGGATCGGCAATATTCTTGCGTGGCGACTGTCTCCGCAGCCGGGCTTACGCGATCGTTAAGTTAATCTCGTTGGCGGGAAGCACGGCCCGCACGGCATGGTTCGCCTCCGGCTTGGCCGCGATCTTGCACGGACGACCTCCGATGCAGCTTGGAAAGGCGTGTCGAGCCATGTTCCCAGAGCCGAGCGATGCTGACCATACGCGATCCGTGATCACCCTCACGCAGATCGATACCTTCCTGACGCTGGTCGAGGAGGGCGGCGTCGCCCGGGCGGCGGATTGCCTGGGCGTCGGGCGGTCGACCGTCAGCGCCCACGCCAAAGTCGTTGCCGAGGAGGTCGGTCAGCAGCATTTCCGCCGCCACAATGGCGGACTGATCGTCACCGAGGCGGGCCTCGATGCCTATAACAGGCTCCGTCCCCTGATGGCGCGGGCCGCCTTCTGCATGCGTTATTTTTGTAGCCGGCGCGCGGCGACACCCACTTTTGTCCCCATCCTGCTTCCGTCCGGATTTCCAGGCTCCGTCATCGATCGTGCCTTCGGGCGGGCCGCCGCGCGCCTGGCCGCGACGCAGCCGGCGATTTGTCCGGTGCCGACCTATGTCGGTGACAGCGTCGCCGACACGGTCGGTCTCTCCTACGTCGCAAGCGATGCCGGCATCGGCACGCTGCGCGATCGCTGGCTCGTGATCCGGGCGCGGACAAGAACGGATTGCAGGCACGCCCCGGTCGGTCTCGGGGAGCTGGCCGGCATCAAGATGTACGCGCCCGGATTGCCCTTCACCCTCCATCCGGCGCTGTCGGCGCTTGCCCAGCAGGCCGACGCCTCGCTCGAGTGGTCGGATGCGGGCATCCAGGAGATACTGGGTTTGGTCGCGCAGTCGCCGAAGCTCTGCGCGATCGTGCCCGCCGGCCTGTTCAATCCTGCCCTCGCCGGAGACCAGTTCGAATGCGCGCTCGTCGAAAGTACGCGTCTCGATCCGGCGATTGCCATCGGCGCCGCTCGATTTCCCGCGATCGAGGCGCTGCTGAAGGATGAACTGCGGGCGCTGGCGGTGGATCGCCCTGTCCTGCCGGCGGCGCGGATGCCGCAACCCTGCGAGGTCGAAGCGTTGTCGCTGAAGCACTGCCGGTCGTTCCTGGCGCTTTACGAAGAAGGCAATGTCGGCCGTGCGGCGCAGCGTCTGTCGATCGTGCAGCCTGCGTTGACCGTGCAACTGCACCGTATCGAGGAGCAGGTGGGCTGCAGCCTGTTCGACCGTTCGTGCCACGGTCTGCGCGCCAACGAGCAAGCCGACAGACTGTATGGCTTGGTCGGGCCGCTGATCGCCGATTTCAACGCCACCCTGCGCCATCTCCGCGCGTCGGGCGGCAAGCGCATGGCGCCGATCAGGGTTGGCCTCATCCCGGCGCTCGACGACGAAAGCCTGATGTCCGAGGGCTTCGCCATGGCATTGGACAAATGGTCTCGCACCTATCCGAATGATGTCCTGCAGGTGATGGAAGGCTATTCCGGCACCCTGATGCGATGGCTGCAGAGCGGGATGATCGACTTCGCCCTGGTCGACCGCGTCTTCACGGATTCCAGGCTGGTGCAGGAAGCCGTCGTCGAGGACAAGATGGCGGTCGTGGTGGCCAGCGGCTCCGATTTGTTGCCGCCGGGTGCGGTGAAGCTCCAGCAGCTCGCGCATATGCCGCTCGTGCTGCCGTCGAGCCGCCACGGCCTCAGAAACCTGCTGGCCCAGACGCTGTGCGGCACGGGCGTCATTCTGCAGCCCCGGCTCGAAGTCGATTCGATGGCCGGCTGCCTCAACATGGTCAAGCTGGCGCGCTACGCCACCATCCTGCCCATGGGTTCGGTCTACAAGAGCCGCAGCCGACGCGGCCTGTCGGTCCATGAAATCACCGATCCGCAGATCCTCCGGACGATCTGCCTGGCGCGGGTGCGCAACAGACCTTGCGGCGAGGCCGGGATGAACCTGCTGGAAGAGCTGCGCCTTGCCTTCGCCGGACCGGCGGAGCCTCCCGCGTCCCGAGCAGCCCCGCTATCGCATACGCCCGTCAAAATCATTCCTCCCCCATTATATGGGGGAGGTGGCCCGATAGGGCCGGAGGGGGACAGGACGAAGCGCTTCGACAGGGTCCCCCTCCGCCCTGCGGGCACCTCCCCCATCGCGCCTCAGAAGGCGCTGTGATGGGGGAGGAACTCCATAGATCCTTCAAACCGTCCCCGACTTCCATCGATTTTTATGGCTCTTCCCGCCAATTTACATGAGCCCCGTTCCGTCAGTCGCAGGCAAGGTGGCGTTCAGCGCGTTTCGCAACTGACCCGGAGCCCTTCGCAATGAGCAAGTTTCACCTCGGATGGTTTCTTGGGCCCGGCATCACGATCCAGGGCTGGAACGAACCGGGCTTCGGCCACGGCTACGAGTGGACCAAGCCGGATGTTTTCGTGGACGCGGCCCGCGCACTCGAGCGTGCCAAGTTCGATGTGTTGATCCTCGAGGATACGTCGGCCATCCCCTATACCTACAAAGGCGGGATGGACTTCTATCTGAAGAATGCGACCATGACGCCGAAGCTCGATCCGGTCGTCCTCACGCCCTATCTGATTGCCGCGACCACGCATCTCGGACTGGCGCCGACGCTGACCACGACCTTCTATCCGCCGTGGCTGCTGGCGCGGACGATTGCGACGCTCGATCATTATTCGAATGGCCGCATCGGCTGGAACATCGTCACCGCGACCAGCGACGCGGCGGCGCAGAATTATGGCCTCGACAAGCAGATCGAGCACGACCTGCGGTACGACATGGCCGACGAATATATCGACCTGGTCAGCCAGCTTTGGGACGCCTGGGAGCCCGACGCGGTGGTCATGGACGAGGCCACCGGCACCTTCATCGATCCGGCCAAGGTCAAGGCCATCAACTTTGCCGGCAAGTTCTACAAGTCGCGCGGGCCGCTCAACGTCCCGCGCTCGCCGCAGGGCAAGCCGGTGTTCGTGGCACCCGGCGGCTCACCGCGTGGCCGCCAGTTCAGCGGTCGCAACGCCGAGATCGTCCTGGCCGGCGGCGAGAGCCTGGCCGACATGAAGGATTATCGTGACGAGGTCCTGAAGCACGCCGTCGCGCTCGGCCGCGATGCGTCGAAGATCAAGACGCTGTTCACCTGCGTGCCGACGGTGGTGCGCAGCGCCGGCGAGGTCGAGGACGCCAAGCAGATGCTGACCAAGATGCGCGCGCACCATCTCGAGCGCGGACTGGCTGCCATGTCGTTCCTGTCCGGCATCGACTTCGCCAAGTTCGACCTCGATACGCCCTTGCCGGAGATAAAGACCAACGGCATGCAGACGCTCCTGCGCACTTTCAAGAATGCCGGCCCCAAGGCCACGCTGCGCGAGGTCGTAACCAAGCCGAATGGCCAGGGCTTCACCCACTTCGTCGGCACGGCCGACCAGATCGCGGGCCAGATGCAGGACGCAATGGAAGAGGTCGGCGGCGACGGCTTCCTCATCACCGGCCATTTCAAGCCGAAATACATCACCTCCGTGGTCGACGAATTGGTGCCGGCCCTGCAGAAGCGAAAGCTGACGCGCCGGGAGTATGAGCACGCGCAGTTCCGCGATAACCTGACGGCGTTCTAAATCAAGATCCCTTCCCCATGTGACGGTGGTCGGATTCACACATCAGCTTTGACACCGACGCCGCTACACTATCACCTCACCCTGAGGAGCGGCCGCAGGCCGCGTCTCGAAGGGTAGGCTTCAAACACCGCGCCTGTTGCCGACCCTTCGAGACGGCGCTTCGCGCCTCCTCAGGGTGAGGTAATTGTGTGAACGCGATAGCCATGTGATGGGGGAGGAATGAGGGTGACCATGAGCGATCGTCAGTCCATCCGGCCCTTTCTGGCTTCGCTGGAACAGCAAGGCGCTCTCCTTCGCATCGCCAAGCCGGTCGATCCGGAATTCGAGCTGTCGGCCTTCCTGTCGGCGGCCGATGCAGGCCCGGCGCTGCTGTTCGAAACCGTCGCCGGCTCCCCGCTGCGGGTTGCCGGCAATCTGCTCAACAGCCGCGCGCGCATCGCCGCCGCGCTGGGGATCGAGATCGCCGACATCGTGCCGCGAATCCATCAGGCGATCCGCGCGCCGATCAAGCCGGCGCAGGTCGCCGCCGGCCGTGTGCAGGAGAAAGTGGAGCGCGATTCGCCGTTGTCGGCGCTGCCGGTGCCGCGCTTCTTCGAACGCGAAAGCCGGCCTTACATTACCGCAGGCGTGATCCTGGCGCGCGATCCGGAAACCGGCCGCGGCAACGCCTCGTTCGCGCGCTTCGCCATCCTCGATGGCCGAACCGCGCTGGTCGGCATTGCGCCCAATCACCATCTTGCGCTGTTCTCCCGTCGCGCGGCGGCGGCCGGGAAATCGCTGGAGATCGCGGTCGTCATTGGCGCGCATCCGGCTATTCAACTGGCGGCCTGTCTCTATCTCGGCGTGGGCGACGATGAGCTTGAATGCGCCGGCAGCCTGCTGGGCGGGCCGGTCGATGTCGTTGCGGCGAAGACCGTCGATCTCCTGGTGCCGGCCGATGCCGAACTCATTCTCGAGGGACGCATCGACGCCAACCATCCCGTCGAAGAGGGCTTCGTCTCCGAGTATCACGGCATGTACGAACAATACGGCCCGGGCTATCTCGCCACGTTTTCGGCCGTGACCCGGCGCAGCGACGCGATCTTTCAGGTGATCGAGCCTGGCTATCACCGTGAGCACATCTATCTCGGCGCCCTGCCGATCGCCGCCTCGCTGTTCAGCGCCGTCGCCGCGGTGGTTGCCAACGTGCGCGACGTCGCCGTCACCGAAGCCGGAGCGGGGCGCACCGATATCGTGATCCAGATCGCCGAGCCGCGGCCCGGCCAGGCCCGCCGCGCCATGTTCGCCGCCTTCGCCGCCGTCAGCCTCGTCAAACGCGTCACCGTCGTCGATGCCGATATCGATCCCTGGGACGCCGTCGCCGTCGAATGGGCGCGGATCAACCGCATGAAGCTGGAACGCGATCTCCTGCTGATCCCGCAGGCGGGAACCGACCGGTCGGAACCGATGGAGGAGGGCGGGCTGGTGACAAAGGCCGGCTTCGACGCGACCGCCAAGCCGCACGATCGTGTCGAGGGAGTCGACAGGGCCCTGCCGCCGGTGGCTAACAGCGATGCCGCCAAGCGCTGGTTCGTCGAGAACCTGCCGCCGGCACAACGCACCTGGCTCAAGCCGTGACCGCCTGAGGCGGGTGCTGAAAGCCACTGCCCGGTGTACCATCGACGGGCTCGGAAACCGCGTAGCCCCGTGGCGCCGGTCCGTCCGATGCATTCCTGAGGTTCAGGAGGCAGCGCTTGTCCGACTACCTGCTCGGTCACGAGCCGGCGATCCGTCTCGTCATCAGCGCCGCCGTCTTCGCTCTGATTGTGTCGGGCGAAGTCCTGTTTCCCCGCCGTCCGCAGCAGATCGGCCGGATGCGGCGCTGGCCCGGCAATCTCGGCATCGTCCTTCTCGACACTGCGCTGGTGCGCGTCCTGTTTCCGACCGCTTTGGTCGCCGTGGCGCTGGCCGCTCAGGCAGGCGGGTGGGGAATTCTCAACGCGTTCGCTCTTCCCGGCTGGCTTGCCGCGCTGCTGGCGATCCTGGCGCTCGATGTCGCGATCTACTTCCAGCATAGGGCTTTTCACGCGGTGCCGGTGCTGTGGCGGCTGCATCGCATGCACCACGCCGATCTGGAATTCGACGCCACCACCGGTCTGCGCTTCCATCCATTCGAGATCCTGCTGTCCTTGGCCATCAAATGCGCCGTCGTCGTTATCGTCGGGGCGCCCGCGGCGGCGGCGGTGATCTTCGAAATCGCGCTGAACGCGGCCTCGCTGTTCAATCACGCCAACCTCCGCCTGCCGCCGGGCCTCGACCGGCTACTCCGCCATGTGCTCGTGACGCCCGACATGCACCGGGTCCATCATTCGATCGTGCGCCGCGAGACCGACAGCAACTTCGGCTTCACCGTATCGTGGTGGGATCGGCTGTTCGGTACCTATCGGCCGCAGCCGGCGGCTGGCCAGGATGCGATGACCATCGGCATCCCGCTGTTCCGCGATCCCTCTGACCTGCGGCTCGACCGCATGCTGCTGCAACCGTTTCGCCGGGAATAGGCGACCGGCGCGAAGGTCCAATCCTCGAAAGGACGGCGTGTCGAGCTACCGGTCAGGGGGCTGTGCCAGCGTCGCCAGCACAGGGCAGGCCGGCATGGTTCCCTGGGCACACGCCTTCACCATCACACCAAGAACTCGCTCCAGGCGCCGCAGATCAGCCAGCTTCGCGCGAACCTCCTTGAGGTGCTCCGCGGCGATCGCGTGGACGCGGCGGCAGGACTGCGACTTCTGATCGGCGAGGCCCAGCAGGCGCCGCACCTCGTCGAGCGAAAAGCCGAGCGATCGGGCGCGGCGGATGAAGCAAAGGCGCTCGATGTCGGCCGACTGGTAGAGCCGGTAGCCGCCGGCGCTGCGGGCCGGCTTCGCCAGCAGGCCCGCGCGCTCATAGTAGCGGACGGTCTCGATGTTCACGCCGGAGCGGCCGGAGAGAACGCCGATGGCGAATGTCTCAGCGCTGGGCATGGCGATCACTTTCCTCTGATACCGTCGGACCTTGTGTCTGTAGTCGCTACAGGGTGTAGGCTTCGGCCATGATGACGCAAAGCAAAAAATCCACGTCCTCCCCAGCGGCGCCCGAGGCGGTTCACGACGCGGCGAAAACCGTGCTCGCGGCCGGCGGGCTGCTGGCGGCCTTCGGCGTCGCCTCGTGCTGCGCCTTGCCGGTTGCGCTGTCGCTGCTGGGGATCAGCGCAGCGTCGCTGGTCGGCGTGGGCTACCTTGCGGCGCAATATCAGCACGAGCTGTTCTATGGCTCCGTGATTTGCCTGGCGATTGCTGCCGTCATCATGTGGCGGCAACGGCGGGCGCGGTCCTGCGTGCCCGGTGCGGCCTGCGCGCGCCCGACACTCGACTGGGGCAGCAAGATCGCTTTTGCCCTCGCCTTCGGATTCCTCGCTCTCACATTCTGGATCGAGCCGCCGCTATGAGTGTCGTTCTCACCTCCGTGCTGACTTGCCCTGCATGTGGCATTGCCAAGACCGAGACCATGCCGACCGACGCGTGTCAGTATTTCTACGAATGCACCGGCTGCCGGACTTTGCTCAAGCCCAAGCCGGGCGACTGCTGCGTGTTCTGCTCCTACGGATCGGTACCTTGCCCGCCGATCCAGCAGGACAAGAAGGCCGATTGCTGCCGCGAGTAGTTTGTGTCCGCTGAATGCGGACCGCGGACTCGCCTTCTCAGTTCCGATGTGGCGCGCCGCGCCGCTTGGAGGATTCACGTTTCGCCGAAGATTGACGGCTGACGGATTTTCCGTATGTCAATGGATATGGATCGCCAGCAACATTCCCTGCAGCAGATCCTCCACTAGGTCGGTCGTCATCGGCGCCTTTGGCCTCTGCTCGTTTGTCGACATACGGCCACAATCCCGACGCAGGTAGTCGCGAGACGCTGATTGATCGCGTGAGTGAGAAGGTAACGATCGAGAGACCAGTGCAGCGGAGGGGTGTTCACATCACCGTGAGCCTCTATCCGACGGGCATTCCACGCCTAACTAGTGGAACGAGACCGCCACTTCGTAAGGAAGCTTCGCATGCACTTTTTTTCTCCTGCCCGGAACACCGCCGCACGCGGTGACTTCGTGGGCAGGACACAAGATACGGCCCGCAGGGGCTTTCTCACGGCGATCGTGGCGGCAGCCAGCATCTTTGCGATGTCGACGCTGACGTGGAATCACGCGTCGTCTGCAGAACAGCTGCAGTCCTCAGAAGAACTGCAGTCCTCTGAAGAGCCGCAGCCTGCAGAACAGGTGCCGCCTGCGGAGCAGGTTCTATCCGCCGGCCGCATCGTCAAAGTCGATATCGGTGCAGGCAAGATCACGATCGACCACAAGCCGATCAGCCGCTTCCACCTGGAATCCATGACCCGGATCTTTCGGGTCAAGGATCCAACGATGCTCACGGCATTGACGCCCGGAGACAAGATTCGTTTCAGGGTCGAGCGCGGTGACGATGGATTCGTCGTTACTGAAATCGAGAACTCGAACTGACGACGTGCGCGGCACTCATCGAACGGACATTTTAAGGATGATGGCAGGCCCCTATATTCCTGCAGTGCCGCTTACCGGGATGTGACAGCGTCGTGATTGGCGAAACCGCGAAGAAAGTGCATGATCGCGCGATGGGGCGTCTGCGCATCCTGGCCGCGTTGCTGAGCTGCCTCGCCGTTTTTGCGGCGGGGTTGCCCGTGGTCGCTTTCGCCTCGGCGCCCGCCGCCGATATCGCGCGCATGCAGACTGTCGCCGCCGAACCTTGCCAGCACTGCCCGGATTGCGACGGCGCCCCGTGCACGCCTGCCGCCATGGCCTCCATGGCTTGCATGGTCACCTGCCCGGGATCGCTCCCGACGCTCGGCGTCGCCATGCTCATCCCGCCGGCGATCCAGACCGGCAAGGTCACCTGGCCGCCCAGGCTGGTCACGCTGCACGGCCTTTCGTCGCCGCCCGATCCCTTTCCACCACGAAGCTGACGTCCTGATCGTCGTTGGAGCGTAGCGCGCGCCCTATGGGCTTGCGCCGCGTCGCGCGTTTTCGTGCGCGTCGCTCGTGGAAGGGAAGTCATATGTCGAACGGACTGGGTACAAGGCCGGGTCGCGGCCTCTGGCTCGCGTTGCTGGCCGCCGCGATCGGCGCCGCCGCCGGTGCGGGCGCCGTGCTGTGGAGCTGGAAAGGCGCCACGCCGCCCGGGCCGATGGGCGTCGCCGAGGCCGCCGGGAACGAAAAGCCGAGCGGCGTCTGCGGCGGCAAGGTCAAGCTCTACCGCAACCCGATGGGCGCGCCTGACACCTCGCCAGTCCCCAAGAAAGACTCGATGGGTATGGACTACATTCCCGTCTGCGAGGAGGGGGGCGAGCCGGAGGACGGCAACGTCGTCAAGATAAGCCTCGACCGCGTGCAACGATTGGGCGTGCGCAGCGAGGCGGTCGAGGAGCGTGCGCTTTT
>Ga0193717_1002604_pt1 | contig 10345 bp, 11 predicted proteins | sample U2c2metaG_FD_145900 | JGI IMG/M metagenome (GOLD analysis project Ga0193717, IMG submission 145900) | Soil microbial communities from a riparian zone of the East river system, Colorado, United States - U2c2 | ecosystem: Environmental > Terrestrial > Soil > Riparian zone | place: USA: East River...
TATTCGGAAAGCGATGCCGTTGCTGCTGCGTAATTCAGAGAAATCTGCGAATGAGGTAGAAGACCAAACTCAGAGCGAGGGAAACTATCAGCATCGAAACAATGGGAACGTAAACGTGGACGCGCGAGCTTTCGTACCTGATGTCTCCGGGCAGCCGCCCAAACCAGTTGAGTCCTCCCGAATAGATCAGTAATCCAATCACCATCAGGCAAGCGCCACCAACAATAACGAGTATTCCCCCCCAGCGATTCATTTCTGGCCTGCTCGATTGCCGATTTCAGCCGCTGTTGCGTTGCGCCTAATCTCTTCGCGAATATCTTCAAACGTCAAATCGCAGAGCTTACCGCCCGTGAATAACTCGTTGTTGGTTACGTCCGCTATGGCAAAAGGCGGCTTCGGAAAGCCGGCGAGCTCCGTATCATTCTCAAAGCTGACTTCTGCCAGAACCAACCCAAACAGATCACCCAGAAACATGTCGATCGTAAACTTTCGTCCGTGCCACTCGAAGGGATACCGATTCTTGCGGATCTCATTGGCTTCAAAAACCGACAACAGCTGGTGCTCGGCAGCGTTAAGGTAAGTGTTGGTGATAACGGTGCGCGAAAGATCGGAGGGGTTGGGCGCAAACTTCTGGGTAAACTTCACGGTCCATTTATTAGTCCGGGGTTCTCGCACCTTGCGCAAGCGCAGGCGTGTGCCGGTGATGTAATTGTCAGTGATCTGTTCATTCACACCGTGGCTTTAGCCCGGTGGACCAGGTGCGATGAAAATTAATGAACCGTTTTAACGGTTTGCTTCGCTGCAGATGCTCTCGCCTCCGAGAAACTGTTCCACTGAAGGTCATCAGAGCCCACAACTTAACTCCCTGGGGGAATTGAGCCTTTCCCGAAAAAACCGTTGAAACGGTTTGTCGACTCGGGTTGAGTGTTTGTATCACCGGGCTGAAGCCACGGTGTGAATTAGAAGGCAGAGCCCTTCCGCGACAGACTCTTCAGGGTAGTCGATTGTATAGGTCATGGTCTGGGGAGACGGCGCGCTCGCCCTGCTACCTTGTGGCGCGCGTCAGCGCTCGCTGATTACCATGACCAACCAAACTAATCTCTGCACACTAAGCCTCAAGTAGTTCCCCTTCCTTCTCTCGCAAAAACTCGTAAGGCTCGACGATCTTGCCGGCAATCGCGGAGGCCGCCACAACATAAGGTGAGGCAAGGTAGAGTTTGCCGGGACCACTTCGACCCGGGAAGTTGCGGTTTTGGGCGCTGACCGTGACGGTTTCAGCATTTGGAGAAGCACCGGGGCCGGCATTGATACAAGCGCCACACGAAGGATCGATCAACTCAGCTCCCGCCTTTTCAAAGATCTCCAAATACCCTCGCGCACGGGCGTACTGTTTGATCTTCTGCGACCCAAACTGCAGATAAAGGTGAACCCCGGGTGCCACCCGTTTGCCTTGCGCCAGTGCGTTCTGCAAGACCTCAGCATACATATCCATATCGGCCATCTTGCCGCCGGTACACGAGCCACCGTATGCGGCGTCTATGCGTACATCCTCACCGAGTTCGTCGATAGGAATACCGTTTCGCGGATCGCCTGGCAGCGCCACCATCGGTCGAATATCGTCCAGGTTAATTTCAAAGACAGCGGCATACTCAGCCTCCGGATCACTGTAAGTGAACCCCTGGCGCACTTCCTCCTCGGCGAGACCGCGCTCGCGCACGATGTACTGCAGCGTTACCGCGTCTGGTTCAATGATCCCGGTAGTGCCTCCTGCTTCCACAGACATGTTCGTGAGTGTGGCGCGCTCGTCCATGGGCCAGTTCTTGAGATCCTCTCCCGCAAACTCCAGCACCTTGCCGATGCCCTTGCTCGTTTTCATGTATTCGCTGGCGAGAATCACCAGCATCACATCTTTCGCTGCCACGTCGGCGCGCTTCTTTCCTTTGAGAACGTAGCGCACGGTTTCCGGTACACGGATGCGAATGTCTTTTGTGTACCAGGCGTTGGCCATGTCCGTGGATCCGACGCCGAAAGCGAAGCAACCCAGAACTCCCGCCATGCACGTGTGCGAGTCGGTACCGATAACGATTTGACCTGGCAAGGCGAGATCCTCAACGACCGCGTTGTGGCAAATTGCCTCGGAGCCGCCGTCAGGACTTTCCCCGTAGAGGCGTATACCTTGTTTCTCGGTAAAACGTTCCTGAGTGATGGCCAGCCCATCGGCGCGCTCAAGTAGTCCCAGCTTTCTCTTTTCTTCCGGCATTACACGACCGAGAAAGGTCAGGTGATCACGAAACGCGTAGACGCTCTCGGGTTCGGTGACCCGTGCATCAGTTCCGAGTGCCTGTTTGAAAAGCGACTCGGCCATCGGAGTTACGTACTCATGCGAAAAACGCACGTCGGCCACCGCAAACAGAGCATCACCAGGCTTGACAGCTTCGACGCCGACTTTGCCGGCACTTACAAAGGCATGCCGCGCAATGATCTTTTCGATCATGGTCATTGGTCGCTTGCTGGTTTCGATAGGCGGCGGTATCACTTCGCCGGCCAGGCGGGCCTTGTTGTAATTGAAGAGTCCCCCATGCTCGACGATCTTCTGCGCGATCGGGTCGAGCCCTTTCGTGAACTCTGTTAGCGGAACTTCTTCTCCGCGACGGATGCGTTCGATAAGGGTGAAATCGGTGGACGTTAGCAGCCCGATATTCTGCGAGTTCTGGCCGTAGATCTTTTCAATGCTCTTGGCGATCACCAACCTAATGCCGGCCGCTTGCTCCGCGAAGGGGGCAGTCTCCCGCGATGATCCACAACCTTTGGACAGTCCTGAGACGACCACCGTGAAGCCGCCATTCTTTACCTCGTCTTTCTTGACCGCTCCCTCGCGCATGCCGACATAAACGTATTGCCCCAGGGTTTCATCGTAGTAAAAACAAACCCACCCCGGCGTAATCTCGTCCGTCGAGATGTTACTCATCAACGGCAGATCGTCATTAGCAAAACGCTGGGCCAGCATACCTTCGAGACGCGCACACTCTTCACCCTGGGCCTCGAGTTGCTGGCGGATAAGCGAGGTGTCTTCAGTTAGAAATAGAATGCGGCCGGTGAACTTGGGGTTGGTGGCTCGCTTTTCGACCTCAGGCATTAATGCTCCTCTGGTTCTTCACGGGTTCTTATCTGTTAACTGATTATAGCCCTAAGTTCACCGAAAGCTGAGCCGGGAGGCTTGAGTGCTTACTACTGAATTCTGGGCAATTACGCTGAAAGCGTTGGCTAGTTCGAGCCCAGGCTAGCAGTAACCCTGGGATCTATATGTAGTGGGCGAATCGTAACGCTGAAATCGTTGGCGAATGGCTGCTCAAGCGGCTTCGCAACTCTTACAGAGTTTGCGAAATATTATTTTGACCTGGAAGCCCAGGGTTGCAGCAACCCTGAGCTCGAACTGGCCAACGCTTTCAGCGTAATTCAAAGCCTGGGAACCATAGAAAATATTTCGAGCCCAGCGGCGCTTCTTTCATGATCAACTATCGGGTGGAAGATGTCGATCGAGTATTGGAGCAGCTCCGGACCGAAGGCGTTGAGATTGAAGAACGCATCGAGGAGTATGAGTACGGCCGGTTCGGGTGGATCATTGATCCTGAGGGCAACAAAATCGAGCTGTGGCAGCCTCTGGTGCCTTTCGCCGCGGAACATCCTTGACGTGCCGCCGTATGTCTTGCAGACTGAGCCCCCACTTAATCGACCGCGAGAGGGCGTGCCCCGATATGAGCAAGACAGTTCAAACAACTAATGACCTAAAGTTGGCCGCACCGGACGTCTACGAGAGACTCTGCCGCGCTCGCGCGTTTATCGATCTTTGCTACGATCTCCCTCTAAATCTCGATCAAATGTCGAGTCAGGCCTGTTTTTCCCGCTACCACTTTTTGCGCCTTTTCCGTCAGGCATTTAACAAAACACCACATCAATACCTGGTTGACCGCCGCATCGAAAAGGCCAAAGAGTTGCTGGGCTCCAGGGACTTGAGGGTTACAGATGTGTGTTTCGAAGTTGGGTTCCAAAGTCTGGGATCTTTTAGCAGCTTGTTTCATAAGTCGGTTGGCCACGCTCCCGTTATTTACCGCGAGAAGAGTCGTGAGTCGCAGGCTGCAAAGGCGCAAATTCCGGGTTGCTTCCTGGTGATGCATGGACTAGAGCGTACTCTCTGAAACGGGCCATCCTGTAAATCTTGTTCATCCTGTCTAGATTTTAGAGGTCGATTACCTGGCAAGCACCGCAGCACCTTCGGTCATCGCATCCTCCGTAAAGAAGAAGGAGTCAATTGACAGGATTTGCAAAATTCACATAATTTAGCGCCGCGCGCAATCCCCCGATTAGCAATTTTCAAGAAGCACCTAATTTCAGGATCGGGTAATCTTCAAGCTCTGTCAGAGCGACCAGGTTGTGCGTAGTATCCCAGTTGAGACCGAGTCGCTACCGCTCGCCGTTCTGAAAATCTAGTTCCGGAGAATAAACCATGATCCGAAAGATGTCCCATGCCACCGTCTTCGTCAGCAATCAGGAAGAAGCGCTGAGCTTCTATCGCGATAAGTTGGGGTTCCAGATTCATACCGATGCAATGGTAGGCGCAGACTTTCGCTGGCTTACGTTGAATGTTCCCGACCAGCCGGATTTTGAGATTGTACTGATGGAGCCGAAGCCCGGAATGTTGATGGATGAGGAGACCGCCAATCAACTGCGAGCGATCATGGCCAAGGGAGTGCTCGGGGCCGGCGTATTTAATACTGATGACTGCCGCGCTACCTACCAGGAGTTAAAGGACAAAGGCGTGCAGTTTGTTGCTGAACCGGCCGAGAGACCTTACGGCATTGAAGCTGTCTTCAAAGACAATTCCGGCAACTGGTTTAGTCTGACCCAGCCAAACGAAGACCACAACTAAATCACAACACCCGGATTATTGCGTGGATCGTGTGTTTGGTTTGTCGTAATCTAAAGCTCAAGCCGCGAGTTATCGCGTTCGCAAGTTGTTTGAGGCAGTTCAATTCAGTCCTACTCGGTAGCTGAAGGCGACACCATGAACAAGAGAATAAAATGGACCGACCGGAGTTTCGATTTCACTTTTCCCGCGGGCCTCTATCCGGAAATGATTGAACGGGTGCGTGGCACACCGGCCCGGCTCGAAGATCGAATTGGTTCCCTGCCGGGAGCAGCACTTCAGCAGAGAGAGGGCGAGAAATGGTCAATTCAGGAAAATGCCGGTCATTTGCTCGATTTGGAGTCGCTGGTCATGGAAAGACTCAATCAATATTTAGCAGGCGTTACCGAGCTTCATGCCGCAGACATGTCAAATCGAAAAACTCATGAGGCGGATTACAACAGTGTTCCGGTAGCGTCTATCCTGAGCGACTTTCGCGAACAGCGAATGACGATCGTTGCTCGTCTTGATGGTCTGGATGCGGAGATTTTTGTAAGGAGCGCGTTGCATCCGCGACTCGGGGTGCCAATGCGACTCGTTGATATGATATTTTTCCAGGCTGAACACGACGATTACCATCTGGCTCGAATTAGTGAGTTGGCGAGATTGTTTGCCAGTCAGCCGTTGACCACAATTCCCAACTCGGAGTTTCAATGCGAAGACTAACCCTTTTCTCGATTCTGCTTCTCAGTACTTCAATGGCCTTCCCAACCACCGCACAACAATCGCTCGATGCATTGATCAACCGCGAGATTAACTCGCTCGTCGAGACGTACAAGATGCTCCACGCGGCGCCGGAGCTTTCCCATCGCGAAGAGAAGACCTCGACCTTCTTTGCCGGTCAACTTCGGACTCTGGGATACACGGTGACAGAACGGGTGGGCAAGTTTGATCGACCGGAGTGGCTTGGCTATGGCGTAGTGGCGGTGATGAAAAATGGCGACGGGCCGACGGTACTTCTGAGGACCGACCTCGATGCTTTGCCGGTTTCTGAAAAAACCGAGCTTCCATATGCGAGCACCGTTAGAACCAAGAACGACGCCGGCCTGGAAGTCGGGGTGATGCACGCGTGTGGACACGATGTGCACATGACATCGATGCTCGGCACCGCAAGGATGCTGTCCGCGCTGAAAGATCAGTGGAGCGGAACTGTAATCATAGTGGGCCAGCCGGCAGAGGAAACCATCGATGGCGCCAGAGCGATGATTAAGGATGGTTTCTTTACTCGATTTCCCAAACCCGACTTTGCCATCGCTCTCCACGATAGTCCTGACTTTGCAGCCGGCACGATTGGTGTGCTGCCTGGCTTCGCACTCGCTAGTTCAACGAATATCGACATCAAGATTCGCGGAGTTGGTGGACATGGTTCCAGACCTGAGTCAGCCAAAGACCCGATTGTGCTGGCAGCGCAGATTGTGCTGGGCTTACAAACAATTGTCAGTCGAGAGAATTCACCGCTCGATCCCGCCGTCATAACGGTGGGTTCAATCCACGGTGGCACCAGGTACAACATCATTCCCGATGAAGTGAATTTGCAGTTAACCGTGCGCGCTTACAAGGAAGAGGTGCGGCAGAAACTGCTTTCAGGGATCGAGCGGGTCACGAAAGGCATCGCTGGCGCGGCGGGAATTCCCGCCGCGTTGGCGCCCATCGTGAAAGTCAGCGAGACGGAAGTCACTACAGCCACCTATAACGACCCTATGTTGACCGAAAGACTGGCTGCTGTTTTTGCGAAAGCACTGGGGCCGGAAAACGTGATCAAGGCGTCGCCGGTTATGGGAAGCGAAGATTTTGGATACTTCAGTATGGAACAAAAGATTCCCACGATGATGTTCTGGCTCGGAGCTATGGATCCTTTGAAGGTCAAACAAAGCAAGGAAGGCGGTCCGGGACTTCCTTCGCTTCATTCACCGCTTTTTGCTCCGGTGCCGGAGCCGACGTTGCGCACCGGCGTCAAAGCAATGACTTCGGCTGTTTTGGAATTGCTGAAGAAGTGACAATGCTACACATCCACAACGGCGATTCATCCGCGGGCACCGCCAAACAGTCAGCAATGCCCGGCGAACATGTCGCCTGGCGCGAGGCGTTAATCGACGGCCCGACGCCGGCCGGCATTGAGGGAGAAGAGTGGCGCAAGCTGCGCGCCCGGCATCTGACAGAATTCTATGGAGTCGAGTCAGGTGAAACTGAGAGTGCACTTCGGATTCAGGAAGACAAGCTGGCCGGCTACCCTGAACACGATGAGGTTATCTTATGGTTTGAACACGACCTCTTCTGTCAGACCAACCTGATCTACTTGCTCAATTGGTTTGCGGAACGCAATCTCGGAAGGACAAAACTGAGTTTGATCTGCATTGGGGAGTTTCCCGGCCTGCCCAACTTTCGTGGTTTGGGTGAGCTGAACTCCGAGCAGATGACCTCGCTGTTCGGTGGGCGACACGAAGTGTCAACCGCACAGAAGACGCTGGCAAGCGCGGCGTGGCAGGCCTATTGCTCCCCGAATCCGACCGCTATTCAGAGCCTACTGGAAACTGATACTTCGGCGATGCCTTTCCTAAAGCGGGCCTTCCAACTTCATCTCGAGCGGTTTCCTTCCAGCAGTAACGGGCTTGGGCGAATCCAGAACCGTGGCCTGAAACTGATTCATGACGGAGCACTGAGCTTCGTTGATTTGTTTCCGCGCTTTGGCGATGCTGAGCCGGCGTACGGTTTGGGCGATGCGCAGTTTTGGAACACTCTCAGACGAATGGGCGAAGCACCGGAACCGCTCTTGAATATTAAGAATGGGAACGAGTCTGATCCGAAAGTCAACTCAGAGAACTTCCACCAGATGAGTTTTGAAATCACGGAAGCTGGCGACGCTGTGCTAAATGCGCGGGCTGACTTCGTCGAAATGAACGGGATCGACACCTGGTTGGGCGGAGTCCATCTGCAGGGGAGAACCGATCTCTGGCGCTGGGACGATAAGGCGCGAAAGCTTGCCTACCAATGACTTTCATTCTGTTACTGTGGGACCTCAAAAGGCCTACTGTAATTTGCAGGTCGGGAAGGCGGACCCTGTCCCCGCCCAACTTGGGAAGCCACTAAGCAAGAGGCGGCATTGTTCGACCGTTTGAGAGACATGATTGAGTGGTTTGGTCTAAGTCGATTCTTGTCTCCCGTCGGAAGAGCGGGGACAGTGTCTGCCTTCCTTACCTGCAAATTCGACTTGCGTGAGTCGTACTTTCGACCGTTAGACTGATCACCATTTATCCTTCTGAGAGAATGTCTACTCCGTTGGAAACCATCATTGAATCCCTCGACAGTCGAATCTTAGATGACACGACAATTGGATCTGAGTTGTTTGCTTGGTCGCTGAGCGCGCAACGGGAACTGGGTCTGATGCATGGCGATCGGCCCACGTGCCCTTTCCTTCGTCCGCACATACTCTCACGAACGCAATATTCAGCAATCGAAGCGGCCGCCGAAATAATCGCCGGTGCCTTCGACAAACTGGTTGCCAGGGCACTCGAATACCCGCCGCTATTAAATGACTTCGGATTAACTCCAGCTGAAGTGCAAATGGCCCGCATCGATCCCGGCTATTCGAACCTGTGCGTTACCAGCAGACTCGACGCATACCTGACGGATTCAGGTTTCCAGTTCCTCGAGTACAACGCCGAAAATCCCGCGGGGATCTCCGATCAGATGCAACTCGAGAAGATCCTTCTGGAGTTGCCCCAGATGAGAGATTTTCTGGGCCAGCATGAGCACTGGATGCCCAGACCTCACGTGCGCTTGTTAGACTCGCTGCTGGCAACTTATCGCGAATGGGGAGGCCAGGAACCATATCCGCAGATTGCTATTGTCGATTGGGAAGGCGTTTCAACAGCTTGTGAGTTTGAAGTGTTGAAACAATACTTCGAATCGGCGGGTTATCCAACGATCATTGTCTCGCCGCACGCGCTCGAATATGACAGCGAGCGGTTGCAGGCCGGAACGTTTCGCATCGATATTGTTTACAAACGGGTCATCATCCATGAGTTCCTGGAGAAGTTTGATGAAATGCATCCATTGTCGCGCGCTTATCGCGACCGTAATGTCTGCATGGCAAATTCCTTTCGCACAAAGGTGGCCCATAAGAAGGCGAGCTTTGCGATTCTCAGCGATCCGCAGTACGCGGATCTGTTTACCGACCTTGAACTCAAGACTCTTCGGCAGCACATTCCCTGGACGCGAATTGTTCGCCAAGGCGCAACTTCATTCGATAATGACGAGCGTGAGTTGGGTGAGATTCTGAGGACGGAATGGGAACGACTGGTGCTAAAGCCGAACGACGACTACGGCGGGCATGGTGTGGTAATGGGTTGGGAATGTAGCTCGGACGAGTGGGAACAGACAATCGGTCAGGCGTTCGATCGGGACTACGTGGTGCAGGAGCGCGTTCCGGTAAAAAAGGTCGCCATACCGAGGTTTGCCGACAACGGTGTCCGGCGCGATGAGATGTTTGTAGACTTCAATCCCTTCTTGTTTCAGAACCGGATGGAAGGCGGCCTGGTGCGCTTGTCGGACTCATCTCTCTGCAACATTTCGTCAGGCGGCGCGCAAACTGCACTGCTGGTGTTGGAGGGGCAGTAACTGGATTAAGCCCGGCTCATTTGCAGCTCAGTGAAGGTCCTTTTCATCTTCCATTTTCCATTTCTCATTTTTCATTTGGTAATTCTTCTGATCTCGTTGCCGGAGAGAGGAGAGCGAGCCACAAAATAACACGAACGGGCACGAAACGAAGCTCAGAAAATGACGAAATGAGAAATCGACAATGGAAAATGAGCTTTCCTGAACCCCAGTTTTGCACACCATGTGTATTGCTTTCCCCTACACACACAGACTAAAGTCTATGTTACCTATGGACATCGAATCGGTTCGCAAATTCTGTCTCTCGCTTCCTCATGTTACAGAAGGAGTGCAGTGGGAAAATGATCTGCTGATGCGTATTGGCAACAAGATGTTCTGCGTGCTTTCGTTGGAGCCGGAGTCCGACCACTGTATGTCGTTCAAGTGTACGCCGGAGAAGTTTGCCGAATTGGTCGAACAAGAAGGCATTATGCCCGCACCGTACGTCGCTCGCTATCATTGGGTAGCGCTTGAACGCTTTAATGCGTTGCCGGAGCGGGAGCTGAAGGGTCTGCTTACCAGCGCGTACGAATTGATTCGAGATAAGCTTCCTAAGAAAGTCAGGGACGGACTCACCGCGAAGGCGCCGGCGAAAAAGAGATCCAACGCAAGGCCATCGCATGCCAAGAAGCGTGGCTAACGTCCATCATTTTCTCGAGTGCGAACAGGTCAACACCGAAGGCGTTCGCGAATTGCAGTCCAGGGTTTCCTACCCTGGGCTTAGGGCTT
>Ga0193717_1002608_pt1 | contig 10338 bp, 14 predicted proteins | sample U2c2metaG_FD_145900 | JGI IMG/M metagenome (GOLD analysis project Ga0193717, IMG submission 145900) | Soil microbial communities from a riparian zone of the East river system, Colorado, United States - U2c2 | ecosystem: Environmental > Terrestrial > Soil > Riparian zone | place: USA: East River...
CTCGGTGAAGGGCAAGGTCGCCGACGATCTGCTCACCCGCGGCATCGGCGACGTGAAGACGAAGCTGAACTGACCTTTACGGCGCGGCTTGGCGCTCGAACGTCACGCCGATCTCAGCCTCTCCAGCCCACACGACGCGGCACCGGCGCGACGCCGCCCCGCGCTGCGACAGCGCCAGGATGAAGTCCTGCGGAAGCTCGGACGGCTGCGCGACCGCAAGCTTGGCGCCCGTCTGCGAGACATCGAGGACGCGGCAGTCGCGGTCCCACGACCCGTCGCTCGCCACGATCTTGGCGTTGTAGCCGATCGCGCGGCGCGCGGCCTTTCTGCGGTTGGCTGCCATCGAGCAACACGTCCTGGTTGCCCCGACGGTACTGGGAAATCCTTACGCAGGTGTAACCGCGCTACCCCCCGTCCGGTCGACTTGACCGCGGCTCCGGCGGAAATTCCCCGGCAAAATCATGATGATCGCAGGCGCTCTGTCATAGTTGCAGAGCTGCTGCCCGTTTTTCCGGTCGCGAGATCGTGTCATGCAACCGCCCTTGTTGCGGTCGTAGACTTGCACCCTCGGAAACCGGCAATTCGACCGGCCCGGAAACGCTAAGGAGGCGACAATGACCAAGGACATTTCCCTTTCACGCCGCCGGTTGCTGCAGGGCGGCTCCGCGATCGTGGCGGCGGGTCTCGCGGGCGCACCCGCTTTCGCCAAGGCGCCGATGCTCGGCACGCAGGCGCCGTATTTCTATCGCTTCAAGCTCGGCAATGCCGAAGCGACCGTGGTGTCGGACGGCCCGCTGCCGCTTGGCGATCCGACTCAGGCCTTCCTCGGACTGACGAAGGAAGAAGTCGCCCGCCAACTCAGCAGCAATTTCCTGCCGCTGGAAAACGCCGTGCTCGAGCAGAACGCGCTGATCGTCAACACCGGTAGCCATCTCGTGCTGTTCGACACCGGCATGGGCACCGCGAAGGATTTCGGGCCAACGACCGGCAAGCTGCTCAACAGCATCAAGGCGGCCGGCATCGACCCGAAAGACATCGACGCGGTGGTGATGAGCCATGCCCACATCGATCACCTTGGCGGCAATGTCGGCGACGACGGCAAGAGCAACTTCCCGAACGCGCAGTTCTATATCCAGCAATCCGATCTCGAATTCTGGACTGACGAGAAATTGGCCGGCGGCCCGCTGAAATCCTTCCTCGCCCAGGCGAAGAAGAACCTTTTGCCCGTGCGCGACCGCGTCGTGTTCATCAAGGACGGTCAGGAATTCCTGCCCGGCATTACGGCGATCGGCGCGCCCGGCCATACCGTCGGCCACACCATCTTCAACATCTCCTCGGGCGGAAAATCGATGGCCTATATCGGCGACCTGACGCACCACCCGGTGCTGCTGATGGAGAAGCCGCTGACCGAATTCGCCTACGATACCGATCCGAAACAATCGGCGCAGACCCGCGTGCGGCTCTTGAACACGCTGGCGGCGAACAAGACGCCGATCGTGGCGTATCACTTCGCGTGGCCCGGGTTCGGCCACGTCGCGAAGCAGGGCGACGGATTCCGGTATTATCCGGAGCCGATGAACATGGCGTTGTAGGCTCACCGTTACAACGAGGGCAGTCATCCCTCCCGGCGGCGCACGCCGGGGAGGGTGGCTTGCTGCCGCAGAGGGGGATGGCTTTGTTTAGTGCGATCTAGCGGATTCGCTGACAACCTGGCCTGTTCTTTCCGTAATTAGTCCTTCTTGCAATAGAATAGAGCGACATATGGGGGCATGTTAGTGAATGGTTGTCCGCCGCCGACTATGCTCGTTTGCTTGTTAGCACGCTGAAAAGTGGCGTCTTGTCGGCCGCTTCGGTTTCCATCGACACCTACTTCCGATTCGTACTCATGGGAGTGAGGGGGCAATTCAGTAATAGTCAGTTGAGTGATCGGCATGCCACCGTGTTGGCGCAGCACGTATCCTACAAGTGGCTTGCCTCCTTCAGGGCCTCGTTCGTCGAACGGCATCTTTCCGGGAGCTTTGCTCGGATCCCCCGCTCCGACAATAACACGCCCACGTGCCTCCAAGAACCGAGACCATCCTGCCGGGCATTTGTCTTGCGTTAGGCTGGTATTATCAAATGCTACGATTGCTGTACTGGGTACCCCGCCGACCATTTCCACCAAGATTGGTTTGAAATAGAACCACCAGCCGATCGCGGCGAATCCAAATAGGGCTACTCCACCGGCTATTATCCAGGTAGCAAACTTGGTCAACAACTCCTTCCTTACAGCTCCTTGGGCATCGTCAATCAGTGATTTGACCTCTGGTGTGACACCGGCGCGCTCACTTGGTCTTCCATTCTTATCGACCATTGATAGCCCCCTTCGCTGTCATGGACGCAAGGCCTACAATCAACGCTACCACAGGTAGGTCTACTGAAAGTGGGTATAAAAGCGTAACTAACGTAATGCTACTCCGCCGCTTCCTGCTGCGGCACCGGCTTGACCCACCGCAGCACCGGCTGGCGGGCGGCGCGCGTCTCGTCGAGGCGGCGGCGCGGCGCGTAATACGGTGCAGCGGAGAACCGCGCGGTGTCGCCGCGCTTGGCGGCCTGCGCCAAATCGCGCAACGCCGCGACAAACAGGTCCAGCGAGGCCTTGCTCTCCGACTCGGTGGGTTCGATCAGCATCGCGCCGTGCACGACGAGCGGAAAATACATCGTCATCGGGTGATAGCCCTCGTCGATCATCGCCTTGGCGAAATCGAGCGTGGAGACGCCAGTTCCTTCGAGCCAGTGATCGTCGAACAGCACCTCGTGCATGCAGGCGCGGTCACCGAACGGCAATGACATCAGATCCTTCAGCCCGGCCTTCACATAGTTCGCGTTGAGCACCGCATCCTCGGACGCCTGGCGCATGCCGTCGGAGCCGTGCGCCAGCATGTAGCTCATCGCGCGCACGAACATGCCCATCTGGCCGTGGAACGCGCACATGCGGCCGAACGGCTTGCCCGCACCATCCTCCGCATGCTCGACCAGCCGCACACCATCCGCATCGGTGAAGAGGTAAGGCAGCGGCGCAAACGGTGCGAGCGCGGCCGACAGCGTCACCGGCCCCGCGCCCGGACCGCCGCCGCCGTGCGGCGTCGAGAACGTCTTGTGCAGGTTGATGTGCATCGCATCGACGCCGAGATCGCCCGGCCGCACCTTGCCGACGATGGCGTTGAAGTTCGCGCCGTCGGCATAGAAGTAGGCGCCCACCGCGTGCACGGCGTCGGCGATCGCGACCACGTCGCGTTCGAACAGCCCGCAGGTGTTCGGGTTGGTGAGCATGATGGCGGCGACGTCGGTCGACAGATGCTTCTTCACCTCCGCGGGATCGACCGTGCCATCGGCACGCGCCGGAATGGATTCGACGCGATAGCCGAGCAGCGCGGCGGTGGCCGGATTGGTGCCGTGCGCCGACTCCGGGACCAGCACAACCGACCGCTTTTCCCCACGGCTGCTGAGCGCCGCCTTGATCGCCATCATGCCGCACAGCTCGCCATGCGCGCCGGCCTTGGGCGTCAGCGCCACCGCCGGCATGCCGGTCAATTCGCACAGCCAGCGCGACAGCTCGGCCATCAGCGCGAGCGCGCCCGGCACGCTCGATTGCGGCTGCAGCGGATGGATGTCGCCGAAGCCGGGCAGCCGCGCCATTTTCTCGTTCAGGCGCGGATTGTGCTTCATGGTGCACGAGCCGAGCGGAAAGACGCCCGTGTCGATGCCGTAATTCATGCGCGACAGGCGCACGTAATGGCGCACCGCTTCGGGCTCGGAGAGTCCCGGCAGGCCGATGTCCTTGCGTTCGAGGCCGCCGAGGCGCGGCGTGAACTGAGCAGGCTCGTCGAGATCGACGCCGGTGACTTGCGCGCGGCCGATCTCGAAGATCAGCGCTTCCTCGATGCGCAGCGCGCGGTTTCCCGTGAAGGTGTTCGGCGCGGTGGAGAGCGCCTCGATGGGTTCGGTCGGACGGCCCTGACGATTCATGCCAGCACCTCCTTCAGGGCGGCCGCGTAAGCCGAGCGGTCCTCGTCGGTGTTCACCTCGGTCGACGCCACGATGATCAGATCGCGCAGCTCCGGCCGTCCGGGATCGAGCCGCGACGCGGGCACCCCGCCGAGAATACCTTTGTCGGCGAGCTTCTCGACGATCGCTGCCGCGTCGCCGCGAACACGGATGGTGAACTCGTTGAAGAACGTCGAATTCAGCACCTCGACGCCCGGCACAGCGCCGAGCATTCGTGCTGCTACGAGCGCATTCGCGTGATTTATTCTCGCGAGCCGCCGCAAGCCCGCTTCGCCGAGCAGCGAGAGATGGATGCTGAACGCGAGCGTGCAAAGCCCTGAATTCGTGCAGATATTCGAGGTCGCCTTCTCGCGGCGGATGTGCTGCTCGCGCGTGGAGAGCGTGAGCACGAAGCCGCGCTTGCCCTCGGCATCGACCGTCTCGCCGACCAGCCGGCCGGGCATCTGCCGCACATACTTCGTGCGGCTTGCGAACAGCCCGACATAAGGCCCGCCGAACGACAGCGCGTTGCCGATCGATTGTCCTTCTCCGACAACGATATCGGCGCCCATCTCGCCGGGCGGAGTCACAAGTCCGAGCGAGACCACTTCGGTCACAACCGCGATCAGCAGTGCGCCGGCGGCGTGCGCCTTCTCGGCGATCGGCCGCAGATCGTGCAAATGCCCATACACATCAGGCGTTTGCACGACGACGCAGCTTGTCTCGCTATCGATCGCCGCGAGGATATCTTGCCCGCCTTGCGGTGACGGCGGCAGCGCGAGGACCGCATGATCCGACATGCTCGATACGGTCTCGACCGTTTCGCGGTAATGAGGATGCAGATTTCCGGCGAGCACGGCCTTGTTTTTCTTGGTGACGCGGTGCGCCATCAGCACGGCTTCGGCGGTCGCGGTCGAGCCGTCGTACATCGAGGCGTTGGCGACCTCCATGCCGGTCAGCAGCGCGACCTGCGTCTGGAATTCGAACAGATAATGCAGCGTGCCTTGCGCGATCTCGGGCTGATACGGCGTGTAGGAGGTGAGGAATTCGGAGCGCTGGATCAGATGATCGACGCTCGCCGGAATGTGGTGCTTGTACGCGCCGCAACCTACGAAGAACGGCACCGACCCGGCCGCGATATTCCTGCCCGCCATGCGGCCGAGCACGCGCTCGACCTCGATCTCGGACTTCGTGCGCGGCAGATCGGGCAGCGATTTCAGCCGCTTGTCTGCCGGTATGTCGGCGAACAGCGCGTCGATGTCGGCAACGCCGATGCGCGCCAGCATTTCGGAGCGGTCTTCAGGCGTCAGGGGCAGATAGCGCATTCGTATTCCTTATTCGGCTTGGCTCACGCAAACGACATCGTGCCCCGAACAACCACCTCGCTCTTCACCGAATTCGCGATGAAGCATTCCTCGTGCGCGAGGTGGTGCAGTTCTTCGAATTGCTCTGCGGTCGGGCGCTTCTCGCCCGCAAACGCGATCGCGGGCGACAGGATCACTTTGGAAACCCACAACTTTCCGCGCTCGTTCTTGGTCATTTCGCCGACCGCGTCGTCGGCATAATCCTCGACGACGAACCCCTGTTTTGCCGCGACGTAGAGAAACGTCAGCAGGTGACAGCTCGCGACCGCCGCGACGAACGCCTCCTCGGGATCGACCGCCTCGGCGACCGAATAGGGAAGCTTCACGCTGAGCGACGACGAGGACGCCGGAACAGTCACTCCTCCGTCGAAGCTCCAGGAATGTCCGCGGCTGTAGCGCTGGTCGGTGAACACAGCGCCGCCGCGCGTCCACTTCAGGCTCGCGCGGTATTGGTGTGCCACGTGCCGCTCCTTCATGCTCGTAGAAGCCTCAATGCTCGTCATTCGAGCGTCTTGAGGAATTCCTTGTACTGTTCCTCGCTCATGAGATCGTTGAGTTCCTCGGGCGCGCGCAGTTTCAGCCGGAAGAACCAGCCTTTGCCCTCGGCGTCCTCGTTGATCGTCGCGGGCGCGCCGTCGAGCGCCTGGTTGACGGCGACGACTTCGCCGGTCGCAGGCGCGTAGACATCGCTCGCGGCCTTCACCGACTCCACGACCGCGGCCTCGCCGCCCTTCTCGACCGCGCGGCCGATCTCCGGCAGCTCGACATAGACGATATCGCCGAGCGCATTCTGGGCGTGCTCGGTGATGCCGACGGTCGCGACATCGCCGTCGAGGCGGATCCATTCGTGGTCCTTGGTGTAGCGTGTGGCCATCGGTTCCTCTTGGGCGTTTGCGCTAGCGAACATAATTGTGCGGCACGAACGGCAGCGCGGCGACGCGCGCCGGCATCGGCTTGCCGCGCACGGTGAGCATCACCGCGGTGCCGGGCGCGGCGTAACGCGCCTCGACATAGCCCATCGCGACCGGCCCGTTGACGCTCGGTCCGAAGCCGCCGGACGTGACTTTTCCGATGACGTTATCGTCCAGCGTGATCTCGGTGCCTTCGCGTGCGGGCGCGCGGCCTTCCGGCTTGATGCCGACGCGCTTTCGCGTGGGCCCATCCGCGATCTCGCGCTGGATGCGCTCCGCGCCGGGAAATCCGCCTTCCGCTCGGCGCCGTTTCTGGATCGACCAGGTGAGCGCCGCCTCGACCGGCGATGTCGTCGTGTCGATGTCGTGCCCGTACAGGCACAAGCCCGCTTCGAGGCGGAGCGAGTCGCGCGCGCCGAGCCCGATCAGCTTGACGCTCGGCTCGGACAAGAGCCGCTCCACGATCGCGCGCACGCGCGTCGCCTTGCAGGAAATCTCGTAGCCGTCCTCGCCGGTGTAGCCCGAGCGGCTGATGTGGCAATCGATGCCGTCGAAGCGCGTCGTGATCGCGCTCATGAACGGCATCGGCACGGCTTCGGGGCAATGCCGCCCGACCGCCTGCCGCGCCATCGGCCCTTGCACGGCGATCAGCGCGCGATGGTCGGCGCGGATCAGCCGGACGCCGGCGGGCAGGTGCGCCACGATGTGCGCGTAGTCGGCCTCCTTGGTGGCCGCGTTGACGACCAGAAACAGCACGCCATCCTCGGCGGGATCGGCCGAGCGCGTCACCATCAGGTCGTCGAGGATGCCGCCGCTCGCGTCGGTGAACTGCGTGTAGCGCTGACGGCCGGGCGCAAGATTCCCGATGTCGGCCGGCACCAGCGCCTCGAGCGCGCGCGCCACCGTCTCGTGATCGGCGCCGACCAGAAACGCCTGGCCCATATGCGAGACATCGAACAGGCCGGCCTGTGCGCGCACATGATTGTGCTCGGCGATGATGCCGTCGGCATATTGCACCGGCATCTCGTAGCCGGCGAACGGCACCATGCGGCCGCCGCGCGCGACATGCAGAGAATGCAGCGGGGTTTTCAGGAGTGGCGCCTGAGGCGGCGGCGCGGCCTCGCCGGTCGCGACCGCGGAGGCGTCCGGCGGATGATCCTGCGCCAGCGGCGCGGCGTCCGGCTCGGCAGGCGGCGATTCGGGGGTTTCGGGCGCCTGGGTCATGACCGGTTCCGCATAGAGGACTCGCGCGGGCAACCTACCCGTTCGAGCCCCCTCTGTCGCGGAACCTGAGAGATTTCGCCGCAGCGTCGCGCCTTAGCGCCGTGCGGGTTACTCCGTCGGTGAGCCCTTGCCTTGCGGCGCGGCTGCTTTCCAGAGTCTCATCCCCCTGCGGTCCGTTTGCCTGAGCGTTTCCGGGGCGGTTGCGCCTTCGGCGCCGGTCTCGCGAAGCGGCCGCGAAGCCGGTCTCTCCCGCAGGGTTCATCTGATGTCGCGGGGATCGTAGACGGGCGGGGTCCGATGTCAACGAGCGATGCAGAGCAAATTGCGGCTTCTCACACCGGCCGCACGATGGGCACGCTGAATTCGCATACGAGCCCAGCAGGCTCGTACTTCAATTGAACCTCGCCTTGAAGTTCACCGGCGAGGCGATTGATGAGGCGTGTCCCGAACCCCTGCCGGGTCGGCTCCGAAACAGACGGTCCGCCGATCTCGACCCAGGTCATCGCAAGCCGCCGCGCATCGTCATCCAGGGCCGAGGTAATCTGGACGCGCCCCGAGCTGTTGGAGAGAGCACCGTACTTAACGGCATTCGTGCACAGCTCATTGAGCGCCATCGTCAAGGGCAGGACCATCCGCGGACCGACGTTGGCGTCGGTCTCCTGAACGACAAACCGCCGGGTATCGTTGGTGTCGTATGGCTCGATCGCCTTGCAGATCACGTCGATCAATCGCGCGCCGGTCCATTTGGATTGCAGCAGGAGATCGTGTGCCCTGCCCAGCGCGATCAGGCGGCTTTCGACCGCCAATCGGCCCTGCTCCAGATTGACGGCGGTGCGCAAGCTCTGCGACGTGATGCCGATGACCGTCGCCAGCGTGTTTTTCACGCGATGATGCAGATCCTCCAGCAGCAGAAGCTGCAATTTTCTGGCGGCCTCGGTCTCCGTGGCGTCAATGCCGGCCTGAGCCAGCAGGCGCGCTGCGTCGATGCCGGCCTGTGTCAGCAATTCGCGCAGGCCGGCGTTTTCCGCCGCCAGCACGTCTTCCTTGAGGCCTTTGAAATCACCCGCCATGAGCACGCCCGCGTCCGACCCGCGTCGCGCCATCCTAGGGTATTTCGGCTCCTGGAAATGAAAAACCTCCGCCATATGACCTAACGGAGTCCGATGAGGCGAACCTCGCCTGCATCATTGGCGGACCGTCTGAGATCGAACTGGCAGTTCTGGTCGTAATAGGGCCAGCTGCGTGCCGAACACGCGGCTCCCGTAACGCGCATCGGGAGCCTGTCGCCTTTGGCAGCCACTGCGAGCTGCGACTTGGCCTTCGCCTCCGATATCGCCGACATCGAGAGGGCTGCGAGGCCGGCCAACAAGCCGGCAACGGCAACGACCGTGACGGATTTGGCCATGGCGGATGTGAACATTGCAGTCCCCTCGGCGCCTTTGCGCCTGGAGCGGGAACGCGCGTCCGAAAGGAAAGTTCAACGTTTCATGGTGAACCGCTCAATAATTGCGTTTCGATAAGTCGATTCTTGTTGATATCATTCACCGATTTCAAATAATATGTGGGAGCCGCAAAATAATATCGCCCGGATATACTAGGCGTTTATTTGGCACAAGCGGCTCGCTCTGGAACGTTCCGCCGTTTGAATACTTGCCCCTCGCGACCCGTCCCGTTTCCTTTTGTGGCGAAATTCTCATGCGATTCCGGACCGACAGGCACTGATATGGAAATCGAGCCAATAACGAACTGTCCCGCGTATTGGCAATCGCAGGGCAACCGCTGCCAGCGGCTGTCGCGGAGCTGCATGGACCTCGCAACGGCGAGGGATCTCCGCCTGATGGCGGAGGAATACTTCATCAAGGCGTCCGGGCTGGAGCAGGACGCCAAAACAACGATGTGAAGTCACGTCAACCGCATCATCGGGAAGGATACATTCGTGTCGCATAAATTCTCAGTCGGACAGGTTGTCGATCTCATTCCAAGAATTCTTCGCGCCGCTGCAAGCGGCCAATACGAGGTTCGCCAGTTGATGCCGGCATCCGATCGCGACGCGGGCGACCCGAGCTACCGGATCAAAAGCATCGACGAAAAGCACGAGCGCGTGGTGTTCGAAAGCGATTTGACGGTGGTGGCTCGATCCGAGTCCTTCGCGGCCTGATCCTCACGATCGGCCCGGCGTCGCGCTGTCGCTCATACGGCCGGTGTGGTCAGCGTGCCCGCGCTTGCCGCATCCGTTTCGTGCGCCGCCTGCAAATCCGCCGGATCGATCGTGAACATCTCGACCGACGAGCGCCAGTGACCCTGACCGGGGACAAGAATCATGGTCGCGACGCGGCGGTAGACCGGAAACGACAGGCTCTCGATCAGTTCCTCGTCCGTGGTCACCCGATAATTGCCGGCGGGGAGCAGGCGATCGACGCCCTTCAACGAGAAGGACTTGTGAAACGCCCAGACCTTGTCGCGCGTGCGCGCGGTCATGACAGGTCCGCCGGACCAAGTTCGTAAGAGCCCTTGCGCCCGCGCGAATAGGCGCGGAGCGCCGCGGCGCGGATGCGGTCGCTATTGGAATCGAATGCGCCCAGCATGCCGGGCTCGTCCCGGTTCATCGCGGGATGCAGATGTTTCAGCGCGTCCTCGGTGACGAAGAACGACCACTCCATCGCGCTGTCGTGGCCCCAGAAGCGGACCGCGCGTCGGGTCGCGTCGAAGCTGCGGCTCTGGTTTGGAAACATCAGCGACATGGCATACCCGCCGCGCCGATCCGGATGAGCAGACCGGCGCGGTTCATGTTCGAGCTACTTCAAGCTGCCCAG
>Ga0193717_1002610_pt1 | contig 10334 bp, 7 predicted proteins | sample U2c2metaG_FD_145900 | JGI IMG/M metagenome (GOLD analysis project Ga0193717, IMG submission 145900) | Soil microbial communities from a riparian zone of the East river system, Colorado, United States - U2c2 | ecosystem: Environmental > Terrestrial > Soil > Riparian zone | place: USA: East River...
TGGCTGAGAAGCTGCCCACCCTGGTTGATTTCGCCGTAAAACCTTGATTTCGTGGGCGCCCTGTGTAGAATGACCCACTTGACGGGGCGTAGCGCAGCCTGGTAGCGCACCTGCCTTGGGCGCAGGGGGTCGGAAGTTCGAATCTTCTCGCCCCGACCAGAAGACAGATAGTGAGCCGTGAGTAGTTAAGGAGTGAGCTGGAAAAAATTCGGCGCCGGGTGAACTGCTCACGGCTCACTCCCTCACCTCTCGCTTTTTTGGCGCCAGTAGCTCAGCTGGATAGAGCAACGGCCTTCTAAGCCGTAGGTCAGGGGTTCGAATCCCTTCTGGCGCGCCAGAATCGTTTGTTTACGGTGAGTGTAGCTCAATTGGTTAGAGCACTGGGTTGTGGTCCCAGGGGTTGAGGGTTCAAGTCCCTTCACTCACCCCATTTGAAAATTCACAGGATGAAGGAAAAGAGATGAGTCTCTCACCGTTGCCCTCACCTTCATTCTTTTTTATGTGTCGGGCCGCTAGCTCAGTTGGTAGAGCAGCTGACTCTTAATCAGCGGGTCCGGAGTTCGAGTCTCCGGCGGCCCACCATTTTCTCACTGTCATCGGCGCAGTTTTTTGATGCGTTCAACGTAATCCTCAAGCGAGAAAAGGCCCCTTCAAGCGTTTCCCTCAGCGCCGGAGCTTCAGTTCAATGGCCTGATCAACGCGGCGTCAGGCATACCCGCGAGAACCGCGACGATGGCATCCGAGCGCTTAGGAAATACGTCGGCCTCGACACTAAAGAAGCCGCCGCCGGTTACGACGAATACCGGGAGTTCTTTCCGCTCGACGAGCGCATTCTCGACGTCGGCATCACCGCAACCATTGAGCAAGAAATCGAAACGGGTCGACTGAAGGGAAAAATTTCTTTGAACGAGATGATCGACTCCAGTTTCATCAACTCAATGGGAAAAAAGTAATTGGAGTCTCCACTTGTTTAACGCTCCGTCAGGGCGCGCGGCCCTTGAAGCTCTGGGCGACACCGCCGGCGTGGGCGCGATGGTGACGCCGGACAACGTCGGAAGCGCTGCGACATCTCAATTTTGGCATTCGTGCGTTGCGCCATCCTGTGCACGTGGGAACGATTGCCGCGGAGATCGCGCGCTACAGTCCTGTGCAGTCGGCGCAGGCGAGTTACTGGATTCGCAAGAACGCTCTCATGGGTCGCGTAGTCGATCAATTGGTCCAGCTCTACGAAGAAGTAATCGAAGAACATCGGCAAAACGCAACGGTGAATATCGGGGAGGAAATGCGCGCTGCAGCGGAATACTTGCGGCAATTGAAGATGCTGACTACTCGCATCCAACAGGATCTTGTTGACTTCCACCACTCGTCGACCATGAGACTTCACGATCGCGTGGTCGGTTTACCGTTGATCGGGCCTCGACTAAAAAATTTGGCCCGATTCGCCGCGGCTCGTTGGGGAAAGTGATTTTCCAGAGGGCGTCTTACTACGGATATTTCCTTCCCGCATTCCGATTGAGCGCCAGGGTGCCGGATGGAAAGCGACTTTGGAGCACGAATTCTACCGCGCCCATTTATCGTAAGTGAGCCGCTCCGGCACAACTTTGCTTCGTCTCATGCTCGACGCCCATCCTCAGTTAGCCATTCCAGCGGGACCGGTTCAGTAGCCCCGTACGCGCTTCGTCGCGGCGCAGCGGAATTCCAAGGATGCATTTTTTCAGACCGTTGTGGAGTTCGAAACTCGAAGGACTGGAATATCGCCATTGAAGAATTTCACGCAAGCTTGAACAAGCTCCGTTAACCAAGCCAAGGGTTCACGCGCGCTTTATGGAGAGAAACGCCGCAAATCACCCGCGCGTCTACCCATATTAAGAAAAAGTATGTTAGGTTCGGCGGAAACGAGGGAGGATGATTTCATGCATAGCACTCGGTGGTTTTTCGCGGCGAGTTTTCTTTTCGGCTATTTTCCCTCGACGACTGTCTTGGCTCAGAGCGCGAGCTTGATTGAAGCGGCAAAAAAAGAAGGCGGCAAAGTCGTCGTCTACGGATCGCTACAGGACAACAGTATGGAGCCGATCGGCAAAGCCTTTCAGGCGAAGACCGGTCTCGATCTGAACTACTGGCGCGGGACGGCGACCAAAGTCATGGACCGCGCGTTAGTCGAGCATCGATCGGGAAAACCGCTTTACGATGCCGTGCTCACGAGCGACAACGAGATGGATATCCTGCAAAAGGAAAGTATCCTGATCAGGTACGATTCGCCCGCCAACAAAGCTTTTCCGGCGAATACGAGCAATCCCGAGCGCCGACGATAGCATACCGATAAACCGGTCCGAGCGGATTCCATAGTTGCTCCGAGCTCGTTCATTCAAATGTCCGATTGCGATAGACCATGTATTATCCGCGGTATTGGCACGAACATCCGCTCTGGTTAAGCAGGAAACGAGGGAAAGAAACATGGCAGATAAAACACTGGTCGTGCAGGGTGGCAAGCTGATCGATGGCACAGGCCGGGCGCCGATCGAGAATTCGGTCATCGTGATTCAGTCGGGCAGGTTCCAGGCGGTCGGCAAGAGCGGCGAAGTCGCAATTCCCGCGGGCGCTGAGATGATCGATGTAACAGGCAAGACCGTTCTTCCGGGTTTCATCGACGGTCACGGCCACCTGGAAGATTTTCATGGTGAACTCTATCTCCATTTGGGAATCACCACCTGCGCCAATATCGAGCTTTACCAAGACGGCCCGTGGACTCTGGCGCAAAAGCTGGGCACTGCTCTGGGTAAAATTCGCGGGCCGCGGATCTGGATGTCTGGTCGCGCGATCGGCGGCGTTAGCACTGGGCACGACGCCTTCGGCTCGAGAACCGCGCGCGACAACATCATCGTCACGACGGTGGATGAAGTGCGCAACGCGGTACGGCGGAAGAAAGAGTTAGGTTGCGATATCCTCAAGGTCAATGAATTTCTTTCTCTGGATTTAGTGAAAGTCGCCGTCGATGAGGCGCACGGCTTGGGGATGCCCGTCGCCGCCCATAGCTGGGACGTCGTTGGGCACGCTAACGCGGGCGTCGACGCCATTGAGCATATCTGGTCGGTGGGCTACAGCTCGATTCCTTACGCTCCGGCGCGGCGCAAGCTCGCCGAGGATCGGCTGGGCGGCGTGATCGATCAGGAGCTGGCCGGCGCTTATTATCAGACCGAAAATTACGACGCGGTGATCGGCGCGATGGTTGAGCACGGGGTCGCATGGACACCGACCATTGCCAAATGGCTGCGCCCGCTTGCGGTGAACATGGCGCGCTTCCGAGAGCGGGAAAACCAGATCGTCAACAACACTGACGCCGACCTTCCTCCGGCAGTTCGCGTGGTCACCGACAATTCCTACGACAAACTGCTCAAGCGCTACACTCCCGCGCAACTTGACCAAGCCAAAATCGGTTACGACAAAGCCAAAGAATTCATCCGGCGTTTCGTGCAAGCCGGCGGCATGCTCAAAGAAGGCTCGGACCCGCCGCGCGGCATGGCGGCTTTGCTGATGCATCAAGCGCTGGCGATGGACGTGGAGGCCGGCGTGCCGCCGATAAAGGCGATTCAAGCCGCGACGCTCAATGTCGCCAGGACTTTCAAAAAAGCCAAAGACTATGGCAGCGTCGAGCCCGGCAAGGTCGCGGATCTCTCCATCGTTGACGGCGACCCGCTGCAAGACATTTGGATGACCCAAAACGTCAAGATGGTCGTTATGGACGGTAAGGTGATCGATAGCGGATTTACCAAATACAAGAATCCGATCGCCTCGTTCTATTCCTATCAGAGCCTGCCGTTGGATCTGGAAATCTCGCCGCTATTTCTTATCGAGGGTTCCGGTCCCACAACGCTACGAGTACGAGGGCAGGGTGGCATGTGGCCGTTCCACCAAGTTATGCTGAACGGTCAACCGCTACCGACAAGCTTTGTTTCCAAAGATGAGCTCAAAGCGACGATCCCGCCCGAAGCCATTCCAACCGCGGGCACATACATAGTTACGCTCAAATGCGATGGCGAAGCGTTTCCCGAATCGCATCGGGCTCATCTCGTGGTGGGGTTTAAGCCGTAGCTTTGGAATATCGAAACTGACTGGTAAGTCTTTGGACTTTTCTTCCGACACGTAGCCTTCCTTCGTAGATCGAAATCGATGTTCCCCCGGGCTCGTCTACTTACAACCATGTATTCTCGTGATAATATGGTATCCTCCCGTTTGACCTCTAGCATGAAACAGATGACGAGGCCGGATTTCAGGTCCTTGCGGGTCTGAATGAACAGGTGCGCCGACCCGCACAACCACACGCTCGGCAGGAATTTCTTCACAGGTTTTCTTAAATCGGGAGCCTCTAAATCCCGAGGTCTAATCGAGATAATTATTTTGGAAGTTGTTCAATATTAGACAGCAGTCTTTTCCGAGTTAGTATATTTTTGTGCTAGAATTCCACAAGTGCTCCCCGAATTTCCTATCGATAAAATTTTCGGCGACTTCTACTGCCATAGCGAGACAGCGGCAACCATCGCAGGTTGTGCGGGAGGTCAAGATTAGATCCGCGGCTGGAGTTATCCATGAACAAGATCCGAGGGGAAATAACGGTCGGTCGGTTCCAGATCCCATACCGGCTTTTTGGTGAAGGCAACCGATTTCTGGTCTGTGTGAACGGGGCCCAGCAAACCATGGCGGCATGGAGACCTGTCGTAACCTATTTTTCAAGGGATTACAGGCTGTTGCTCTTCGATTTTCCCGGTCAGGGGCGAGCTCAAATCACCTCAGGTTCTGCCGTTGTTGGCCTGGATGAGCAGGTCGAAGTCTTGCATCAAGTTCTAGCAGCACAGAATGCCCCTGAAAGATCCACCGTTGCCGGGGCCTCTTGGGGTGGGGTCGTAGTTGCGGCTTTTGCCTCACGCTTTCCTCAATTAGTGGACAAAATTATATTGGCCAGTTTTGGCATCCGCGTAAACGAAAAGTTGGTGCAGGCGATTAGAGAAGGCCAACAATTGAATGGCACTGCAACCGGGGAACAGGTGGCCGGCGTAATCATCAAGTACTTCGGACAGCATTTAAACGAAACCTTCAAAAAGAAAATGTATGATCAGTTCAAAAATATCACAAAGGAGCATTTGGAGAATTTTCATGCGCATGGTCAGTTACTCGAAACCACCAAGCATATCAACGAAGTTGTCGACCTGCGTAGCATCCAAGCGCAAACCCTAATCATCAATGGCGAAATGGATACCGTTATGGATTTCGACGATATTGCCATCGCGGCGGCCCAGATAGCGAATTGCCTGGTAAAAATCGTGCCGGGTGTGGGACATTTCTTGCACAATGAGAGCGATGATGTCCTCAGTATTTATAGAGAGTTTCTTTCGATACCGTCCGAGCGCCAACTGAGTTAGTTAGTTTGTTTTTTGGAACGCCCGGTCCGGTCTTCACGCTGCTCAACCGAGCTTACAATCCAACCATCGAATCGGATCTCTTCCACTGAAGCGCGGAGGAACTCGATACAGATAGACTTTCTATCCGTCTCAGGCCTTCCCAGCTACATTATCCTCGCATCGAGGCATCTGGCCAGCTCCGGTCGCGAATGGCAAAGGCGGCATCCGTTACCACCGGATTTTCGACGAACAAGTAGTGCAGCGCTTGCATGCCTAATACGATTCCAGCGAGCGTGTCGATCAAAATGAAGGCCCGCTTCGGCAGCCATTTCCAGTACCACAGTACGTGGCGGATAAATGCCGGGCGGAATAAGCCCGTTGCGCGCAGGCGCTCGGGCGATAAAAACTCACGGAAGAGCCGCGTTCCCTCGGTCGTTTGCGAGAAGCTGAGCCAATTGGGCGAGAGGAAAGGATATTTGTGCGTGCGGGCCACCACAGGGGGGAGCAGATCGGCGAACGCCGCGCGCAACAAAAGTTTTTCCATTAACGCGTCGATATCCATGAAATGGGTCGGTGCCACGGTGGATGCGAACTCGATTAAATCCCGGTCGAGGAAAGGCGTCCGGCATTCAACCGAATTGGCCATCTCAACCCGGTCGCCGAGACAGGGAATGATGTAACTGACCAGTTGGTTGTAAGTGATCAGCTTGGTGGCGTTGAAGGGATCGAGTTGAGAAAGTTTTTCCGGCGGAAACTCGGACAGGAAATAGTCGTACGGAGTCGGATAACTTGTACGTTGAACAACTTCAGGCGTGAAGATCCATTTCATGCCCCGGGTGGTGTCGACCGCGCGCATTTGCTGAAAACTGGGATAACCTAAAACGAGTTCGAGCTTGCGCCAATGATTACTCTGGCTCCAGAGAATACCTTCCGAGGGGGTCTCAAGCTTTTTGAATCGTGTCCACAGGACGCGGCCCTGGCGAGCTTGCTCGCCTCCTGCCATTAGCATGCGCCAGATTCTTTCTAATTTAAAATAAGCGTAGCCGCCGAAGACTTCGTCCGAACCTTCGCCGGTGAGGCATACTTTGTAGCCCTTGGAGCGTACCAACCGCGACAGCACTTGCTTGGCGATGGAATTGGGATTGGCGATCGGCTGTTCAATGTGAAAGATCGTTTTAAGAAAATTCTCGGCCAGCACGTCATTGCTGCAGTCGATGGCCTCGAACTCGGCGTCGTAATGGGCGGCGGTTTGCCGGGCGGCATCCGTTTCGTCGTAGATCGTCTTACCGAAGCCGACGCTGAAAGCCTTGAGTTTTGAGGTTCGCTCAGCCGTCAGGCCGCAGACCAATGTGGAATCCAGCCCGCCGCTGAGATAGGTGCCGACGGGCACGTCTGCGACCATTCGGCGTTCCACGGCGCGAGTGAACAGCCGGCGAACCTCGTCCTTGGCCTCAGCAAAGGAAATGGCGGGATTTGTTTTGAAGGTTGGTTGCCAGTAAGGCACCTCGCGCGATTGGCCCTGGGAATCGAGGATAAGAAAATGTCCGGGGCTGAGATTGCGGATACCTGCAAAAGCCGAGATTGCGCGCGGGAATACGCCCATCAGCGGGCCGATCAGGTAGTCCGGGTTAATGCTTCGGGGCACTCGTTTTAGGGCGAAGATTCCCTTGACCTCCGAACTGATCAGGATTTCCTTTTCGCTTTCCCAATAAAAGAGCGGCTTAACGCCGCAGCGGTCGCGCGCAGCCAAAAGCCGGCGCTTGCCGGCATCCCATATAATAAAGGCGAATTCTCCGTTGAGCCGGTGGATAAAATCCATACCATGCTGCTCGTAGAGATGAACGATGACTTCGGTGTCCGAATGGGTGCGGAAACGATGGCCCTGGCCGATCAGTTCTTCGCGCAGCTGTTTGTAGTCGTAGATTTCACCATTGAAAGTGATGCAGACCGTCCCGTCTTCGTTGTACAGCGGTTGGTCTCCATCCTGGAGGTCGATGATGCTCAGGCGAACATGGCCGAAGGCAAGGGTGCCCTTGTCAAGCAAGGCGTAGCCCGCGCCATCCGGGCCGCGGTGGCTGATCGCCGAACACATCCGCGTGATGTCCTCGCGCTCGGCCGGACTGCCATCCTTTTTCAGGATCATGTTAATGCCACACATGAAATACGCTATTGCTCCGCCGTAAGCGCTGATGAATCAAAAAGGCTCTTCTTTACCGATTTGGCGGAGGGTTACAGCGATCACTGACCAGATCTAGCACCATATGTTATAAAGACCCAACTCTCGCCGACACAACATGGAATTATATAATTTTGCTTGGATATCTCTTTCGGTCAATCACGCCGGTTAAGAAGCGAATCATGTCCGAGACTATTTTGCTGATTCATGGAATGTGGGCCGGGCCGTGGTGTTGGGAAAATTTTCAACCCGTCTTCGAGCAGCAAGGCTACAAGTGCATTGCCGCAACCTTGCCCTTCCACGATATGGCTCCAGAGGATGTTCCCGATCCTCGTCTGGGCACGAGCAGTCTTATGGACTACGCCGCAGCCGTGGAACAAGAGATCAGACAAATTGGTTCGAAGCCCATCGTCGTCGGCCACTCTATGGGAGGACTGCTGGCGCAGATGCTCGGAAGCCGCGGACTGGCTAAAGCTCTTGTCCTACTCTCGCCCTCATCACCAGCTGGAATTATAGGCTTGAGGTTTTCGGTCATAAAGGGTTTCTGGAGTGCGCAAACCAAATGGGGTTTTTGGAAAAAGCCGATGCGCCAGACATTCGACGAGGCGACCTACTCGATGTTGCATCTGTGTCCGGTAAAAGACCAAAAGGAGATCTACGACAGATTCGTCTACGAATCCGGGCGGGCGGCGTTCGAGACCGGATATTGGCCCTTTGACAGACATGGCGCCTCTAGGGTCGACGAATCGAAAGTAACTTGCCCGATGCTGGTCATTGCCGGCGCGCAGGATAGGATCACACCTGTATCCGTCATCCGGCGTGTGGCGAAAAAATACCAGGCGGTCGCTACCTATCGGGAGTTTGATCATCATGCCCACTGGGTTGTCGCAGAGCCCGGCTGGCAGGAGATTGCAGAGTATGTAACGGCCTGGATAAAACAAGCCGTCCCGGCGCGGAGCGATTGATACGATCCGCCCCGCTGGTGCTCGATCAGATCCGCCGTTAAGCGGGGCTCATCAAGGTCAAAGGTCTGAAGAACTTTTGCTTCGATATCAAAAGACCGCTCGCAGAGCGACGTCGCTACGCCTTTTGTTTAATCACTAGGTGAATAAGAACTAGGCATTTGAAAAGGTTAGCACCAAAAAAGTATTCACTTCGTCGCGGTTCGGTAGTGGTTCAGTTAGAGTTCGTTAGCAATCAGAGCGAGGCGAAAGATTCCTCGCTGCCGCTCGGAATGACAACAAAGAAACCGATCTGTCATCTCGAACGAAGTGAGAGATCTTTACCTGACTGAACCACCACCCGCGGTTCTCAATAAGGCGGATTGGCATTCCTATTGCGGTGAGCATTGTCACAACTGCAACACAAAAGAGCTATGTTAGCTAGAATGCGCCACATCCATCATCGAGAACTATGATTAGGAGGCGTGTTCCATTAACGCATTTTCAGCTTTTAGAAAAATGGACAGTTTGAAATGGGCTAATCACAATTGTGAAAGGAGCAACAAAAGATGCCAGGCCGAATTCCCAGAGAATTTTCGATCAGATTGCGACTATTGAGGACGGCTTTAGTTTTTCTGTTGCTTGTCTTGGGGGCAAGGTCGCAACTTGTCTATGGCGCTGCGTCTTTCTACGAAGGGAAGGCAATTCGCATTATTGTTGGGACCGCGCCGGGAGGCGGCTACGATACATACACCCGAGTTATCGCCCGCCATTTCAGCAAGTATATTCCAGGCAACCCTACGATCATCGTGGACAACATGCCGGGCGCCGGAGGATTGCTCTCGGCCAATCATCTCTTCAAAGTAGCCAAGCCGGACGGTCTTACCATCGGCCATTTCGTTGGCGGACAATTTCTGCAGCAACTTCTTGGGAAGCCGGGCATCGAGTTCGACGCGCTCAAGTTTGAATATATCGGCGTGCCTGCTCAGGATAATTTTGTCTTTGGTGTGGCCAGGGCGACGGGCATTACAGGCGTAGAGCAATGGCTGGCAGCTAAGACAGTGGTCAAATTCGGCGCCATCGCAGCCGGTGACGGCACCTACGATACTGCTAAAGTTGTCGAGGTCGCCCTTGGCCTGCCGATCCAGGTGGTATCGGGATACAAAGGGACGGCGCCAATTCGCCTGGCATTCGACAGCGGCGAGGTCGCTGGCTTAAGTAACTCATGGCAATCGTTTCGGTCGACCTGGCGGAAAGAGCTTGAAACCGGGGAAGTGATGATCGTGCTGCAGCTCAGCGCGAAATCCCACCCGGACCTTCCCAAGGTGCCTTTGGCCGTGAGTCTGGCTAAGACAGACGGCGCACAAAAACTCATTCAAGCAGTGGCCCAAGCTCACGGCGCCGCCGTGCGTCCCTATGTCTTACCGCCTGGGACGCCCAAGGACCGAGTAGAAATTCTCCGTAAGGCGTTTATGGAAACCGTCAAGGATCCGGAACTGCTCAATGAAGCCGGCAAGGCTAATCTCGAAATCAATCCGGGATCGGGTGAAGATCTTGAGCGAAACGTTAGAGAGCTTCTCCGTCTCGAGCCCACGGTGGTCGCACGATTGAGGGAAATTTTGAAATAGAGAAGCAAGATGGAATTCTCTGAGGATCAAGATCCTACTTAGCGGGTTTACAGGCTTGAATCTGGAGTTGTACGCGGCTGATATAGTCTATGAGCTCGCACTCAGCCTCTCGGTGTCATCTATTATAAATACCGAAGCCCTTCGAGGGATGCGCGGTCCCATTTCGCTAAGTCAGCCGCAGCTTCGTAGGTTGTCT
>Ga0193717_1002611_pt1 | contig 10330 bp, 6 predicted proteins | sample U2c2metaG_FD_145900 | JGI IMG/M metagenome (GOLD analysis project Ga0193717, IMG submission 145900) | Soil microbial communities from a riparian zone of the East river system, Colorado, United States - U2c2 | ecosystem: Environmental > Terrestrial > Soil > Riparian zone | place: USA: East River...
CTACAACGTTTCCATGTATTTGCAGGAAGGTTTATCCCGGTTGGTAAGCTACATACCTAAGCTCGATAGCCTGGTTACCGCTTATGCTGTTACCAAGCCGAAACAGGTTTTTGTGGGCGATAAAAAAGCGTTCAGCTATTTCAGAAAACATCATCCATCAGCGTTGATCCCTGAAAAAGGTAAACAGGGAACATTTTATCTGCATCCTAATAAAAAGGGGGCTGCGGCGCTGGGTGAGTTTTGGGGTAGGGCGATTGAGAGGGTGATAAAAGGTAATTTTTAATAATAATAGAAAAAGGTCATCCTGAACTTGTTTCAGGATCCCACAAGTTGGGTTAGTCATTGCGCTCAACAGTCCGGATGCCGAAATAAATTCGACCTGACTGATTTATTTTATACTCAAAACACATTTAAATACCATTCTTTTTACAAACCATTTTTTGTTTTTTACTCAAAGAGTGCCAACTTCGCAGTCCAATATTTACTATGATATCTCATTATAAAAAAATAGCCCAGGAGCTTTCCATAGCCGAAAAGCAGGTAAGTGCCACCGTTGACTTACTTGACGAGGGCGCAACCGTTCCGTTTATTTCCCGTTACCGTAAAGAGGTTACCGGTACGCTTGATGAAGTGCAGGTAACCGAGATCCGCGACCGTGTGCAGCAGCTGCGCGACCTGGATAAACGCCGCCAGGCCATACTAAAATCGCTCACCGATATGGGCAAACTAACGCCCGAGCTGGAAAAGCTGATTAACGAAGCCGAGACAATGGTGACGCTGGAGGATATTTACCTGCCATATCGCCCCAAACGCAAAACCCGGGCCACCACAGCCCGCGAAAAGGGTCTGCAGCCACTGGCCGACTTACTATTGGAGCAACGCAAAGCCGATTTGCAAACCGAAGCTGCTGTTTATATAGATGCCGAAAAAGGCGTGAACAGCATAGAAGAAGCCCTGGCCGGGGCAAGGGATATCATTGCCGAAACCATCAGCGAAAATGTTGAGGTGCGTACCCGTATCCGTGAGCTGTTTATTGAAAAGGGAACTTTCCAGTCAAAAGTTATTGTTGGCAAGGAGCAGGAGGGAATAAAATATAAGGATTACTTCGACTGGACAGAGCCTGTAAAGTCGGCTCCATCACACCGAATACTGGCCATGCGCCGCGGCGAAAAGGAGGAAATTTTATGGCTGGATATTAAACCCGAAGAGGAAGAAGCCGTAGCCATACTGGAAGATACTTTTGTAAAAGTAAATAATACATCGGCCGACCAGGTAAAACAGGCCATTGCCGATGGCTATAAACGATTGCTGAAACCATCAATGGAAACCGAGGTGCGCCTGTTCACTAAAAAGAACGCCGATGAAGAAGCCATCCGGGTTTTTGCGGAGAATGCGCGTCAGCTTTTATTGGGTGCGCCATTGGGCCAAAAACGGGTAATGGCTATTGACCCTGGATTCCGTACAGGCTGTAAACTGGTTTGTTTGGATGAACAGGGCAAGTTACTGGAGAACACCGCTATTTATCCGCATACGGGCGCAGGACAGGCACGCGAGGCCGAAAAAACAGTTCAGCACCTGTTTGAAAAGTATCATATTGAAGCCATTGCCATAGGTAACGGTACTGCCGGCCGCGAAACGGAGCTGTTTGTGCGTAACCTGAATTTACCAGGCGTGGTTATCGTAATGGTGAATGAGAGTGGTGCTTCTATCTATTCGGCATCTGATGTGGCCAGGGAGGAGTTTCCGGATAAGGACATTACCGTCAGGGGCGCGGTATCTATTGGCCGCAGGTTGATGGACCCACTTGCCGAATTGGTAAAGATCGACCCAAAATCAATAGGCGTAGGGCAGTACCAGCATGATGTTGATCAGAATAAACTGCAAACTTCGCTGGATGATACCGTAATGAGCTGCGTGAACGCGGTAGGTGTTGAACTGAACACCGCATCGAAACAAATACTGGCTTATGTATCAGGCCTGGGGCCGCGATCAGAACGGGGCCTTTAAACGCCGCGATCAGCTTAAAAAAGTGCCTCGTTTAGGTGATAAGGCCTTTGAACAGGCAGCAGGATTTCTGCGCATACACCAGGCCGAAAATCCGCTGGACTCAAGCGCGGTACACCCGGAGCGTTACAGCCTGCTGGAGCAAATAGCCAAGGATATGAACTGCACAGTGAAGGACCTGATGGGTAATGCCCCGCTGCGCAAAAGCATTCCCCTGCAACAATATACTTCAGAAACGGTGGGTCTGCCTACCCTGAATGATATCATGGCCGAACTGGCCAAGCCAGGCCGCGACCCGCGTGAGCAATTTGAAGCGTTTAGTTTTACCGATGGTGTAAACGCCATAGGCGATTTAAAGGTGGGTATGAAACTGCCCGGCATTGTTACCAACATCACCAATTTTGGAGCCTTTGTTGATATTGGCGTTCATCAGGATGGGTTGGTACACCTGAGCCAGATCACCAACAGGTACATTAAGGATCCTAACGAGGTGCTGAAAGTGCACCAAAAGGTGGAGGTTACCGTTACTGAAGTTGACGTGAACCGCAAACGCATAGCTTTATCAATGAAAGAGAATGATAAAAGCGCTCCGCAAGAAAGAAGAAATGATGACAGAAGACCTGTGGGTAACAAACCTGTTTATAACAAAAAGCCCGAACAGCAGCCCGAAACAGATATTGCTATAAAACTGGCGGCCTTAAAGAATAAGTTTAAGTAGGGGGCGGGCTGTCATTCCCTAAAACAGGTGGGATGACAGCCCCTTATCTTATTTTTTAACGTAAAAGTTTATTCCAAAGTGATCTGTCTCCTGATGCTTTCTTCAAGCGAGATAAAGGTTTCAGTACGTTGGATGCCTTTAACGCCCTGGATCTGCTCGTTCAAAACCTCGCGCAGGTGGGTGGTATCATGACACACAATTTTGGCAAAAATACTCCATTCGCCGGTGGTGTAATGCAGCTCAACGATCTCTTTGATGGTTTTCAGCTGCTTAACCGCTTCATTGTACTGCGAACCTTTTTCCAGGTAAATACCCAGAAACGCTGTAATGTCATACCCTAATTTCTGAGGATCTACTTCCAGGCTGGCTCCTTTAATTACACCCATCTCCTCCAATTTCTTCATCCGCACGTGTATGGTTCCGCCAGAAACGATTAACTCTTTAGCTATCTCAGTGTATGGAGTGGTAGCATTTTTCATTAATATTGATAAAATCTGAATATCAAGATTATCAATTTCTAAATTTTGAGCTTTTCTGTGGGACATAAATTTGAATATCTATATTGAAATACAAGTTTAATTAAAATTTGAATAAAAATAAAATATTTTTGTTGAAATATTTGCAAGGAATTGATAGGTCTATTAAATTTGTATCAAGCAAATGACAATTGCTTATCGTTCTTTAAACAAAAAAACAATGTTGGGTGGTGAAATTTTTGGCAGACACACCTCCTTGTCCCGGTGGCGGAGATCCTGGAAAACCCGAAGCGGGCTAACCACTCTGTGAAGGTTCGAATCCTTCCCCAACAGCAAGTTCCGAGCGATTCGGAATTTATATCCTGTAGGATGGTGAAATTTTTGGCAGACACACCTCCTTGTCGCGGTGGCGGAGAAATTGGGAAACTTTCAGCAATGAAAATAACCACTCCGTGAAGGTTCGACCCCTTCTCCTACAGCTCTTCTCATAATTTAGGTTTATAATTGGTTAGTAAAGGCCCCTGCCCATCAGGGGCTTTGCTGTTTCTAAAGGTTTTTTTATAATTCTGTCACGATATTATTACCATATTGTTTTACAGAAAAATCTTATTTAACTTACCTGTATCATCTTAACTGCCTAAATCAGATAATACCAATTGAGCAACCGCATATTAATCCATAGCAGGAATAATTGCCTATCAGCTGAAAGTAAATATTCGGTATTGTTATCCATTTGGTTAATTATTAAAAAAATTCTCTGCGTTTTAGCTTTTCTGGTACTGTTACCAATTTTTAAAGGATATGGCCAATCGGACCAATTAAGAAACCAGTTATTGCAGATCACGTCATCGGCTGACAGCCTTATCAAAAGTTATCCAGCCGAAAAACTTTATTTGCAATTTGATAAACCGGCCTATGCAACCGGCGACACGATCTGGTTTAAAGCTTACCTGTTTCATGCTGCAACGCTTGCTCTTTCGGCCAAAAGTGGTATTCTTTATATCGATATCGCTAACGGGAGCGGCAAAACATTTAAACAATACCGACTATCGGTTAACCAGGGTTTAAGCTGGGGTAATATCAGTTTAACTGATTTCCTTGCGGGTAATTATACGCTAAGGGCTTATACCTCCTGGATGCGGAATTTTGGTGCTGATTGTTTTTTTACAAAGCATTTTATAGTAGCCGATGAGCCGCAGGTACCAAACCTTACTTTAAACGCAGCTTCGGGTACCGATAATAATCAACGGATAAAAGACAACAGAAGGCCGCGATTGCCGCAGTTTAATGCAGACATTCAGTTTATGCCCGAAGGCGGTAATCTGGTGGCTGGCTTGCCTGCCCATATTGGGTTTAAAGCCATTGGTGTAAATGGAAAAGGTATCCCAGTGTCAGGTACGGTCATAAATCATAAACAGCAACAGGTAGCTGCTTTTAATTCATTGCATCTGGGCATGGGTAGCTTTGATATGATGATTGATGCCGGGGAAAATTACACAGCCCGTGTTAATTTGCCTGGTGGTATGGTGAAGGACTATCCCTTGCCGGCGGTAAAAGCCTCAGGTACCACGTTGCGGGTGGTTAACCTGGCCGGTCAGGATTCGGTGGTGATATCGCTTGCTGCCACATCAGATGCAGCGCACATCAACGACAGTTATTTCCTGATCGCTAAAGCCAAAGGGATAATTTGCTACGCGGCTGATTTTAACTTTTCAAAAAATGAGAACATAAGGAAAAAGATAGCAGGCCGTTTGTTCCCATCCGGAATTGCCCATTTTATGCTCCTGAACAGCCGGGGTGAGCCCTTAAATGAACGGGTGGTATTTATAGATCGTCATACCGATCTGCATATTACTACGGCAACAGACAAGCAGGTGTACTTTCCGCATGATAGTGTTGCGCTTAACATTACAGTAAGGGATGCGGCAGGCAAACCGGTTATGGGTAATTTTTCGGTTGCTGTTACTGATGATACGCTGGTAAAACAGGATCCTTTAACGCAGGAAAACATCATTAGTCATGTGCTGCTATCATCAGAGCTAAAAGGATATGTAGAAGAGCCGGGTTATTATTTTCAAACAACTAACGCCGAAGCAAGGCAGGCGCTTGATAACCTGCTGCTTACCCAGGGTTGGGTAAACTATGAATGGCAATCCGGTAAAAAACAACCTTTTTACCCGGCCGAAACAGAATTTGCAGTAAGGGGCAAAGTAACTAACGTATTTGATAAACCGGTTAAAGGAACCAGGGTTACTTTGCTATCCAAATCGCCATTACTGGCAATGGATACCCTTACCAATAACGAGGGACGCTTTGCTTTTCATGGTCTACCGGCCATTGATACACCTGCATTTGTTATAAACGCGGTTAATAAACATAATAATCGCTTTAATGTAGGTATAGTGATGGATGAGTTTACCCCGCCGCCATTGACCGCGCAGGCATATTTTAATAATGATTTATTATTTACTGATGTTGACAGCGGCTTAATCGCTACAGCTAAAATAAATCGTATACGCCGGGAAACAGATTATTTTGATCCAAAAAGCCACGTACTCAAAGAGGTGAAGATAAAGAGTAAAAAGATTGTAAAAGACTCGCAAAACCTGAACGGTCCCGGTAATGCGGACCTGATATTGGATGAACAGGATTTAGAGAAAGAGGGAAAAAAAAGCTGGCTGGATATTTTTAAAGAGCGGATAAAAGGATTTGGTGTGGGTAGGTTTATACAGAGAATGAATAGTGATATTCCGCTCCTGGAATTTCTTTTAGATATAGACGGTACAACTGGAACCTCCAGCTATGGATCATTACCGTTTTCTGCAAGGATACCTATTTACGCTATTAATGGTAAACCGGTAAAGTTTATTGTTGATGGCATATCAGTTGGAAAAATATACAGTTTGATAGGTCAGAATATCAGGGATGTTACTGAATATCTGAAATCACATTCTGCTGAAGATATTAAAGGAATAGAACTGAACTTTTCACCTAAATATAATTCAAAGTATATCCCTGTAAAATTTAGTATGGCTGTTACACCTGGTGATGTTTGTTTTTTAGAGATCACCACCCGCTCGGGTCATGGGCCTGTTATCAGCAATACCATTGGTACCTATTTATATAAACCTTTACCATTAAGCCGCCCTGCCCAATTTTATGAACCTCGCTACGCGGTAAATGATAAAAGCAAACACTTACCTGATACCCGCTCAACTATTTACTGGCAGCCCAATGTAAACACTGATGCTAATGGAAATGCTACTATATCATTTTATACCGCTGATAAGCATTCCACCTATACTATTATTCTGGAAGGCACTGACATAAATGGCAACCTGGGATACAAAACACAAAAGGTTATTGTTAATGGAACATGGAGTAATTAAAGTTATAGCTATCATTTTTCAGTTTCAATTGAAGATTTGTTTTTGTGAAGCTGCCCATAACAGATGTGAGTAATCATTTTATCCTATCAAAAATGTTACTGTGTCATTTTTACACATTGGTATTGATGCTTCAATATTTAATTATAAATTTGATACATTGCGAATTATTACAATCGATTGCGATTAAGTCCCGATAATTGTAAATAATAGCAGTTAAACCAACCTATAATTAGCGCATTTATGAAAAAAATCGTACTGATGGTACTTGCAGCATGTTGCTGTATCTGTTTATCTTGTAGTAAAAAACGCGTTGATAAGCCCCGCGTACTTATTTTCTCCAAAACCATGGGCTTTCATCATGCATCCATTGATGCCGGTATTGCAGCCATTCAAAAATTGGGTAAAGAGAATGGTTTTGATGTGGATACCACCAAGAATGCCGGTATGTTTAATGAGGATAACCTGAAGAAATATTCAACCGTTATTTTTTTAAGTACTACAGGCGATGTGCTTAATTACCGCCAGGAGGTTGCGTTTGAGCGTTATATACAAGCCGGTGGTGGTTTTGTAGGTGTACACGCCGCTACCGATACCGAATATGACTGGGGGTGGTATGGCAGGCTTGTAGGAGCCTGGTTTTATGACCATCCGGGCATACATGATAAAAACCCAAACGTACAACCGGGTACTTATAATGTGGTTGATGCTACTAATGACGCCACCAAACACCTGCCTAAAGTATGGAAACGCACCGACGAATTTTACGCCTTTAAAAAAGAATTGGCGCCCGATGTTCATGTGCTGATCACTTTGGATGAAAACAGTTATAAAGGCGGTAAGCGTATGGGTTACCATCCGGCAACCTGGTTTCATGATTTTGATGGAGGTCGCGCGTTTTATACCGCTATGGGCCATACCGAAGAATCATATAAGGAAGATAACTACCTGAAAATGCTGTTGGCCGGTATCAAATACGCCATAGGCAGCAATAATGAGCTTGATTATGCTAAAGCAAAATCGCAGGTGCCGCCTGAGGAGGACCGGTTTAAAAAGACTCAGCTATCAACAGGTCAGTTTTTTGAACCGACCGAAATGACCATTTTGCCTAACCTGGATATCATGGTATTACAGCGCCGCGGCGGTATTATGCTATATAAGCACGATACCCAAAAGGTAAAACAGGTTGGCTATTTTGATGTGTACTATAAAACTTTGCATACCCCAAATGTAAATGCCGAAGAGGGAATGCTGGGTTTGGCTAAAGACCCTGATTTTGCCAATAACAACTGGGTATATATTTATTACAGCCCTGCCGATAGTTCGGTTAACCGTTTGTCAAGATTTACTTTTAAAAACGATACCCTAATTAAATCAACGGAAAAGGTGATACTGGAGGTAAAGGCCCAGCGCGAGATATGCTGCCATACAGGTGGTTCAATAGCCTTTGGCCCCGGACCTGATAAGATGCTGTTCTTTTCGGCTGGTGACAACTCTACCCCGTTTGATGAAAAAAAGCAAAAATATGTAACCAGCGGATACGCTCCGTTAAATGATGATCCAGGCCACCTGCAATTTGATGCCCGCCGTTCGGCCGGTAATACCAATGACCTGCGCGGTAAGATCATGCGTATCAAGATCAACGACGATGGTACTTATGCTATTCCCGATGGAAACCTGTTCCCTAAGGGCACACCAAAAACCCGTCCCGAGATTTATGTAATGGGCGACAGGAACCCTTACCGTATCTCCGTTGATCAAAAAAACGGGAATTTGTATTGGGGCGAGGTTGGCCCTGATGCGCACAACGATAGTTTGGACACCCGCGGTCCGATGGGTTATGACGAAGTGAACCAGCCCGCAAAGCAGGCAATTTTGGTTGGCCATATTTCGTGGCCGATAATAAGCCTTACCATGTTTACAATTATACCACGGGCGCATATGGTAAAGCCTTTGATCCCAAGCACCCGGTTAATGAATCGCGCAATAATACCGGTTTAAAAGACCTGCCACCTGCACAATCGGCATTTATATGGTATCCTTATGGTCCCTCGGCCGATTTTCCGGAGGTGGGTGCTGGCGGACGTAATGCCATGGCCGGGCCGGTATATTATACCGATATGTTCCCTGCAGAAACCCGTTTGCCAGATTATTACAATGGCAAATTCTTAACTTATGATTGGATGCGCGGATGGATATTGGCGGTAACCATGCAGCCTAACGGCGATTTTGATAAAATGGAACCGTTTTTCCCGGCCCTGAAAGTAAACTCTATGATTGACATGGAGGTTGGCCCCGACGGAAGATTATATGGTTTAGAGTATGGAAGCGGGTGGTTCACCCTAAATCCTGATGCTGGTTTATTCCGTATTGACTACATTGCTGGTAACAGGCCGCCGGATATCTCATCTATAAAGGCCGATAAAACATCAGGTCAATTGCCGTTTACCGTTAAACTGAGCGCCAAAGCCAAAGACCCGGAGGGTGATAAAATATCTTATACCTGGGATTTGGGTAATGGTGTTACCAAACAAACAGATGTACCACAATTAGATTATACCTATACCAAGCCCGGCGATTATAAAATAATCCTTGAGGCAAAAGATAACCAGGGTGCCGCTGATAAAACTATGCCGTTAAAAGTATATGCAGGTAACGAGAAACCTGAAGTAACCATCAAATTAACCGGGGGTAACAAATCTTTCTATTTGCCGGGCGTACCTCTTGGCTACGCGGTGACCGTTACTGATGGTGTAAATACAGCAAAGGTTGACCCTAAACGCATATTTGTAGAGGTCAGTTATATTGATGGCTTTAAGAAAGCTGTCTCAGCGTCGCAACTGGAACAGGGCGAACCCGAAAACAGCGGAAAAGCCATTATGCTTACCATGGATTGTAAAAGCTGCCATAAAGAGGTAGGCAAATCAATAGGGCCATCATTTATAGATGTATCTACCAGGTACAAAAAAGACCCTGATGCTATGACAAAACTTACGGATAAGGTAATTAAAGGCGGTAGTGGTGTTTGGGGCGAAACCGCTATGTCGGCACACCCATCCATAAAAAAGGGGGATGTTGACCAGATCATAACCTGGGTACTATCGCTTGATAATAAAGATGCGCAAAAGAAATCCTTACCTCCATCAGGTTCAATTATACCTGATCCGGGCAAGAAGCCAGCCAGTACCTTGGTTTTATCGGCCAAATATACTGATGAGGGTGGCGAGGGTATCAAGGCTTTAACCGGCCGCGGTATTGCAACGTTAAACAGCAATAATTACTTGTTTTCGGGCAGCGAAAAGGTTAATGGCTTTGCGGCATTTAAGTATAATGGCATCAACCTCATGATCATGCCACCAAATGAAAGCTGGTTTGAGTTGGATAACATTGATCTTACCGGTTTACGATCAATAAACCTGACCCACTTCTGGCAGGCCGTACCAAGCATCGGGTTTAATTTTGAAGTCCGCATTGATGCACCCAATGGTAAACTGGTGGGTAAAGGAAGCATGCCTGTGCCAGCAAAAGATCAAAAATCGGGTATTACGCATCTGGTAATTAACCCGGTTACTGATGGTAAACTGCATAAGCTTTACTTTATTTACAAACCTGTAAAACCAGTGGCCATGCAGGCCGGTGTAACCGGTGTACAGTTTAGCGCCAAATAAATTTGATGATTTAAAAAAAAGCCCCGGCGATAAATGAGGGCACTGAAAAAGCAGCTATTTATCAAGAGAGGCCGTTTT
>Ga0193717_1002612_pt1 | contig 10329 bp, 6 predicted proteins | sample U2c2metaG_FD_145900 | JGI IMG/M metagenome (GOLD analysis project Ga0193717, IMG submission 145900) | Soil microbial communities from a riparian zone of the East river system, Colorado, United States - U2c2 | ecosystem: Environmental > Terrestrial > Soil > Riparian zone | place: USA: East River...
GCATTTAATACATGCGGGTTAGAAGCGGATCCTTTTTCCTGTGCCGCTGCAGAAAACGAGAATGCGATGCAAACAAGCCCCGCAAATAATTTGAACTGATGTGTAAAAAGCATGATGTAACTTATAATTAACGCAGTGAATTTTATGTCTGTACTTTACTAATATGCTGTTTTCCTGTATACGGGTGCCCTATGGGCGCCGCTAAGGAATGTGTTTAAACCGCAAAACGATAACGTTTTAACGTTAATTGCTCTTTTGATTTGTAGTGGCTGCTGCCGGGCGTGGTCTTCTTAATACGGAAGGAACCACGGGTAGGCTTTCGTTGCCATCATCACTAACAGATTGCACCGCAAAAAAATAATTATCCTTAGAGTAGGGTAACTTTATCTCGGTAGCTGTTGTAAAAAACTTTTTTCGCCATACCGGGCTTGTTGTTTCCCTCATCATAACATAGTAGCCTTTTACTTTTCCTGTGGCAGGGACCTTCCAGTTTATACTCGTTGAGTTGCCCAGACCCTCCATAACCAAAGAAACGGTTTGAGGCATGGATGGTGCTTTTGCCAAATTAGCCAGATTGCATAAGTTCAGGGCTGTATTTTTACGTAAGTATTCAAAATCCATATACTCGGGTAAATCTCCATAGTTTATTCCATTTTCTGTACGCACATTTTGGTGCTGGTGGTAAAAGTTCTCATTCATTTCGGTTAAACGTACGGCGGCGTATCCATTTTGCTGATAAGGCCCGTGATCGCCCCCGCGCCCAAATCGATCAGGCCGGTAAACCATAAATACCTCCAGGTTATCAACATATCGCTCACCCGTTTCTTTAACGTAACGTGCTAACTGTCGGGAAGCTCCATCGTTTTCTAACCCCATAAAGCGTATGGCAGCCGCTTTTTTATCATCAAGTTCAAAAGTTGGCAAACCTTCGCTAAATACCCTGATCTTTGTATTCTCAATGATGTTGGTTTCGTTGCTGTTATTGCTGCCTATGATATCATTATTTAAAACGGCCTCAATATTCCAGTTGTTCTTTTTGGCATTTGCAGCCATAAAGCCAGAACCCAGCAAGCCTTGTTCTTCGCCGCAAACGGTAACAAATATAATAGTAGCCGGGAATGTTTGCTTACTCATGATCCTTGCGCATTCTAAAACAGCTGCTGATCCGCTGCCATCGTCATTAGCACCAGGCGCATCGCCTTCCCTGTCCATTACATTGGTGCGCATGTTATCCATGTGACCGCTGATTACAAATATGCGATGATCATTCGGATCTGTACCTTTCAGGGTAGCCACTACGTTGGTTAATATAACCGGTACGTCAATTCTTTTACCATCGGGCTGATAGTTATTGGTATCCAGTTTGGCTGTTAACCTGCCTCCCGATGATTTTGCGAAAGCGTTAAATCTGCTCAGGATCCAGTTACGGGCTGCACCAATCCCTCTTTTTGGGTTATTAGTAGCACTTAATGTATTGCGTGTGCCAAAGCTTACCAGTTTAATAATATTTACGTGTAATGAATCGGCAGATACCTCACTTACCATTTTCTCAATTTGCGCGTCCTTTTGAATAATGACCGGTGATTGTGCAAAAGCGTAAGTACAACTGCCTAATGTTATTAAAAGCAATATTAATTTTCTCATGATGTATTTTATAGGTTAAATATAATTATTAAAAAAAGATAGCCATTGCTTAAGCAATAAGCTATCTAAAATGTTACCTGATTGAGGAATGGTAAATGGCTAATTAGCATGAAAATAACCGGAAATAAAAATAAATAGCCAGTTAAGGAAGACAGGTACGCTGTTTTTTTGCATTAATGTTACTCTCTTTTTAATAATTATGCTAAATTACCACGTACAATCTTTTGCAAAAGTAATAAGTTTTAGATGGCCAATAATTGAACCGATATTTAGGTATTAGCTGTAAAAAGAGCTATTGACAACAGCGCCATGTTAAATTAGCGTACTATTTAGCAGATTAGATTTAACTATAAACAGAAGTTAAAAGCTTTTTTGCAATAAACCAGTTATAAATACGGTGTTTTTTCATCACAGAAAGAATATCCCAATACCTAGAACTTAAATATGTTGGTATATATATACTAATGAATAAGTGGGTGAATTTGATTAGTTGATCCTGTTTGGTTAGGGGTGACCAGATAGTGATTTATTATTTTACTGCCCCTTACTGCCAAATTAATTATGAATTGGAAGGTGTGTTTTTTATCAATTGTGTGCGCAGGTTGTGTTTTGTGCATGTTCTATGCTTGTACCCGTTCCGGATCAAGCCAAAGCACGGAAGAACAGATACCGGATATAATAAGTTATAATTTTAACATCAGGCCAATTCTTTCAGATAAATGCTACAAATGTCACGGTCCCGATGCCAGTAAAAGAGAGGCCGGTTTGAGGCTTGATATGCCAGAAAGCGCCTATAATGTCTTAAAAAATAACCCACAGGCTCATGCGCTGGTTCCCGGCAAGCCCGACCTGTCGGAGGTTTACCGGCGCATTTCAACCCAGGACACTGCCGAGATGATGCCGCCACCTGCGTCAAACCTGAAAAGATTATCGCCATATGAGGTTGAGCTGATAAAAAAATGGATAAAACAAGGAGCCAAATATGAAAAACACTGGGCATTTATTCCTCCAAGATCAATGCCTGTCCCCACAGTGGAAAATACCGCATGGCCCAAAAATCCGATAGATAATTTTATACTGCAAAAGTTGGAGCAAAAAGGAATCGATCCAAATCCTGAGGCTGATAAGGAACGTCTGCTTAAGCGCGTATCGCTTGACCTCACCGGCTTGCCACCGAGCCTGCAAATGATGGATGCTTTTTTGGCTGATAAAAGCCCCGGCGCTTATCAGAAAGCGATTGACCAGCTTATGCATAGCCCGCAGTACGGCGAAAAAATGGCCCTGCACTGGATGGATGTTGCCCGTTATGCCGATTCGCACGGTTACCAGGATGATAATTACCGCAGCCAGTGGCCCTGGCGCGATTGGGTAATATATGCCTTTAATGAAAATTTATCTTACGATAAATTTATAACCTGGCAATTGGCCGGTGATCTGATGCCAAATTTTACCAAAGAACAGTTGCTGGCCACGGGCTTTAACCGTAATCATAAAATAACCGGGTAAGTTACGTAACCGACCGTACCAATACCTTCGGCAAGGCATTACTGGGTGTTACGCTGGAGTGTGCCCACTGCCATGATCATAAGTACGACCCTTTTTCGCAGAAAGAGTATTACCAGATGTATTCCTTTTTTAACAACGTGAAAGAGGTAGGCATCCAATCTACCGTTGGCGGGCCTGAAACCTATGCTAAGCGGCCGATGATGCAGATCAGCAATGAGGATGTAAAAAAGGTGTTAAATTTTATAAATAAACAGGACACCGCAAAGCTCATCGTATCTATAATGGGCGATAGTGATAAAGTACGCCCAACATACATCCTGAAACGCGGTAACTATGATGCGCATGGTGATGAAGTTGAACCCGGAACTCCCAAATCGATTTTGCCTTTTACCAACAACTATCCTAAAAACAGGCTTGGCCTTGCCGGGTGGCTGTTTAATAAAAACAACCCGCTTACTGCCCGGGTATTTGTGAACCAAACCTGGCAGGAGTTTTTTGGTAAAGGCATCGTAAAAAGTTCAGGCGATTTTGGGATGCAGGGCGATCTGCCATCACATCCTGAACTACTGGACTGGCTTGCAGTTGATTTCAGGGAACATGGATGGGATATAAAACGGCTGGTAAAACAGATTGTAATGTCGGCCACCTACCGTCAATCGGCAATCCTCACACCTGAAAAAGCAAAAACAGATCCTGAAAATACATACTTGTCGCGTGGGCCACGTTATCGCTTGCCCGCAGAGTTTGTACGCGATCTGGTGCTGGCCAGCAGCGGCTTGTTAACCCGCACTATCGGTGGCCCAAGTGTTAATCCGTATCAGCCACCAGGTCTTTGGGAAAACGCCACATCGGGTCGTGGTTTATTGGCCAATTATAAACAGGTGCATGGCCCCAACCTTTACCGAAGGGGCATGTATACCCTTATTAAACGTACTGTACCGCCTGCTTCATTGGGTATTTTTGATGCCAGCAACCGCGACCAGTGCGAAGTGAAACGCTTACGTACCAATACACCACTACAAGCACTGGTGATGCTGAACGATCCAACCGTGTTGGAAGCTTCCCGTGTGTTGGCTGCCCGGTTATTACAGGATAACAGCGTGGCTAAAGATAAGATCATTAAGGCTTTCAGGCTCATCATGTGCCGCCACCCACAGGAAAATGAGCTGACCATATTAACCGCTTATTATAACGATGGACTCAAAACAATAAAAAAAACCGATGCGGAAAAGTTGCTGAGTGTTGGTGAATACCCACTGCCTGCTAGCGCGGATAAAATAACATTGGCCGCTATGATGAAGGTGGTTGATACCATCTATAATTTAGAAGAAGCAATAACCAAAACCTAAACGATATGGAAAAAGATTTTTTAGAAAGCCGGCTAAATATTAACAGGCGCAGGTTCCTTTCCCGGCTTAGTTTAGGTATAGGTAGTGTTGCCCTGGGCTCTTTGCTTATTCCCGATCTTTTTAGTGGCAATGGTGGCGAAAGTGAGGCTGATTTTATTCCGGGCATACCTAATTTTGCGCCTAAAGCAAAAAGGGTGATCTACCTTTTTCAGGATGGTGCGCCATCACAATTGGAATCATTTGATTATAAACCCAAACTGCGTGATATGATGGGGCAGGAACTGCCTGCATCTGTTCGCGGTAACCAGATCCTTACCGGGATGACAGCCAAACAGGCTTCTTTTCCGCTGGTTGGTTCTTATTATGATTTTAAACAATACGGTGAATCCGGCGCTTATGTGAGTGACCTGTTCCCGCACATAGGTAAAATTGCCGACGACATCTGCATCATCAGGTCAATGAACACAGATGCCATTAACCATGACCCGGCACTTACCTTTTTTCAAACCGGAGCACAGCAGGGTAACCGTCCAAGCATGGGCTCATGGGTAAGCTATGGCCTGGGCAGCGAGAACAAAAATCTGCCTGCATTTACCGTATTATTATCAAAAGGGAAAGGCAACGGGCAGGGGGTGTACTCCAAATTATGGAGCAATGGGTTTTTAGATTCCATTCACCAGGGGGTACAATTTAGCAGCGGCGAAAACCCCATACTTTATTTGAACGACCCGGACGGGTTAAACAGGCATGAGCGCAGAAAAATGCTGGATAACCTGGCCGCACTCAATGATATTAATTATAAAGAATTTGGCGACCCTGAAATAAATGCCAAGGTACAGCAATACGAAATGGCCTATCGCATGCAAACCGCTGTTCCAGAAATTATGGATGTATCTAAAGAATCAGACGACATTGTGAAGATGTATGGCCCTGATTGCCTTATTCCCGGTACTTATGCTGCAAATTGTCTGCTGGCACGCAAACTATCAGAAAACGGGGTTCGCTTTGTACAGCTCTACCACCAGGGATGGGATCAGCACGCCAACCTGCCGCAGGAAATGGCCGGGCAGGCCAAAGATGTAGACCAGGCTTCAGCAGCGTTGGTTACCGATCTTAAACAACGTGGCCTGCTTGATGAAACACTGGTGATATGGGGCGGTGAGTTTGGCCGTACTAATTACAGTCAGGGTAAGCTTGAAAAAGCTAACTATGGCCGTGATCATCATCCGCGTTGTTTCAGTATATGGATGGCTGGTGGCGGCATTAAGCCGGGCATCGTGTATGGCGAATCGGATGAGTTTGGTTATAATATTGTAAAAGATCCGGTACATGTACATGATTTTCATGCTACCATACTTAACCAACTGGGTATCGACCATAAAAAACTAACCTTTAAAAGTTTAGGCAGAAGATACCGGCTAACTGACGTGGCAGGTAATGTAGTGAAGGGGATAATAACGTAAACGATATGATACCCGCTTTCGGCTGAAAGCGAAGGAGGAGAGAGGTGTACCCTCACAAATTTACAGAAATTTAAACTAAAGCGTTGCTGCTTATATACCGGTTATTTTAATGAAGACCAGCCACAAAGGTTTTGCAGAAGGATTATTATTTACGTTAAATATTTTCATTGTAGTTTTATTGATAGCCGGTAATAGCCTGGTTGTGCCTCAATGGCTGCAACCTGCCGGCCGCCTGCACCCGCTTATATTGCATTTTCCTATAGTGATACTGATGCTGGCCATGGTGATGGAATTTTTCCGTTTCCGGCCCGAATTTGCGGATGAAAAACTGTATCAGCGCTTCACCACCTATCTGTTGGTTCTGGGGGCGCTCTTGTCGTCTCTTACCGTTATCATGGGCTTGTTCCTCTCAAAAGAACCTGGTTACGAGGGTAGTACCTTACAATGGCACAAGTGGTTTGGAGTGAGTGTGGCTTTTGTAGCCTACATCATTTATTTATGGCGAAACTCATCGCGCTATACAGCAGCCATGGCCAAAACCTGCGCTTTAGTTACCTTATTTTGCCTGATATTTGCCGGGCATTTTGGTGCCGATCTTACCCATGGCGAAGATTTTTTACTGGCTCCCATTTTTCAAAAAGAGAAAAATACAGTATCTGTTGATAAGGCACTGGTATACCAGGATGTTATTGCACCCATTTTTGAGGCCAAATGCCTCAGTTGCCATAATCCTGATAAAATGAAAGGTGGCCTGATGCTTACCAACGCAGCCGCAATACTTAAAGGTGGCAAAACGGGCAAGTTGTTTGTTCCGGGACAACCGGCTGTAAGCTTGTTATTGCAGCGCATACACTTACCCGAGGAAGAGAAAAAGCACATGCCGCCAACCGGCAAACCCCAATTAACAGATCAGGAGAGAATGCTGCTCTATCTATGGATAAAAAACAATCCAGATTTCAAGAAAAAAGTAATTGAACTGCCCGAAACAGATTCTTTAAGAGTACTGGCATCAACCCGTTTAAAACCAGCTGAAAGTGCCGAAGAAATATATGATTTTTCGGCTGCCGATGATAAGGACATTAAAAAGCTTAACAATAACTACAGGGTGATATATGCCCTGGCAAATGAATCACCGGCATTGGCCGTAAATATTTATAACAAGAGTACTTATTCTGTAAAAGTGCTGGAAGAGTTAAATCCCATTAAAAAGCAGGTTGTGGCACTCGATCTGAATAAAATGCCGGTAAAGGATGCAGATCTTAAAACCATTGCCCGGTTTGAAAACCTGCGTCGGCTTAATCTTAATTTTTCTGACATTAACGGAAGCGGGTTAAAGGATCTGGCATCGCTTAAACATCTCAAAACATTGTCGTTGGCCGGCACCAAACTAAATCCCGATGCTGTAAAGCAAATTATTGGTATAAAAAGCATAACGGAATTAGCCATTTGGGATACCGGTTTAAAACAAGCTGAGATACAACAATTACAGGCGGCAAATAAAAAAATCAGGCTTTTATCAGGTTATAAAGATGACGGCAGACCTTTAAAACTCACCAGCCCGCTGCTTAAAAACACCAGCCAAATATTCCAGCAATCATTCCAATTGCAATTGAGCAACCCCATAAAAGGCGTTGATATACGTTATACTACTGATGGTAGTGTACCGGATAGTGCAAGATCAGTTTCCTATAAACCTGGCACCGTGTTTACCACAAGCACAATATTGCGTGCACGGGCCTTTAAAGCCGGGTGGTTGGGTAGTGATACCGTGCAATTTAATTTCTACAAAAACACTTATACGCCTGATAGTATTAGTTTTTTAGCCCCCGCTGATAGCAAGTATTATGCCGATGGTGCAAAAACGCTGATTGATAAAGAACTGGGCGGAACCAATGTTGGTAATATGAAATGGCTGGGCTCCCAAAAGGATATGACCATGCTGTTGCTGTTTAAAAAACCAATCAATCTGCATTCGCTTACGCTAAACACCATACGTAATATAGACGGCCAGATATTTTTACCGGCTGAAATTGAAGTTTGGGGCGGTACTGATGAGCATCACTTAAAATTATTAAGCACACTAAGCACAGGAGCCCCGCATAAAAAGGATCCCGTTGCTATTATTAGCCTGGAGTGCAGGCTTAAAACGGCCGCGACCATATCCTGCATAAAATTAATGGCAATGCCACTTAAAAAAGTGCCAGCCTGGCACCCCGCAAAAGGTAAACCCGCATGGGTTTTTACAGACGAGTTGTTTTTAAATTAGAAAATTGAACCTGGTAAATTGAAAAGGTTCTATTCTAATCTTGATTCAAAAGAAAAATCAAAACTATTTTTATCTCATCATCTAAAACAAATATTGTCGTCTTGTTTTTTTTGAGAACTTTGCTTTGGAACTACATATAACTGAGTGAAAAAAATAGTTTGCTTATCTATTCTGCTATCATTATCAACAGCGTTATTTGGTTCTACGAGTCCGCGCGTTTCTATATTAATTTGCGGCAAAGGGGAGGACTTATATTCAATATTTGGTCATGCTGCAATTCGAATAAAATGCGACACAAGCGATGTAGTTTTTAATTTTGGCACTTTTGATATTGAAACTCCTGAATTTGGATATAAATTTATCAGAGGCGATCTAAACTACTTTCTTTCGAAAGATAACTTTATTGTTTTTTTAAATGAGTATGGTAGTGAATCTCGAAGTGTTACAGAGTATCCGATCATACTTAATTCAATCGACGCATTAAAACTAAAGAATTCCTTGGAAGTCACTTATAGTAATGCTACTGATAGGATCTACAAATATCAATTTCTTAAGGACAACTGTTCAACCAGGATTTACGCTTTACTCAACGGCAATAATCATTCGTTTAATTGGCCCCAAAAACTGTATAAAACTACTTTTAGAGAATCGATTAACGATAACTTAAACAATAGCCCGATGTCGAGATTTGGTATTAACATTCTTTTGGGGGCTTTAGGCGAAACGAAATTAAATTCTACTACTAATACCTTTCTTCCCGATTCACTCGTAACAGAATTATCTAAAGCTTCAGCGAAATCCAGCTACAAATCAATGCTTGGTCCTCCAAATATTCTATTTGATAGACCGATTAAACGATCAAATAGCTACCTGATAGAAATTATTTTGGTAATGGCCATAATTTGCGCTATGGTTTGGTCAAATTTCAAGTCACAAGCAACTATCAATCTGATGTTAGGTAGTTTGTTGACATGCTTAATGATATTCAGTTTTCGCAGTGAGTTTAAATTTAATTATGCCATTTTAATTTTTAATCCAATAGATATATTTCTTATTTATAAACTTGGCAACTATAAAGGTTTTATCCTTATTTCTCTTCTGTTCAATTTATTATATATATTGTTCTACCTTTTTCTAAAAATAGGTTATCCTCCACTTATATTGTTGAATGTTTTCATTTTGCTATACAAGTTAAAGAAATATATGATCAGCATAGTCTTAATTCGGCAAAAGCGCCGCATTACATTAAAGATTATCGAAATCTAATATTTGCTCGCGACTAAGTACAGGAATTAGTCCTCTTCATGGCTCCCACTTCACATTGGGAGAGATCATATTTTGAATTGAACATAGTATTAAAAACTTCGAGAGTTAAAGAATTTGTTTTAGACAAACAAGTTCAACTTACGTTGTAAAAGACATCTTTTGTTTTGAACAATCCATGATTGTCTAAAAGGGGTTCGCTGGATTTAAAGACAGCCTCTTTTATTCTGGCATATTAATTCTTTTGTCAAAATCTTATAAAATTAGTTTAAATTTTAACTGTTTAAATTTAAACTTTTAGTTTTGTCAGAACATTGTTTTATATATGCAACAACAGGGAGAATCATTAGTTGAACATGGACCACGTTTGGTCATCATCACCGTTACCGCGGTATTTTGTGCATTGCTGGAGATCATTGACACCACCATTGTAAATGTAGCCCTTAACAATATGCGTGGAAGTATGGGTGCAACCTTAAACGAGATTAGCTGGGTGATCACTGCATACTCTTTAGCCAACGTTATTGTTATACCATTAACCAGCTGGCTTTCCCAGCAGTTTGGCAGAAGAAATTATTTTGCAGCTTCGGTCATCATTTTTACCGTGTGCTCCTTTTTGTGCGGAAATGCTCATTCCATTACAGAGCTGATCATATTCCGGTTTTTACAGGGCATGGGTGGGGGAGCCTTGCTGGTTACCTCTCAAACCATCATAACAGAAAGCTGGCCGCCTGAAAAACGGGCCATGGCACAGGCCATATATGTTTTAGGCATCATTGTAGGGCCAACACTCGGACCGCCTTTGGGAGGATTTATTGTTGACAACTATTCATGGCCC